>Ga0302246_1000003_pt1 | contig 374474 bp, 309 predicted proteins | sample AAG_UR_Trp_MG_FD_193533 | JGI IMG/M metagenome (GOLD analysis project Ga0302246, IMG submission 193533) | Enriched activated sludge microbial communities from anaerobic digester in WTTP, New Holstein, Wisconsin, United States - AAG_UR_Trp | ecosystem: Engineered > Bioreactor > Anaerobic >... | reverse complement strand
CTTGTTTCGTATCCATCTTTATCATCTGCTTTTATGTTGCTTTTCTTTTCCCAAAGCAACTCGTTAAACATCAAAAGTGGTATACTTTTCAACGAGAAAGTGGTATACTTTTCAATTAATATATACAAATGAAGCCAGGTCAGGAAGCAAGGGTAGATTATGAGTATATACGGAATGGTGTTGTAAATATATTCATGGCAAATGAACCACTTAAAGGGAAGCGTTTTGTTGAAGTAACAGAATTTAAAACCAAAAAAGAATGGGCAATGTTCATAAAGGAAATTGCGGATAAGCATTACCCCAAAGCAAATCGGATAACATTAGTGATGGATAATTATAATACTCATGGAGCATCGGCTTTATATGAAACATTCAGACCAGAAGAAGCAAAAAGATTGTGGGACAGGTTTGAATTTGTATATACACCTAAACATGGAAGCTGGCTCAATATGGCTGAGATAGAGCTGCATGTACTAAACGGGCAGTGTTTGAACCGGCATATTCCCGCTATGGATAAAATAAAAGAGGAAGTAGCGGCTTGGGAAAGCAACCGGAATAACAAGAAATGTAAAATAAACTGGCAGTTCACAAACAAGCAGGCAAGGGTGAAATTGAAGAAATTATATCCGTCAATTTACGATTAACATAACATTAGTTTCGTATTAGTTAATAAAAAGCAATGATTTATCAACGTAAAAAGTGGAAATCATGAACCCCACAAATATCAAATGCACAAACACGTATTTATATAATTTTCAATTATGTGTGATACCATGTCTGCCGACAGGCAGGCATCATACCTTTATAAATAATCAAAATTATATTATAATGAAGAAAAATATTATGATCATTTTGTCAGGATTGGCAATTTTTCTCCTAGCCGTCTGCTGTTCAAAGGAAAACAATGAAGAACCGAAGCTGACACCGAAAAACATAACGCTCTCTGCAGCAGCACCCATTGCCATTCAGAGCAGCAATGAGTTCGGAATAGAGCTTTTCACCAGGGTGACTGAATCGGAAAACAAGAATCTCATGTTATCGCCTCTCAGCGCAAGCACGGCCCTTACCATGCTTCTCAACGGTTGTGACGGTGATACCTATTCGCAGTTACAGGGGACACTCAAATATCCGGCAGAAATGAGCATCTCTGAAATCAATGAGGCTTACAAAAGCCTTGTCGGACAGTTGCTCACAGTTGATCCCAGGGTACAGCTCGCCCTTGCAAACGCGATTTTCTACCTCGATGGATTCGATGTAAAACCGCCCTTCCTTGCCACCATGAGCGATGATTACAAGGCAACCGTCAAAGCACTTGACTTTGCCGCTCCTACTGCCCTCACCACGATCAATAAATGGGCCAGCGACAATACCAAAGGAAAAATTCCTGAAGTGTTAAGTGAGATACCAGGAGACGAAGTAATGTTCATCATGAACGCCCTCTATTTCAACGGAGACTGGAGCTGCCAGTTTGACAAATCCATGACACAGGAGCTTCCCTTCCTTCCCGATGGCGGCAGTGCAACAGATGTACCAACAATGAAAGGCAAGGTGGGTGCGAAGTTTGCCTGCGGCAATGGCTTCAGGGCAATTGAAATGCCTTACGGCCAGACCAACTTCACCATGGTGGTAATAGTACCGAATGAAACCCTGAGCGCCTTTTATCCTTCATTTACTTACCAGGTATGGGATAAACTTTGCTCCGACCTTGATGAACTCCATGAGTTCGACAAAATAACAGTAATAATGCCGAAGTTTAAATTCTCCTATGAGAAATACCTTAACAACCAGCTGATGAGCATGGGTATGATTGATGCTTTCAGCTCATCCGACGCAGATCTCTCAGGCATATCCGACAGTGAGATCTGGGTCGACTATGTGAAACAGAACACCTTCGTTGAAGTTGATGAAGAAGGAACGGAAGCTGCAGCAGTGACAACAATAGCTGTAGGAGTTACATCACCCGGCCCGTTCAATATTTACAAGTCATTCATTTTTGCCATCCGCGAGCGTACAACAAACACCCTGCTGTTCATCGGGCAGGTCGTAAATCCGGAACAGGACTAAAAAAGTTGCAGATTAACGATTAACAGTTGGCAACTTTTGTACTTTCTCTTCCGCCGGGGCTTGATCTGGTACTACGGGAAGTATATCTTTTTGATGATCCAGAATCCGTATATGATCTTCGGCTACTGCCCTGGCCGGCGCAGGCCCGGAAATCCGGCTACCTGTAACTTGTAAACTGTCCGTCCCTGAAGCTGTTCACCCCGTTGTCGGTTCCGATCCAGACAACTCCATCCTTGTCGACGCCAAGGCACAGGATATTGTCACTGTTGAGGCCGTTGCTTCTGGTATAGGTGGTCCACGAAGAGCCGTTGAAAACAGATATCCCACCTTTGGTGCCAAACCAGTAATTGCCTTTCAGGTCAGCTGTTATGGCCTGAACATCATCATTTACAAGGCCTTCTTCAGTGGTGTAAACGGTCCAGTTGTCGAGAGTGTTGCTGCCGGTGTGTTGTGCGATCCCCAGGTTTGTACCAAACCACTTCGAACCATCCCTTGCTATATAAATACTTTGAATGGTATCGGACGGCATAATTATCGGCCCCCATATGGCATATTCAGATGCCCCAGAAATGGCATCGAGGTCATTGTTCTTGAAAATCCTCGCAACTCCGGCCCCGTATGTACCAACATAAAGTGTATCGCCTGCAGCGTTCGTGCCCAGCGAGGTAATTGGAAATTCCTCGAATAATTCAACAGGATAATAACTTGTGTACTCAGGTTTCATCCATTTGCCGTCGCCGTATGCTGCAATACCCTTGTCTGTGGCAAACCATTTCAGCAGATTTGATCCTGCGGCTACCCTTGATACCTTGTCGCCCATTGATGGCGAATCAGACGCTTTGAAAACCCTGGTTCCCTTTTGGGGATCGGGAGGCAGTGAGGCAACAGTTGCCCCGTTTGAAGACGCAACCAGTAACTCCGGCCCGGAAGCAGAAAAAGCGAGAGCCAGGTGGTTCACATCAGAGGGAAGATTGTCATTGGAACCGTGAAGCTTCCATTTTGTCCCGTCAAAACTCACAACTCCGTTTTCAGTTACAAACCACTTTATGTTTTTCTCATCAACTGCAACCGTCGAGTATTTTTTGGCGGAGATGCCAGTCTCCTTTGCTGCCTGCTGGCCTGCAGGTGAGGAAAACCCCAATGCTGCCAGGATTATTAATAAAATGCCGCCGGAAAGAAATGTTTTACTCCCTGCGGCAAGGCTCTTTAATTTTAATTTGTTGTGATTCATGATTTTTCTGATTTATTTGTTTTTTTCTTCTTTTTCCGTGTGAATTTCGCAAACACGTTCAGGGTAAAAATATGAATTTAAGAAATGCAAAAATATGAGTTTTTTCCGGGTTGTCCAATTTAACAATCTTTAAGAATAAAAGCATCGCCTGATCTGCAGGGGCTAAGGAAAATTTGTAATTTTACTCCGCTTTCGCATTCTGAGACAGAACGGAATTATTTCAGGTGAAAAGAGGATTGATGTCGGTCAGAAATGAAAAGTAAAACTGGCAGGTAGTGTTGTAATACACTGCCTTTTTATTCAGGTCCAGGTAAGAGGAAGGCATGGATTTCGGCATTAATTTGTGTAAATTTGAATTATTATGGACCTGAATTTGTTAATTATTTGCACAGGAATAGGCTTCCGTGTGTTAAAATAAAGGGCTTTGCCCTGTATGCATGACGGGTGTTTAATGTTCAAAATAATAAATTTTATCAAATGAGTGGAAAAACCAGGATATATGCTTATAGGGCCATCTTCCTGCTGGCCGCTATGGTTTTTGCTTCAGGGCCGGTGCTGTCGCAGCAGATCTCAATCCTTCTCAAAGGCGGCCATGTAATCGATCCGAAAAACAACATCAATTCAAGGATGGATGTGGCAATTGCCGATGGCAAGATCCTCAGGGTTGCAAAGGATATTCCCGCAAGCAACGCAAGGCGGGTTGTGGATGTTACGGGAATGTATGTAACACCCGGGCTAATAGATATGCATGTTCATGCATTTCACGGAACAGAACCGGGATCATACATTGCTGACGGATGGGATGCACTGCCTCCCGACGGATTTACCTTCAGGGCCGGTGTAACAACGGTGGTCGATGCCGGTTCCGCTGGCTGGAGAAACTTCCGGGCTTTCAAGTCGCAGACTATTGACAGGTCGAGAACAAGAATACTCGCATTCCTTAATATCGTGGGCACAGGTATGTACGGGAGGTTTGAGGAGCAGGATGTGACAGACATGAATCCGGTTATGACCTCATATATGATAACAAGGCTTTTCCCGGAAATCCTTGTAGGGGTGAAGTCGGCGCATTACTGGGGACCCGATTTTACACAGGTTGACAAGGCCGTGGAAGCCGGGAAAATAGCAAATGTGCCGGTCATGGTGGACCTTGGTGAACATCACCCTCCCCTGCCGATCGAGGAACTGTTTATGAAACACCTGCGTCCCGGTGACATCTGGACCCATACCTATGCAAATGCGCCGCAGGACAGGGAAGTACCGGTTGATGAAAACGGCAAGGTCAAACCTTTCATTTTTGAGGCTCAAAAAAGAGGAATAATCTTCGACGTGGGCCACGGAGGAGGAGCCTTTCACTGGAAACAGGCAATACCATCTGTTCAGCAGGGATTCATTGCGGATGTTATTTCTTCCGACCTGCATATAGGAAGCATGAACAGCGGAATGAAGGATATGGCTAATCTGCTTTCGAAATTCCTGAATATGGGGCTTTCACTCAACGATGTCATTCTCAGGGCAACCTGGAACCCGGCAAAGGTTATTAAAAGAACCGAGCTGGGGCACCTGAGTGAAGGCGCTCCGGCCGATGTGGCTGTTTTCACACTCAGAAAAGGCGATTTCGGGTTTCTCGATGTCAGGGGTACGAAAATGAAGGGAACCCAGAAACTTGAAGCAGAACTGACCATCCGCGACGGAAGGGTCGTGTGGGACCTGAACGGAATTGCTGCCCCGATGTGGGATGAAGTCAAACCGGTCAGCGGCAGATAGGAGGATGGTTTTAAACTGAACGAGGGGTTAATCAGGGAACGTTAACCACGGAGGTACAAAGAGAAAAACCACGGAGGGCACGGAGAAGCATGGAGATTAACCACAGAAAACACAGAGGTGCACAGAGAGAACCACAGAGGGCACGGAGAAGCATGGAGATTAACCACAGAGAACACAGTGGTACACGGAGAGAACCACAGAGGGCACGGAAAAGGACGAAGGAAAACCACGGAGGGCACAGAGAAGCACGGAGATAAACCACGGAGAACACAGTGGTACACGGAGGAAAACCACAGAGGGCTCGGAGAAACACAGATAAACCACGGAGAACACAGAGGGACACGGAGGAAAAAACAGAGGGACGGGAAACCCGGTGATCATAAAAAAAGGTGAAAAAATGCTGAAAAAAGTAATCATACCAGGTCTGGGAAAAATCATTCCTGTATTTGTCATCCTGCTGTTCCAGGTTATGATTCTGCATTCCCAGGAGATTGACATTCTGATCAAAGGCGGTCATGTAATTGATCCCGGGAATAAGATTGACGGCATCATGGATGTTGCGGTTGCCAACGGAAAAATTCTCAGGGTGGCTGCTTCCATCCCTGCCGGAAATGCAAAAAAAGTCATTGATGCCGGGGGACTTTACGTGACGCCCGGTCTGATTGACATTCACACCCATGTTTTTGTCGGCACGAATAACGGGTTTGCCGACGGATTCATGTGCATTTCTCCCGATGATATTACCCTTAAGGCAGGAATAACCACCGTGGTGGATGCTGGTACTTCGGGCTGGAGGAATTTTCCTGTTTTTAAGCGGCAGGTTATTGACAGGTCAGTGACCAGGGTACTTGCATTTCTCAACATTGCCGGGTCGGGAATGACAGGATTCCCTTCCGAAGAGGACCTTAACGATATGGATGCAAGGATGACGTCGCTGGTTATAGATCAGTACCCTGAAATTATTGTGGGTGTCAAGATCGGACACTATCGCGGAAGCGACTGGGCACCTTTCGACCGGGCACTTGAAGCCGCGAAACTGTCGGACGTTCCGCTGATTGTGGAATGCCACATGCCCCAGTACCCGCTTGAAGAGATCCTCGGGCGGCTCAGGCCCGGCGATATATACACTCATAGCTACTGCACCGCGGTCGACCGCGACTGTCTTCTTGATGAAAACCTGAAAATCAAACCATTTGTGATGGAGGCGAAAAAGAAAGGTGTCAGGTTTGACGTTGGACACGGAGGCGGAATGTTCCATTTCAATATCGCTGTTCCCGCCTTCAGGCAGGGACTGAAGCCCGATTCGTTCGGATCGGATCTTCACAGGTCGAGCATTAATTCAGGAATGAAAAATATGCTCGATATAGTTTCGAAATTCCTCAATATCGGAATGAGCCTTCAGGATGCCGTATATAGTGCTACCTGGGGCCCGGCGGGCACATTAAATCGTAAAGATCTTGGTAATCTTGGCGAAGGAGCAGTTGCAGACATTGTCATTCTCAGCCTGAAGGAAGGAAAGTTCGGATTTATTGATACCCGTAATCACAGGCTTGAGGGCACTAAAAAACTTGAGGCTGAAATGACAATACGAAACGGCCGGATCGTTTGGGACCAGAATGGCCTTTCCGCCGAAAACTGGCTCGATCACCAGAAAATTAACCAGAAATAATGATGAACCATTTTAAAACCTATGACCATGATACGCAGGGACCTTATTAAGAATCTTTCAGTTCTGCCTCTGGCCGGAACATTTCTTCCATTGGAATCAGTTGTCGGACCTGCCAGCGGACCGCTGAAGACAGGACCGAATATCTATGAATCAATAGGAGTTGATCCGGTAATTAATTGTGTCGGCACATATACAATAATCGGCGGTTCCCTTGAGCGCCCGGCTGTTGTCGAAGCTGCTCATGCAGCTGCCGGTCATTTTGTCCAGTATGATGAACTGGCTTTCGGAATAGGCAGGCGCCTTGCTGAAATAACCGGGGCAGAGTGGGGAATGGTCTCCGCAGGCTGTGCTGCCGGAATGAAACACGTTACAGCTGCCTGTGTGGCCGGGGGAAATCCTGAGAAAATGGTTCGGATCCCCGATCTCACCGGCTTTGACAAAACCGAGGTGGTTATCCCGAAGAGCTCCAGAAACGCCTATGATCATGCAATCCGCAATATAGGCGTCAGGATCATCACGGTAAATACGCTTGAGGAACTGGGAAAAGCCCTCAGCCCGCGCACCGCAATGATATATATAATGACGGGTGCCGATACCGAACCCGGACGGGAGTTCGCGGAAGACAAAATAGCTGCCCTGGCAAAACCCCTCAATATTCCATTCCTGGTCGATGCTGCTGCGGAGGATCTCACAGTTCCCAACGTACATCTTCAGCGCGGGGCAACTGTTGTGGCCTACAGCGGGGGCAAAGCCCTGTGCGGCCCGCAGTGTGCAGGGCTGCTGCTCGGAAGCAAGGCTATACTGATGTCGGCTTGGCAGGCAAGCTCGCCCCACCATGGAACCGGACGCGATAATAAGGTCGGGAAGGAAGAAATGATGGGCATGCTCGCTGCAGTCGAAGATTGGGTGACACGCGATCATGACGAGAAAATGAGAACATGGCATACCTACCTGGAAAATATCTCAAAAAAAGTCACCGGGATAAAAGGAATTAAAACCTCAATACGTGAACCGCATAGCCTGAACAACAGGAGCCCGATGCTTGCCATATCATGGGATCCGGAACAGTTTAATATAACCGGACCCGAGGTTGGGGAAATCCTGGCAACAACAAAGCCCAGGATCGCTGTCCATAGCGGCTTTGGCGACCAGGAGGGAAGCACTTCGATCCTTATTTCCGCAGGCCAGATGCAGCCCGGGAATGATAAAACTGTTGCTGACCGCATATATGAAATACTGAACAAAAAATATCCGAAACCGGCCCCGATGAAGGCCCCGGCAGCTGACCTGAGCGGCAGATGGGCCGTGGATATCGAATACTACAGCAGCAAATCACAGCATGTGTTTATCCTTGAACAGGACGGAAACTGGATACAGGGATCACATAAGGGTGACTTCTCACTGCGCGAAATGACCGGAACAATCGACGGAGACCAGGTTAAACTGTTCAGCACGGAGAGAATGATTGCAGATAATGTGCCCTTTACATTTTCCGGCAAACTGGCCAATGATGTCATTTCGGGGGAAATATACCTTGGCGAATATATCAGGGCTAACTTTACAGCAAAACGCAACGGCTATAAGGGTACGCGCCGGCAAATCCGCTACCCCAAGGGTCAGCCGCTCTCATCCTGATAATATGCTGACATTAATCAGATAAGGGAACAAAATATTTTTTCAAACGTTAATATAGAAGATTACGCGACAGTAAATAAATGAAGAAGGAAAAAATGATATGAAACCCACATGATACAAAATCATAAAAAAGCATGAAAATAACATTCATGTGGGTTCCATGTGAACCACTTAATCTTCAGTAGTATATAAATTTATTTTCATATGAAAAGACGAGACTTTATAAGAGTATCTTCTGCTGCAGGAGTTGCAGGCCTGGTAGGCAGGGGATTTGAATCATTCTCAGCTCCGTTTGAGGCGGATGGCGGATTTGATCTTCATCCCTTTATTAAAGCACATCCGGAGGCAGTGTTTATAAACCTTACCTCCGTTAAGGAAAAGACAGATTCAAAAGCCAAATACGATGCAGCATTCAAGCTCGCTTCCGAAATGTTTGTAAAAACAAAAAAAGGGAAGGGGTATCCCCTCTCGACAAAGATAACCTGCAAGCCCAACTGGACAGCCAGCCGGATTGATAAGAAAGACCCGACAGCCAATATGGGCATCACGACAGATATCGATTTTATCGAAGGTTATCTGAACGGGGTAAAGGCAAAGGGCCTCCGGGAATTTTACCTGAGGGAATGTGCCGCACCTTCATCCTGGGTGGTCAACGGCTATACACCCATGGCTGAAAGGAACAATTTTGACCTTAAGAACCTGTCAACCAAGGATTTCTGGGAACTCGGCGATGAAATAATTTTCAAGAAAATCGACGGGGTTGTGTTTAAGCAGGCCGGATATATGGCCCCAATGAATGCCCCCGATACTTTTCTCATCAATATTGCGAAATTCAAGACGCATCAGATGGGCATAACCGGAACAATTAAGAACCTGCAGGGAATAACCGGGAAAAAGTTCCATCAGTTCTGCGGTGGCCATTATGATATCTTCAAATCGTATGACAGCCGTTATCACCAGTTCTTCCAGCCCGATTACCTTGCAAGGGTCGCCGAACTGCACAAGAAACATGTTGAAATGGGCATACCGCGCTGGGACACAACAATGGACCGCCCGCCCTACGGGGGAGGCCTGTGGATGGAACAATGGGTACAGCGTATGCTTGACTCCTACAGCGTAACCCCCACCGGTATCAATATTGTTGAAGGAATATACGGACGCGATGGCGACGGATTCGCCGGCGGACCTCATGAGGGAGGGAAAGCCATGGATATCATGAGCAACAATATCATCTTTGGCAAAGATCCTTTCAGGGTTGATATCATCACCCACTGGCTCGCAGGACATGAGCCCGGCAATTTCGGCCTGTTCCATATCGGAATTGAACGGGGATTTTCAGATGTACTTGATCCTAACGATATACCAGTGTACCTGTGGGAAAACGGAAAGGCAAAAAAGATTAAGCTTGAAAGCCTGAAACGCACTCCCCTTATAACTCTGTACCTGCGGCGGAACGCAAACGGCGAGAATGAAGACAGGTACCATATGGTTGATGAGCCTTTTGATTACAACGCATGGAAAGGCGGAAAGATTGCCAGGACTGAAGCACCTTCCGTTAAAGCCCTTGGGACTGATTCAAACGATAAAGTCGTAATGGAGGTAACTGTTCCTGAAAAAGGCAACGTTTACGTGGACGTTCTGAACAAGGACGGAGAGATCATTTGGAAACTATATGCCGATGACCTTGAACCGGGGGTTCACCAGGTGGTATGGGACGGATTTTCATCACCGGGTTTGTACACGACATATGTGAAGGGGATGGGCTGGGATGCCGAGAGTGAAATGGTTATCTATACCTGATGAAACGCCGCGATTTCATTAAGGTTTCTTCTGCAGCAGGCGCCCTGGGCCTTGTAACTCCGGGGATCAGGGTAACCGGCAGTCCAGCAGGAGCACCGGCTGAAGGATTCGATCTGCATCCGTTTATCAGGGAACATCCTGAGGCGGTCTTCATAAACCTTACCTCGGTTAAGGAAAAAACCGATGCCACGGCAATACATGATGCTGCCTACAAACTGGCCGGAGAAATGTTTGTCAGAACATCAGGAGGCAAGGGTTTACCGAATTCAACCCGGATTACTTGCAAACCAAACTGGACATGCAGCACGGGAAATAAGAATGACCCTGAAGCAAGCCTTGGCATAACCACCGACCTGAATTTCATTGAAGGATACCTCAGGGGGGTAAAGGCGAAGGGCCCTCAGAACTTTTTTTTGAGGGAATGCGCATGCACCTTCCAGTGGAAACCCAATGGATATATCGCAATGGCGGAAAGGAATAATTTCGATCTGAGGGACCTTACTGCCAGGGATTACTGGGAACTCGGAGATGATATAATATTCAGGACCGTCAACGGGATAGTATTCAGGGAAGTCGCCTTTATGGCACCAATGACTGCTGAAGATACATTTCTTATCAACCTGGCCAAATTCAAGGCCCATCAGATGGGTATTACAGGAGCAATAAAGAACCTGCAGGGAATTAATGCCAAAAGATTGCATTCGTTCTGTGCAGGAAGTGTGGATGTGTTCAAGACCCTTGACAAACGCTATCACCGATTTTTTCAGCCGGATTACCTGGACCGGATAGCAGAACTGCATAAAAAACATATTGAGGCAGGATTCCCGAGGTGGAATGAGAAAATTGACAGACCCCCGTTTAACGGTGGCTTCTGGATGGAGCAATGGGCCCAGAGAATGTGCGATTCATTCAGCGTGACCCCTACCGGAATAAATATTGTTGAGGGTATTTACGGCCGCGACGGTGACGGTTTCCATGGAGGCCCGCACAATGGCAAGCCCATGGATTTCATGAGCAACAACATCATATTTGGCAAGGATGCATTCAGGGTCGATATTATCGCACACTGGCTCGCCGGCCATGAACCCGGCAATTTCGGGCTTTTCCATATAGGCATAGAAAGAGGACTGTCGGATGTACTGGATCCCTTTGACATTCCTGTCTATCTCTGGAAGGACGGTAAGGCAACAAAAGCCAGGCTTGATTCATTCAGGCGTACACCGCTGCTGACATATTATCTGAGAAAGAGCAGCGACGGTATTGATGAACCCCGCTATCACATGGTTGATGAACCATTCGACTACAAGGCGTGGAAATCGGGAAAAATTGCCGCTGCGGCTCAGCCTTCAATAAGAGCATTGGGCACCGATGCGGCAGATAAAGTTGTAATGGAAGTCGGTGTTCCCGAGAAAGGTGATGTTTATGTCGATATCCTGAATGGCAACGGCGAGCTCGTATGGAGAATGCATGCCGACGATCTGGAACCCGGCGTTCACCAGGTGGTGTGGGATGGATTCTCACAACCCGGCATGTACAATATGTATGTCAGGGGAATGGGCTGGGATGCTGAACGTGAAATGGTGATTTATACCTGAACCCCTGACTATTTAACTCCTTTTACCACCGGGAGAAGAACATGGCTCAGATTTGTGCCGCCATGATGAATCGTCTGGACAGCAACCCTGGTTACTGCACTGCTTCCCAACGGGTCCCCTGTATTCGGGTTCCTGTCAAACTGCGGGAAGTTGCTTGAAGTAATGTCTATTCTGATGCGATGACCCGGTAAAAATGCATTTGCCGTACCGGTAAGCTCAATATCATATTCATAAACCTGATTCGGGGTAAGGAGCCGGATTTTGTCAATTCCTTCGCGAAACCTGGCACGGAGAATTCCCTCGGAAATTGGCATTGAATAGCCGTCAGGATAGACATCAGTGAGTTTGATCATCCAGTCAGTATCTTTTCCGTCGGTTGCAGCAAACAGCTTCATTTTTACCGGACCGGCAATGGTCAGGGTATCTTTAAGAAATTCGCTGGTATAAACCAGGACATCTTCCCTTCGCTCAACAGGCCTCTGGTCGACCGGTCCCGCGGCAGTGGGCGTTCCGCAGCAGTTATTCCCGCCCGTTGTGGGAACTGGGTTAAGAGGATCATAACGATAGGTGTCAGATGCTTTCTTTACCGGTTTGGTGAAAGAAAGGCTGCCATCACCGCGGACCGAGTTAGCAGAGCCGTTGCTGCTGATATACATCTCACGGTATTCTGTCCCGGGTAGGGGCCAGTCGGTTTCACTCCTCCATCTGTTGACCCCCATGTAGAAAAGCTGAACCGGCTTCTCAAAATCAAGTCCGGTGTTTATCCCTTTCAGATAGTAGTCATAAAACCTGATCTGCAGGTCATACATATCCATGAAGGCATCAGGGGTGAAATCCACTCCTCCGAAGGTCCGCGTTGGTCCGTGTCCCCACGGACCGATGATCATCCTTGCACCAGCCCTGGCCTCAGGCGATCCTCCGTGTTTCTTCATCCCCACAAAACCGTTTATCGTTCCCATCAGGAATATGTCAAACCATCCTCCGAGAGTATGAACGGGAACAGTTATCTTTTCAAAACGCTCCTCATCGCTTATTTCCTTCCAGTAGTTGTCATAGCTTTCATGGGTCAGCCAGTCGCGGTAATGCTGAACCGGAGCCCCTTCAAACGTAACATCCATGTTGTGCAGGGGAAGATGCATCAGGACATTGTCGTATTTCAGGTTTTCAGGCATGTATTTTTCAGTGTGCCAGTACTGGGGAAGCATTATCCTGTTGGGCATCCTTACAACTCCCCAGCCATAGTTGAAACTCAGCCTGAAAGCACCTCCCATGGTCAGCCAGTTGGCATAGATGTTGGTTGAAGCCAGTGCCGGGAATGCTGCGACAAGATGCGGCGGATTCAGGCTGGCAGCGGCCCATTGATTGTGCCCCACATAACTGCCGCCCTGTGTGGCCACCTTGCCGTTTGAGAAAGGCTGCCTGGCTGCCCATTCAATTGTTTCATAACCGTCTTTCGCCTCATCCCTGAAAGGCTCCCATTTGCCCTCACTCTCATACCGCCCCCTTACATCAGTTACCACAACCGCGTACCCGTGCTGTGCAAACCTTACCATCATTTCATGGACACCATCCCTCTGAACACCGTACGGGGTCCTTGTTACCAGAACAGGATACCTGCCCGGAGCTGAAGGAAGGTAAATGTCGGCATATAACTTAACTCCGTCGCTCATTGGAACGGGCTTATGCCGTTCTATACGGATATCGTTGAGTGCCTGGCCTTCAGCAGTGGTAAAGGCAAAAGCACCTGCCATAATTACCGGAATGATGAACCTGGACAACAGATTCCTTGTATAACCCGGAATGCAAATGAAATGATTTTTGACTGTCATGATCAGACGAATTTGTTTGTATTAAAAAGTTAGCTTACCACTTTTTATCAGGCGCGGAAATACCGTTCAGATCCCAGACAATATTGCCGGCCCTGAGAGTGAGTTCGGCTACAAACTTCTTGTCTCCTTTCAGTTTTTCACCACTGATGTCGAGAAATCCGAAATCACCTCTGCTTAAACTGAAAACAGCAACATCCGCCTCTGATCCTATGCTGAGATTACCGAGATCGGGCCTGTTGATTATCATTGCCGGATTCCAGGTCGACCGGAGAATTACTTCCTGGATATCAAGACCCATTGCCAGAAACTTCGACATAAGATTAGCCATATCCTTCATTCCGCTGTTCATACTGCCGGTATGAAGGTCGGAACTTATTGCATCCGCTACAAAGCCCTGCCTCACCGAAGGTATTGCCTGGCTCCATCTGAAAGATCCTCCGCCATGGCCCAGATCGAATTTTATTCCCCTTTTCACAGCTGCAAAAACGAAAGGCTTAACCTTGCCGTCCTCATCCACCACGGTTTCCCTGGAAGCGGGGAAATAAGCATAGGGATGGGTAAATATATCGCCCGGACGAAGATGTTTCATGAACAGTTCTTCAAGGGAAAGAGGCGGTGTGGCCGAACCGAAATCAATCATCACCGGGAGTTTTGCCAGCTCGCCCGCCCTAACTGCACTGTCGGTCGGGGCCCATTCATGACCATTATAGTGAGCCAGTTTTATTCCGACTATGTCGGACGGATACTGTCTGGCGCATCTGGCTGTGAGCACCGGATTCATGTCGAGGGTTGTCTGTTCAAAAGGACCACCGCGCATACCTTCTGCTGCAATATTGAGAAAAGCAAGAACCCTGGTACGGGAAGCATCGATGGTCTGCCTTTTAAAGTCAGGAAAAGAGCGCCAGCCGGAACTTCCGACATCGACAACAGTTGTAACCCCTGCACGGAATGAAAAGGCATCGGGCTGAACTGAAGTGGGCCCGTTCATAAGTCCCTGGTCCATCTTTGTGCCGTAATAGACATGGACATGCATATCGATAATACCGGGAGTGACAAACATTCCGGCTGCATTGATTACCCTGTTGCCCGATGAGGCATCGATATTCCTTGCAACAGCAGCAATTTTCCCGTCTTTGATGGCCAGGTCCATGACTTCGTTTATCTTGTTTTTCGGATCAATAATATGGCCACCCTTAATAACAATACTGTACGTCTGTGCGGCGGCAAAACCGGCCGACAACAGTTGAAGAAGAATGAATAAGGATAATTTGTGTTTCATGGATATCTGTTGTTAGTATATGCCAATAGCCTGGTATTTAAAGGAAAAACCACGGAACTTGACTGTGTTCACAAAGGATAGAACAGTTAAATATATCGGGTTTATTACCTGTTATATCCTTCGTTTCCCGGTGCACCTCCGTGGTTTAAGTATTCAGAGTCTGTTGGTTGTAATTCCGGAAAGATCAGGCAGATGCTTTGGTAAGTTCCTCAGACAGCCTTGCTGCCACCAGTTTCTCCTGGCCGGGCAAGAGGTTCCAGGATGTGATTGTTATGCTTTCGTCCTTACCTCCCATAACGGCAACAGACGGACTTCCGTCTCTCAGCCGGTTGATGAATTCATCCCGGCCCACCTTCACCCTGCCTTTGTCCCAGGAAATGATCAATGTGGGAGTGCGGTTGGCAACAGGAGGAACAATTACGCTGGTTGAAACCCCGGGTATCTTTTTGACCGAGTTCTCCATTACGGCAATCCGGTCCTCCCAGGTTTTCCAGAGTTTTGCATGATCCAGGTTGATGAACTTTTCAAGAGCAACGTACATACCCAGTATTTCTTCCTTGTTTACCTTCATTCCGCGGCCTATGTTCCCGCCCCTGGGAGGTGCGTTGAGCCTGGCTGCGGCGATAAGATCTTTCCGGCCCATGAGTATTCCTGCACTCTGCGGACCCCTGAGGCCCTTTCCGCCGGAGATGCACACAAGGTCAAACCCCATGTCGTTGAATTTCCAAAGATTCTCAACAGGAGTTGCATCGGCAGCAATGTCGATCATTGTCGGGATGTTCAGTTTCTTTCCGAGGGCAACCCATTCCTTGTCGCTGATTTTGCCATCGGGCCCGGCATAATTCAGAAACCACATCATTGCTGTGTCGGGACCTGCGGCCTTCTCAACATCATCGGCAGTCTCAACCTCAACAATCCTTACACCAGTGTTTGTGAGAGCATGTACATATCCGTGATTATGCGTCTTTTGTACAAGAACCTCCGATTTCATTCCTTCCAGGTGCGGCAACCGTGCAACCTTTTCCATATCCGTCCCGGTCAGAACACCTGCGGTGCCGAGAACAAGAGCCGACCAGCATCCGGCTGTAACCGTGGCAGCTTCAGCGTGGCACATGGCTGCGATCCTTTCCCCAACCTTGTCCTGCACCTCATCGATCATTGCATATTCACCTGCGGTTGCCCGAATGGTGTCAATCACCTCGTCCTGCATAATGCAACCCGACATTGCCGTATAGGTACCGGCAGCGTTGAGGAAGGTCCTTATTCCCAGTTCCCTGAACAGGTTCCGCTTAGGTGCAGGAGGTGCAGCCGGGGCTGCGGTGACAGATTCAAGGGAAAGTGTGGTACCTACAACCGCCCCGGCCACGGGCAACACCGACAGATTCTTTATTGCGTCCCTGCGTTTCATGAAAAATCGTATTTATTGATTTAGTTTTCCTTCAAAATACTTGCATCTTTTAAATGTAAGCAATGCAATCCATCTCCACAAGCGAGTCTCCGGGAACACCGCCCTTGGCAACAGCCACAGTGGTCCTGACCGGCGGATTCATGCCGAAGCGGCCCGCATAAACTTCATTCATGCCTTTGTAGTCGGCAATATCATTCAGATAAACATTCACCTTGAGAACCTTCTCCATTGATGATCCGGCTTTAATAAGCTCTTTTTCAAGCTCTTTGAGAACAATTTCGGTGTGATTCTTTATGTCAAACGGAGCAACATGCGCACCTTTCCCGGCAATGAAAACCAAATTGCCATATTTTGTATGACCCGAAAACAGGGGCGCCTGTTGAAAACCGGATATGCTGCCTGCTTCCTTTTCCGTTGTACCGGCCCTGGCTGCCAGCCCAACCCCGGTAATACCAAGTAATGATGTAAACATTCTCTTTAATGCTGTCCTTCTTTCTGTTTTCATAGTGATTTTAATTATGGTTAAATGAACTTTTTTGTAAATCTAAATTTACTGTTTTAAATGATTGGTTCTGTATTTCCTGCCAGAAATTAATGATCCGGCACGCCGAATAACATGCTTATCTCGGTCTTCTTGCCAGAACAATGGGATCAGCTATGCCGTTGAGGTCATAAACTATCCTGCCGGCCCTGATGGTCATCTCGCATTCGAGTTTCCTGTCGGCTTCAATTTTATAACCGGTATAGTCAAATAATCCGAATTTTCCCTTGCGAAGGTTTAGGATCGCGATATCAGCCTCTGAACCTTCGGAAAGGTTACCCAGTTCTTCCCTTTTGATGATCCTTGCAGGATCGCTGGTGCTCGCCCTGATCACACTCTGCAGATCCATTCCCATTGCCAGGCATTTCGACATGGTTGTGAGCATATCCTTCATTGCGGCATTCATGCTGCCTATATGCAGGTCGGTGCTGATAGCATTCGGTAGCAGGCCGCCCTTTATTGCAGGGATCGCCTGTGAGTAGGCAAAGCTTATACCGCCATACCCTATGTCGAACACAATACCCCTTTTCTGTGCATCGAGTACAAAAGGCTTGAGCTTGCCGGTCTTTTCATCAACCACCGACTCCCTGCTGTTGCCAAGTGAGGCATAACAGTGGGTGAAGATATCTCCCGGGCGGAGATGTTTAAAAAACAGCTCTTCAATGGAAAGGGGAGGATTGCTGCCTCCGAAATCGATCATTACGGGCATGTTGGCAATTTCCCCGGCTTCAACCGCACGGTCGGTGGGAGTCCAGTCGGGCCCGCTGAAGTGGGCAAGCTTGATCCCGACAATGTCCTTTGAGTTTTTCAAAGCAAACTCACCTGTGAGTTTTGCATCCATGTCCTTGAGATTCTGCTCGAAAGGATCACCCCTCATGCCCTCTCCGCAGATATTGAGCATGGCAAGGACCCTGGTCTGTGACCGGTCGATGGTCTGCCGCTTGAAATCGGGGAATGTTCTCCAGCCCGCGCAGCCGGCATCAACAACTGTTGTCACTCCCACCCTGAAGGTGAACCCGTCGGGTGTAACGCAGTTGGGACCGTTCATGTACTGCTGGTTCAGATAGTTTCCCTGGTAAACATGCACATGAATATCAATGAGCCCGGGTGTAACGTACAAGCCCTGGGCATTGACAACCTGGATGCCTTCCTTTGCGTCGATGTTTTTTGCGAGTTTCGCAATCTTGCCATCTTTAACCGCAACATCCATCACTTCGTTGATATTGTTTTTAGGGTCGATCACATGGCCGCCCTTTATCACGATATTGTATGTCTGGGCTTTCATTGCGCCGGCCATAACAAAGAATAACATGATAATAAGAACAGATACTCGTTTCATCTTAGATCCTTTATTTAGTTGGTTTTACATTTTTCTGCATTTTCCATTCCCTTCCCGGCGTTTCCACACGGAACGATTCCAGGTTTCCCTGATCCTGCAGAGTAACATACAGTGTTTTCCCGTCTTTCCCGCCAAAGGCAACATTTGTCGGCCTTTTCCCGGTCAGCTGAACTTCCCGCAGCAGATTGCCTTCAGGTGAAACGATGGCTACAACTCCCTTGCCGAACCTGGCGATATACAGATTGCCCTTTATGTCGCACCTCATCCCGTCCATTCCGAAATCGGGAAATTCGATAAGAACCCTCTTATTGCTTACATCACCCCCTGAAGAAAGATCATAGGCCCAAACGGTGCGGCCTGCATTTACATACAGGGTTTTTTCATCGGGGCTTACCTCAATTCCGTTTGCTGTACCAAGACTGTCGAGGAGGGTTGTGCTTCCATCGGTATCTATGCGCCAGAACTTTCCTTTCCGGGCTTTCCAGTCAGGATCACTGGCATAAATACGGTCCCTGCTGTCAATGGCTATATCATTGGGCTGGCTCATCAGCGGCTCATTTGCAAATACGCTTATCTGACCCGTGGCCATATCCACTTTTAGAATGTTATGCATGGTATAATCAGCGATCAGCATATTGCCCCTGCTGTCAAATCTTATCCCGTTGCCAATGCTTCCCTCGGGTAGCCTGATGAACAAGCCCGCCTGATTGTCAGGAGTAATTTTGCCGATTGTGCCCTCAGTTTCAAAATTTACCGCGTATACATTTCCATGCCTGTCAACCGCAGGACCCTCGACCCCGATGGTAAAAGTGTTGACGGGAACTATTACAGACGATTTGTAGTATTTGTCAGACCCTGAATCACTGCAGGAAGTTAATACAAAATATGCAGCAGCCACTGCTGGGAACGAAATGATCCTTATAAGCCTCATATTGGTTAGTTTTCAGGTTTCTCCTGCATAACATGCTGTTATGCAGGGGCGATTTTCATGAAAGAACTGTTGATGAACAAATATACTTAAATTATCTATCGCACCCAGAAATTAGGTTTTTTTAACATTGACCGGCCCTGACCGTATGGCCGGGACATTGATAAAACCAGTTGTGTTGATCAGTTTCCGTGCAAGATCTGCCTGGTAACATATGAAGGATCAGTCGGCTTCAATATTTGACTTCAGGGATTTGGCGGCTATTTCAGCATATTTAACCGCTTCTTCCTTCAGGCCCATGCGGTAAAGAAAACCGCTGAGCTCTGAATAGTCCTCGCTGAACATGAAAGGATCCTGTTTGATCAGCCTGTAAAACAACTGCCTTGCTTTTTCAGGGTCTTTGTCCCTCAGGGCATACCTGATATGAGCCAGTTCAACATAATCATATTTCATGCTGAACTTGTTTTTAGGATTGCGGTTAATGAACTCAGGGTAATTGCAGACTCGCTGATACTCCCTGGCCCGGTCAACAAGCACGGGAATGGAGGCATTTCCCTTTTTATCAATATGAGAAAGGAATAGATCGGTATAGATATTCAGTCCTTTTGATGAGAATATTATCCATTTCCCGTTCGGCGACCACGAATGCCAGGAATTCATCGCGTACATGTTACAATCGAGCAATCGCGGAGTGCCTCCCTTTAAAGGCACGATGTAAAGCCTGCTGTCGGGCATCAGGTTCATGAAACTATTGGCCTGGCAATATATTATCCATTTTCCGTCGGGTGAAACTGTCGGGAAATAATTGCTTTTCCCGTTCCCTGAGGCTCCTTTCACGGGAACTGCAGTACCGCCCTTACCATTGTTGAACGGAATAATGCAGATGTCATACCTGAATGGCTTCTTGCCTGAAACGAATGAATCGAGGACTTCCCTGTCAGAAACCGTGATTTCGTACACATTGTCACTCCTGGGCAATGCCTTTGCCCTTGAGAATACAATTGATTTGCCGTCAGGCGTCCAGAAGGCGTTGCTTTGAACAAATTCCTCCAGATTGGCGCCGGGAAGATCGTTCAGTGTTTTCAATTCCCTGTCATAAATTGCCAGATGTCCGTTAACCGGAAAGAACAATTGGGAGTATGCAAAGTTTTCAGCTGAGTTGAGCGGCGGGTTTTCGGCAACAACACGGTCCTTGAGTGTTGTGACCACATATCTTCCGTCGGGTGAAATTTTCGAGAACAACCCGAAAGTACTCCTTTTTTCATGCTTGGACCACGACATGAAATTGTCGGAATCAAATACAACCGTATCACTGATTGCAGTAAGGAAATAACCTCCTTTATCCCTCCTGCCTGCATCCAGATCCAGTCCGAGGAGTTTACCATCATCTGAAAAAGAGTGACAATTCCCACAGACCGGGAAACCTTTCATGGCAATGTGAGGCGGAGAGGGACTGCCCGGATCAATCAGCATATAATTCATCGATTCGAGCTCCCTTTCGGCCAGTACAAATGGTATCGGCATCTGCCTGTAAAGAACCGTGGCCCCGACAGAATCAGGACTGATCCTGAAAACAACCTGTTTGCCCCGTCCTCCGTTTCCGTGTTTCCTTACCCGGAAAAAGATCTTCCCGTTCTCCGACAATTTTTTAATACTGTCCCATGCTGGCTCTTCAGGTCTCCAGATGGTTTTATCCGTAATGTCCGTTATCGAATAATCATTCTTCCTTACAGAAAGTGTGACTTCCCAGGGCGACGGATCCTGCAGCTGGCTTCTCCATTCAAAGGCAGGAGCAGGAAATTCAGCAGGAAATAGTGCATCGTTGAACGGATTCAATATTGTGATATTCCTCCCGGAACTGTTTGTCCGGGCAAGCAGAATCACTGCAATGCAAACAGCAGCAAGGAATAATGTCAGCAGAATATTCTTTGATTTGTTCATATTGAAATTATCAGTTTCAAATATAACATTCCCGGCCGGATACCTCAACCAACAAATGTAATTATTTAGAGAATACGATATGTTTATTTCGGTGGTTGAGGGATAATTTTAAAGATTTTCAGGGATGGTAAGAACTGCCGCTTTTTTTTATTAATTTGTTCTCGCGGCCCTGAACCTGTTCCGAGCCTCAGGAGATAACTCCGGCAGGTTATTTATCTTTTGGAAAACAGAACCGGACCTGAACGTTTCCTTTCGCGGTAACGGATTGGTATCAGGACAGGTAATTAAATGAATGATGAAAACTGACAATTCAAAACAATGAAAATATGAAGCTTTTATCCAGTTTTTCAGGATTGATACCGGCTGGTGTCTTTTTTGCTATGATGTCATCTGCTTTATTATTGGAGGGGCAGGAACTTAAAAAGCCCATAGTTTTTCCGATTCCCCGGGAAATGCAGCTGACCGGAGAGGAATTCCCGCTCAGTGAGGAAGCAGTTATTATTGTACCGGTAAACGCCTCAGAAAATGACATGTTCCTGGCCAGGTCACTTTCGGGTGAATTAAGTTCAAAATACAGCATAGCGGTGAAAACTGAAAGGGCAGCCACTTTGCCGGAAAATAAGAAGGTAATTCTGATGGGTACCGCCGGTAATCCGCTGGTGAAAAAATATTGTCAGTCAGGAAAGCTTGAATTAACATCGCGCAATCCCGGGCCGGAAGGCTACCTGCTTCATGTGGATGCAGGTCTTGTCGTAGTTGCCGGCTGGGACGATGCCGGGGCATTTTACGGGCTGCAGAGCCTGCGCCAGCTGATAAGGAACGGAAACGGGAACACCGTCACGGGCATCAGGGTGAGGGACTGGCCGCAAATGCCATTCAGGGGAATAAGACTATATGTACCGGGACCTGATAATATCCCATTCTTTAACAGGTTCATCAGGGATTTCATGGCGCTTTACAAATTCAACAAACTGATAATGGAAGTTAACTGCATGAGGCTCGACAGACACCCTGAGGTCAATGCCGGATGGGTCGAATTCTCAAAATACATGCAATATACCCGGTCAAATTCCACCGAGGGCCCTCATGGCGAGGTGAAGAACTCCAGTCATCATGACGCCGGCGACGGCCATATACTTGAAAAAGCCGATATAAGGAATATTGTGGAACTTTCAAACCGTAACTTCATTGAGGTTATCCCTGAAATTCCATCCCTTACCCATGCGTATTACCTTCTTACACGCCATCCGGAACTGGCGGAATATCCGGGTGATATCTGGCCCGATACCTACTGCCCTTCAAATCCTGCATCATATGAACTTATGTTTGACGTGTACGATGAATATGTCGAAGTGATGAAACCGAAAATGGTGCACATCGGGCATGATGAATGGTGGGGAGCGCCTTTGGGAGTTTGTCCGGTATGCAGGGATAAGGATTATTCTGTCCTGTTTGCAGAAGATGTGAAAAAGATACACGGATATTTTACCGGTAAGGGAATCAGGACGGCAATGTGGGGCGATTACCTTCTCGAAAGCGTGCGCGATACACTCTTTATGGACTGGACTTCATCAACCGGCATTAAATACCGGACACCGGGAGCGGTAAGGCCGGAAGTGGTGAAAGAATTGATACCCAAGGATATTCTTATCTTTAACTGGTTCTGGGACAGTGAAAAAAAGGAGAAGGACCTAAATGATTTCGGGTTCACACAGGTTTACGGCAATTTTACCCCGGCAATCACCAACTGGGAAGAACGGTCGGGGAAAAATAATCTTGCAGGAGGAGCTCCCTCTTCGTGGGCCTCGACGAATGAATTCAATTTCGGAAAAGATCTTCTTCTTGATTTTATGGGATGCGCCAACCTGTTATGGTCACCGCATGGCATCAGCCTGCCGGAGCTGGGGTCGGTTGTAAGGGAGGCGATGAGTACGGTAAGGGAGGATCTGCATGGTGCCAGAATACCGGGAAGGGACGGTGATCCCCTGATGCCTGTGGATATTTCGCAATATGCCAACATGACCGCCGGCACAGAAGCATTCAACATGGATCTGCGCGGGCTGTTGACAGACGAAATAAAAAAGGGTCCGCTTTATTTCAGGATGGTCAATCCTGCCGGCACTTACGGCAATATGCTCGTTGCAGTGGGTTCTGCCGGAACCGGTCCCGTCCACCTGCCCGACCAGGTTAACGGGATCGTCATAGATGAGGATGTAAGCAGCCTCATATTCCTGCATGCATGCGCCTTGCCCGCCGCTAACCAGAAAGCCTATTTCAATATTCCCAACTTTTTCGATTCGGCGGATCTCCTCGGATGGTATGAGATCATTTATGAGGATGGCTTTAAGGAGATCATTCCTGTTCAGTACGGGGTCAATATCCTGGAATGGAACCCGGGCGGGGAAAAGAGCATTGACCGGCTCCAGGGCAATACAGGCTCGCCGCAGAGTGCCTATTGCTATATGGCCGACCCGGTGCCATGTTCGGAAGAGGGCCGGTATCCCCCTGTTACCTTTTTTGCCTTCGAATGGACAAACACCAGGTTCGGGAAGGTGATCAAAGAAATAAACCTTTGCGGAACAACCAATTACCAGACCCTGCAGCAGGATTACGTAAAGGTAGTTACAGAACCGATGAAAAGCAATGCCATAATGCTGGCCGGAATAACGAAGGTACAGAAAAGGAAACCCTTCATCCCGCAATAAGATTAAGACAGAAATAACCGGGATGTTTTCCGTTGGACCATTAATGGAGCCAAATGCTGTTTGCGGCTTCCCAGACGTCATTGAAGGCGAACATCATTATTGCCACAAAAAGCGGTATTGTAAGAAACGGGTGGCAGAAAAGCGAAACAAGTCTTGCCCAGGCCGGTTCAGGATAATTCTGGCCGGATTTCATTCTATGGCAGGTCTTTTGGAGTGTTCCCAAGTTTGATCACCATCTTCCCTCCGCCGGTAATGTCGGTGAAAGGCACGAAAACCGAGGACAATATTTTTCCATTCACTGAAACTTCCTGGATATAGGGGTTATCAGCAGAATTGTTTTCTGTTTCGATAACGAACTCCCTGCCTTTGAAATACCTGTTGTTCAGAGTAACAGTCACCCTGTCAAACAGCGGGCTGCCTATACCGAATGAAGGATCGGTATCTGTTAATCCCTTAACATCAAAAAGCCCCATCGCCGACATGACATACCATGCCCCGAGCTGTCCCTGGTCCTCGTCCTGTCCGTAGCCATAACCATGGATACCCTCCGTTCCGTAAAAATCATTCAGTATTGCCCTTACCCACATCTGTGTTTTTGAGGGCCTTCCTGAGTGGTTGAAAAGCCAGGAAGTATGCAGGCATGGCTGGTTGCCATGATTATAAGGCTTTGTGATCCCGGCGAATGCGTGTATCTCGGTACCCCCTCCGAAAATGTCTTTTCGTGAAATAACAAATGTACTGTCGAGGCGGCTGTTGAATTCTTCCCTGCCGATTTTGGCAACAATACCCTCAGGATCGTGCGGGACATAGAACGAATACTGGAAGGCGTTGCCTTCCTGGAAGCCGTCGTGAGGCACCGCAGCATCGAAATTCTCGACGAACTTTCCGTTCTCAAGCTTCGGCCACATCAGTTTCCGCTGCGGATGGAAGATCCGTTCCCAGCCATGCGAAAGATCGGTAAGAAGCCTGTAATCTTCTTCCCTGCCGAGTGATTTTGCCATCTGGGCCACAGCAAAGGACGTGAAGGAATACTCAAGGGTATGGGAACATGAGAATTTCCAGCGTTCATCGGGTCCCTCCCCCTTTGCAAGATAGGGAACATACCCGTATTTAACGAACTTTCCCACATCTGCCTTCCCGGCCCCGAAGGGACGATTCTCTGAACCTATTTCATTTTTAAGGGAAGCTTCATAGCCTTTCTGAATATCAAAATCCCTTATACCGCACTGGTACGCCGCAGCAATCGCCAGGGGCACCTGGTTGGTGCCAACACCCGATACGTACCTGCTGCAGGCAAGACCGTCGCCAAGCCATCCGGCATCCTGGTAAACGGTGAGATGCGTCTTTACAAAATCAGTAAGATATTCGGGATATGCAAGGGCCCAGAGCTGAATCAGGTTCCACTGACCGCCCCAGATGGCATCGGTGTTGTAAAAATTAAACTGCGGCTTATTGTCTGGCCCGGCAGGTATCTGCCCAATGCTTCCATCATGCTTCGGATATGCCCCGTTAACGTCGCTTGCCAGCCCCCGGCCAAGCAAAGCATGATAAAGCCCGGTGTAAAACTTGATCCTGTCTGCGGCACTGCCGCCTTCAACCCTTATCCTGCCAAGATATGAGTTCCAGGCATCGCGGGCTTTCTCCCGGGCCTCATCAAAACCCATATCCTTTGCTTCAGTTTCAAGATTCAGGCGCGCATTCTCAACTGATGTGTATGATAATCCTGCCTTTATTGTGATGCTTTCATTCCCGGTGGTTTTGCAGGTAAGATACAACCCGGCTCCGCGGCCCGAAGTTTCCTTCTCTCCATGCCTTACTTCCGGGCCGTTGAATACACCCCACGACACGGGCGACTTATCAGCAATGGCCGAAAAGAACATCTTTACACTGGCTCCCGTCTGGTACTTCTTTACATATTCCGGGTATGTCTCAACAAATCCCTCAACCCGCCCGTCATCACTTAACCAGACCCGGGCATCCGTCACTTCACCGCTTTCACCCTGCCTGTTGCCGATATCAAAAATAATATTCGACCGGTCGCCTGCAGGAAATGTGTAGCGGTGAAAACTGACCCTGGGAGTTGATGTAAGCTCAGCCTTTATGCCATAGTCTTTCAGAATTACGGAATAGTAACCTGGCTCCAGGATTTCATCTTTCTTGTCAAAAAATGACCGATAACCTCCTGAAGCTGAGTCAACATCGCCCGGAACGGTCCTTAACTCACCTGTCGTTGGCATGAAAACAACCCCGCCAACCTGGAATTCATGGAAATTGGGAAAACCTTCAATCGACTTGTGCCTGAAATCATAGCCAACTGCCTCCCATCCGCTTAAATTTCCAAGGTGCCCGTCGGTTGAGGGACCGGGTTTGGCCATTCCGAACGGACTTGCACCGGGGGCAACATGGAACCACCTGCAGTGTGCGGTGCCGATCAGCGGATCGACATATCGGGTGAGATCTTCGGGAACGGCCGCTTTCCTGCCCGGCTGACAGGAAACGATAGCCAGTGCCGCTACAACAGGCAGAAGTAAATAACCTTTATGCGTTTTCATAGGATTTGTTTTAGTCAGATCATTCTCAAAGGTAATAGAAATTCGGCTCGTGTGGTTCCTTTATTGCACTGACTTCCCGGTGAAGTGCAGAAGACCACAGTGAATGAGTCATTTAACCTTTGCATATCTGAGCTTTCAGGTGGATATCAGGGCAGGATATCAAACCGGTTATCCGGCCGGAACCTGGGGATCATTGCCGGAGCAGCCGCCGCCCTTTCATAAAAATGCACGACCGGAAAAGAGAAGTAATTATCCGGATCACTGCCCCAGGGACCTACTTCTCAGTCCGTCTTCCGTCATTATCCATTCAGATTCAGGCTTCCCGGATTCTTTTGCTCCGTATTCCCTTAATGTTTCCGGTTTGCTGCAGCCGTAATTGCAGCTCCAATCAGTGCGGAGCATGTTTTCGGTACCCCGGCTGAAGCAGATCCTTGTTCCTTCAGGGATGTACAGACTTACCACAATGTTGTCGAATGACCATTTTCTTTCTTCCGGGATTCTGAAATACTCGTCGAGGAAAATCGTGTCGCCCTCAACGGAATAATTGTAAGCAAGCTGCTCCATCCTGCCTGCGGCCTCAGACCTGGTCTTTCCCGAAGAACGTTTCCTGACATTGATCTTAATGTAATCATCATTCGATCTGCCGATTACCAGGGAAGGAGTAATGCAGGGATTGCTGAGATCATCCGTAAAATACATGCGGTAAAATCTGAATGGAAATGAGATTTCCCTCTCATATCTGATATCATTTATTTTATTGCCGCTTAAGATGTAAATGTTTCCCGTCGTTTTTTTCAGAACTTCCCCGGCGTCCTTTTTTGCTGTTTCAGCATAGCCTATGCCTTCGTTGAATAAAATGACCGATAATGCAGCCAGACAGACCAGCCAGATGAGAAACCCTGCGAGTGAAATCATCCCGTTCCTGGCCCTGAACCAGAAAATCATTTTAATACCCAGGTAAATTATTGCCAGCAGAGGAATGAGCATCACAATGAATGTCAGGGTCAGTATCCATGGGAAGGTTGCGGGATTGACGGCATATTTCAGGAAATCGAATAGCCAGGAGAAATTCAGCCCATGGGCATGGGGAGAATAAATACCCGGAAATCTGAAGATGAACACCATGATCAATCCAAGCAGTGCGAGGAAGCCTGAAAGAAGGATTGCCAGCCCCAGGAGAACCATGAATATCCTCAACGCAATGAAGAGCATTTTCCCGCCTGCCCTGAGAATCTCATTCAGTGCGCCGGCCAGACGTTCAGGGCAGGCATTTTCAGGATGACGGGAGGCGGTGGTGCCGGCGACGGACCTCTTTTCCAAGCCGAAATCTGCATGATCAGCACCTTTCATGTACGATTCCCTTTTAATTGTTTCGGGGTCTGCTATCGGCAGTGCTATCCAGAGCGCAAGATAAACGAAGAACCCGACCCCGGCGAAAAAAGCAAAGACTATGAAGATCACCCTGATCCACACCGGGTCAATATTAAGATATGAGCCCAGTCCCCCGCAGACACCGCCTATTATGGAATCGCCGGGATTCCTGTAGAGTGTCCGGCTGCGGGGCACCCTTGTATGTTCCCTGGCCCTGCCCTCCTGACCATCGCCTGTTTCGAACTCCTCCGGCCTGCCGATGATTTTTATCATTTCCCCGACATTATCTGCGGAAATGACTCCGGCCGCTGCACCCTGCGACTGAAAGATCTCTGCAATCCGGGCCTCAATGTCTTCCAGGGTCTCGGCACCATCGGGAAGTTTTCCTATCCTGGCGTCAATCTCATTAAGATATCCGCGCAGCATATTGTATGCCTCTCCCTCGATCTGAAACAGTATCCCGCCAAGATTGATTTTTATGGTTCTGTTCATTATATTCAGTTTTTCAGGTTAGCAACGATTCAACGGTTTCTTATCAGCCTTACCGATTCAACAAGTTCATCCCATGATTTGTCAAGTCCGGCCAGATACTCCCTGCCTTCGGAAGTGAGTTCATAATATTTCCTGGGCGGGCCCTGTTGCGATTCCTCCCACCGGTAGCTCAGCAGCCCGGCATTTTTCTGTCTTGTCAATAAAGGATAGAGAGTTCCTTCCACAACGATCAATTCCGCCTCCCTCAGCTCCCTGATTATATCGCTTGCATAACAGGATGCCTTCGATAATACCGATAAAATGCAGTATTCGAGAATCCCTTTACGCATCTGGGCTTTTGTATTTTCGATATCCATATTTATAAGATTTATTGTTTTCAGGAACAACTGACCATCAGAGATTCATGTTCTTTCTCACATTATCAAATTCTCTTTTCACCGCTTCCTTAATATTGTGAATATTGACCGGATCCCCTTTCATTTCAATCTTCTGGGCAGTGGTCCTGGCTTCGGGAAGAACAATGTAAAGAATGAGATAAACCAGGATGCCGAGTCCTCCGGCCATGGCGACCGCAATAAATATTACGCGCACAATCCACGGTTCGATCTGCCAGAAAGCTCCAATCCCTGCGCACACTCCGCCAATGATCCTCCGGTCGGGATCACGGTACATCCTGTGAGCCCCGGGCTCCGTGAATTTCGCCCCTGACGACATACCTTCCTTGTCGGATATGTCCTCCGGATTCCCCATTACGGCAATTACATCCCTGACATCCGTGATAGTAATCACCTGTTTGTACCCGGTGAGCCTTGCCCTGAACAATTCCGCCATCCTTGCCTCTATATCTGATATGATTTCTGCGGAACTCTCTTCCCCTGCCAGGTTAAACTCAAGACTTTTCAGATATCTTTTGAGTTCGGTATAGGCATCCTCGTCAATATTGAACGAATACCCTCCAAGATTAATACTGACCGTGATTTTCATTTTCCGAGATGTAAATTATTGACTGCAAATTCAGATTGAACTTAATAAATACTCTCCTGTAGAGGTATGATGATATTTAAAGAACCTTGTAAAAACCACTACTGGAATTTGCATACTACAGTTTATTGCAAAGATATATATAAAATAATATACTATGCAATACATAGTACTGAAAATTATTAAAGACATAAAAATAATTCAGTAAACATCAGATAATAAGCGATGTGGAATTAAGATTATTAATGATGACTGGAATTTTGAGTTTAAAATAATATGAAACCCACAGGATAAAAGATCACAAACAAGCAGGAAAATAAGATTCATGCGGGTTCCATGTGAGCCACTTAATCTTCAGTAGTATATGAATTTATTTTCACATGAAAAATCGCCGCGAAAACGGGTGATTCACCCCGAAGCATTGGCTTAACATAAAATCGTTGCTGATTTCCATGTTAGTACTGAAAATGATAATTCCCCGGTTTTTACCGGGTAGTTGCCATTATGACCAGAATGTCTATTTTTATACAAACTTTGGTTATGGAAAAACGGTATAAATGGGGAATACTTGCCCCGGGCAAAATGGCCGGAAAATTCACGAATGCATTGAAGCATCTGGATAATGCGGAGTTGTATGCAGTTGGTTCGCGTGACCTTCGGCGGGCGGAAAAGTTTGCAGCAGACAACGGGTTCAGGAAATTCTATGGCAGTTACAGGGAACTGGCTGAGGATCCAGGGGTTGATATAGTTTATATTGCATCACCGCATTCGCATCATAGGGAGCAGGCAATACTCTGCATGAAAAACGGAAAGGCAGTACTCTGTGAAAAGGCGTTTGCGATCAACGAGCGTGAGGTTGAAGAGATGATTTCAGAGGCTTCCCGTAATAAGGTCTTCCTGATGGAGGCACTCTGGCCTCCCTTCCAGCCCTTTTACAGGAAAGCTTCGGAGATACTCGAATCCGGCATTGTCGGCCGGCTTCTTCATATGGAATGCTTTTTCTCCTTTAACCCTCCTTTCCATCCTGACGACAGGAAGTTCAACCCGGAGCTTGGTGGAGGATCGCTTCTTGATATAGGTATTTATCCGGTGATTGACGCTCTCACTTTTGCCGGTGTTCCCGACGGGATCAAGGCTTACGCTTCATTCGGAAAGACGGGGGCGGAAGAATCGGTAAGTGCTATTTTCAGATATAATGACGGACGCATGGCCAGCATTTACAGTTCTTTCCGGACCAATGCAGGAATCGGCTGCGTGATTTTATGCGAAAGGGGCAGGATTTCTCTTTCCCGCGGCCGGGATATGAATCAGACTGTGATCCTGGAGCCTGACGATATGGAGAAGGAAACGTATGTATTCAACCCGCCTGCAATGGGATATCACTGGGAGGCCGGGGAAGTGATGCGCTGTCTTGACGATGGCCTGACTGAAAGCCCGGTTGTTCCCCTCTCATTCAGCCGCAACCTGATCAGAACCCTCGACAGGATACGACATGATGCAGGAATAAGATTGCCGCAGGATTAGCGGACAGGGAGAAATAATGCAGCACTGTTACTGGCAATAATGCAATTCCCGGGGCTGAACATAACTGAAGGAGAAGCCTTGCTGCACAGGAAAAAAATGCTCCTGAGCATGATAATTCCACTTGTTATCATTTCCCTCATGTGGATCTTGAAAACGGCTGAGGTCCTTTTTGATCTTGACTTTACCCATCTTGGCATCCTGCCGCTTTCCGTCAGAGGCTTGCCCGGCATTGTGCTGTCCCCTTTCATTCATTCCGATTTTGAACATCTGTTCAATAATACCCTTCCCCTGTTTTTCCTGGCAACTGCCCTGTTCTATTTTTATTCGGAGATTGCAGTGAAAATATCTCTGTGGACTTGGTTCCTGACAGGATCGTTTGTATGGCTGGCAGGCAGGACATCGTGGCACATAGGCGCTTCGGGACTCGTCTACGGACTCGCCTCATTCCTTTTCTTCAGTGGTATTATACGGAAATACTTCAGGCTCGTTGCGCTGTCGCTGCTGATAGTATTTCTTTACGGTTCAATGGTTTGGGGTATATTTCCCGATGTTGTCAGAAAAAATATCTCGTGGGAATCCCATATGCTGGGCTTTATTTCGGGGATTGTGCTTGCCGTTGCCTTCAGGAATGAGGGACCGCAGGACCCGGTTCCCGTGTGGATGGATGATGAGGAGGACGGATCTGACAGGATTTCAGATACGTATGGGCCTGAAACAGAAGACGGGAAAAAAGTGTGAGACGGGGCCCGGATGATGAAAGAAATGTTGTTTTATCAGGAACAAGGTCGGACACAATATGATTGATATTTCTGTAATCGTTGTATGCTTCCGGGGCTGGGCGAGGCTTCGGAAATGCCTTGATTCCCTGGCGGGATTCAGGGGAGACAATTTTAGTTACGAGGTTATTGTGGTGGATAATAATTCGGGTGACCAGGTTATTCACGATTTTGTAAGAAAATACCCTGATTTCAGGTTCATTTTAAACCCTGTCAATGGCGGGTACGCCAACGGTAATAATCTCGGGTGCAGAAACGCCTCAGGTGAGTATGTTCTTATTCTCAACCCGGATACCGAGGCTGACGAAAATGAGATAGCCAGGATGCTGGAAGAAGCCCGCGCACATCCTGAGTACAGTATCATATCATGCAGGCAGGTAAATGACAGGGGGAAAGAAACTACTGCTACGGGTGATTTTCCTGAATTTTCAAACCTCACCGGATTCCAGCGTTCAGTCGCCAGGATTTTCAGAAAAACTGCTGCACCTGTCACCGATAATGGCCATGTGACGTTTCCCGACTGGATCTCCGGGTCAGTGGTATGGATGAAACGAGATCTTTATCTTCAGCTCGGTGGTTTTTACGAGGGATTCTGGATGTATTATGAAGATGTTGACATATGCCGCAGAATAAACAGGGAAATGGGAAAAGTTGTCAGGCTGAATAATGTAACGATTATTCACAATCATGGCGGAAGTTCCCGGGTAAACAAAAGAATTGCCGCAATCACCAAAACCGAGGTTCAGATCTCAAGACATCTCTATGTTTCAAGGAATATTAAAGGTGCCGAAGGAGTTCTGACACAGATCTTTCTTGTTGTAAACAATATAATCTCAGGCGTCATTCTGGCAGCGGCAGGTCTCATCTTTTTCTTCGTTCCCGCCCTGTTTCTCCGGACCAGGATATTTTTAAGGCTTCTGGGATATTATGCAGGAGCAGCCCTGAGACAATCATGGATTGGTCCGAGATCAGTGCTTTATCCGGGACGAATGTTAAAAAAAGCTAATTAATTCGCCTGTGGTGATACCAATAAGTTGTTCTGATAAAATATATTATGATATTTGCAGTTCTGCTTGGGAGGCCTGATCTTTCCATCCGGCCGGCGAATTCGGGGAGTAGTATGTAAACTGACCAACTATGACCATTAATAAAATTGGAAAATTATCGGTTTTTATAATATTGATCAGTGCTTCTCTGGTTCTGGAGGCCCAGGATAATGAACTGCAAACCGGACCGGTTGTTGTCAGCTCCGATACGGCTGCAACCCGGAGTAATCATTCGCGGGAAGGGGCCGTTAAGGTATTTCTCGACTGCCGGAACTGCGATATGAATTATATCCGTCAGCACGTTCCATATGTGAATTATGTCAGGGATGTAAAGGAAGCCCAGGTATATGTCAATGTGACCGATCAGCCCACCGGAAGCGGAGGAACGCTGTACACCTATACATTCCAGGGACAGAAGAATTTTTCAGGAATGAATGATACCATTACATTTGCAACAGTTCCTGACCAGACCGGCCCGGTTATAAGGGAAAAAAGAACAACCATTCTCAAAATAGGCCTGATGCGGTATATTGCAAAGACACCGCTGATTGATGAAATTACGATAGGACATGAACCGGGACTTGAACTTGAGGATGTAAAGGATCGCTGGGATAACTGGGTGTTCGAGCTGTCTTCAAGTCCGAGATATTCAGCCGAGGAATCTGCAAAACGATTTCAGATCTGGAATGCCCTTGAAATTTCAAGGATTACTCCTGATCTGAAAATAGAGGCAAATCTGAATCAGAACATTAACAAGCAAAGATTTATTGATTCGGAAACGGATACAACTTATTCAAAGAGTAATAATTCACTGCATCTGCTGGTTGTGAAAAGTCTCGGAAATCACTTATCCACGGGAATACGCTGGGAAAACCGCACATCAACCGAAGCGAACATAAACTTTACGACCGAAATAATGCCTGCCATAGAATATGATCTTTATCCGTATTCAGAGGCCACCCATAAACAGTTGCGGTTACTGTATGCGATTGGATATCAGTACAGCAATTATATTGATTCAACCATATACGAGAAACTGTATGATAATTTCTTCAAGCATTCACTTATGGTTGCATACCAGATCCAGGAAAAATGGGGATCAATAAATATTTCTCTTTCTGAAACCAACTATCTGTCCGACTTATCCAAAAACAGGGTGAACCTTTGGGGATATATCAGGCTGAGGGTGCTGAAAGGATTATCCCTTTCAGTTAACGGAAGCGTTTCCTACAATAATTTTCAGCCCAATCTCAGAAAGGGAGAAATTTCTGAAGCCGACCGTCTCCTGCAGCTGAAACAGCTTGCTTCCAGCTATTTTGTCCAGGGAGGGGTAAGTCTTTCCTATACATTCGGATCGATATACAACAACGTGGTTAATCCGCGTTTTGGCAGCGGTTACTTTTAGCTGACGTTAATATCAATTTCTCCTTTGGGGACAACTTTCTTTCGTGTATTTTTACCATTTTCACCCATTCTCCCATCATGCACGAAAGATTCCATTACAGGACAAAAGATGAGCTTATCCGTAAGGCATCCGAACTGGGCTTTACCCTGCCTTTTTCAGATGACGTTTCCCCGTTGCTGGAAAGTGCAAAAGCAGGAGAGATTATTATCCCTAACCGGATAGTGGTCCAGCCCATGGAAGGATATGATTCCGATAATGAAGGAGCTCCCTCGGAACTTACGGAAAGACGTTATTTGCGGTATTCTGCCGGAGGCAGCGGAACTATCTGGTTTGAAGCTGTTGCGGTAAATCATGAAGGCAGGTCCAATCCCCGCCAGCTCTGGATAAACAGGAAAAGCAGGGATAAGTTTGCCTTTCTGAACGAAAGGATCCGTAAAAACAGCGGACTGGAAAACAGGGATCCATTCCTGGTTATTCAGATCACTCACTCCGGCCGTTACAGCAAACCCGATGGAAAACCTGCACCCCGGATAGCGGCCCCCAATCCATTGCTCGACAGGGGAACTCCGGAAATATTGACCGACGACGATCTCAGAAGGATCCAGGATCAGTATATAATTGCCGCAAGACTTGCCCGCGATGCCGGTTTCAATGCTTTGGATATCAAAGCATGCCATGGTTATCTTATGATAGAGCTTCTGGCGGCTAAAAACAGGAGGAACAGCATTTACGGGGGAGAAGAACCTGAAAAGAGATTCAGGTTCTTCCTGGAAACCTTTGACAGGATAAGATATGAAGTTCCCGGACTGATGGTCACGAGCCGGCTCGGCATTTCCGACATGTACAGGGGCGGCTTCGGGGTGGATGATATGGATCAGCCTGATTTTACCGAGGCTATGATGCTTGTGGGACAGTTAATGGACAGGGGAATTGAATTGCTGAACATTACAATGGGAAGCCCCTATTTCAATCCTCACATCTCAAGGCCATACGATGTTCCGCTTCCCGGAATGAAGGTCCCCGATGAGCATCCCTTGCAGGGGGTGATGAGAATGATAAATGCCACATCGGTTTTTCAGAAAAAATTTCCGGATCTGGTTATTGCCGGAACAGCTTTTTCCTATCTGCGTCAGTATGCACCGAATGTGGGAGCGGCCCTTGTTAAAAGCAGGGATGTATCCCTTGCAGGATTCGGAAGAAACTCATTTGCATATCCATCAATGCCCCTCGATCTTATGAGAACCGGCAGGGCCGACCCTTCCAAAACCTGCATTTGCTGCTCGGGATGCACTCGTCTTATAAGAAACCTTCATATTGGCGGATGTGTTATCCGCGATAAGGAAATATATGGAAAGGAGCTGAAAAAACTGATTGCTGATGGAAAATGAAGTTATACGGCTGAATGGTTTTTCTGTTAACTATCGCAGTACTAAAACCCTCATCATTGGCAGCGGTGCGGCAGCCCTCAATGCTGCCGTAAGCCTGCATTCAATGGGAGAGCCGGATATCATTATTGCAACGGCCGGGTGGGGCTGGGGCACTTCCAACAATGCCGGATCGGACAAGCAGACTTATTACAAGCTGTCGCTTGCAGGTGATGTTCCTGATTCCGTTACTGACCTTGCCCGCGACCTGTTCAGGGGAAAATGCATGCATGGCGATATTGCGCTGTGTGAAGCCCAGGGATCGGTCAGGGCATTTATGAATCTTGTTAACATGGGTGTACCGTTCCCTCATGACAAATACGGTTCATACGCCGGATACAAAACTGACCATGATCCGCGTGCAAGGGCCACTTCTGCTGGTCCCTACACATCGAAAATGATGTTCAGGGTCCTTTCCGAAGAAGTTTTAAGGAGAAAAATCACGATCCTCGACAGGCATTATGTGATTTCACTGCTTACCGACAGGGAAAAAACCAGGGTTGTGGGAGCGCTTGCCGTGAATATATTGGAGAACGACCCTGTTAATGCATTCACAGTGTTTAATGCTTCAAATATCATCCTTGGAACCGGGGGCCCCGGCGACATGTATGAAACAAGCGTGTACCCCGAGTCGCAGACAGGCTCCGTGGGAATGGCATTTAAAGCCGGCGCATCAGGGCAGAATCTTACCGAATCCCAGTTCGGCATTGCTTCGCTGAAATTCCGCTGGAACCTGTCAGGCAGCTATCAGCAGGTTCTGCCGCGGTATTATTCAACAGCCCCGGATGGCAGCGATCCGCGGGAATTCCTTAACGACTTCTTCCCCGATTACAGGTCCATCACCAGGGCCATCTTTCTGAAAGGTTATCAGTGGCCGTTTGATGTACGGAAAATATCCGGGTATGGTTCATCCCTTATCGATCTTCTGGTTTTCAGGGAAAGGGAAAAAGGCAGGAGAGTGTTTATCGATTTCATGAGAAACCTTACATGGGACGGATGCCAGGCTTTCAAGCCAGAAGAACTTGATCCTGAAGTGTATAACTATCTTGCATATTCTGACTCACTGAAACCGCTCCCGCTTGAAAGGCTTGAAGCCCTCAATTCACCGGCAATCAGCCTTTACATGGATCACGGTATTGATATTAGAGCTGAAGCCCTGGAAATCGGGATCTGCGCCCAGCATTGCAACGGGGGACTGAAAGGCAATATCTGGTGGGAGTCAGATCTCAGGCATCTTTTCCCCGTGGGCGAAGTGAATGGCTCCCACGGTGTGTACCGCCCGGGCGGATCATCCCTGAATTCGGGACAGGTTGGGGGACATCGGGCAGCCTTCTTTATCACTAAAAGATATCAAACGCCGCCTCCGGAGAAGAGTGTGTTCCTGAGCGAAACGGTTCCAGCAATTGAAAAGGATTTCGGAAGGGCAGCTGACTGGCTCTCGGGAGTATATCACGGCTCCACGCCGGAACAGGCAATGAAGGTGATCAGAAAGCGAATGACGGATAATGGAAGTATACTGCGCAGCGGGGCAAAGATAATGAAGGCCGTGGAAGAGGCCCGGATAATGTATGATGATTTCGATAAGCTCTGCGCGGCTACATCGGTGAAAGAGCTTGCAGAATGCTTTATGGGCTCGAACAGCTGCCTGGCACACCTGGTTTACCTGGAGGCGATCAGAACATATATTGCCGGCGGCGGGCGCAGCCGCGGATCATTTATTGTTGATGAAACGAAGGAATCTGCAGGAACAGACCCGGGGAATGATTCACAGTTTCCGATTCTTTGCAGCTATGATCGTGATATTGAGGAAAAAATAATTGAGATCAGATACGACGGAGAGAAAATCAATACCAACCTTGCACCGGTGAGAATGATACCGGAACAGAACCTCTGGTTTGAAAAAGTCTGGAAAGAATTCCGTGAAGATATTTTCTTGCAGGATTAAACAAACTGAGCAAATTGTTACCTTTGTCACCAGTTTTCTTCTAACCTGAATTAACTTGCAAATATGAACGGTAAACCAGTAGCCGTAATAACCGGAGCCAGCAGAGGTATAGGAAGATCGGTTGCTGTTGCCCTTGCCGGAGAAGGTTATGATATTGCTGCCATTGCCAGGTCGGTTGACAGCGAAGGAATGAAAACACTGGAGCCTGAAATTGAAAGCAGGGGAGCCCAGTTTTTTCCGGTCGGCCTTGATATTTCCTGTATAAAATATCATAAAGAGGTTGTTTCAAATATCCTTGAGAGATACGGGCGGATCGATATTCTTGTGAACAATGCCGGGGTGGCTCCGCTTCAACGGCATGATGTACTTGAAATGAGCAGTGAAAGTTATGACAGGGTAATGAACATAAACCTGAAGGGCCCGGTCTTCTTTGCGCAGAAAGTTGCCAGGGAAATGATCTGGATAAAAGAACAGATTGAACACTACCGGCCGATAATAATATTCATAACCTCAGTTTCCGCCGTTCTTACATCTGTGAACAGGGCCGAGTACTGCATTTCCAAGGCCGGGCTGAGCATGGCTTCTGCTATTTTCTCCGACAGGCTAACCAGTGAAAACATCCTCGTATTTGAGATACGGCCGGGGATAATCCAGACAGACATGACTGCGGCTACCCGCGACAAGTACGACAGGCTTATCGGAGATGGCCTGGTTCCTCAAAACAGATGGGGTCTGCCAGACGATGTGGCAAAAGGCGTTGCCTCGATTGCACGGGGCGACTGGGATTTTTCCACGGGCATGACCTTTGAAATCAGCGGCGGCCTGAATATACACAGGCTCTGATCCCTCTTATTATCCATTCATATAATGCCTAACTGAACAGTCTTTCCTGTTTTTTGTTTAATGCATGTATTTAAAACAAAAGAACATGAAAAAGACAATCACACTAGTTATTTTTTTATCACTGCTTGCCGTGAATCTTCATTCAATGGAAAAGTGGATTGCCGATAAGACCAGGACAAAACTCGAATGGCTCGGCGAGAAAGTTGCCGGGCAGCATTCCGGAACAATTAATCTTCACTCAGGCTGGATAGCATGGGATGGTGATAAGATTACCGGAGGCGAATTTCTTATAGACATGGCCAGCATTCAGGATGCAGACAAAAGCCAGAAACTTGAAGGACATCTTAAATCAGACGACTTCTTCGGGGTTGAAAAATACCCTGTTTCAAAACTTGTAATAACAGGCAGTACCTCTTTTGCCAAAGGGACCGGTGTTGTCAACGGGAACCTGACCATCAAGGATATAACCCATCCGGTTGAATTCAAGGCATCCCTGCAGAAATCAGATGATGGACTGTGGTACTTTGCAAATATTGTTGTTGACCGTTCAAAATACAATGTAAGGTATGGGTCCGGTTCATTTTTCGACAACCTTGGAGATAAGATCATCTACGATGAATTCAAACTCAAGGTTAACCTCCTGGTTAAAAAAGCATGATCTGAGACCGTTTTACTCTTCCCGCTGACTATACATAGCTGTCTGAAGGATATATTTATTAGTCAGACTGTATGCTCAGCGGGAATTTTATTTTCAGGAAAATATTGGAAAAGTCAGAAATCATGACAATCTTGTGCTGCCTAAATCAAGTTGTAAATGAATGATGATCTTTCCGTCGGCGTAAACAGGCAGAAGCTTGTTTATGAAGGGTTTCTTGTACCCTTTATTCTGATCTCCAGCCTATTCTTTCTCTGGGGGTTTGCTCATGGCTGTCTGGATGTGCTTAACAAGCATTTTCAGGAACTTTTGAACATGTCCAAAGCCAAATCAGCACTGGTTCAGTTTGTTTTTTACGGAGGATATTTCTTCATGGCAATACCGGCTGGCCTTTTAATGCAAAGGGTCGGATACAAACGCGGAATAATTTTCGGATTGCTGGTTTTTGCATGCGGGGCTTTTTTGATGCTTCCCGCTACATTCATCCAGACATTCGGAAGTTTCCTGTTCTGCCTGTTTGTCATTGCCTGCGGCCTCACCTGCCTCGAAACTGCTGCAAATCCCTACACAACTGTTTTGGGACCACCTGAATACGGAGAAAGACGGATTAATCTGTCACAGTCCTTCAACGGTCTCGGATGGATTGCCGGCCCCCTGGTGGGAGGAATGCTTATCTTTTCGGCTAACGGTAACGGCAACTCCAACAAGTTTGCAACAATCGCCCTTCCCTATATGTTTATCGGGACCCTGGTACTTATCGTTGCAGTCTTTTTCTGGAGGGTTAAGTTCCCAAAACTCAAGGAAGATATGCAAACCGGCGATCCTGGTCAGGAATCAGGAGGCAGGCTTAAGGATCTGTTTAAATATCCCCATTTTGTCCTCGCCGTCATAGCTCAGTTTCTTTATGTGGCGGCGCAAACCGGAGTAAACAGCTTTTTTATAAATTACGTTACCGAGGAGATACCAACCCTTAGCAACCAGCAGGCAGCGCAGATCCTTGGATTCGGAGGCATGGGATTGTTCTGGCTTGGCAGGTTTACCGGAAGTACCATATTCATGCGCCTGATAAGGCCAAACAGGCTGCTTGCATTCTATGCCTCAGCCAATGTGATAACCATGATCCTGGTCGTTGCGGGGTTGGGCTGGACATCGGTTGTTGCGCTTTTTACCACCTATTTTTTCATGTCGGTGATGTTCCCTACTATTTTTGCCCTTGGCATTAAGGAACTTGGCCCACTTACGAAAAAAGGTTCATCGCTGCTCGTCATGTCGATAGTCGGAGGGGCGCTGATACCTATACTTATGGGACGCATTGCGGATGTAACCAACATGGCCCTCGGATTTACCGTCCCGCTGGTCTGCTTCGCCTTCATAGTGTATTACGGGATCAGCGGATACAGGGTAAAAACCCCCGGACTGGCTGCATCTTCCTGACAAACGGGGCGGTTTATGACAATAGCCCGGCAAATCGGTGATTCAGGGACCCTGAACTATTTTCCCTATGTTATTAATGATCTCTGTAAACTCCGTTTTGCTCATTCGTGCACCCGTTATCCCGATCACTTTTTCAGCCATCATTGAGCCGATCAGCCCGCATTTTTCAAGATCCATCCCGGTTGCATATCCATAAAGAAACCCCGAAGCATAAAGATCACCGGCTCCTGTTGTATCAGCGCACCTGACAGGAGTTGCATCGATCTTAATTGTTTTCTTGCCCTTTCTGAGCCACGATCCGTTTGCTCCGGCCTTGATGACCACAAGTTCCACTGAATTGCCCATCAGATCAAGAGCCTGCATTGAAGGAACACCCGTAAACGCCTCGGCTTCCATTTCATTGGCAAAAAGTATGTCAACATACCTGTCGGCTATTTTTTTGAACGAATCCCGATAGGCTTCCACTACATTGTAACTAGCCAGATCAAGTGCGATTGTCATGTTGCTTTCCCTGGCCAGCAGACAGGCTTTTTCAACAAGAGCAGCGTCAGTAATGAGATATCCCTCGACATAGAGAATATCGTGTTCACGGAACCAGGCCGGATCAAGATCACCCGGATGAAGTTCAACCGCCGCTCCGAGATGAGTTGCAAATGTTCTTTCCGAATCGGGGGAAATAAGAGTGAGGGCAGTTCCGGTAACTGAATTCCGTCTTGTCAGATATGTTTTAACCCCGGCTGCTTTCAGGTCGTTCTCAAAGAAATCACCTGTGGCATCCTTGCCCGTGGATCCTATGTAACCGGCATCAATTCCTAACATTGCAAGCCCATGGATGGTGTTTGCAACCGAACCTCCCGACGAGCGTGTCTGACTGAAATTCCTTGTATTATCCTGTATCTGCTCTGACTTCTTAATGTCAACAAGCTGCATGCTGCCTTTCGGCAGATCAAAGGCCTCAAGTATTCCGTCGTCATCAATTAGAATCAGAATATCTACAAGTGCGTTGCCAATACCCAGAATCCGCTTCATATAAATTTTTCTTTAAAGATATTGCTTAATTCAGTAAAAGCCCTTACTTTTGCGACGCGAAACGGCACAGGTTTTAAAAATCAGGATAGCAGCGTCTCGGAAGATCAGGGCTCACCCGGTAACCCGGTATTGTTGCGAGATCAGTCCGACCAAAGTGAGATAAGTATTTATTCCTCAGTAGCTCAGTCGGTTAGAGCACCTGACTGTTAATCAGGGGGTCCTAGGTTCAAGTCCTAGCTGGGGAGCTGAAAAAAGAGTGAGAGTGAGAGCGAGTGCGAAGCACAAACGAACACTCTCACTCTTTTTTCCTCACGACCCACACTCGCACTCGCACTCACAAATGAAATGAAAAGCTACCTTGAAAACAAAAAGGATGCCCTTTTAAAGGCACCCTTTATTTGTTCTGCTGAGCATTATGCTTAAACACGATCTGCGGCCATGGCAGGCAACAGGCTTGTCATGGACTTAACGCCCGCTTACGGAAGTTCACGCAATTGGGTCACCGGTTTTACCATGAATCGCTTTTCCTTCCTCCGTATGAAGGCACACGTATGCTGAAAAACGGCCTTTGCCTCTGTTCCGAACGTTTCGCGATGAAATTGGCCGAGCGGTACTCCCCGAGATGAAGCACACCGGAGAAGGTGTCGCCGTCAATTACGCCGTCGAAAGTGAAAGGAACAGTTTCGGCATTATCCGAGTAAAAGCTCTGGAGCCTGACTTTTTTCCCGTCGATCTGTCCTGCAATATCGAGCAGGGAAAAGGTACTTTTATGGGTGCCCTTTATTTCATTGCCTTCCTGTTTTTCGAGGAAAAGCTTATGTTCACCCTTGCCGGAATAGTAGTCAATTGACACATCCCAGTGACCGACGAGGTTTGCTGCAGGCGGGTCAAGTACAACCACCTTCTTTTCATGTTTCTGCGAAAGTATTTTGTAAACCCGATCGGCAACGATCTTTTCATCGCCGGGCTGCATCATCTGGGCACTGATGGATATTGAAGCGGTGCGATCCCTGGGATTGGTCCGCCCGCCGCCAAGGGCGATCCTCGGTTTATTGTTTAAAAGGTCGTCGGCCACTTCCTCCCCTGTAATGTTCAGGACCTCCGGATCCCATGAAATGGACAGGCGGGCACTTCGGTTATCGACTCCCTGGGGTTCGGAAATCTTTGCAGTTACTCCGTTTATCGTGGTAACTTTCCTGGATATATATTCCAGCCATGATATCCATGTCTTTTCCTCTTCCGGATGATTTCTCTTTGCCCACGCTTCCACAGCCGCAAGCATACCAATATGTTCCTCCTTTCCGATCTTGTTGTCCCTTCCCGGGCCATGGTGAGGTGAGCTGGCCTGCCATGTTGAGAACAGGAGATCCTTGCTGCCCAGTAGGAGCCCTGCTCCCTGGGGCCCCCTGAGTGCTTTGCCGCCGCTGTAGGCAACAACCGTCGCACCCCGTTTCAGATGATCATTTGGGATTGTAAGGATTTCCGCTGCAGCATCGACGAGAATTGGAATATTGTTTTCCCTGGCTATGGGGGCTATGTTTTCAATGGACAGGGGCCCCTCATAATATTCCCTTGGTGCTGAGAACAGATAAATCATAGCGGTGCGTGAACTTACCGCTTTTCTGAACTCCTCCATGCTGTTTACGGTTATCATTTTGATCCCTGCATTTCTTATTGCATGGTCGTACTGGTTCCTGGAATATCCGGGAACTATTACCTCAGTCTTTGTAAAGCCCGTAAGATCGGGAACCCTGACAAGCTTTTCCGGATCTCCGTCGGTGATGCAGGCTACCGTTACATGCTTCAGACCTGCGGCGCAACCTGAGGATACCATTCCCCATTCAGCCCCGGTGATTGCTGCCAGCCTCTTGCCGACGGCCATTGCCAGTTCATCAATGTGTACATAGTGCCTGGATGCATAATCAACTGCCTTCTGAACCTCGGGCAGTTCAATCGATCCGCTGATGATTGTAAAAGTCCCCCTGCAGTTTATCATTGGTTCCACACCAATCGACTGATAGATCTGGGGACCCAGGGCAAGTGCTCCCGGAGGAGGATTTGACAGGAGCCCTGCATCACTGGCCGGCTTTTTCTGACTGACTGATGCCATGATCGGCTCAATTGACATCATTCCGCCTGCAACAGGAATTGCTGATAATGTTTTTAAAATCTCTCTGCGTTTCATCTTTAAAATTTTTTAGTTTTAGGGTAACATGCCTGTCCGGCCAAATGGGAGAACCCGCATGTTTAATATTCTTTAATTATTTTCCAGCCTTCACCGAAATCACCGGCCCGCCTGACCCTGGAAAATAACAGGCGTCCTGTGAGGTTCCTAACTATAAAAGTAGATAATAAAAAAGAATAAGGCCGCCATTAATTGTTAAAAACTTATAAATCCCGGCCATTTGCCGGGCTGATCATGCCCTATGCACCGGACATTGCCGATTTGAGATCAGTCATGGTACATAATCCGGCCTGAAAGATTCAGAACCGGTGGCAAAACTCCGGATAATCGGAGATCAGGATTATTACAGGATATACTTGTAACTTAAATCGTGGAGTCGCGTGATGCCATACGCTTTTTGGCTTGTGCAATTCGCTGCGGATAGGCTTTATTTAAGTTTTATTGTTATTTTAGAAGGTTAAAAAGTTCAAAACTGTCAGTCGCAATGAAAAAGCTGAATTTGCTTATCCCGTTTACTGTTTTTAGCACAGTCGCATTGATCGTGATTTCCTGTGCCATAAATCCGGTTACCGGAAAAAGACAGCTGATGCTGATGTCGGAATCGCAGGAAATTGCCCTGGGTATTTCATATAATCCACAGGTGCTGGCTACTTTCGGGGTTTATGACGACGAGGAATTACAGAAATTTGTTCAGGCCAGGGGCACAGAACTCGGAAAAATATCTCACCGTCCCAATCTCGAATACCACGTCAAGGTTGTTGACTCACCGGTGGTGAATGCATTTGCAGTTCCGGGAGGATTCATATACCTGACCCGGGGTATTATGGCCCAGCTTAACAATGAAGCTGAGTTCATGGGTGTGCTCGGACATGAAATGGGTCACATTACCGCGCGTCATACTGTCAGCCAGCAAAGCAAGCAGCAGCTTGGCACTTTGCTGCTGATAGGCGGGATGATCGCTTCGGAGAAGTTTGCACAATATGCCGAATATGCCATGCAGGGTATGCAGCTCCTTTTTCTCCGTTTCAGCCGTGACGATGAGCGTGAAGCCGACAGGCTGGGCGTGGAGTATTCATCAAAGGTCGGATACGATGCCCATAAGATGGCCGATTTTTTCAGGGTCCTACAAAAAATGAGCATGGCCGAAAGCCATGGCGGTATTCCCACATTCCTGTCGACCCATCCCGATCCGGGCGACCGGTATAATGCCGTTAACCAGAAAGCATCGGAATGGCAATCCACACTCAGTATGCCTGAATGGAAGGTAAACCAGGAAAACTACCTTCGCCTGATTGACGGGATAGTGTACGGGGACGATCCAAGGCAGGGATATGTTGACGGAAATGTATTCTATCATCCCGATCTGAAGTTCAGGTTCTCCTTTCCTTCGGGATGGAAACTGGAAAACTCACCCATACAGGTGACCATGAGTCCCCCGGACGGAAAGGCACTGATCCTGTTTTCCCTTTCACAGCAGAAAACACTTGAGTCTGCGGTCGACAGTACAATGGCACAATACGGCCTCAGCATAATGGGAAGCAAAAGGGCTTCCGTCAACGGCCTGCAGGCAATTATTGTCCAGTCGAAGCAGGTTTCCAGGGATCAGGCGACCGGCGCAACTTCAACAACGCTGGTGCTTTCATATTTCATCCTGTACAATAATCTGATCTATGTTTTTCACGGTGTTTCGGCAGAAGCCGATTTTAACACATTCAATGGAGTGTTCAACTCATCAATGTCGAGTTTCGCACGACTGACGGATGCCTCCCGGTTAAATGTAAAACCGCAGAGGGTTCATGTTGTCAGGGTTCAGCGCAGCGGAACCCTCGCCGATGCATTTAACTACTACAGGGTGCCGCGTGATAAGTTCAATGAGCTTGCCCTGCTTAATGATCTTGAACTGAACAGCAGTCTCCCGGCAGGAAGACTGATAAAAATAATCGGAGAATAGGTATTCTTTTAAGCCTTGCAAAAACCCCGGAATTCATATTTACTGCCACTGTCAGACAGGTGCCGGTGATATATAGCAACCCAGTTCGCTGTGGATTTCCCCCGGTGATCTGCCATAGGTTTTCCGGCTCACGGGTAAGATGAGAGTCAGAAAAGCCCGTGGAGTTCTGCGTTGATCTTGTCAATCACTTCACTCAGATGGTCGTTATTGTTTGGGAAATTATAGTGATCTGCCTCAATGATCAGCATCTTTCCCAGTTTGTATGACTGAACCCAGGCTTCGTACCGTTCGTTGAGCCGCTTCAGGTAATCGAGCCTGATGGAGCTTTCATATTCCCTGCCTCTTTTCTGGATCTGGCTTACAAGCGTCGGAACAGATGCCCTCAGGTACAACAGCAGATCGGGAGGCTGCAGGAATGATGTCATCAGATTGAAAAGGGCAGTATAGTTTTCAAAGTCGCGGGTTGACATCAATCCCATGGAGTGCAGGTTGGGGGCAAATATGTATGCATCTTCGTAAATGGTCCTGTCCTGCACAATTGACTGGTTCGATTTCCTTATTTCAATGATCTGGCTGAATCTTGAATTAAGAAAATATATCTGCAGATTAAAGGACCAGCGTTGCATGTCCTCATAAAAATCATTCAGATATGGATTGTCATCAACATCTTCATAATGGGGCGTCCATCCATAATGTTTTGCCAGAAGACCCGCGAGGGTTGTTTTTCCTGATCCGATGTTTCCTGCAATTGCTATATGCATGGTTGAATGCTTGTTTTTTTCCGGTTGTAAAAATAATAAAAAAAAGTCTTGAATTTATGTTTCCAGGTTTATAGTGCATGCCATACAAACGGCTAATATGCAGCATGATACCGGCGTTTATTAATATGTCCCGTAATACTGCATCCGGTTTTCACCAGGAATGCCCCCGCGCCACTATCTGGCAGGATCTTTTCCGAATCCGGCATATTTGTATATTTCTTCAAGAAAGTCCCTGTCATTGGAAAGCCTTGGGATCTTATTCTGTCCTCCCAGCTTATTGTTTTCCTTCAGCCAGAGTTTGAAGGTCCCGACCGGCACCGGCCTGACGATCGGCCTGACGAGGTTGATATCCTTGAACCTTTTTGCTTCATAATCTGAGTTCAGCGCTTTCAGTTCTTCATCGAGGAGTATCGTGAACTTATCAGTGTCGCAAGGTGATTGTTCAAATTCGATGAGCCACTCATGAGTTCCCCTTGAGGTTTCTCCCATATAGACCGGGCCGGCAGTATAATCCGTTATTATTGCACCGGTACCCTTGCATGCAGCTTCAAGGGCCTTGTCGGCATTCTCCACGATCACTTCCTCGCCGAAGGCATTGATAAAATGACGTGTGCGTCCGGATATTCTGAATCGGTAAGGATCGGTGGATGTAAAGACAATTGTGTCGCCAATAAGATATCTCCAGAGGCCCCCGTTGGTTGATATGACAATTGCATAATTCACGCCTTCCTTTACTTCAGTAAGCGGGCATGGTTGTGCTTCGCCTGATTTAAGCCTGTCGGCAGGAATGAATTCGTAAAATATTCCATAGTCGAGCATAAGCAGCATATCGCTTCTGCCGGGGTCATCCTGTATACCGAAAAAACCTTCGGATGCATTGTAGGTTTCCATATAATGCATCTGGCCGCCCGGGATAAGCTTCCTGTAAATCTCCCTGTAGGGGGTGAAGCTGATCCCGCCGTGAAAGAACACTTCAAGGTTGGGCCATACTTCGAGCAGATTTGATTTTCCCGTATACGCAAGCACGTGCCTGATAAGTGTCAGGTACCATGACGGGACACCTGACAGGCTTGTGACATTCTGACTTACGGTCGTTTTGGTGATCAGTTCAAGTTTCTGCTCAAAATCCTCAATAAGGGCTATTTCCTGCCGGGGTGTCCTTACAAATTCTATGTAGAAAGGCGCATTCCAGATCAGCACCGCTGAAAGGTCACCGTATATTGACTTGTTATCCGACATGTTTATCCTGTTGCTGCCGCCCAGGGTGAGCGCCTTGCCTGTAAATACCTTTGTTTCCGGATTATTAACGGCATACAGGGTTAGTATATCCTTGGCAGCCTGATAATGACAACCCCAGAGTGATTCCTTGCTTATGGGGATGAACTTGCTCTTTGAAGAGGTTGTCCCGGAACTTTTTGCGAACCATTTTATTTCTCCCGGCCAGGCTATATTCTTTTCTCCCCTTCGCATCCTTTCAATATATGGCAATAGTTCCTCATAGTTTGTCACCGGAACGCGCGACTGAAAATCAGTATACGATCGTATCGACTGAAAAGAATACTTTCTGCCCCATTCTGTGGGGATGGCGGTTTCAATTATCCTGAGAAGGACCTGGTTCTGTACATCCACCGGATGTTTCCTGAAATGTTCTATTTGTTTTATCCGGTTGGCATTCAGCAACTTTACTATTGAAGGCAAAAATGGCATAAAAACACTGGGGCTTGAATGCTAAAGATAGTTAAAAATATCCCATGGATAAATCGCACATCAACCGAAAATCTCCTTCAGGACCTGCAGCGACTTTATCTTCCTGAACAACGGAAGGTGAATGGAATAATATTTTATTATTGTTTCCAGGATCTCATTTCTTAGTGATCCGGTCAGGGGTATGCTGCTCATTGATCCGTAGGAGGCTGAAAAAAAACTGGCAAGAATGCCGGATATCTCTTCATTGGCGTAGTTTCCGTGGGCTGGCGGCATTGTCACAAACCTGCCGTCGACGAGATCGAAAAATTTCTTCTCCGGGGAAGTTCTTTTACCGGGTTCAAATCCAAGATAGCTGCTGAGCCCGATCAGGAACGCAATATGGAAGTTTGAAAAGCCGGCGCTGCTCTCGCTGAGGTATTTCAGAGAGTTTTCCAGATGATCATACAATTCATAATTCTGAGTCTCTTCCTTTAATACCTGGCTGAGGACCTCGCCAATGAATACGGCAATGGAACTTTTCCTTATGTCGGTGAATATCCCCGAAGGGATGTATGAAACCGAGAATTCCTTAAGAAGCTGAATGCTGCCTGATTCCTTGTAATAAAGGATCACCTCCAGCATCGACATTGTCTGAAAAAGCACATTGTGCTTTCCGGATCCCTTGCTTCTCATTCCTTTCACCATGAACGAAAGCCGACCTGCTTCACGGGTGTAAGCCTGCAAAATCAATCCGGAATCTGAATACCTGGTATGATGAAGTATAATACACTTTGTCTTCAGCAGCATGTCAGCAAAAGTCAGACTCAAATATAAAATTATTATATTTACCTGCCAATCAAAAGGATCATGATCGCCGCAGACAATGAGGAACTGATAAGACGAATAGCCAGGCTTGCCAGGCAAAACCAGGAACAGGATGATCTTATTAAAAAACTCGAAAAGCAGATTGAAAACCTGACCCGGCAGTTGGAGAAACTGAAAAATGGACAGATACCTCAAGACAGTTCTCTGGTTCAGGCAGTTAAAGAAGAAGCGCGTGAGAAGTCCCTGAAGTTCGATATGGCTACAGTGCTTTTTGCCGAATTACGGTGCTCCGACCCTGGTCTCGAAGAACATGATTCCTTTTCCTATATGGATGAGCTTGATGAGATCCTCATGGAATTCGGCGCAATAGCAGAGAGATCGGGGATTGTGAAAATCAAAACAATTGGTGATACTTTCATGTGTGCCGGAGGCATTCCTGAAAAGAACATTACCAACCCTGTCATTGTAGTTCTGGCTGCTGTTGAGATGAAAAACTTTCTCGACCGGTTCGAGGCCCGGAAAAGAGGGAATGGCAGAAAGATCTGGCAGCTGAAGACCGGCATTCACACCGGACCCGTTCTGGCAACTGTGACCGGCAAGAAGAAGATCAGTTATGAGATTAAGGGAGATACAGTTAACAATGCCAGCAGAATTGTGACCGTATCAGATGATCAAAGCATATTGATATCGATAATGACCTGCGAACTGGTTAAAGAATTGTTTGTTTGTGAATATTCGGGGAGGCTGCCGGTCAAGTACAAGGGTCATCTTGATCTTTTCGGGGTTACAGGGTTGAAACCCGGATTGTCGGTTGACGCAAAAGGAATGATTCCCAATGATCTGTTCAGGATAAAATTCGGCCTTATCCAGTTCACCGATATTCAGGAAATGATACTTGATAAACTTGAAAGGGAACTTCCGCCGTTTCTTTTCTATCACAACGTGAAGCATACAGTTGATGTGGTAACGGAAGTGGAGCTGATAGGCTGGGCAGAGGGCTGTTCTGATGAGGAAATCCTTTTGCTTAAGACAGCAGCTCTTTTTCATGATGCAGGACATATTGTTTCCTATGATGAACATGAAATGCACAGTGCAAGGATGGCTGAAGAAATTCTGCCGCGATACAATTACACATCCGCCCAGATAGAACGCATTTGTTCGATAATAATGGCAACCAGGCTCCCTCCCGAACCGGCTGACCTTCTCGAGGAAATTATCTGTGATTCAGATCTTGACTACCTGGGCAGAAGTGATTTTATCCCTGTTTCAAATATGCTTTTTGAAGAACTCAGGGCCAGGAATAAAATGACGGAGATCAATGAATGGAACAAATTGCAGGTTAAATTCATCTCGGGACATCAGTATTTCACAAGGACGGCAAGAAGCCTGCGGGAAGTGAACAAGCAGCTTCAGATAGAGAGGATCAGGAGCCTGATACATGACTGATCACCGGCTGATAACCAGGATCCTGGTTGTGCACGACTGTGACCCGTCAGCACTGCTGCAAAAAACGAGATAAACCCCCGTTACTACACGCTTTCCGTTAAAGGTTTTCAGATCCCATGAAGCCTGGCCTCCGGTGGAGGTGGTTTCAAAAACAAGATTACCGCTCACATCAGTGATTTTTACGTTTGTGTCTTTCATTAATCCTGTAATTGTAACATTACCGGAAAAATCTTCCCTTACAGGATTGGGAAATGAATAAACCCCTGTGAATTCCTGTCCGCCGGACGTAGCTGTCTCCCTCACTGAAAGAATGCCTCCTGCGGTACCAAACCAGACCTCTCCGGTACGGTTATCCACAGCTATAGTTGCAATTGAATCAGAAAATAACGGAGAATTGCTCTTGTTGAAGGTTTTCAGAACCTTGCCGCCGTCAGGAGATAATAGATAAGCGCCTGAACCTGATGTTCCAAGCCATTTTCTGTTAGCGCCGTCAACAGCAATGGAAGTGATGGTTTCTGTTCCAAGCAGATAATCAGCCAGCCCCGAACCATCATCCCTTGAGATCTTTATCCTGTAGGCTGCCGGGCTTTTTTCGAAGATGTTTTCAGTATTGAAATAAACAAGCGGCCCCTTGTCGGTCCCTGCCCATATATTTCCTTCGAGATCCTTGTTTAATGAAAAGACACTGAAGTAATTACCTTCAGTGTCCCTGACGGGGAGCTGAAGATACCTGTCATCTGATAACAGCCCTGGAGTGTTGTTATCATCAATAATGAACAGGCTGTTCAGTTTTGGCTGGATAATCCATTTGTTCCCGTCCGGAGCGGCAATTATATCGCCTGGAACTCTGGTATTGATCTGGCAGGGAAATATGATCCATTTTCCGTCAGCCGTGAGAACCTTTACCCCAGAGGCTGAATGGCCCTGCACCATCCAGAGATTGCCATCCCTGTCAAATGTCATTCCGCATAGCATGGCCGCAGGATCTGTTCCCGCACCATCGCCCAGTGGCGAATTACCACTGTGATAGTGATTGATCATCAGATTATTCCTGTATTCAAACAGTCCGTGCCCCCATGATGATACAAAAAAATGGCTGTGGTCGGACGGATCGAAGCAGCATCTCATTGCATCTTTTGCATTTCCTGAAATAATGTTGGAAAAGCTGCCCTTTGCATGGATGGAAACCTGGAAATCCCTTCCCAGTTCTTCCCATGAACCGTCAGTTCCGCCAGCGCAGATGAGTGTCGTGCCATTAAGGGTCGTTATATTTACAACCTTGTCGGAGGCAGGTCCCGGCAGGGTGAATTTCCTGAAGTCAGTCATACCTGCCCCATGCACAAGTCCGTGCGTTTTGTCTGCTATCCAGGCATCGCCGGCATCGATTATTGCCTGGCAGATATCAGGATTTCCCCAGCCGTACGAACGGATACTGTTAATAAGGGCTCCTGCCGTATTGTAAACTCTTGCCATTTCCCCTGAGGCAATACTGAAGCCTCCCGGCGCCGCGTCAAATGAGCGGTTTTGTATGCCTGCTGAAGATGAGAACAGATACACGTCTGAACCAGCCGAATAAACCTGATCGCCTTCCGGGAACTGCATGGGATAATTGGCATAGAGCCTGCCTCCTGAATAGATCAGCAGGTTTGACCGTAATTCCGGTAAACCGGTTACCTGTTTCCAGTTTCCGAAATACGACAATCCGGTGTTTGCTAATTCACCATACCAGACACCGTTTTCCGTTGCTGCATAAATCAGTCCATTCCCTGTGGCTACATCATATACCCTGTTGCCGCCTGAATCGGACCCGGGCTTCCATGTATCACGGATCTCCCGGCGGATAAGGTCGATGACAATTATGCCGTAATCAGTTGCAAGATATGCGTAGCGGCCAGATGTCCTGATCCGTTGTATTGAAATTTCCCCGGCAGTTCCGAACATAATCTCGGGGATATTATAAATCGTGTTCCCGGATAAAAGATCAATGTTGGCACTTTTATATGCAACGATGAGCAAATCACTATCATCCGACCATGCAATACAGCTTATGCCTGTTTCCGTGAGACCGTTCACGGTTGACAATTTTGTAAGCTCACTGAACTCTTTGTTGTAGATAATCAGCGCTTCACCTGTTGAGGCATATATTTTTGACGGACTGACAGCAAGCTGTACTGCAGAACCATAATCCAGGTGATCGGTCCATGCTCCTACCGGCGGCTGTCCATACAGAGCCGAAAAACTGATAATAAATCCCGAAAAAAAATACAAAATTCTCATTATGACCCTGATCCTTAGGTTTCATCGTGACCGGCTTCCGGAATGCCGTTTAAAAATACCCTGAGCTTCTCAAATGCAATGGCCCGGTGTGAGATCTTATTTTTTTCCTGCAGGGTCATCTCGGCAAAAGTAACATCATATCCGTCGGGTATAAAAACCGGATCATAGCCAAACCCGTCCCTTCCCCTCCGGCTCTTGATTATCGTGCCCTCCGCAATCCCTTCAAAAAGATATTCAGCGCCGTTAAAGATCAGGGCAATAATGGTCCGGAATCTCGCTCTGCGGTTTTTATGGTCACCAAGGAGAGCCAGCAGTTTATCGATATTTGCATCAGAGTTTTTGTTCTCACCTGCGAATCTGGCTGAATGGACTCCGGGTTCTCCGCCCAGTGCATCCACTTCCAGGCCGGTATCATCCGCAAAAACATTGCGCCCTGTTGCCCTGTACACGTACCAGGCCTTGAAAAGCGCATTTTCTTCGATGGTCGGATTGTTTTCCGGGATATCATTATCAAGGTTGATGTCAGCCAGGCTGAGAAGACAGAAACTTTTACCGATCAGATTATTGATTTCGGTGAGTTTATGCCTGTTGTTTGTGGCGAATACAATGTCCATATTGTGGGTTTATCCGTTTGCAATATTACTAAAAAAAAGCCCCGGCCGGAGGCTGCATTGTCCCGGTAATGAATACCCGGCAGTGATAAACACTGTATGAAGATTGAAAGTTAATTGATACATTTGGATTAGAAACAGGAATCAGATAGTGCAGGAACAATTTATTTTGCGGTTGAGGTATTTTCTGCTGACAATTTTGCTCTTTTCAGGGATGCCTTCATTGTTGCGGGCCAGAGCATTCACACTGCAGGATCCGCCCCCGGAATCCTGGTGCTTTTCCAAACTCATGGTTATTATTGTCCTTCTGCTGTTGATTCTTCTGGTCACGGGGATCTATTTCTTTCTAAGGAATCAGTTTGCCGCCAAAAAGCAAAGGCTGGAACAGCTTTTAAGCATCAGGGCGGCCGACCTTATTGCCGAAAAAGACAAAACAGATGCCCTCCTTGCAAATGTTCTGCCAAAAAATACGGCAGAGGAAATTAAATCAACCGGAAAAGCTGCAAAGGTCAAGTATAATTTCGTTACTGTCCTGTTTTCGGATATCCAGGGATTTACCCGGATCGCTGAGGAGATGAACCCTGAGGTGCTGATAGATGAGCTTGACAAATTCTTTTTTCATTTCGACTCCGTTGTTGACAAATACAAAATTGAAAAGATCAAGACCATTGGCGATGCTTATATGTGTGCAGGAGGGATTCCGGAAAAAGACAGGGCAAATCCGGTAAAGGTGATACTGGCAGCGATGGAGATGCAAAATTACATGGGAAAGCTTAAGGCTGAATCAGTATCGGGAGGAAGCAAATACTGGGATATCCGGATCGGCATACACACCGGGACGGTGATAGCAGGAGTTGTGGGTCAGAAAAAACTTTCGTACGATATCTGGGGAGATACAGTGAACACTGCAAGCCGGATGGAATCATCGGGCGAGCCCGGGAAAATTAATATTTCAGGAACCACGTATGAATTTGTAAAGGACTTTTTTGATTGTAAACACCGGGGAAGAATGCCGGTTAAGTATAAAGGCGAAGTGGATATGTACTTTGTTGAGGGAATAGTTCCGGAATTGCGAAATGAATCCGGACTGCCGAATGATATGTTCCTGTTCCGCATGCAGCTGATCAGGCTGGAGGATGTTGAAGAAGCCGTGATAAGGCTGTTTACTGACGATGCTCCCCCCAATCTCTATTTTCATAATCTTACGATGGCAAAGAGTATTGTTGCACAGGTTGAGCTGATCTGCCGCTCAGAGCAGGTTCCTGAGAAGACTTTTTTCGTGCTTAAACTGGCTTCACTCTTTCTGATTACGGGTTATATCACCGATTATGAAAATCCCGAAGCAGCCAGCCTGTCATTTATGGATGAGATCCTGCCGCGTTACAGTCTCGATGCAGAGCTGGTGAACGAGTCGAGGTTACTTATCAGGAATTCATATAATGAGATTTATAATACCATGGCCGACAGAATACTTCATGATGCAAGATATGAATATCTCGGCCGCAATGATTACATTCGGCTGAGTGACAGGCTGTTGAAAGAGAGAACCGAGCATGGCCTTGAGATCGGAAAGGAAGGATGGGAAGAAACCCAGAAACAGCTTCTTGAAAGGCATGAATTCCTAACAGAAACTGCCAGGTTATTGAGAAGTGTCAGTATACAGGAGCAGACAGATGCCCTTAAAGCACACAATAAATAGAACAATTTGGGCATTGATTCTGCCGCAATTTGTCATTAAAGATGTACTTTTGCAATGAATTTTTAATAATTTACGGGGTTATGGAGAATTTAGACTGGAAAAACCTTTCATTCGGCTACATCAAGACTGATTATAATATCCGTTGTTTCTACAAGGACGGCAAGTGGGGTGAACTGATTGTTTCGGATTCTGAATACATTGATATTCATATTGCTGCAACAGCCCTGCATTACGGCCAGGAAGCCTTTGAGGGGCTCAAGGCTTACATGGGTAAGGACGGCAGGATAAGGCTGTTCCGCTGGGAAGAGAATGCCAGGAGACTGGCTTATTCTGCAGAGGGGATCAAAATGGAAGCCTTTCCGGTTGAAAAGTTCAGGGAAGCTGTTTTCAGGATTGTTCAGTTGAACAGGAGATTCATTCCCCCATACGGGACGGGTGCAACCCTGTATATAAGACCGCTTCTTCTGGGGAGCGGAGCCGAAGTGGGCGTCAGGCCATCGGCGGAGTACGTTTTTATAGTGTTTGTTACACCGGTGGGCCCCTATTTCAAAGGCGGGATCAGGCCGGTCGACATGCTGATCTGCAGGGATTATGACCGTGCTGCACCCAAGGGCACCGGTACTTTTAAGGTTGGAGGCAACTATGCGGCAAGCCTTAGAGCAGGTATGGACGCAAAGGAAAAAGGATATGCAAGTACAATATTTCTTGATGCAAAAGAAAAAAAATATATTGACGAATGCGGCCCTGCTAATTTTTTTGGAATCAGGGACAATACATACGTTACCCCGAAGTCAGAATCAATTCTGAAGTCAATAACAAACATGAGCCTGATTGAGCTGGCCCAGAACCTCGGAATAAAGACTGAACGGAGACAGATACCCGTTGAAGAACTGGCAGAATTTTCCGAAGCAGGGGCCTGCGGTACTGCCGCCGTGATCAGTCCTATTGGTAAGATTTTTGACCCCGAAAGGAATATTACCTATGAATATTGCAGGGATGGTAATCCCGGACCGGTTACACTGAAGCTTTACAATAAACTTACCGCGATCCAGTTCGGAGATGCAGATGATGAGTTTGGTTGGATTTCTGTTGTTGAATAGGGAGCAGTGGTGAAGAAAAAGGAATCAGGACTTGCAAGGGCAAAATTAAGAGGGTCATACCTGACACTGGTGATTAGTGTTTCATTGGTCCTGTTCCTCCTTGGGATACTTGGCCTCGTCCTTATCAATGCAAAGGAATTGTCGGATTATTTCAGGGAAAGCCTGTCATTTTCGGTTATGCTTGATGATGAAGCCAGGGAAGCAGACATAAGAATGCTTCAAAAGGATCTGGATGCAAAACCTTATGTAAAATCAACCGTCTATGTATCAAAGGATGAGGCTGCAGCCAAGATGAAAGAAGACCTGGGAGAGGATTTCATAAGTTTTCTTGGGGATAACCCGCTGCCACCCACAATAGACGTTTACCTTTTTGCAGGGTACACAAGCCCCGACAGCGTTGCCCGGATTGAGAAATATGTGCTTGAATATCCGTTTGTCAAGGAGATATATTATGAGGAGTCGCTCCTTTTCCTCATTAATGAGAACGTAAGAAAGGTGAGCCTCTTTCTCCTTGTTATCAGCGCCTTCCTTTTTCTTATTGCAGTAACCATAATAAACAACACAATAAGGCTTGCAATTTATTCAAAGAGGTTTCTGATAAGAACCATGGAACTTGTGGGAGCAACCAGGTCGTTCATAAGAAAACCTTTCCTCGTCAGAAGTGTTTATCATGGAATAATTGCAGCCCTGATAGCGATGACATTACTTATGGGTTTACTGTATCTCATTGAGAAAAAGTTTTATATGATGTTCTATTTCCATAGCATCAGGCTTCTTGTCATCCTCTGTGTTGCCCTGGTAATTCTTGGCATATTGATCAATCTTGTTTCAACCTTTTTATCGGTTGACAGGTATCTTGATATTTCTGAAGATAAGTTATATAATTGAATCATGTGAATCATGGCACTTAAAACTGACGATAAGGAAAAACAAAATTTTGCTCTTGGCAGGGAGAATTACAAGCTCCTGGCAATCGGATTTGTCATTATCGTGGCGGGCTTCCTGCTGATGCTCGGGGGCAGATCGGAAGATCCCAATGTTTTCGATGAAAGGATATTCAGCTTCAGGAGGATAACACTTGCACCCATCATAGTTTTGGCGGGATTTGTTTTCGAAATCTGGGCCATTATGAAAAAACCCAAAGATCCCGCAAAGTAAAATCACCACATTCTTCTAAACATGAATCTTCTGGAAGCCATCATCCTGGGACTGATACAGGGACTGACCGAGTTTTTGCCTGTAAGCAGTTCGGGACATCTTGAACTCGGAAAATATCTTTTCGGTATCGATCATGAATCAAATTTCTATTTCTCGGTCGCAGTGCACGGGGCAACTGTTCTGAGCACGGTTTTTGTTTTGTGGAAAGAGTTGCTCGGCCTGTTCAGGGGTGTAATGAAATTCACAATGAACGAGGAAACGAAATATGCCCTGAAACTTCTGATCTCAATGATACCTGTAGGAATAGTCGGACTGTTCATGAGAGACACTGTCAAGGAATATTTTACGGGAAACATGACGATGCTTGGAAGCTTTTTCCTCATTACAGCTTTGTTGCTTTTCATGACACGGGTAATAAAACCAAAGGAAAGGGATTTAACATATATTGATTCCTTTATTATTGGTATTGCACAGGCTTTTGCCGTCCTTCCTGCAATATCCAGGTCAGGAGCCACGATTGCAACGGGAATGATGCTGGGGAACAGGAAATCGGAAATTGCCAGGTTTTCGTTCCTGATGGTCCTTGTACCGGTTATAGGAGCCAATATTCTTGAAATTGGTTCAGGCGACCTGCTGAATGAAGGTACTTCATTCGCTGTTATAAGCGCCGGGTTCATCACCGCATTCATATCAGGCTATATTGCCTGCAGATGGATGATTAACCTTGTGCGCAGGGGTAACCTGGCATGGTTCGGCCTGTATTGTGTGGCTGCAGGCATTTTTTCCTTTATACTCGGGATGAATGGATTATGAAAAGGTATCTGCTGTTGAGGAAGGAATGGTTTTTTTGTTTGACAAGCCCCTTTACTGGACAGCATTTGATCTGGTAAACAAGGTCAGGATAATGATCAGAAGTATCCTTGGCCTGAAAAATGTCAAGGCGGGACATGCCGGAACACTTGATCCGCTTGCATCGGGACTGATGATTATTTGCACCGGAAAGGCCACAAGGAAAATTGAACAATACCGTGATCTCGACAAGGAGTATATTGCCGAACTGTGCCTCGGGGCATCCACACCTTCCTTTGATCTTGAGACTGAGATAATTGAAAGATTCAGGGTTGATCATATTACTGAAGCATTTGTCCGTGATAAGCTGGAGGAGTTCATCGGCGAACAGGACCAGATCCCTCCGATGCATTCAGCAAAAATGATCGAAGGAAAAAGAGCCTATGAGTATGCACGAAAGGGCCTGAAAAAGGAACTTGCCCCGGTGAAAGTTATATTCAGGGAACTGGAACTGCTCTCGTTCAGCATTCCGATTGCAAAAATCAGGCTGGTCTGCAGCAAGGGAACATATGTCCGGGCTTTTGCAAGAGATCTTGGCATGGCGCTTGAAAGCGGAGCATACCTGTCATCACTTGTCAGAACTTCGATAGGTGAATTCAAACTTGAAAGTGCATATTCACTGGAAAGTTTTAAAAATTTTCTGGAAGATTTGAAACAAACATGAAAATTCTTCGTATAAAGGAATTCCTAAATTCAAAATATAAATTGTCTTATTATGAAATTGTCACAATTCAGGTACACTCTGCCGCCGGAACTGATTGCACTTTATCCCGCCGGGAACCGCGATGAATCAAGGTTGCTGGTTGTAAACAGGAAAACGGGAGCGCTGGAACACAGGGTGTTTAAGGAAATTACGGAGTATTTTAATGAGCATGACGTTCTGGTTTTCAACAATACGAAAGTTTTTCCGGCACGGCTGTACGGCAACAAGGAGAAAACAGGAGCCGAGATAGAAGTGTTTCTTTTAAGGGAGCTCAACAGGGATCAGCGGCTGTGGGATGTGCTGGTCGATCCTGCCCGAAAAATCAGGATAGGGAATAAGCTGTACTTTGGTGAAGACGATCTCCTGGTTGCTGAAGTTATAGATAATACAACTTCCAGGGGAAGGACACTCCGCTTCCTGTTCGACGGAACCTATGAGGAATTCAAACAGACTCTTTACAGCCTGGGCGAAACTCCGCTTCCCAAATTTATTAACCGGCCGGTGGAACCTGAAGACAGTGAACGTTATCAGACGATCTTTGCAAAACATGAAGGCGCCGTTGCCGCCCCAACGGCCGGCCTGCATTTCAGCAGGGAACTGCTGAAGAAGCTGGAGATCATAGGCGTGGAATTCGCGGAGATAACCCTGCATGTTGGACTTGGAAATTTCCGGAGCGTGGATGTTGAAGACCTTACCAAACACAAGGTTGATTCAGAAAGGATCCGGATTACCGAGGAGGCAGCTGATATTGTCAATAAGGCTAAAGACAACAAATACAAAATATGTGCAGTGGGGACCACAGTTGTCAGAACTCTTGAAAGCTCCGTTTCAACAAACGGATACCTCAAACCATTCGACGGATGGACCAACAAGTTCATCTTTCCTCCCTATGAATTCAAAGTTCCCGATATGTTCATAAGCAACTTCCACCTGCCATACTCCACCCTCCTGATGATGGTTGCAGCTTTCGCAGGTTATGATCTGCTTTTTGAGGCATATAAAACAGCTGTTAAGGAAAAATACAGGTTTGGCACCTATGGTGACGCCATGCTGGTGATATAGGACGGGAACTGCCAATCCACTCCCGGGTATCATTCGGTATCATTATGATAATGGCCGGAGCTTAAAAGCATCCGGCTGTTCTGTTAATATATTAACACTAAAAATCACTCAGGATTTTTCTTTCTGTCTCCCGGCTCATTACTTTCTATATTTCAGGATTTAGCCCCTTCCGGAATAATTTCTAAAATTCAATACAGCCTGTTAACATCCTGTTGATAACAAATTCCGGAAAAGTCCGTTTATAAAGTTGCTGTAACGGCGTAATCTGATCATTTGATGGTAAAATGATACCACCTGGATGACAGATCGGGGCAGCGGGTTTTTGAATTTTAACAGTTTGAAGCTGAATCCTGAAATAACTTCTTTCAGACGGATATCTTCATTTTCCGTAAGATATTTTCATTGCCGGAAATCTCTCTGGCTGTTCAGTGTTTTATTTTTCATATTGAGTTCAGTTAACGATGCCTACTCCCAGATCCCATGGCAGGCCGGTTATGCCTATTGTAAAAAGATCACCATACAGGCGAGCCAGATAGAAATATCAGGGTTTGGTCCACATAATAATTTTCCCGTTCTCATAGATATTACGGATAATGATCTGAGAACCTGTTCATATGGCGGATATATGGAAAATGCCTCAGGCTATGATATCAGGTTCACAACTTACCTGGGGATTCGGCTGTATCATGATATTGAAGGTTACGACCCAATAAGCGGCAGACTGACGGCCTGGGTCCGGATCCCTTCGCTTTCCAAAATAAATACCGATATTTTTCTCTTTTTTGGGAATCCCTCAATATCATCGAACTCATCATCGTCCGCCACCTGGAGCAGCAACTATAAAGCAGTATGGCATTTCAATAACTCGATTGCCAATGCATCTGCCTTTCCCCTGGTATCCTCGGACTTCGGCAGCACCAGTACCACAGGAAAAATTCTTGAAGGACGGAATTTCATAAGAACGTCGCACCAATATATCAGTGTAAATTATAATGATGCTCTTGATTTCAATGACGCGATTACAGTATCAGCCTGGATAAATCTGGTAACAAACGATATTGACCAGAAAATATTCAGTAATCAAAATAACATCAGTGGCGGCTATAAGCTTGGAATATATACTGACGGGAAGGTTGAATTTGAAATTAGAACATCAGATAATCATCCTTACCTTAACAGGAGTGCACCGGATGGTACTATACTGTCAACTTCCACCTGGTATTATGTTGTGGGAGTATACAGTAATTCTGAAGATTACATTAGAACATATGTAAACGGCGGCCTTGATAGGCCAATGGTTACCGATAAGACTGCAGGATTAACCGGAAGCGGAAATCCGGCCATCGGCAGGGAAACCTGGAATGACCCAAGTACCTTTGACGGAAAATTCAATGGTATAATCGATGAACTCAGGGTGCAAAATATTGCCAGGGACGCCGGTTGGATAAAAACTGAATTCAATAACCAGTCATCGCCTTCAACATTCTACACAGTCGGCCCTACCGCATCAAATCCCGTTGCAGTTTGTAAACCCGTTACCCTATATCTTGATGCCTCAGGCAATGCAAGCCTTACCGTACCTATGGTCGACAACGGAAGCAGTTCATATTGCGGATTGGTAAAAACACTGAACAAATACTCCTTCAGTTGCTCCAATCTGGGAGAAAACATTGTTACACTGACTGTGGCAGATCCTTTTAATACTGTTACATGCAATTCTACAGTTTTGGTTCGGGATGCCATCCCCCCGGTAATATCGAACTGTCCTGCGGACATTTCTGTAAGTGCCGATGCGGGAAGCTGCGGAGCCAGGGTGAACTGGACCGAGCCCACGGTATCGGATAACTGTACCCCGACAGTTAACATTGTCTGGATCAAATCAAAACTACCCGGAAATTTTTTTCCTATCGGGACCACGCAGGTCAACTATATCGCACGGGATGCTTCAGGGAATACCAGTACTTGCTCATTTACCGTAACGGTGAATGACAACACCATGCCCCTGATTAACTGCAAAGTTTCCGGCCAGCAGAATGTTCCGGCAAATACTAACTGTAAATATGTTCATAGCGGCACTGGCTGGGATGCCACTGCTAGCGACAACTGCACTGTCAGTTCCCTGGCATACACGCTCACGGGTGCCACCAGCGGGAGCGGAAGCAGCCTGGATAATGTTGTATTCAACATTGGTCTTACAACAGTTAACTGGGAAGCAACAGATGCCGCCGGAAATAAATCGCAATGCAGTTTCACGGTCAATGTAACCGACAATATCATTCCTGTAGTAATATGCCCCCCTGACATAACACATGACAGTGACCCGGGAATGTGCAGCTACACTTTTACACCGGCACAGGCCACAGGAACCGATAACTGCGGAATAGATTACGTGACCGGGACGAGAAGCGACGGACTTTTGCTTTCAGATCCATATCCTGTGGGAGTGACAACAATCACCTGGACTTCCACTGATCTGAACGGAAATACCAGCCTTCCGTGTTATCAGAAGATTACTGTTTTGGATAAAGAAAAGCCAGTGTTTGCGGCACCACCGGCAGTTACTGTCTGCCGTTCTTCAGATTGCAGCTTCGACTCAAATATTATTCCGGCAATTACCGGTAATGTTTTCGGTGAATCAGATAATTGCACACCCCAGGCTTTGTTGGAGATAGAACATAGCGATGATCTTTCTGGCATAACTGATTGCAATACAGCCGGCACAATACTGAGGACGTGGAAAGTCACAGATGAAGCAGGGAATTTTACCGAAAAGGTCCAGGCAATTGTTGTAGAACCGCTTCCAACTGTCACAGTAGGGAATGACGTATCATCGATCTGCACCGGCGGGAATGCCGATATAGTTATTAACAGTTCAACCGTAAATTCAATACCTTCAGATTTCAGTATTGATGTAAAGGTGACATCGACCGATCCCGGTAATCTGAGTGGTACCGCCCCCCTGGCAGACTTTGTTCTTGCAAAATCCCAGCTGCCTTATACCATTAACGGGACATTGATTAACAATTCAGGCAATCCCATTGAAGTTACGTTCAGGTTCACGCCGAAAATTGCAGGTTGTAATGATGGCTCGACAGTGAGTACTGAAGTCACGGTCCACCCCGATCCGGCATGGGGGGCCATAGTAGTAACCCCGGGAAATATCTGCCTTGAAGGGGAAGTCACTTTTTCAGCCGAGCTTAACGGTTCCGCCGGGGGCAGCGTAGAGTGGATACGGTCGGAGACATCAGGTGGGGCAGGCATTGTGGTCCACAGCCCAGACATACCTTTATCACCGGGAACATATTATTACCGTCCTCACTATACTGGCGGCTACGGTGGCTGCAACCTTTCAGACGGCACGGAGACTATGGTCACGGTCCACCCCGACCCGTCGTGGGGCACGATAAATACACCCCAGCCGGATATCTGCGTTGGCGGCAGCGTCACCTTCTCGGCAGTGCTCAATGATGCAGCCACGGGTACTGTAGAGTGGATACGCTCGACAAGCCCGGGAGGGTCAGGCACGGTTGTTACCAGCCCAGACACACCTTTATCACCAGGAACTTATTATTACCGTCCTCACTATGCGGGCGGTTACGGTGGCTGCAACCTTTCAGACGGCACGGAGACTATGGTCACGGTCCACCCCGACCCGTCGTGGGGCACGATAGATTTTTCACAGCCGGATATCTGCCATGGAGGGGAAGTCACCTTCACGGTAGTTCTCAATAATGCAGCCACGGGTACTGTAGAGTGGATACGTTCGACGAGTCCGGGCGGCACGGGCATGGTTGTCACCAGTCCCGATACACCGGGATCGCCGGGAACTTATTATTATCGTCCGGTTTATACTGGCGGTTACGGGGGCTGCAACCTTTCGGACGGCGCGGAGACTGCGGTCACGGTTCATCCCGACCCGTCGTGGGGCACGATAAATGTACCCCAGCCGGATATCTGCGTTGGGGGCAGCGTCACCTTCTCGGTAGTTCTCAATGATGCAGCCACGGGTACTGTAGAGTGGATACGCTCGACAAGTCCGGGAGGGACAGGCATTGTGGTCCACAGCCCAGATATACCTTTATCACCGGGAACATATTATTACCGTCCGGTTTATACGGGAGGTTACGGGGGCTGCAACCTTTCGGACGGTACGGAGACTATGGTCACGGTTCATCCCGACCCGTCGTGGGGCACGATGGATGCACCCGAGCCGGATATCTGCGTTGGGGGCAGTGTCACCTTCTCGGTAGTTCTCAATAATGCAGCTACGGGTACTGTAGAGTGGATACGTTCGACGAGCCCGGGCGGTGCGGGCACGGTTGTTACCAGTCCCGACACACCGGGATCACCGGGAACTTATTATTACCGTCCGGTTTATGTGGGTGGTTACGGCGGGTGTGATCTATCAGACGGACCAGAGAGCGTGGTGAGAGTTATTCAGATTCCTCAGGTAAATCAGCCTTCAGATCAGGTAGTATGCAATGGGGAATCTGTTTCTGAAATTAATTTCAGAACTACTGTCAGCGGGGAAACGGTTACTTACAGTTGGAAAAATGACCAGGTTTCCATTGGCCTCCCGGAGAATGGCACTGGGGATATTAGATCCTTTATTGCAAAGAATAATACCCGAGCGCCTTTGATTGCAAATATCGAAGTTACACCCCATATTACTCATGGCTCATTCACCTGTGACGGTCCGTCAAAGACCTTTACCATAACTGTCAATCCCACAGCGCAGGTTAATATTCCCGCTAACCAGGTTGTCTGTAATGATGCACCGACTCAGCCAGTCATATTCAGTACACTTAACAATGACGGCTTAACTGAATATGAGTGGACAAATGACCAGGCGTCGATCGGGCTTGCTGCATCCGGAACAGGAAATATCCCTGCCTTTACAGCTGTTAATGAGGGCGATTCACCTGTCGTTGCCACTATAACCGTTTCTCCTTATTATACTTATGACGGACTTAAATGTAGCGGGCCTTCCGTAACGTTTACAATAACCGTTGACCCGTCGGCCAAAGTGGTTCCGAGCGTTCTTACCCAGACAATATGCAATGACGGGAAAACCAATATCATAATAGGGAGCCCGAGTACGTTCAGCAGCGGTGTTGTGAAATTTGACTATACTGTTGACGCGACAGGAGGAGTAACAGGTTTTACAACTCCGGTATACGGTTTGCCGAAGGACCATGTAATTGCTGATGAACTTCACAATCCCACCAATGAGGCCCAGACAGTAACATACACCATTGTTCCGGTCACATCAACCGGATGCGGATCAGGCCCGGCCATAGTCATTGTAACCGTTCTCCCGACGCCAAAGGTTATTAAGCCGGCAGATATGGATTTATGTCCTGATGAGGACTCTCCGCCCGTTGTATTAACCACACCCACTGCCGGATCGGTATATTTTACATGGGAGAATGATAATCCCTCAATTGGGTTGGCATCTGCCGGGGAAGGGAATATTCCGTCATTCACAGCGATAAATGAAACAGACAATTTTGTGACTGCCACCATCACCATTATACCGCATATTACATCAGACCCACTCGTATGTGATGGAGATCCGGTCTCTTTTACCATAAGGGTGGATCCGAAGCCAAGGATAATTCCTGTTCCTTCTCCCACTATTCAGTGTGATAATACTGAAACCAACATTGTTCTTCAGAGCCCGAGTATTTTTACCAACGGACAGGTTTCCTTCAAATATACCGCAGTATCGCCGGATGGGATCACAGGCTTCGCGCCATTCGGAACAGTTCTTTCCAGCGGAGATGCTATTACAGACAGGCTGGTCAATTCTTCTGATAAACCGGGAGATGTTATTTATACAATAACACCTGTAAGCCCTGTTGGATGCAGTGATGGTCCTTCGGTAACTGTTACTGTAACAGTTGAACCTACACCACGGGTTCTTCCGGTGCCCTTAGATACTGATCAATGCAACAGCACAGCCACAAACATCAGGCTGGAGAGCCCCAGTGAGTTTAAAAACGGTAAAGTGAGTTTTCGCTATTCTGTAACATCAACAGGAAGTGTGACAGGGATCTCCGAAGATATGACAGGTCTTTCCAATGGCTATGTAATAAAAGACAGGCTTTTTAATTCTTCTGATGCACCTCAGACCGTCACCTATGTTATTGTTCCGGTAAGTCCCGGCGGATGTGGTGAAGGTGCATCCGTCGCCGTTAAGGTAACCGTGAATCCGACTCCAAGGATCCATCCTGTACCTGAAAACACAATACGATGCAATAATACCCCGGCCAATATTGCCCTGTTGAGCCCAAGTACCTTTACCTCCGGCTCTGTGTCAATTAATCTTACTGCAACTGCCCCTGAAGGACTCACGGGATTTACAGCTGAGGAAACCGTATTGCCAAGTGGATATTTAATACCAGATCTCCTGGCCAATTCCACCGATGCTCCCCTGGAGGTTACCTATACCCTTGTGCCTGTAAGCGGAGTTGCGTGTGACAACGGACCTTCAGTATCATTTAAAGTGACTGTTAATCCAACACCCCGAGCCACCCCCGTGAACCTGAAACCCGCTATCTGTTATGATGATCTGACTGAGATCATTCTGTTATCCCCTACGGTAATGACGGAAGGATCAATAAAGTTTGACTACTCTATTTTTTATCCGGACGGGGTAACAGGGAATAATGCCGCCGGAGCAGACATACCGGAAGGGGAAACCCTGTCATTCAGGTACAGAAATGAAAATGATGCAGTGACATCAGCAAGATTTGTTATAACCCCGAGGGCTGATGCCCTGTCCTGTCCGGAGGGAGCAAATGTTGAGGAGTTTGTGGAACTTCATCCCAAGCCTGCAAGGGGCATTGAAATACTTAAATCTTTTACCTGTGAATCGAGCCAGGGCCGGGCAGCCCTGAGAGCCCGCATCTCATCGGGTGCCGATCCGTACAGGATTGTATGGTCGGGCCCCGTCGGCTATTACATGGAAGATATGGAGGAGATCGACAACCTTTATGCAGGCAACTACACTCTAAATGTAACCGACAACCTGGGCTGCATGAATGAAACATCATTCAACATAGCAAACTTGAGTGCCAAACCAAGAATTATCCCCCTTCCGAAATCGACCGGTCATCATGTGACATGCCCCGGGGGCAATGACGGAGTCGCCAGGATATATGTCAGGGAAGGAGGCACTCCTCCGTTCAGATACTGGCTGGTTTACAATGAAACCGAGACCCTGTACAGCGGGGAATTCCAGAATATTTATGCTTCTGATGATCCTTCAACCTATCTGCTTTGTACAGATCTGAAAGCAGGAAGCTATAAATTGATAATAAGGGATTTCAATGGATGCGAATTAACTATGGACGCCATACTGACAGAGCCTCCTCCATTGATTATTAACATTACCCCCAGTGATTACAGCGGTTCGAATATCGACTGCAAGGGTTATAGTACTGGTTATGCCGTAGCCTCGGTTAGCGGTGGTAACGGAGGATATTCATATTACTGGTATCCCGAATCGGGTACATTGCCGGGCAATAACACCGGAAGCAGGCTTGATGGCATTCCTGCCGGGAAATATTATGTAAGAGTTACTGATTTATCTGGTTGTGAACAAATCGAGAGTATCGTTCTTACCGACCCCCCGGGCATGGAACTTGCTGGCAGCCAGGTGTCCAGGAGCCCTGATGGTAATTACGGGATCTCATGTTACGGAGCCGACGATGGTTTCATCAAAATTGATATTGCAGGAGGTTCGGGTAATTACGACTTCCTGTGGGTGGGTCCGGACGGTTTCCAATCCCGGTCAAAAGATATATCGCAATTAAAGTCAGGCGTTTATACATGTACAGTGACAGATATTAATGGTTGTATCCTTATGCCTGAGCCGATTTTCACGCTTACCCAGCCTGATAAACTTGAGGTATCGCTGCAAAGTTCGGTGTCATCCCACGGAGGATTTAATATCGACTGTCATGGAGGAACCGGAACGGTCGAAACAACGGTTAGCGGCGGAAGTATCGGGAATTATTCTTATTCATGGACCACCACCAACGGATCAGGAATAATCGATGGTGAGAAAGATCAGCTATCCCTTTCTGCCGGTTCCTATCATTTGCGGGTATCCGATCTTAATGGCTGCAATGCAGAAAAAGATATTAACCTTACGGAACCTCCGGAGATTCAGCTGAAGCTTGTTCCGACACATATAACATGCCAGTCGGACACATATGATAATGGCTCAGTTGATCTCACGGTTTCCGGGGGAGTTGCTCCGTATAATTACATCTGGTCAGGAGGTCAGGATACCCAGGATATAGCAAACCTGACTGAGGGAGTTTATTCCGTAACCGTTACTGATGCCAATGGCTGTACAAAGGAAGGATCGGTTCGCATAAACCTGCCTCCACCCCTTACCTTTGAGAAAATACTTTCAGCTTACGGAAATTTCAATATAAGCTGTTTCGGCAGGTCCGACGGATCAATTCATGTCAATCCCCTCAGCGGCACTCCTCCGTATTCATACGTCTGGCAGGGTCCGGATGGTTTTTCACGGGAAGGGAATGAAATCTCGGGACTGAAGGCGGGTGAGTATGTTTTACTTATTACCGATAGCAACTACTGTACAGGCAGCGAAACAGTGACTCTCATTGAACCGCCTGGTGAACTCACAATCGATATTACTGCATTTGAAGATATAAGATGCAATGGCGACAAATCGGGAGAAATAAGTATCGAGGCGGTCAATAATGCGGGAGCGGTTACCTATCTCTGGTCCGACGGCGTACTCGGTAATAGCAGGCAAGGACTGGCAGCAGGAAGATACAGGGTGATAATAACGGATTCAAACAACTGTAGGACTGATTCAGTTATCATCTTTACCGAGCCCGAGCCATTAATGGTTGAATTGGATGTAACTCTTCCAACCTGTCCTGACATGCCCGACGGAGAGATCAAAACACGGGTGACCGGAGGAACAGATGGCGGATATTCCTACCTGTGGTCCGACAATTCAACGGATCCTGATCTTTCCAATGCAACGGGCGGCCTTTACAGCATAAGGGTTACTGACATGAACAATTGTTCCGTCGAAAAATCGTTGATCCTTGAGGCAAAAAATCCATTGTGTCTGGAGATACCAAATGCAATATCTCCGAACGGCGACCTTGTAAATGATGTGTGGAACATTCATAATAAAGAGCTGTATCCCGCGATGGAAGTAATGATCTTTAACCGCTGGGGAGAAATGGTCTGGAAGTCGGAACGAGGATATCCGAGGCCATGGGACGGAAGAAGCAACGGAAGAATGCTTCCGGTCGATTCATATCATTACATAATTGATCTTAACAACGGAACACGTCCTGTAATAGGCCATGTAACAATTGTCAAATAATTTACCGCATGAAAAAACTGACTTCAATAGTGGCTGCCTTTTTCTTCTGGCCCTTATGTTCGGGGCAGCAGCTGCCATTATACAGTCAGTATCTGCAGAATAAATTCCTTATAAATCCGGCGGTTGCCGGCAGCGAAGGCTATACAAACATTAATCTTACGGCAAGGGAGCAGTGGATAGGTTATTCCGGCGCCCCTAGAACCTATTCTTTCAGCGGACATGGACGTATTCTGAAAACAAAATATTCCATAAAGGCTGACCGTTCAGGAAATAACAGGTTCAGGCCCAAAGGGGACGGTAAAGTCGGGCTGGGAGGCTATGTATTCAGTGACAGGCACGGATTGGTCCAGAGAACCGGATTCCAGGCTGCATACTCCTATCATATGTGGACAGGAAGAACTACACAGGTATCTTTGGGGCTGGCATTCACGGGATATCATTTCAAGATCAATGAAAAAGAAATCAATTTCGAAGATCCAAATGAACCATGGCTTAACAATAACCTGAGAAGAGGTATTTTTGTCCCTGATGCAGATTTTGGCATTTATGTGCTTAATCCGGACTTCAGTTTCGGTTTTACAAGTTCCCAGTTGTTCGGGGCCGTCGCCAGAATAGGAGGGGAAGGTTATCGTAACTATTCAATGGACAGACACTATTACCTCTTTGGATCTTACAATTTCAATGCTGATGTTAAAACCGAGATCCAGCCTTCGGTGCTTATCATGATGTCAGAACAGACCAAACCAATGGCTGATATTGGAGTAACCTGCAACTATGATCAGAAAATATGGGCAGGTGTTTCCTACAGGACAAGCAAAGCATTGGTTGCAAACCTCGGGGTCAGATATACGAATCTGTTCATTGGCTATTCCTATGATTTTACCCTTTCTGAAATTCAAAGATTGACATTCGGGACCCATGAACTGTCATTGGCTGTCAAATTCGGTGACAGTGCCAGAAAATACCGCTGGCTCGACCGCTATTGAGCAATTTCTGAAAAAAACGTGTCCCATAATCAGGGATATTTAATTATGCTTCGATAACCCTGCAGGCTACAGTTAAAGTAATGCATTATCGTCATCTCCTCCGGAGATGATAAACAAGGGAACTGCTTTTCCTGTAATTAAAAACAGCCCTGACTGAAAAAAAGGATCCTTTTGCCAGGCCGGAGAGAAGATACAATTTTCTATTCCTGTGTTTCTCACTTAACAATGAAATATAAAAAACATCAAAGGGAAGGGTGCTTACATGCGTCACTTTAAAACCTGTCTTTGCAGCGAATAATTCAAAGGTTTCGGGAGTGAAATGCCACAGATGCCGGGGGACATCATAAGCAGCCCACGAATCACCAAAATGCATTGCATCATACGATCCGCAATTGGGTAATGCTGATATGAATAAACCTTCCGGTTTAAGAAGCCGCAGGATTTCCTGCATATAGTTGAAGGGATCGTGAGAATGTTCAAGGGAATGCCACATGGTAATCACATCACAGCTTTCACCCGGAAGTGATGAGATCTTTTCAGGTTCCAGTATACTCAGCCCGAATTGCCTGGTGCCAAATTCCCTCGCTTTGCAGTCAGGTTCAATACCTGTTGAATTCCATCCGTTTGCTTTCATTTTTGCAGCGAAATAACCTGTGCCGCAGCCAATATCCAGGATACTGCCTTTCCTTAATCCGGAAGCTGCTGAAATGATTCTCAGCTTCCTGGAAAGCATTATATTTCGAGCCAGTGAATAAAGCCGGTTTATCACTCCGGCTTTTGTGTCGCTGTGTGAAACATAATCTTCAGATGCATAATATCTTCCCATTGCTTCTTCATCAGGCGGATCATGGGTGAGGACAAAACCGCAGGCATTACAGATAAACAAGTCGTAGGTTTCCCCACTGACCAGATGATCGGTACAGGTGAGATAATAACTGACCTTTTCTGCACCACATAGCGGACATTCACCTGGTCTGTTCATTTCAGGGAGATTTTAGCTTTTTCTTAAGTTCCGCACCAGCGTATACTGCAATAGCCAGTATCAGCAGCAATGAACTTGCAAGTGAAACCCTGTTACCTGCAAAATATGAATCGGGCTCAAAACTGAACCTTATTTCGTGGCTGCCTTCAGGCACAATCATCGCCCTCAGTACATAATTGACCCTGAAATGGGGTGATTCCTTCCCGTCAATAAACGATTTCCATCCTGCAGGATAGTATATCTCGGAAAACACGGCAAACCGTTCGCCCGAACAGGAGCATTTATATATCAGTTCATTTGGTTTATATGATACAAGGTAAATAGTGTCACCTTCATTATAAGGAAAGGAGAGAGACTTCACATAATCCCTGAACACGGTATCAACCACGGCTTCCGAGGAAGGATCGAGAGAATTAATTGACGACAGTTCCTCGTTGGCATTGGCTGCAAATTTCACCTTTCCGGCAAACCAGGCATTTCCAAGCGCCCTCCTGTTTACCAGGGGCGGAGCATCCGGATTGTAAATCACATATTTGGCATTTAGCATATTGATTGCACTGGTGTTATCAAATACCGGCAACAGGTCAGCGATTGTATTTGCATTCCTTGCTTTTTCAATGAAACTTTCAATGTTAACCGTTATTGAAGTGTCGATGAGCTCCTGGTATCTTTTCATTTTAGCTCCGTGATATCCTCCTATTGATTTGTGAAAATAGGAGGTGGGTGTATTATCGTTGAAGGTGGAAACGGAAAGGTTTAGCACCCTGTGGTATGAAGTATCCTGCAGGATCATTTCATCGGCAACTGAAGGAGTGAATGATTTCTGAATGACCGAGGGCCTCTCAAATTTGTCCGAATCGAGATAACGTTTTCCGGCACTCCAGAGATCGGCAAGGATTAACAGGCCTATAATTATAATTGAATACTCCCTGCGGAGTTTATTCTGAAGAAATGCAGTTATCGTGCCGGCTGACAGGATGATGAGGATCAGCGATCTCAGGCTGTCGGCTCTCAGAAGACTCTTGCGATCTGCAACAAGAGCTGATCTCAGCCAGTCGGGATAGTCGGATTCGTAGGGATTCAGAAATGATCCGGCAATTCCGGGTAACAACAGGAACATAATCAAAAGCCCTCCCGTTATTCCGGCGGCAATTTTCAATCCTCTGAAGATCTCTTTTTTTGACAGATTCACGGAAAAAATCTTTTTCAGGGCAAGGATTCCGAGCAGCGGTATGCAGAACTGGGCGATGACCAATATCATGGTTACTGCCCTGAATTTATTGTAGCCGGGGAAAAAATCGATGAAAAGATCAGTGAATACCATAAAATTCTTACCCCAGGCGAGCATTACGGAAAGAACCGAGGCAGCGAGAAGCCACCATTTCTCAGGTCCTTTTACGATCACCAGGCCAAATATGAACAGGAATATCACAATTGCCCCCATATAATGTGGTCCGTCCGTTCCCGGCTGGGTTCCCCAGTATTTGACCAACTGTCCGGCTGCAGATGAAGCATTGTTTTGCCTGAGCGCTTTTACCGTCTCGGAATTCCTGTCAAAGGGCTTGCTTGATCCGCCTTTAAAGTTCGGAACAAGAAGGTTAAATGTCTCATCAATACCATAGCTCCAGTAGGTTATATAATCCCTGTTCAGACCTTTCGAGACATTTTTGTCGCTCACGGACAGATCCGATTTTCCCCTGCTTGAGAACTTTCCATATTCATATACGGTGTAAAGATTTCCGAAATTTATGCCGATTGCAATAATTAGCGGCGTTAAAAGCAGGGCGGAGGTTTTAAGAAATCTGGCGATTGTTTTTTGCCTGATTGAAAAAATGAGTTCAGTAATTATAAAGACTATCAGGCATATCATGGAATAGTAGGTTATCTGTGGATGATTTGCCAGGATCTCGAGCGACAGGAAAACTGCTGTCAGAACTGCTCCCGCCAGGGCATTCCGTTTATATGCATAATAAACCGATCCTATCATCGGAGCCATATATGCCAGGGCTATCGCCTGCGTGTTATGCCCTGCTGCAAGGATCTGGAAGAGAAATGAGGAGAAACCATATGCAAATGCACCCACCGCCGAAATAAGAGGATCGGCCCCAAAAATTATTAGCAGAAGATAAAAACCTGCCATTGCCAGGATCAAAACGGATACAGGTGTCTGAAATATCCTGAGGGCGGTGTCGACATGCTTCATGAGATTGCCCGGGTACCTTGTGGATATTAGGTAAGCAGGCATTCCGCTGAAAATCGAATTGGTCCAAAGGGGTTCCCTGCCATATTTTTCCCTGAAATCACGTATCTCCTTGGAATTTATTGATGAAACTGTGGAATCATTTGCTTTCAGGACCTTGCCTTCCAGAACGGGGTAGAAATAAATGAAAGAAATGATAATAAATACAATAACTGCCAGCAAATGAGGTAATGCCGATCGGAGATCCTGGTTTATTTTCATGGGAAACGATTTTGAGATCCGTTTTTTCAATTCAATGCAAAAGTATTGAATTACCTCAAACGAAAACAGCTAAATGGATTTAAATCAACCAAATCCTCTACTGAATATTTTTCAATGACCTGAGGTTGTCCCTTAAGTTCCTGAGCCTCGACCATTTTGAAATGAATCCCCTGATTGCCTGTAATTCCACGGGTTCATAGAAATTGAACAGGTAAAGGATGAAGGGGAAACTGATTACACAGGCAGTTTTTATGAGGAGGCGTGGAACGATGTGCAATTCATTCAGCATAAGACCGGCAAAGGACAGGATGCCGCCGCATATGAACATGATTGCGATTTTTTTCAGTTCATACGGAATGTGATATTCCTTCTGTGAATAGTAATAGTTTAGAAACCAGTAAAAGAACTGAGTGGTGATTGTAGCAATTGCCGCTCCTGTAATGTTCCATACCGGTATAAGGATAATATTGAGAATGATGTTCAGAACACTTGAAGCAATGACAGAAATCCCGACAATATTTGTTTTTTTGTTGATAATCAGGCCATAACTGCTTGTTTCCCTCATATTTGCAAAAAAAACGGACAGAGAAAGAACCGGGACGGCAATAAAAGCAATCCAGAACTCCGCCGATCTTGAAATAATCTTTATTATTTCATATGAAAATAGTGATAATGTAATGATACCCAGCATTAATACGAAGGATGAATACAACAATGTCTTTGAATAGAATCTTTTATTATCGGGAGAATTCATTTTTTGCATTACCATTGGTGTGATTGCCATTTTGATCGAATCGACAATTACCAGTTTCAAAACCGATGAGATTTTGTATGCCATGGTATAAATGGCCACATATTTCAACAGTGCAAGGGAATTAAGTGAATATCTGTCGATGACAGCAAGTGATGCGGCGGCAAAGTTTGAAATAAGCAGTGGAAATCCATAACGACTCATCGATTTGAATACCTGCAGGTTAAAAAATATCCTGCAATTCCTTGCCACATAAACCGAGAGCAGGATTATAAAAAGCAGGTTTCCTGCAACCTGGGCGATATAGATACCTTTTACCCCGGCCTGCCGGAAAACAATCAGATAGACTGTAAGGATGAGCACAACTGCAAGCTTGATGAAGTTGGCAACGGAAAACAGCAAAGCCTTTGACTGAATCCTCATCAGGGAATTGATAATGTTGTTTATTGCCTGCAGCGCGGTGGACAATATCAGGATCTTCAGTGCATTGCTCCACCCTTCGCTTCCAAATATCAGTGTCGAAAATCTGCCTGCTAACGGTATAAGAATAATGCAGAAGGAGATGCTTACAATAACCTGGTTGCTGAGCGACATGAAAAATATACCTTTCTGATTATCCCTGAACTCATCATCCCAGTACCATCTCATAAGGCTTTGCGGGAGACCCGAGGCCATCAGCGATATAAGTACGATTCCCGAGATATCGAGCAGGGCAATAATCCCGAACTCATCAACTGAAAAATACCTTGGATCGGTATAAAGAGGTATCAGCAAAAAACCTATTACCTTCACGGATATATTTCCCAGTCCGTAAATAAAACTGTCCCTGAAAGATGTTTTTATAAGTTTTTGCATCAGATGGATTTACTGAATCGTTAATGAGTGGTCATGAGGGTGATTTGTGTACATTGTTTACACTGCGGCTTCGTCGGGAAAACCTATTAAAAATATATCTGAATGGCATAAATTGTTTTCTATCCCAGCCGAAAGCTTCCTGATTAAAAAAGTATAGTTATCAAGTGCTTTCTCCAGGAAGGGTTTTACTTCAAAAAGTTCATGGGGATTATGATATATAGCAACAGCCAGTACGGGACGGTGGGTTTTCATTGTCCCGACAGCGCCCTTTACGAAATCGAAGCTCATGCCCTCAATATCTGCTTTGATCAATCCCGGCGAAATACGGTATTCAGAAGCTATCGTGTCAAGGGTTTTCTGTTCAACGGTGATCCAGTCATACTTTCCCCTGTTCCTCAGAAGTGACAGCCCCGTGGATCCGGTATCGGCAAATTTCGCAGGTTCCTTGTTATCCGCGTCTGCAACGCAGACGTTGATCAGCTCAAAACTGTTGTCACTGATCTTCAGTTGAGCCATATTCTTTTTATATTGATCAATGGATTTCAGCGACATTTCGACAGAGTAGGTTTTTCTGAAGCCGAATTTCCGCAAGGCGATGGCTGAGTCTCCGCTATGAGCGCCTATATCGATAAGATCCTTATTTTTCAGGTAGTTAAGGACGTTTTCCGGTAAAAAATGCAAACCATGATAAAAATAGAATACCGATTCATCAAGATGACGGAATATCCGTTTGTATTTTTTCCGGTCGCCCGAAAGGGAATTCTCAATCTGTTTTTTCATCACTGCAGTTTCAACAGGCAACAGACCGCCTGCGACAGGCTGGCTCTTCGATACTTTTTTCCTGTGCTTTTCGTCGGGATAAAACTTTATCCTTTCGAGTACGGTGTTTATTGTTCTTTCCGACTCTGCATCAAGGCCGCGCTTCAGTTCCGTTTCCCGGTTTATGTTTACAGGATCTGAAAGATATGTCTTGAAACTGCCGCCGAGGGAATCGGTAATGTATATGGAATATGGTGTGAAGATCTTCCTGGATCCGTTAATAAGATAAACCAGAAAATTATAGGTTTTCGGAAAAAGTTTTCGTATGACCATTACCCGATTCTTCATCCTTGTTCATTTATTTATGAGGAATTTGATAACGAGACATTTCATGTATCGCTTCCAGGTTACATAGTGACAATATCTTGTAATCGTTCCGAAAGTCATCCTGTTCGTGATCAGTTCCAGTGAAAAATCGCTGAGATCCCTTTTTCTCAAAACCGGGAAGCCCCTGTAAAAGCTATTGCTGACATTTTCCCCATGCACAGTTTGCATCCATAATGGTTTCTTCAGTATAAATCTTGAAACGCGTGCTTTGGGATTAAAGTATTCAAGCCACAATTCCCTGAATATAAACAGGCGCAGATTATTCCATTTCGTGTGACCCCTTGAATAAATCCCCTCAATTTCTTTTCCGGTATCTTCAATCAGGCTTAGAAATGGAGACATCGGATAAAAATAATGAGAAAGTTTCTTTTCATTAACATCCAGAACATATCCGGAAGCAAGGGAGATAAGATAGCGATGCTTTGCAATGAAGTTTTCCTTAATGGTTAGTATTGCATCCCTGTGAAGACTATCATCATTGTCGACCCTGGTAGTAATTACCCATTTAGTGGTTGGTCCGGCTTTTTTTCTTACCTCCCTGATATAACCGGTATAAAAATCATCCATTCCATCACTGTAGCAGACTGAGATTAGGTCATGCGAAGAAAGAAAACCTATGAACTCCCCGAATTCTTCAGGTGTGGAAGAATCAAAGAATATCAGCCAGCTGAAATCGCGGCATGTCTGATTCAACACCGATGGGAGACAGTAGTTCCGGAAAATACTGATCCTGCTCCTGGTCCAGCTCAGCCATTCATCATAAGCGGCACTTCCGGAAACAGGCTTGTTCCTCAGGTTAAATTGCGTGATCACAAAATGCATATGTTCCATCCGAAGCTGAATTTCAGGTATCCGCAGACTTTTTCCCAGATGCAGACAGTTCCCTGTATGCTTTTATTATTTCCGTACCCTGTTTTACCGTGTTGTATTCTTTCATAACAGCTTGCTTCCCTCTTTCGCCCATGATAATGCATTTTTCATTATCATTGATGAGCTCGGAAAGTTTTTCTGCCATGTCGACGGGATCTCCGCTTTTAAAAACCAGCCCGCAACCTGTTTTACTGACAATATCGGCCTGAGGTTCACAGTCTGAAACCAGGATGGGCTTCCCGAACAGCATATATTGAAACACCTTGTTCGCTACCCCTGATTCATGCTGCGGATTTTTAATGATGGGAGAAATGCAGACTGCCGATGCGTGAACATATGAAGGAAATTCACCGATATCCTTCCAGGGATAATAAGTGAGATGCCCGCTAATCTCACTGCCGGCGAATAACCTGATGAAACGGTCTTTCTCAGCCTTGTCAATGGGGCCGATCAAAAGAAGATGAATTGACTGATTGTCCCTGAGAAGTATCTCTGCAGCCTCAATGGTTGTCATAATACCCCTTCTCTGACTGATCACCCCGAAGTAGAAAATGATCTTCCTGTCATATGGAGGTAAAATGTCCCTGTCTATGGCATATGATGACATCCTTTTTACATCAGGGACATTGGGATAGATTTTTACCTGGACCGGATCCGTTCCGGGATACTTGGCCAGGAGGTGATTCCTGTAAGAGCTGCTGAGAACAATTATCCTGTCAGCGTACGACAGATATTTTTTTTCCTTCTTTTCCCACCTGGAAGGCCTTACGATCAACCTGGAGGGGAAGCGGTTTGCCCAATGATATTCTTTTATTGCTGCAGGGTAATTTTCATGGAGGTCGAGGACCAGGGGGATCTTATAATGGTCCGATGCCCGTTTTGCAGCCCTTGCCATGTACAGATCGTGTGCATGCAGAATCTCTATCCCGTATTTTTTTATGAATCTTTTTATTGAAATATTCCAGGAATAATCAAACAGTGCAAACGTATTCTCAAGGGCGAATAAGACATTGTTTGCCTTTTTCGGGATCCGTCTGTGAACCAAAAAGATATTGTCCTCAAACTGAACGAATCGCGGAACATTCTTGTCAGGCGGAAGATTCAGCACATAGACCTGGTATCCGTTGCCGGCCAGGATTCGGGCTTCATTTAGAACCCTGGGATCATTGACAAATACACCATTCAGTATGAATCCTGCTTTCATAATACAAGTAATGGTGTAAATTTATGAAACTTATTTATGAAGTTGAAGAAGGAATGATGACAGCCCCCGGTCAGTTCTGTCTGATCAGAGTGATGAGAGTATTTCGGACAGCCTGCCGGTTAGTGCTTTTCTCGAATAACTGAGGGGTTTTTTTATCGCCAGTTCGCCGGGATGTTCCATTACCCTGCCGATGAAATCGCTTATTCCGGTATGATCGTCCCATTTGAAAACTGATTTATGCCCCGACTCCAGAAGAATTTCGGCCGCATCACCATCGGCAGGCCCCAGACAAAGTATCGGTTTCAGCGAAGCCATGTACTCAAAGAGCTTGCCGGTAACTATACTTCTGGATGAGGAATGTTTGGGTATGATCAGGATTAACATTGAGGAAGCAGCCATATATCCAATAGCTGACCTATGGTCGGTATAATCAATGAATTCAACTTTGCCATGGCCAAGTGCGGACGAAACAAGGACCCTTTGATTTTCTGAGACAAAACCTGCAAATCTGAGCCTGAATGCTGCTTCCTTTTTTTCCAGTTCGGAAAGTGCCGCCAGCAGTCCGTTCAGCGGATAGGAGTCAGACAATGTCCCTATATATGACAGGGTAAAAATATCGGGCTTTGATTCTGTAATCCCTGCAAAGTCTTCTTCATCATACCCGTTTGGGACGATCCCCGTTTTTTGTTCAATGCCGGGATACTTGCGTGAGAAAAGTTCCTTAAGGGATTTCCCTACTGTTATTAGCTTGTCAGCGTTTTCCAGAACTTCCTTTTCATATTTTGCATCGATCCTTTTTGCACATTTGGTAGGATAAAAGTTGTGATAGTAATAGATGTCGGTCCAGGGATCACGTAAGTCGGCTACCCATCTGATATCCTGATATTTATTTCTGAGTCTCAGGCCGATAAGCTGGGTTGAATGGGGAGGGCTTGTTGTAATAATATAACTGATCCGATGCTCCTGGATCAGTTCACAGGCTTTTCTGTAAGCGTATTTGTTCCAGCCTTTCCTTGGATCAGGGATAAAAAAGTTGCCCCTGGTGAATCTTATTATCCTGTCAAGAAATTCCTTATCGGGGTTCGTTGCAAAACCGGAGGAAGGGATCCTTGATTTGTCGCGCCGGTAAATCCTGAAATAATCGGTTGCCCTGGTTTTCCAGACAGTGAGTGGAGAAGGAACCTCTTTATCCAGCGTGTGGTCAATGGCAGGATAAGTGGCATAAGCGGGATCAATTGTAAGAATGAGTGGTTCCCATCCGTAATCGGGCAGATACTTTGAAAATTTCAGCCATCTCTGAACGCCGGCACCCGAACCGGGAGGCCAGTAATAGGTTATTATGAGAACTTTTGGCATTTCACAGCTTCTTAAGCAAAGCTCCGATACTCACCTTTTCAGAGATAATGTCTTTCAGGCTTCGGATGTTTACCCGCTCCTGTTCCATCGAATCGCGGTACCTGATAGTAACAGTATCATCTTCAACAGTCTGATGATCGATAGTGATACAATAGGGTGTGCCTATGGCATCCTGCCTTCGGTAGCGCCTGCCTATCGAATCCTTGTCATCATACTGGCAGTTGAAATCAAACCTTAGTGTGTGAACGATCTTTTCCGCAATTTCCGGCAGTCCGTCCTTTTTTACCAGCGGCATTACTGCAAGCTTTACCGGAGCAAGACAGGCAGGTAGCCTGAGGAGGATCCGCATGTCGGCTGAACCATCCTCCTTCCTGAGTTCTTCTTCGGTATATGCGGCTGCAATCACCTGGAGGAACATCCTGTCAAGGCCGATTGAAGTTTCAACCACAAAAGGAATGTATGATTCCCCCTTTTCCGGATCGAAATACTGCATTTTCTTTCCGCTGTACTGCTGGTGCTGCTTCAGATCATAATCCGTCCTTGAATGTATTCCTTCAACCTCCCTGAACCCGAAAGGGAACCTGTATTCTATATCGGTTGCTGCATTAGCATAATGGGCGAGCTTCGTATGGTCGTGAAACCTGTAATTTGCTTCTCCAAACCCCAATGCGGTGTGCCATCTCATTCTTATATCCTTCCAGTGCCGGAACCAGTCCAGCTCGGTACCGGGGCGGACAAAAAACTGCATTTCCATCTGCTCAAATTCCCGCATCCTGAAAATAAACTGCCTGGCAACTATTTCATTCCTGAATGCTTTGCCTACCTGTGCTATTCCGAAAGGAATCTTCATTCTCCCGGTTTTCTGAACATTATGAAAATTCACAAAGATTCCCTGGGCTGTTTCGGGCCGTAAATAAATCCTGCTGGAGCCTTCCAGAGTTGATCCCATTTCGGTTGAAAACATAAGGTTGAACTGCCTCACGTCGGTCCAGTTCCTGCTTCCCGATACGGGACATACAATTTCATTATCAATAATGATCTGCCTGAGCTCTGCCAGGTCAGTTTCATTCATCGCCTTCGCCAGGCGCCTGTTCAGGTCATCTATTTTCGACTGGGTTGCAAGTACACACTGATTGGTCTCCCTGAACTTCTTTTCATCGAATGCGGTACCAAACCTCTCCCTTGCTTTTTCAACTTCTCTGGCTACCTTCTCTTCCATCTTCAGCACATGCTCTTCGATAAGCATGTCGGCCCTGTATCTTTTTTTGGAATCCCTGTTGTCGATAAGAGGATCATTGAAAGCATCCACATGGCCGGATGCCTTCCAGACAGACGGATGCATAAAAATGGCCGAGTCAATCCCCACGATGTTGTCGTTCAGGAGGACCATGCTGTCCCACCAGTATTTCCTGATATTGTTTTTAAGTTCTACGCCGTACTGACCATAGTCATAAACGGCACTCAGGCCATCATAAATTTCACTTGAAGGGAAAACATAACCATACTCCTTGCAATGGGCAACCAGCTTCCTGAAAACATCCTCCTGTGCCATAAACTGAGATGTTATTGTCTAAAGGTGAGCAAAAATAACTGAAATGTTTGATTTGACAATAATTGTTCGGGCAATACGGCACTGTTCCGTGCGCCGGAATTATTAAACCTGGCGGAAATAACGGTTCAAAACAGTAAAAACATAAATTTGTATCTTTATCTGTCCAAATTTATCAGTCATGCGGAAAAAGACGGATTTTCTCGTAATCGGGTCAGGAATTGCCGGGCTGACGTTTGCCATAAAAGCAGCTCAATACGGGAAAGTATCGGTGATAACCAAATCCGTTTTAGATGATACAAATACAAGGTATGCCCAGGGTGGGATTGCTGCTGTTTTCAGCGAACCCGACAATTTTGAGAAACACATCAGGGATACCCTGATTGCCGGTGACGGTCTCTGCAATGAAGAAGTGGTAAGGCTTGTGGTGCAGGAAGCTCCCGAAAGGATAAAGGATCTGATTGATTTCGGGGTCCCCTTCGACAAAAAGGAGGATGGCACTTACGATCTGGCCAGGGAAGGCGGGCACACCGAGCCCCGGATATTCCATGCAAAGGATAAAACAGGTGAGGCTATTGAAGAGACACTCATTGACAAGGTAAGGAGAGATCCCAACATTGAAATATTTGAGAATCATTTCGCAATCGAGATCCTGACCCAGCATCACCTGGGGATCGAGATCAAGAAAAATTCTGCCGGAGTTAAATGTTACGGAGCATATGTTGCTGATCTTGTCGGCCAAAGGGTTCACACCTTTCTGTCAAGGATCACCGTGATTGCAACAGGCGGACTGGGGAACGTGTATCAGACCACCACAAACCCGGAAATAGCTACAGGTGATGGTGTTGCCATGGTATATAGGGCCAAGGGTGTAGTGGAAAATATGGAATTCATCCAGTTTCATCCCACTTCCCTTTATGATCCTGAAAAAAAACCCTCTTTTCTGATCACGGAAGCCCTTAGAGGGTATGGTGCTATTCTTAAAAACATTGCAGGGGAAAAGTTCATGAACAGGTACGACAGCAGGGGATCGCTTGCACCGAGGGATATTGTTGCACGGGCCATTGACAATGAACTTAAGATCTGGGGAGAGGACCATGTCTGGCTCGATTGCACCCACCTGGATCCTGAAGGCCTCAGAAACCATTTTCCGAATGTTTATGAACATTGCCTTCAAAGAGGTATAGACATAACCAGAGATATGATCCCGGTGGTTCCCTGTGTTCATTATTCGTGCGGCGGGATTAAGGTGGACATTGACGGACAGAGCTCAATAGACAGGCTTTATGCTCTTGGTGAAGCTTCTTCGACCGGTCTTCATGGTGCGAACCGTCTGGCTTCCAATTCCCTTATTGAGGCTGTGGTCTTTTCCCACCGGGCTGTGATGAGCTCTGCGAAAAGGATTGGCGAACTTGATTTCGAAGATTCTATTCCTGAATGGGATTATAAGGGTACAACCCATCTTGAGGAAATGGTGCTTATCACCCAGAGCCTTAAGGAGGTGCAGACGATAATGAGCAATTACGTCGGAATTGTCAGGTCCGATCTCCGGCTTAACAGGGCCATGGTGCGCCTTGAGATCCTCTACAGGGAAACTGAGAGCCTGTATAAAAAGTCTCTGATCTCCAAAAAGATATGCGAGCTTAGAAATCTCATTAATGTGGGCTATCTTATAATAAAAATGGCTATGAACCGGAAGGAAAGCATTGGTCTTCATTATTCGATAGATTATCCCAAAAAGACTGACCGCGGAATATAACCAAACTGACCATGATTCATCTCCGATCATCTTTTGCAGGCAAAAACAGCTTCTGGCGATATATCGTAATGTTCGCAGCAGTATTGATCATATCCAATACGCTTGGGGCTATCCCGCTTCTGATTGCATATGCGCTCAGGGCCGCCTCGGACCCAGGCGTGATCAGCGGAATTGCAGAACACCCGGGAGATCTGAGCATCCTGGGCCTGGATCCGAATCTGGGCCTGATCCTGATGCTTTTCCCTTTTGTTGCCGGCCTGATTGCATTTACCCTGCTGGTAAAGCCATTGAACGGAAGGACCCTTGCCATGACAATAAACGGAAACCGCAATTTCAGGTGGAAGAGATTCTTCGTGTCGGGCCTTGTGTGGTTCATCCTCTCAGCTGTTTACCTGGTTGTTTACCTGAAAATGGATCCTTCGAACTTCACCCTCAACAATACATCCCGCACATTGTTTTTCCTGATCATTATTTCCCTGGTACTTGTTCCGTTCCAGGCTGCTTTTGAAGAAGTCCTTTTCAGGGGATACCTGATGCAGGGATTTACAGTGCTTGCCGGTAACAAATGGGTCCCACTGGTTATGACCTCACTGCTCTTCGGTCTTTTACATTCATTCAATCCCGAGGTGGAGAAATTTGGCTTCATGACAATGATGCCCCAGTATTTCATGTTCGGCATTATTTTCGGGATCGTCACGATTATGGATGACGGAATTGAGGCAGCAATCGGAGCACATGCAGCAAATAATATCTTCCTTTGCATAATGTTGACCCACGATTCATCATCACTTCAGACGGAGGCTGTATTCCGGCAGTCCAATATTTATCCGTGGGCGGAATTTTCAGCTTTGCTCATTTCCGGGATAGTGTTTCTTGTGATCCTCAGGATTTTATTCAGATGGGGCAGCTTTTCGGATCTTTCAGGCAGGGTTGAGAAACCGGAACCTGGCACTCACTCACCGTATACGGATGTTCTGTCATCAGTGCGGTAATCGCCCCATTTTTCCCCGATATCCCTGATAAGATCCTTTATCTCAGATGGTTCAAGCGAGGTCAGCAGTTTAAGCCTTGTCTCCCTGAAACCTGGCAAACCTTTGAAATAGTTTGACAGGTGACGGCGCATTTCAAGAATGGCTCTTTTGCCTGACTTGAATTCCAGGGATTTTTCGAAATGGAACAACGCCAGTACGGCCTTTTCACTTACCGTTGGCTCAGGAAGCAGTTCGCCCTTATCGAGAAAGTGCCTGATATCCCTGAAGATCCAGGGCCTGCCGACAGCTCCCCGGCCTATCATGATCCCATCAACACCGTAACGGTCAAACATCTCTTTTGCCTTTACGGGATGGTTAATATCACCGTTCCCGATAACCGGTATCCTCAGCCTTGGGTTTTTCTTAACCTCGCCAATTATGCTCCAGTCTGCCGTACCCCGGTACATTTGCGCCCTTGTCCGTCCGTGAATTGTAATTGCCTTTATGCCGGCATCCTGTAACATCTCGGAAACCTCAACAATATTCCTGGAAGAATCGTCCCAGCCGGTCCTTGTTTTAACCGTCACCGGAAGCCTGACGGAATCAACTATCATCCGTGTCATTTCAACCATGAGCGGGATATTTTTAAGCATCCCTGCACCGGCTCCACGGTTGGCGATCTTTTTTACGGGACAACCGAAATTAATGTCAATAAGCTCCGGCCCGGCTTCTTCGGCAATGACGGCAGCCTCAACCATTGCCCCTGGAAGGTGACCGTATAACTGGATCCCGATGGGCCTTTCATGATCATAAATCTCAAGTTTTTTGACACTTTTCTCCCCGTCCCTTATCAAACCATCAGATGAGATGAACTCAGTGTACACGAAATCAGCTCCGAACTTTTTACAAACCAGCCTGAATGAGGGATCAGTCACATCCTCCATCGGTGCGAGAAACAAGGGCCTTTCTGCCAGTGTTATATTCCCTATTTTCAAATGGTGCTACTTATTTCCAGACCTTATCCCCGGATCCTGATTCGGCAGGGATATCATTGAGTTCATTTTTCCTGTAGAAATACACAACGCCATATTCCTCGTTGGCAGGAATTCGTTTATCATCAGGTAATATACTGTGCGATTCTTCAATTTCATTCCAGAGCTGCTGAATAATTTCGTCAGCTTCCTTTCTCAGAACACTGTTTTTCTCGACATAATCCATGGTCCTTTTAGCCAGGGTTTTCTGAAATGTCCAAGCATCAAGGAAATTCTGGTATCTTACCTTCACCACGGCAATTGTGGGATTCGTTATCGGACTTCCACCCTTGCGGAGCCTGTACTCTTCTCCTTCAATGATCCTCTTGCCCCAGCTTATCAATTCATTTTCGGTGTTCAGGGATGGCACACCCGATTCATTTGTTGCCAGGCCGTAATAGGACCTGATCTCAGGTGATATTTCCCCCCTGTAAATCGCCATGTTCATCACCTTAACAAAATGAGTCAGGTAAAGCCTTGCTTTTCTTACAATCTCGGAATAGTCACGGCTTTTATTATATTGGGCAGCGTATGACTGCCGCTGAAGCTGTATCATATTTTCGAAAAGTGGGAGAAACTTGTGAAGTCGTACCATCAGTTTCCCTGAGAAAGGCATTTGCTTGGGATGAACATTTCTGCCTTTTTCAAGCGCAATCTTCATCGCCCTGATACGTGCCGCATCAGTGTTCGGTAATCTTCTGTAAGGCATACCGGCAGGCTGGTGTTAATAATGTGTTGACAACTTTCTTACGAATATAATAACGATTTATTAACAATCAATATTATTCGCAAATAAAATAAATTGAAAATTAAAAAGTTCTGTAAAAATTTAAGTAAGATATTTGTTAATATCTTTTTTCCGCTGAAATGATGCCGGGATACAGGTGATCAACAGAATTCAGATCCTTGCGAGGGCAAGAAAAACGGAATGAAGGGTAATTGTTACAATTATGTAAAGGTTCCTGGCATTCTCCGGTTTCAGGCTGAGGAATTTGTATTTGATCGAGTTGTGCCTGCATCCAGCAAGACAATCTCCGCACATCGTGCAGGTGAAGCCGGGCCTTTTATTGTTTATGTCAGATTCATTCAATGCATCATATTTGCAATATTTAATGCATAGCATGCAGTGGGTGCAGCTCTGATCGATATACATCCTGAACGGATTAATGTGCCGCAGCAGGTTGACCATTAAACCGGCCGGACAGTAAAGGATGCAATGCACCATCTTTTTCCTCCGCCTGGAGAAAAAAACCATTACTGCAAGTCCTGCAATACCAAATGAAGCTGCGATTATGGTAGTAATGGCTATGGATACATTGAGCCATCTCAATATCAATGCAGCGGTGATAACAAGGATAAGAAAGGTGGATTTCAGTGCTGCTTTGTTGCGAAGTGGTTTTTTAGTTGTTCTTCCGATTGATGCGAGGTTGTCGAAAGCACCGAAATAGCATAGCTGACTGCACCAGGCCGGTCCTGAAAGAATTATGGTACTAAGGAACAGGATGGTCATGAATGATATCTGTCCCCTGAAAACGGGCCCTCCTATTATCATCATGGGTACAGGGAGATGAAGCTTCCCGGTCATTAAAAACTTTTCATGACCGGAAATCCCGATCAGCAGCTGTAAAAAGAAAACTGTTGAAAAAGTCGTCCATGTTATGACCCTCCATCTGCGCGCCCGTGACGGATCTTCCATCCGGTTTGCAACAAATGCCCCGTAAATTGAAATGGCAGCTATCTCAATCCATCCGGCTCCCTTCAGAAACCGCTCTGCCAAAAGCATTGGATTTTTCACCATGCATTGAACCAGCGTAAGCAAACCGGCTGTTGACAAAAAAACAACGAGGGGCAATTTTGACCAGCCTTTTATCATTTCATTTTGTCATTAAAGATTTCAGAGCCTGACACCATTTGCAAGGCTTTGAACTGTCTCTTCAGAAAGCAGATTATCAAGTGATCTCCTGATCGGTGCATACTTCTCATGAAACGGACAGGGATTGTTCTCATCACATTGCTTTAACCCGAAACCGCATCCTGAAAAAGACCTGTCACCTTCAATAAAAGTTATCAGCTCTTTTAATGTGAGATCGGGTTTCCCCGGATCAAAATAAAATCCGCCTCCCTTCCCTTTCACCGACTCAATAAATCCCTCCCTTGCAAGACGCTGGAGGATTTTGGCAATATAAAAATGAGGAGCACCGGTTTCCCTGGCTATTTCAACTGCCCCGGGCCTCCTGTTCTTACTGTTCTGAAGCTTAATATATACCAGGCTCCTGAGGGCATATTCCGTTTCCCTGTTAAACATTGTATATCGGTTTAATGGTGTGATTGCAGACAAATGTAAAAAAATAAGCTGACAAAATACCAAAAGATCGCTTACTCTTTATATATATTTTGATAAGTTTGCGTGTAAAAAATATCGAAAAATGAAAAATTCAACTGGAAATCTGGAAAACGATCATGTTCATATTTTGAGGCTCATAGATGTTATGGAGATTATTGCCGGGCAGGATGAACCAGATGCTTCCCATATTGAAGAGGTTGTGTATCTGATCAGGAATTTTGCCGATGGTCTTCATCATGTCAAGGAAGAAGAAATATTGTTTCCGTTCCTTGAAACAAGGGGCTTTTCCTCACAGTCGGGCCCTGTTGCAGTAATGCTCCATGAGCATGCCGCAGGCCGTAATTTTGTGAAAGGGATCTCAGAAGGACTTGAACTTTACAGGAAAGGCAATAAAGCCGCAGCGGGGGATATTGCTCGTAACATGAAGGGGTACAGTGAGCTGCTGAGAAGTCATATTTCAAAGGAAAACAATGTGTTATTCAGGCTGGCTGACCAGGTTATGTCGGAAGATGATGACAGTATAATTTTATCAAAATTCAACTCGGTTGCAAAAAGCCGTTATGCAGAAAAAGGCGGGGATGATTTTGTTGCAAGGATAGGGAACCTAGCCACCAAATACGGTATTTGACCTGCCTTGAAGTGGCCCGCAGCCTTTTGATTCAAATTATGCCTGACATTTTCTTTTTCCAGGTTTGGCTTGCACTTAAGCGAGGGTATGTTAACTTAGGAGTCGGGAATATTAATATAATTCTGTAAAAATATGTTCAGGCGCGAGGTTTATATAAAAAGGAGAGCACGGCTCCATGGTCTGATGAGATCAGGGCTGGCGCTGTTTCTGGGAAACACTGATTCCCCGATGAACTACCCGGCAAATCCGTATCATTTCAGGCAGGACAGTGATTTCCTCTACTTTTTCGGGCTTGATCTTCCGGATCTTGCAGGGGTGATGGATTTTGATACGGGAAAAGACTGGATATTCGGCAACGATTTTGATATGGACGATATTATCTGGATGGGTTCTCAGCCTTCAGTAAGGGAACTTGCTGAAACTGCCGGAACTAATTTCACTGGTCCACTTTCAAAACTGGAAGCTGTTATCAGGGAAGCGATTTCAAAAAAGCGTCCGATCCATTTTCTTCCACCGTACCGTTCCGAAACCAGGATGACACTGGGATCATTATTAAAGGAGAATCCCTGCCAGATGAAGGCATCGGCATCAGAAAAACTAATCAGGGCAGTGGTCATGATGCGTTCAATAAAGGAGAAGGTTGAGATTGAAGAGATTGAACAGGCATTGGCTATAACCTTCGAAATGCATACCACGGCCATGAAAATGTGCAGGCCGGGTATTAAAGAACAGGAAATAGCAGGTATCATAGAAGGAATTGCATGGGCAAAAGGTGCGGGTCCGGCTTTTCCCGTAATCCTGAGCGTTAACGGGCAGACCCTCCATAATCACGACCATGGCAACATTTTGAGAAAAGGAAGGATGATGGTGACCGATGCCGGGGCAGAAACAGGCATGCATTATGCTTCAGATATTACCCGAACCACACCTGTCGGAGGGAAATTCAGCCAGAAGCAGCGGGATATCTACGAGGTTGTCCTGAAGGCAAATACCGAATCCATCAGGGCCGCTGGGCCCGACATGTCGAACCTGGAACTGCATCTGAACGCATGCAGGATAATAGCTTCTTCCCTAAAGGATCTTGGTCTGATGAAAGGTGATGTTGATGAGGCCGTTGAAGCAGGGGCCCATGCGCTTTTCATGCCTCACGGGCTGGGGCACCTGATGGGACTTGATGTACATGATATGGAAAGCCTCGGTGAGGACTTCGTAGGATACAATGATGACGTAAAAAGAAGCAGTCAGTTCGGACTGGCATTTCTACGGTTTGCACTGCCTTTTAAGAACGGGCATGTTCTGACGGTAGAACCTGGCTGCTATTTTATACCCCAGCTGATTGACAGATGGAAAGCAGAGGGAAGACACAAGGAATTCATTAATTATTCAAAGCTGGAGCCCTGGAAGGATTTCGGGGGTATCCGGATCGAGGATAACATCCTTATTACCGAAAAGGGCAACAGGGTTCTGGGAAAGGCCGTTCCAAAAACTGTTAAGGAAATCGAGACGCTCTGTTCCTGGTGAACAGCATTGGATCCGGGCCGGGATCATTCTCAGGCAATACCAAAATATTCCTTGTATCGCCTGTATAGATGGCCGGCCTGCAGATAAGCTGACTGAGGGCTCATGAAATGCGAGAATTCGAATGTGATCCCTTTCTCATAACCGGCACGTTTGGCAGCTTCCAGTTTAAGGCGAAGCTTGTCGAACTTGATGGGAAAGAACCTGATGGGCATGTCACGGTCAAATGTTTCTGCATTCGTCCAGCATTTCATCCCGTATTTGTCAGCCAGTTTCTTGTTAACTGAAAAAAAAGCATCAAGTTCGTCATAATCAATATGACCGTCCTGGAAAGCACAGGCGTCAACAACATCATGGATCCCGTCAAAAATCTCGCCCCATTCCCTTTCATGTTCAATAACGGAGACTGCTTTTGCCCTGGTTATGTCACCCGATGCTGCTTCCACCGCTTTTTTCCCGTCAATCCATGGCGAGATAAAAGTCGGAAGGCCTCCCGACACATCCTTGCATTGCTTTCCGAGGGCATGAAATGCACCAATGGCACCCTTGGTCTTTCGGCTTATCTCCCCGCTAATGTACCATCCCCTGAAGCTTTTGTATTTCTCCCCATAATCCTTCCACACCTCATCAATCACATATTTGTTGTCTTCAATTTCCCATGAAAGATCTCCTGTGTCCCAATATTTCCCTGAATCGTAGAGCCCGAAATAGAAATTCATTCCGTGCTTGTCGGCAAGACGCAAAAACATATCCAGCAAGTCGACCGATGGCATATAGCAACCTTTGGCAAGAAGATATTTTGACGGATAGGTTATGAATTTCCTGTATCCCGACCTGATCATTATCACAGTATCAATACCAATGGCTTTCATGTTCAGAAAATCAGCATCCCATTCCTTTTCGCCCCAGTTCTGATGTGGAATGTCATGCGATATCTCATCGAGAAAAGTGCCTGTTATCGGAATAGCATCACCGGCTGGTACTAAAAATTCCGGGGGCCGGGCTACTTTTTCTTCTACCGGTCTGTCAGTATCGGAACAGGATGTTAGCGGGACTGAAAGTGCCGCCATTCCTGCAAGTGTTGATTTTCCGAGAAAATCACGTCGTGTCTGAATGCTTTTCATGAATTGTTTCTGTATTAAGTGTTTGGATTAGCAATTGACAGATTCATTCCTCCCAGTGTGTTTCTATTCCTTGGGACCTTATCAGCTCCTGAAATTCTTCAAGCAGCTGTCCTTTCTCCCGTACCTCCCTTGGCCGGACCTTTTTTGCGAGGGTAAACGCGGCAAGCATGCCCGCTGATTCTCCTATGGTCCATTCCACCGGATGAAGCCGGTAGCAGCCGTTGGTAATATGTGTTGTCGCAATGTTTTTGCAGGCTGGTATCAGGTTATCCATTCTTACGGGCAGAAGAGCACCCAGCGGGATCTGGAACGGCAGTGATGGAAAATCAATATAATTGTTGCCGCCGGTTGAGGGATGAAGATCAATGTGATAATACCCTGTTCCGACAGAATCAAAAAATCCGGCAGCCCTGACTTCCGATTTGTTGCCTGTTATCAGACCCCGGTTTTCTTTTCCCACATGTTCCTCTAATATCGTAAACACTCCCCTGATCCTTCTTGATTCACGGACATAGGGATATTTGGCCAGACCGTCGTCGGTTCCCATAATATCCTTCCGGAGTCTCAGCCCCGGCCATCCTGTTCCCTTGCCGGGCCGCGGAGCTTCGGTTTGCAGCCAGTACAGCAGTGAAAGACTTAACTGCTTCGCATTCCATAAATGTTTTTCGTGTTCAGCAGTGCCGACTCCTATGAGATTGCCAAGCATATAATCATTCTGCGGCCAGTTTACAAGGGTAATGTCGCTGGCATATGCTCCTGGCCTGAAGTTAAGCCTGTTGATAATCCGCCTGTAATTCCAGAGATTCAGTATTGAACCTTCACCTGATCCGTCAGGATTGAATCCGAGTTTTTTCGGTTCAAGGGTTGAAGGATTGGAATACCGGAGATCAAGTAATTTACCTGACCAGGGCGGAGTCAGCTCAGGCACATGGTTCTTCCAGAAATCATAGGCTTCAGGTTTGTCAATGGTGTGGTTTTCACCTTCAATATGGTCGATGGCAAAACAATAGGTAAAGGCCTGTTGATTGTCCGGATCCCCCTTCTCAGGTGCATGGAGTTCGCGGGTATCCTTCCGCGATTCAGTTCCCGTTACGAATTCAGTTCCTGTCAGGGGAAGAAGATCGCCAAGTTCGGTTGCATCAATGAAAAAACGGCCTGAAAGAATGATGTTTCTGCCACCTGGTCCCATTGATGCCTGTAATGATCTGACAATATTTCCTGAGACATCCGCCGCGGTGATCTTGCAGTTGGTGATGAGGATGAGGCGGCCGGTGCTTATCCATGGGGCAAGAAGTTCATTCAGTACCGCAAGGGCTGCACGGGGCTCATGGCACAGCCTTGAAACCGCGCCGTCGCCCGGATTCAGGAATTTGTTGGCAGATGCTTTTTCCGTCAGCGGGTAATTCCTGAAGTAGTAGCTGCGTATCATGTTTCGGAAATCGCGATACAACTTCGTTGAACCTTGGGTTTCAATCCATTGGTGCTCATCGGGAGGAACTCCCTGCTGGGTCAGCTGACCGCCGATCCAGTCAGTTTCTTCGGTCATTATCACCGTCAGTCCGTTACGCAGTGCTGACAGTGCAGCCGCACAACCTCCCAGGCCTCCCCCTGCTATTATGAGATCGGCGCCAAGTTCATTATTTTTTGCGACCGATGGTTTAGGAGATGAGGCGTACAAGCGTCCGTTTTTCAGAAAGTTCCCGCTGTTAATCCACAACCCGGCGCCTGATGCGGCGGCAATTCCGAGAAATCTTTTCCTGTTCATGGCAAGTGGCTCGGGGCAATTGATTTCAGAAAGCTTTGTAATACTCCCTTTTCATTGCCGCAATTGACTTTATTTTAATTTCTTTGGGACATTCTGCCTCGCAGGCTCCGGTGTTTGAACAGTTCCCGAATCCAAGCTCATCCATCTTTTCGACCATGGCCCGCACCCTGTCCCGGGCCTCAACCCGGCCCTGCGGCAGCAGGGCAAGCTGGGTGATTTTTGCCGAAACAAACAGAACGGCTGATGCGTTCTTGCATGCGGCAACACAGGCACCACAGCCTATGCAGATTGCCGCATCAAAGGCATTGTCGTAATTTTTCCTGGGTATTGGTATTGAGTTGGCCTCCGGAGCCGACCCGGTGTTTACTGATATATAGCCGCCTGCTGCCTGGATCTTGTCAAAGGCACTCCTGTCCACTATCAGATCCCTGATTACCGGGAAGGATTTAGCCCGCCAAGGTTCTATCCAGACGGTATCGCCATCGTTAAAATATCTCATCGACAGGTGGCATGTGGTTATTGCTGGAACAGGTCCGTGCGGATGACCGTTGATGTATATTCCACATGAACCGCAAATCCCTTCCCTGCAATCGTGATCGAAAGCAACCGGTTCCTGATCTGATTCCACGAGTTTCCTGTTCAATGAATCAAGCATCTCCAGGAATGCCATCTTCTCGGATACATCATCCAGTTCATATGTTACAAATCTGCCTTTAGCCCTCGCATCCTTCTGCCGCCATATCTTTAAAGTAAGCTTCATATGATCTCTTTTTTGTTCCTTTTTCAAGTTAATAGTCATTTCCGCCAACATTGACCAGACCGCCCGGGGTTAATTTATGCCTGATACCTGCCTGATACATTATTTGTAGCTTCTTTCCCTGAGTTCAACCTCTTCAAATTTAAGTTCTTCCCGGTGAAGAACATGCGGAGTGTTTTCCCCCGTATATTCCCAGGCTGCCACATATGCATATTCGGCATCATTGCGCCGGGCTTCCCCGTCGGGGGTCTGATACTCTTCCCTGAAATGGGCACCGCATGATTCTTTTCTTTCAAGAGCATCATTCACAAGTAATTCTGCAAGCTCAAAATAATCAGCAACGCGACCTGCCTTTTCAAGCTCCTGGTTGAGTTCATAAATTGTACCGGGGACGTTGAGGTTTTGCCAGAATTCGTCCCTCAGTTCCCTGATCAGTACAAGTGCCTTTTTCAGGCCCTCTTCATTGCGTGTCATTCCGCAATGATCCCACATAATTTTTCCAAGTCGGCGGTGAAAGGATCCGGCAGTCTGGTTGCCTTTTATTGATATAAGCCTGTTAAGCCTGGCAACTGCGGTTTTTTCAGCTGCCTCGAATTCAGGATGGGACAGGGGCACCGGTGCTGACCGGATCTCTCCTGCCAGGTAATTGCTGATTGTAACCGGGAGGATGAAGAAGCCGTCGCCTGCTGCCTGCATCAGAGAGCTGGCACCAAGCCGGTTGGCTCCGTGATCTGAAAAATTGGCTTCCCCGATTGCATACAAACCCGGGATGGTGGTCATAAGCTCATAATCAACCCACAGACCGCCCATTGTGTAATGACCGGCCGGATAGATCCTCATCGGCTCCTCGTAAGGATCAATGCCTGTTATGGTCTTATACATCTGGAAGAGGTTGCCATATTTGTTCTCAATCGCTTTCCTCCCCTGTTTTTTCAATGCATCCCGGAAATCGAGATAAACTGCCAGTCCGGTTTCACTCACCCCGTAACCGGCATCGCATCTTTCCTTGACGGCCCGTGAAGCAACGTCGCGCGGGACAAGGTTCCCGAAAGCAGGATACCTGCGTTCAAGAAAATAGTCTCTCTCTTCCTCGGGAATCCCGTTCGGGGGGCGTTTGTCGCCTTTCTGCAAGGGAACCCACAATCGCCCGTCATTCCTCAGGGATTCCGACATGAGTGTCAGTTTTGACTGGTATTGGTTCAGCTGGGGTACGCTTGTAGGATGGATCTGGAGAAAGCTTGGATTTGCGAAAAATGCACCCTTTTTATGAGCTTTCCATGCTGCCGACGCGTTTGAATTTACAGCAAGGGTTGACAAATAATAGACTGTTCCGTAACCTCCTGTTGCAAGTACAACTGCATTTGCCGAATGACGTTCAATTTCACCCGTTATGAGGTTCCGTGTGATAATGCCCCTGGCCTTCCCGTCGACCACCACCAGATCAAGCATCTCCCTCCTGGGGAAGATCTGAACATTTCCTTTTTGTATCTGCCTGTTAAGCGCAGAATAACATCCAAGCAGGCATTGCTGTCCGGTCTGTCCTTTGGAGTAGAAAGTCCGTGACACCTGGACACCGCCGAATGAACGGGTGTCGAGTGTGCCTCCGTAATCACGTGCAAAGGGTACCCCCAGTGCCGTGAAATGGTCAATAACCTGGTTGCTCACTTCTGCCGCCCTGTATACATTCGCCTCCCGGGCCCTGAAATCGCCACCTTTTATCATATCATAGAAAAGACGGTACACACTGTCGCCGTCATTCTGGTAATTCTTTGCAGCATTGATCCCGCCCTGCGCAGCTACCGAATGCGCCCGCCGGGGGCTATCCTGGTAACAGAAATTCTTTACACGGTACCCCAGTTCTCCAAGGGCAGATGCAGCTCCTGCACCGGATATCCCGGTGCCAACAACAATGATTTCAAGTTTCCTTTTGTTGGCAGGACTGACAAGCCTGACCTCATTTTTGAACCTCGTCCATTTCTGGGCAAGCGGCCCCGGGGGTATTTTGGAATCAAGTGTGTTCATAAGAATATGTGCTTCTATCTGAATTTCCAGATAATGATGGAAATAATGCCAAATCCGAGAGGAATCGCAATGGAATAGATCAGTGAAATGATCCTGATAACGGGGGTCCAGATCCTGTGATTGAGACCCAGTGTCTGAAAAGCTGAGGAGAATGCATGGTAAAGATGCAAGCCCAGCAGTAAAAAGCAGCTGAGATAAATATAGTTGTATGCAGGGATACTGAAAAGGTTGTGGGCAACTGTGTAAAAATCATCAGGATTTCCGGGAACCAGGCCCAGTCTGATAAAGTAGAAATTGAAAAAGTGAAGGACAAGGAAAATCATTATGGATGCTCCTGTCCAGATCATGTATCTTGAAAAAAATGAGGTTTCTGATTTGCTCCCGCCTGCATAGCCAACCGGACGTGCGAGCCAGTTCTGAATCTGTATGATCAGGCCGGTTGTGATATGAATAACAATTCCCGCAAAGAGCACTATTTCCATGATTCTGATCAAGGGAAAAGTAGCCATGAACCGGGCAGCCTTATTGAACGGTTCCGGATCGGGTTTCAGAAGCATCAGGTTAACGGCCAGATGCACCGGAAGGAACATAAGCAGGAACAGTCCTGCCAGTGCCATAATGAATTTTTTGGAGATTGTAGAGAACAAGACTTTGTTCATTGGGCTGGTATTTTTTTCAGGATACTGAAAATAATCAGGCGTAAAGATATCCAATTAAAAGAGATATACAATTGTTACAATTCACTATATTAGTATGGTGCCCGGCATAATTTTTCTTTTTTTGAGTAATCCGTTTAATCATTTAATATACAGCATACAATGAAATACTACATCCTTCATAACGGAGGTAAGATATATTACTCCGATTCCGGGATGGGAAGCCCGGTAATTTTGATTCATGGTCATCTCGAGTCATCAGAGATCTGGGAAAGGTTTGCCGGCAGGCTTTCTGCCTTACATCGAGTAATTTCGGTGGATCTTCCGGGTCATGGCCGTTCGGCCGTTTATGGTGATTGCCACACAACCGAGTTCATGGCTGAAGCGGTAAAGAGCCTTCTCGACAGCCTGGGAATAAGGAAGGCATTTCTTATTGGTCATTCCATGGGCGGGTACGTTACACTTGCCTTTCTTGAACTGTTTCCGGAACTGCTTACAGGATACTGTCTGTTTCATTCGCACCCATTTGCTGACACACCTGAAACAATCCAGAAAAGAGAAAACGAAATAAAAATTGTGCAATCGGGAAAGAAATATCTGATGTATCCTGAAAATATTTCACGGATGTTTGCCACGATGAATATGGAAAAATTCCGGGAAGCCCTGCAGAATTCCAAGAATATTGCTTCAAGGATAAGGGATGAGGGTATTATTGCTGCACTCAACGGGATGATGATCAGGCCGGACCGTGTATCGGTAATGGAAAAGGGCAGTGCCGGCTGTCTTTGGATTCTGGGCAGGCATGATAACTACATACCTTTCGATCAAATACATAAACGGGTAAAGCTTCCTGCAAATGCCAGAATAGCGATACTTGAAAATTCTGGACATCTCGGATTCATCGAGGAGGAGGATCAATCCTTTCAGATAGTTACAGAATTCATCAGGGATCTCCAAAACGGTTAAAAATGCTTTCCGCCGGGGCAGGGACATGAATAAAAATATTGAGAAAGAAGCTTATTTGTTCTTCTCCATATATTTAATTGCAACCTGAAGAGTGTTGTCTATATCATCCAGGATAGGATAAAATCCCTTATTGTCGAGTATGTTTCTTGCAATGTATGCTTTAAGCTGGGTATGAATCAGCAATCCGGAGATTTTCAATCCTTCCGGATCTTTTTTCACACCGGTGCCGGCTACAAATTCAGTAAACTGTTCCATCAGGCGCTGGCTGTTCAGATATTTCTCCAGGTCAGTGGTTTCAGTGAATTTTTGCAGTTTTTCCCTGTTATTCTCAGTGTATTTCAGGGCGAAGCGATAAATCTGGGGCCTGACTGCCAGGAAATACGGGGAAATTCCGCTAGTATCAAGCGGAACAAATACATCAGGCATTATTCCGCCTCCGCCATAGACAACTCTGCCACCGGGTGTGATGAATTTCAGTGAGTCGGCAAAATGTATACTGTCAGGGATCTCAAATTCCCCATGCCTGAATCTTGAATTCAGATCGTCGAAATAATCATCAAAACCATTATTGTAGGGTTTCTGGATCGACCTCCCTGTAGGTGTGTAATAACGTGCGATCGTCAACCTTATTCCGGAACCATCGGCAAAGGAGACTGGCTCCTGCACAAGTCCCTTGCCGAAAGAGCGTCTTCCGATAATCGTTCCGCGATCGTTATCCTGGACTGCTCCGGCAAGTATCTCACTTGCAGAGGCACTCCACTCATCAATAAGCACAATAAGATCACCCGATCTGAATTCCCCTTTTCCGGAAGCCCTGGCTTCATTTTTAGGTTGTGTCCGGCCTTTGGTAAATACAATCAGCTGTCCTTTTTCGAGAAACTGGTCAGCAATTCTTATTGCAGACTCCATGACCCCCCCGGAATTCTGCCTCAGATCGAGGATAAGCCTTGTCATGCCTTCCTTCCTGAGTTCATTCATGCTCCTTTGGAATTCATCAAATGTGGTAATCGCGAAATTTATAATCTTAATATATCCTGTATTGGAGTTAAGCATGTAGCTTACTTCGACACTGTTTATCGGAATTTTGTCGCGCCTGATCTCAAATGGAAGAAGATCACCCACTCCCTTGCGAAGTACTTTTATATTGACAATTGTACCACGTGGCCCCTTGAGCATTCCCATCACCCTCTCTTCCGAGATCTGTTTTCCCGCCACAAGAGAATCATTTACATAAATGATCTTGTCACCCGGAAGCAGACCGATCTTTTCGGAGGGACCGCCAGGTATGGTACTTATTATCAATATGGTATCTGTCAGGAGATTAAAGGATATCCCAATTCCGTCAAAATTGCCCTGCAGGGGCTCGTTGGCACGCGCAAGATCCTTGGCAGGAATATATACTGAATGAGGATCAAGTTTTTTCAGTATGGCGGGGATGGCAGCCTCAACCAGATCATTGCGGTTTATTGAATCAACATAATCAGCTTCAATGATATTTAAAACAGAATTTATTTTGTCATGTCTGGCCCTCAGGACTGGTTGTACCTGGTTCCTGTTCCTGCCGGGAAAATAAATGCCTGTAAGTATTCCCGCAATCAGGGTAACTGCAAACAGCACGGGTAAATAAATACTCCTGTTGGTATTATTGTACTTCATAAATATCATTTTCAGAATCAATATAAACCAGCTCTATCCCGGCACGCTTCAGAAGATCAAGACCATCAGTGTTATGATATCTGTTGCAGTATACAACCCTTTTTATTCCCGACTGGATTATAAGCTTGGAGCATTCCATGCATGGGGATGTGGTAACATACAATGTGGCATCCTCGCTGGAATTATTTGATTTGGCAACTTTTGTGATTGCATTCGCCTCTGCATGAAGAACATAGGGTTTTGTGACATTATTCTCATCTTCACAAACATTCTCAAAACCCGAGGGTGTTCCGTTATAGCCATCGGATATTATCATCCTGCCTTTGACAATCAGGGCCCCGACCTGCCTGCGGATGCAATAGGAATTACCTGCCCAGATCTGAGCCATCTGAAGGTACCTCTTATCAAACGTCTTCTGCTTGTCCCCGTACGGTCTTAATAAATCATTCACCTGATCTGGAAATTAAAGCGACCAAAGTTAAAAAAAAACGATAATGTTTAAATTACTAAATGATAGTGAAATAATTATTTTTACACCTGTTTGTTACAACAGAATATGTTAACGTTTGCCGACAAAGCTATATTGTTCTACGGAAGCCTTAAGTATGACGGCAGCCTGCCTGATGGCATTTCAGTGATGAATCCGTTTACAGAGGCTGAAGTGTTCAGGGCAGTATCGGAATTTTACAGGAAGTTTTATTCCGATCCGGGGCCCAGGCGTATGATAATCGGGATCAATCCGGGACGTTTCGGAGCCGGCCTTACAGGAATTCCCTTCACTGACAGTGTCAGACTTAAGGAGAAATGCGGATTGAGCATTCCGGGAATAAAATCATATGAGATATCGTCAGTCTTCATGTATGAAATGATTGATGGATATGGAGGTCCCGGGAAATTTTACGGTGATTATTATATAACCTCTGTGAGCCCGCTCGGATTTACATCCAGAAATGAAAAGGGAAGGGAGGTAAATTTCAATTATTACGACAACAGGAATCTTGAAGAATCAATAGAAGAATTTGCAGTTGCTTCCATTCGAAAGCAGCTGGATTTCGGAATAGAACGCAACATTTGCTTTTGTTTAGGTGCCGGTAAGAATTACCGTTACCTTTCACGGCTGAATCAGAAACATCACTTCTTTGACCATATTGAACCCCTTGAACACCCGCGGTTCATAATGCAATACAAATCAAAACATAAAGATGCCTGTATTTCCGACTATCTGCAGAAATTAAAAAAATCTGAATAATGAATCAATTACTGTCAGCTGCTGACAGTAATTGATTCTCCGGGATTAATGAATACTTACGTTATTTCACGAAAATCGGATTTATTGCAATAAATTCTTAAATTTATGGTCGATGGGCAAGGGTAAAAAAGGACTATTTGATAAGGCTGATGTGAAGCTTGCAAGATTTGCCAGGGCACTGGCACATCCGGCCCGCATTGCCATAATCCGGCTTCTGGCAGCAAGGGAAGCGTGTTGCTTCAATGAGATTTCAAAAGCTATCCCTCTGGCTGATTCAACTGTATCACAGCATCTTGCTGAATTAAGAAAAGCAGGATTGATCAATGCAAGTCCGGACCTTCCCAGAATAAGATATAGCATAAGCAATGGTGACTTGAAAGCAGCCAGGAAGCTGTTAAAGGATATCGCAAAGACGGGGTCAAAAAAACATGAACCACGCATGAATGACGTCCGGCATAATTATGCCGCGGAGCTCAGTCAGGCCAGATAAAGATGGGAATACTTTTTAAAAAATACGGATTTGCCTTCGGTGAACCCTTCAGGATTCATCTTGATTTTAAAATCAGAACCTCTCCGGATAGAAAGCAAATATAGTATATGACATGAGAAATAACTGGTTAAAAACAGGGTACTTGTCAAATGGGGTAATTAACCTGTCACCCAGGCAGAGTTATGATCTTTCCCGTAAAGGAGCTGTTATTGTCGATGTCAGGGAGTCATACATGAACAGCTTTAAGATGTTCAATGTGGAAAAAGTAATTTATATGCCTTTCAGCGGGCTGCAAAAATCCTACCCTGATCTGCCGGTCGATAAACCGCTTATTTTTGCTGATGTCAATGGTTCAAAAAGCAGGGAAAGTGTCCTTTTCATGTATTCGAAGGGCTATGAAAATGTCGCAAGTATGGCCGGTGGAATGGATGCCTGGGAGAGGGAAGGCTTGCCGCTCACCAATGGAAAAAGTGTAAGAACACCCGGTTTCCGTACAGATGGCCGGAAAACAGGCTTCAGAATCAGGTGAGATAACAGGTTCCGTCTTAAAAAAGAAGCCATTAAGTTTTTAAATGATAAAATTACCGGAAGCCAATCCGGGATCTGTCAATTATGGGTCTCAGATATTCCGGACTTTCCGGAACCGGAAATCAGGGCAGACAAACCTCCTGTCAGTCACATTGATGTAATAAAATACAGATTGAGACACTGATTTTCATACAACAATAATCCAATTAATTCGTTAAATCCATGAGAAAATGATTCCTGAAAATCATGGGTTTTATGAAATAGTATTAAACTAAAAATCAATGTTATGAATTATCCGGCAATTTTCCTCTATCTGATTACATCCCTGCTATTCATTGGTTGCAGCAAGGAAGATGAACCAATACCACCAACGGCCGTTGACGCATATGTTGTAGCCGACCATAATTCCATAAGACTTGCTTCAATCCCTTCCCAATGGATATCCGAGGCAAAGCGGAAACTTAACATTGCCTACAGCCATACTTCCCACGGTAGCCAGATAACTGATGGCATGTCGGGATTGGTTTCATTCAAGGGATCATCCTTCAGCTGGAGCGGAAAAAAATCCGATGATGCACTCTTTATACACGATTATGCCATCAGCGGCGATCTTGGAAATCCCGACCGGACCACCTGGGCTGCAAGAACTAGGACCTATCTTGCTGAACATCCCGAGATAAATGTTGTGATGTGGTCGTGGTGCGGCCAGGTTTCCACAGCCTCGGTATCAGATATAAATAAATACCTGCAGCTTATGGAGGAACTTGAAAAGGATTTTCCCGGTGTCACCTTTGTCTATATGACGGGTCATCTTGACGGTACAGGGCTGACTGGCAATCTTCATCTGAGAAATGAACAAATACGCAACTACTGTCGGAATAATAAAAAGGTGCTATATGACTTTGCGGATATTGAATCATATAACCCCGACGGAGTGTATTTCGGGAATAAGAAACCCAATGATGCATGTGCCTATGATACCAACGGAGACGGGACCCTTGACGGCAACTGGGCAATTGAATGGCAAAACAGCCATAAGGAGGGTCAGGACTGGTACAAATGCAACTCCGCCCATTCACAGCCAGTCAATGCAAATATGAAAGCGTACGCGGCCTGGTGGCTCTGGGCAAGACTTGCAGGATGGGATGGCAAATAAGAAATCGCATTCGTTATTCTGAAAATTGAACGGGAGGTTGTGATGTTTTGACAATCTCCCGTTAATAATAACCGAATTTCGACAGGAACCCGACCGCTTTATCAGGCAATTCATGACCGTACTTAAGAAGGACAGCCTGCTGCTGAAACCATAATTCAATCATAAATTTATGGTATCATGAATTAATATTCCTTTTAATTTGAGCTGCTTTCAACAGCCCCCTTTTTATTCGTCACATAAAAACATAACGTTGGTCGTTGAAAATAATGCGGAAATCAAAATTTCATCCCAATTCCTTTGACGCACTGATAAAATTCACCATTTTTGACTAAATCATAGAGATTTACAAAATTGATCAGGGGGATTTCATGATTAAATTTGCTGATATTTAAGAATTCCGGGCTGTGAAAATATTGATTTGCGAAGACAATCCCTTGGCACTGAAAACCCTGTCGGTGATTCTTGAAAAAGAAGGCTTTGAAACCTCTGTTGCTGAAGACGGAAACAGGGCCATAGAATTGCTTGAGGGAAACGACTACGACCTCCTTCTTGTCGATATTCATCTTCCTTTTCACAGCGGCCTGGAGTTGGTTAAATACCTCAGGTCCGACCAGGGCAAAGACACCCCGGTCTTGATCCTGACAGCTTTCAGCGATCCCCGGATGCAACGTGAGGCGGGAGAGCTCGGGATCGACGGTTATATAGTGAAACCATTCAATCCGTCGGAGCTGATATCGAAAGTTAGGTCAATTTTTAAGAAAGGCTGAATGGGCAGATATTATTCAAATATTCTTACGTGGCTACTGGTAATTATCTTTGCGGGTATGCAGTACCTGTTTTCACAGGAAATAACAGATCCTGAGCAGGAGTATCTCAGGATAAAAGAAATGGCATTCAGCGGAAATCTTGAAGAAGCCGGCAGTGCCGCACGGAAACTTCTGAAAGAGTACCCTTCCTACGGAGATACCAGGGTGTTGCTGGCACGTATCCTGGCCTGGCAGAAAGAATTTGCCGAAGCGGAGGCGGTTATTGACACGTTACTGATGACTGAGCCTCAAAATACTGATGCTCTTGAAGTTAAAAGGGACATTAGCCAGTGGTCAAAAACCAAACCACGGGTTTCCACGGACCTGCGTGCCGGATATGCATTCGATTATTTCAAAGTGCCTTATTCACGGTTCTGGCAGGTGTTCAGGGCTGGAGCAGGCCACAGGTTCAATTGGGGTACAGCAGCGGCATACGTAAACATAGGAAATATTGCACTTGGTGAAGATCCGGTTATTCATGCCACGGAACCGCAATTTGAAGCCGAAGCATATCCGGTTCTTTCAAAAAAGAATTATGCCTATCTCGATTATGCTTACAGTCCGGGATCATATTTCCCCACACACAGGGCCGCAGTGGAATTATGGCAGGCCCTGCCGGCTGGATGGGCCGTTTCGACCGGATTAAATTACTATTATTTTGACAGGAATGTATTCATAGCACTGGTTTCCGTCGAGAAGTATATCAGGAAATACTGGTTCTCGGGCAAATGTTATGTTTATTTCAAGGATAACGGTCCTACAACATCATTCTATGTAAATGCCAGAAGATATTTCAATGATACTGATTACCTGCAGCTTACCCTGGGGACAGGTACGGCACCCGATGAACCCTTCGACATACAGTCCGACCTGGAACGCCTCAGTGCCAACAGTATACGACTTGCATACAATTTTGCCGTGTCGGACAGGCTGATGCTAAGGATAGGGGGAGGCTACTCCAGGGAAGAGTATCAGGAATCAATGTACAGGGACAGATTTGAGGGCCATATTAATATGATCTATGCCATTAAAGTAAAGTGATGAGACGGGCGGCCATTCTGATAGTATTTTTCCTTTCCTTTGCCGGGATGCGGGCGGGTTCTCCTTCCACCGTGCTATCGCCGGATTCCGGCTTCAATGCTGTCTTTGTTCCCGACGGGCTGGCACTTTTTACAATTAAAAGGGACGAAGCCCGGATAAATGACCTGAGGATCCTTACCAAAGACAAATATCCTGTTCAGATTGGTGCATTCAGGAATAAGCTATATGCAGAGATAATGTACTCCAAGATTTATCCCGTCCTGGGGGATGATGTGATTTTAATGGAAGAGGATGGATTTTATAAAATCCGCGTGATGCGGATCAGGCAGGAACCACGGCTGAGTTATGCTGCAGTGTCTGAAATTAGCCCCTCAAACGCTAATGACATTGCCGGTTCCTCCATTCCAGTTGTTGAGGAGAATAATTTTGCAGAGAATAATAAGCCGGCAAGCAGCGTGTCAGATTCCGTTCCGGTGAAGGTGAGCCTGGTTTCCCTGCGGGGCGATACATTGCCTGCCCTGGCCGAGACCAAAGAAGCGGTAAGGAAGTTTTTCCTGTTGGACAGCACTGATCCATGGCTCAGGAAGGTCAACTATTTCGGGAAATCATTTGCATTCATTAACGCACTGATCATTACCATATTTTTATCTATACTGTCAATGATCATACTGCTGGTTGTAATTCTTCTCAACCGCTCGAAACTTGAAAAAGAAGAAAAGCTCAGGCAATACCTTGCGGGAACATATCAGTCAATGATCGTTGATTATCTGTTTTCCAGCATCAATACAGACAGTTTTTTTGAGATTGCATCAAACAAATTCCGCAGGCAGATACTGATCGATCAGATGATTGATGTGAGTGTCAATCTGAAGGGAGATACGGAAAATAAGCTTCAGAACCTGTATCTGTCACTGGGATTGGATGAAGATTCAATCCGGCGGGCTCATGATTTCAGATGGCACAAAAAAATCAAGGGATTCAGGGAACTTGCATTTATGAATATAAAAGATGCCAATGATGAGATCCGAAGGGCGCTGAATTCACGAAATGAGATCCTGCGTATGGAGGCCCAGATTGCGCTGGTACGGCTGACCGATCACGATCATTTCAATTTTCTTTCCAGCCTCCGGAAACCGTTCTCTCTCTGGGAACAGATCACCCTCCATGACCTGATAATACAACATGATCTGCCTGTGCCTTCCTTTAAAAAATGGCTGGATGTGGAAAATCCTACCGTAGTCATGTTTGCACTGAGGATGATCAGGGAATTCAGGCAGAAGGACGCTGAAGATGAAGTAAGGGGACTGCTTGAACATACCTCACCGGAAGTAAGACGCCTGGCAGTTCAGGTTGCAGGTGACATGGATATGCGTTCGACTCTTGATATAATGAAGAGAATGTATAAAACCCAGGATTATAATACCTGTCTTGAAATAATCAAATCCATGGGTAAAATGCCTGATCCCTCCTACATTAGCTTTCTGGAGCTTGTTCTTGACAAGGAGGATGATGTTCAGCTGCAGATTGAGGCCACAAAGGCAATTGAGAATAACGGGGAAGAGGGCGTTAAGATCCTTGTTAAACTCATGAAATCTGAATATAAGAATTACAACATTATTGTACGTCACGTTCTTGACCGCAGAATATATTAGGCTATGGATTTCTTTTTTGCACATATCATCTTTTATCTGACGCTTGCACTCTTCGGGTCATATCTTATACTTGGGATAGCCTCAGCCGTTGCCCTGAGGAAATATTTACGCAAGAACAGCTATGTGAATTACAATTCCCTTGTACTTTCACCGCTCAGCCCGAAAATTTCAATAATTGCTCCTGCCTATAATGAAAGTAAATCAATAATAGATAATATACGAACCCTTCTTTCGCTGTATTACAACAATTTCGAGGTGATAATTGTAAATGACGGATCGACGGATAATACATTCGATCTGGTGAAGGAAGCCTATGACCTTATAAAGGTCAATTACTATTTTGACTACAGGATCCCCTGTGAGCGGATAAAAGGAGTGTACAGATCAAAGAATCCTTCATACAACAGGCTGACAGTTATTGATAAAGTAAACGGGGGGAAGGCGGATTCACTGAATGCCGGTATAAATATCTGCCACAGTGACCTGTTTGTTTCCATCGATGCTGATTCGATCATCGAATCAGATTCGATACTGAAACTCGTAAAGCCCTTCCTTGAGGAAAAGGAGCGTAAAGTTATCGGAACCGGAGGGGTGATCAGAATTGTCAACTCATGTGAGGTGGAGCGCGGTCATATCCGTGAAATCAAGATACCCCGCAAGATTCTGCCGCGCCTGCAGGTACTTGAATATACCAGGGCATTCCTTCTGGGAAGGATGGCCTGGAGCCAGCTCGACGGTTTGATGCTGATTTCCGGGGCGATGGGGATCTTTGACCGTGAAACTGTAATTAAGGCCGGCGGCTACAGCATAAAAACAGTTGGTGAGGACATGGAGCTGGTGCTGAGGATGAGAAGATACATGGCTGACAAAGGAACGAAATATGAGGTTACATATATTCCTGACCCGTTGTGCTGGACTGAAGTTCCATCCGACATAAAATCGCTGAGGAAGCAGCGGACGCGATGGACGCGGGGACTGGTAGAATCATTGGGCAGGCACAGACGATTGTTTTTCAATCCCAAATACCGCCGTCTGGGCTTACTTGGCTATCCATACTGGTTTTTCTTCGAATGGCTGGCCCCCCTGATTGCATTTTCAGGTTTTGCCTATACAATTTACCTCATTATAAGAAATGCTATCAACTGGCCTTTTTATCTTATCCTTTTCCTTTTTGTCTACTCATTTGCCGTTAGTATTTCAATTTGGGCAGTCCTGTTTGAAGAGATTACCTTTCACAAGTACAGGAGCAAAAAGGATGTATTGAAGCTTATTTCAGCTGCTTTTATCGAACCTTTCTTTTATCCTGTTCATACCTACTTTGCTATCAGGGGGAACCTCGAAGCATTGCGTGGCAAGAAAGGATGGGGGAAAGCCGAGCGCAATGGGTTTGACAGAAGAAAAAGGCCAAGGGCCAGACCTGCTTTCTGAATGAGAGGATTATTCAACAAACCCCGGAACAGATAACAATCCATCCCTGATTTTCTGCAGGGATTTCTTACCGGTTGCTGTTGTGACAGGTGCGATCAGCCAGTGCTGCCAGACATATCTGCTCAATGAAGAGGTGACCGTTTTGTCAAGATAAACCGAAACAGCAATCCCGTCAGATAAGGCCGTGCTTATTTCATAGTTATATCCGCCATCGTATGATACTGCACCATCGATAACCCGCATCTGGGTCGGATCGTGAAAATATAAAAGTGTCCAGGGAATCCTGATCTTTATCTTTTTATTTTTCCAGGCAACCGCAGTACGCCTGCCATCTGTGAATCTATCATTGTTTTCAGCCGGCAGCTTTCCGATATCCTGGATTGTCGTCATGTGTTCATCGTTGATCCAGCGCATCAGATCCCATCTGCTCCCGTCGGAAACGGTGCTGCGGAATTTCTGGACCGCATGGTTGGATAAATCAAACCTGGGTGTTAATCCATACATGTTATAGGATTCTGTTACGTAAAGGAGTGCCGTATCAGAAGAAAGTACAACTGAAAGGAGAAATTCCGACCTGTTGTTTAGGATCTTTCCGTTGGGGAGCCGTGATTCACCCAACCCTCTTAGGTAAGTATCGAAAGCAATAAAAACCGTATCGCCTGGCAGCATTTCCTGTTTGCCCTCGATTTCCAGGAAAAAATACTGGTTATCATGCGTGGCACTTATCTTTTTCAATGGTCCGTCCTGATTATCGGTTTCAAATGGAACAAAAGGCAGGGTTGACTGCTGTTCGAAAGTAACAAGGCCGAAATTCTGTTCCGGAGATGTTTTGTTGTGCCACAGCTGACGGGTTGGTATTATACCATTGGCTGAATTCATGCCGAAGGCTTCGAGATAGAGGACTATCCATGTTGGCTTGAACCATTCATCCATCCATGCAAACATGAAACCTCCGGCACATCCTGAATTTATGATATTATGCATCAGTCTCATATTATTCTCGCCCTGCTGATCATCGGAAAATCCGCCATGATGCATTCCGCTGAAGGACTGATGTGCACTTCCCCAGCTTGAAGGCACCCCGAATTCGGCTATTACGAGCGGCATTGATGAATAATGTGACTTTAAATCGCTGAGGTAACCCAGATAGCTGTTGGGACCGTCTGCATCGCTAAAGGCACGATATGAGGGCTGCTCACTGATGAAATTGGGATAATAGGGATATGCATGGTAACTTGCAAAGATTCCGGGTTCGCCTGAATGCATTGTTATCCGGGTTAGATCGAATGATTCGGAATCCTCATCTGTAAAGATCTCCGTCGGATGTAAAAGAGGATCGAGAGTCGGCCAGCTGGAGAAGCTGACCGGACGTCTTGCAGAGTAGTTTTTTTCTTCATACGTTACCGTCTCATCCAGCATCCGTGCAATAAATGCCTCCGTAGCTGTGGCCCCGGTTATACTGAACCATCTGCCGGAATAGGTTCCCGGCGAGGGATGTAGGGTATTGGTGGCCTTCACCTCCTGCGGGCTTACTTCCCTGCCAATAATATAGCCGGCTGTCCACCTGGAAACATCAGTAAGATATCTCCCGTAGGCCTTACCATACCTGTGGGCAAGATTGCCCCTGCCGTTAATACAGTCTACTACTTCATGTATCTCTTTTGTAAAAGGAATAATTCTGTCAGTCAGATCATAGGATCCGGGATCAGTTCTGTCCTCAACCTCGTCAAGCCATATCCCCTGAAACAGGAGCAGAGGCTTATCGGCATGGCGCTGATTGTATTCCGCAAGCTTTTCATAAAATACCGGAGGGTGAAGTGTATATACCCTGATACTGTTAAAACCAGCTTCTGATATTTCCCTGATCCATTCCCCGTAATATTCCGGGGAAATGGCATATGCTATCTCTCCGGGGAAAAAGCCGGGTGGAGAGGAACCAAGATTGATACCCTTCAGCATCAGCATCCTGTAATCTGTACCGCTATGCATTGCGATGTAATCACCTGCAGTTTTGAACGGGATCTCCTGCCGTGGCGTGAGTTCAAAGTCGATGACTGTATCCCGGGCAATGGTAATATCAGTCAACCTCACGGGATAATAACCGGTGCAACTGACAGAACTAGTGATTCTTAATCTGTTCCGGCTCCAGGAAGTTGACGGGGATGGAGGCATCATAACCGGTTCCAGTGCAGTTCTGTCGGAGAAAACCGGAAATCCCGGAGCCTTAATAAGTTTTCCGGAAACGGTTTGCCCCATGAATTCCAGTACATAGAAGTAAAATCCGTCTTTTACCGGCACACCGTTATTATTGCAACCGTCCCAAACAATCCTGTAGCTTCCTGCGAAAACCCGGTCATAAGATGCTTCCATAACCTTCTGCCCTGACAGATTGTAGACTGAAAAACGTATGTCTCCCTGCATATTTATGATGAAAGGCACATTCACCGATCCGGAAAATGGATTTGGGAATGGCATTCCCGCCTCGATGAACCCTCCGATCTTATCATAAATGCCAGATAACCTTATGGAATATCTGCCGTTGATCCCGGTTTTCGAGGAATATTCTGTTGTGCCGGCCAGGATTGAAACCTTTGCATCAGATACGGTATTTCCTGAAATATCAGTAACTGTCCCAGTAACATAATAGTCTTTCGCTGTAACTGATATGAATTGCAACTGACTCAGAAATAGAAGCGAAATAATTATGAGTGACCTGATCTTTTTGCCGGATGCCATTCCTGTTTTGAATAGAGGATTCCCTTACCGGTTAAAATTAACAAAAAGATCGTTGGACAGACTTGTGAAAAAGATGAAATGTCTGTATCTGCCGGCGGCGATGTGTCAACGTAAAAATCAATTAAACCAGTGTTAAATATTTGCGTGGATTATTGATCAACTTAAAAATGAAATATTAATTTTGGTTTTAACTACTTCAGATTTCTTTAACATACCGCCTCGGGGTGTCTTTCCGTAATCAACATGAATTTGAAAATTATAACTGAAATAATCTTTTCCCTTTATGAGCACTAAAGAAACCACGGCATATGTGTCGTTAAAAAGAATTGCATCGGTGGACTTTTTCCGCGGATTTACAATGTTTATGCTAATGGGTGACGCCACGGGCCTTTTCAGCCATCTGAGACATGTTGAAGGCAGTAGCTTCATTCATTTCCTGGGGACCCAGCTGGAGCACCATGAATGGCATGGCCTCTATTTCTGGGACCTTATTCAACCCTTTTTCATGTTCATCGTTGGAGTTGCCATTCCTTTTGCGGTAGCAAACAGGTTAAAAAAGGGAGCTACGGAGAAATCACTTATCCGGCATGCATTGAAGCGGTCATTGCTCCTGCTGTTCTTTGGCTGGGGATTGTACTGCATTGATGCCGGGCGCATCGTTTTCCGTTTCCAGAATGTCCTGGCCCAGCTGGCAGTCACCTACCTGGTTGCATTCCTACTCCGTAACAGGAGTTATGCATTCCAGATCGTTTTTACCCTGGTAATATTGGTTTTGATAGATCTTGCCTACAGGTTTTTTCCTGTTGAAGGTTTCAACCACCCATGGGAACCGTACCGTAATCTCGGAGCCTGGGTCAACAACAAGATTGAGGGTGTTGATAGGACTAGTATCTGGGCTACACTGAATGCTGTTTCAACAACAGCTCACACTGTATGGGGTGTTTTATGTGGTAAAATACTGATGAGCAGCAAGACGGCAAAACAAAAAACCGGAATTATGATAATTTCGGGGCTCGCTGCACTCCTGATCGGATATTCCCTGGATCTCCTGAATATTACACCGATCATTAAGAAAATTGCCACAACTTCCTTTGTTTTTGTAAGCGGCGGATATGCCATACTGGCGCTCTGCTTCAGCTACTGGCTCATTGACCTGAAAAAGAAGTTCGCCAAAGGATCGGAGTTTTTTATTATTGTTGGCATGAACTGCATTTTCATTTACCTGCTTTTCAGCGTAGGAGGAGCCGAACTGCTTAACAGGATCTTCGTTCCTTTCACCAGCCTTCTTTTTTCATGGGCTGGCGAACTTTCCACTGCAATAGTTACAAGCCTGTGTACCTGGGCTGCACTCTGGTACTTGTGCTACTGGCTGTACAAGAACAGGATATTCATAAAAATCTGACAATAAAGCCCGGGTCATTATCTGGCTGCATGGTTTCACTTTAGGTTGAAAAAACCGTCAGCCTGGTCGCATTGCCAGGAAATATACTTCAGGTTTACCGGAGAATCCTTTTTCCTGATATGAAACCCATATTATTCCCGTTAGGTCAGATACAGTCAGCTTCCGCGGGAATTTGCTTAATAATGAACAGATAATTATCTTTATAATAATTTATTATCATTAATTGGATAAGGTCATGAACAGAATAATAATGAACAAACTGGATTATAACAGGATATTAAAAAGCATTGAAGATGCAAAATCATTAAAGACCATAAATGTATCAGAAGCCGAAAAGCTGCTGAAAGAATTGAATTCTGCCAAAATCGTTGAGCCAAGCCAGATCCCTGCCGATATTGTCACTATGAATTCAATTGTCAAGATAAATTTCCTGAAGACAAACAAAGAGGTTAAGTTCCAGATTGTATACCCTGATCAGGCCAATATCAAGGAGAACAAGATTTCCATTTTTTCACCAATTGCAACTGCACTTATAGGATATAAAGTTTCGGATGAGATTGAATGGATCGTACCGTCGGGTCTTACAAAAATCCGTATTGAGGAAATTATTTATCAGCCCGAAGCAATGGGAGATTATGATCTGTAACCGGTATTTTCCGGGTCAATACATGTTAAACCTAAGCTGATTCTCTTTACTGGCAATCACTGTTTTTTTAATAATCTGAAAAGGAGTGCAAAAAACCGGGCGATATACAATAGTATATCGCATCTGCTTTATTTGAAAACATAGAATACCTTTGTCTTAACCGGGAAAATCGACAGACAGGTTTTCAGTTATTAGCAAATGAAATTTTGTTATCAAACAAAAAATCCTATAAACCCTACATGATACAAAATCACAAACAAGGATGAAAATATTATTCATGTGGATTCCATGTGGACCACTTAATCTTCAGTAGTATATAAATCTATTTTCACATGAAAAGAGTAACTTTAAGCGCATGCATTTTGTCGGTACTGTTTACCCTGTTCCTGCTAAATGATCTTAACGGGCAAACCGGTGACAAGGGAACCGTAGATAAACCTGATTACGGGAAAAACATTGTCTATACCCCTGCGCCCCCGCCGGAGACACCGCCGGAAGCCACCAATCTCGGCCAGCAGCCTGCTGATATGCTGAAACAGATTACCTATCTTGATTCACAGGTTGTGCCGGGTGCCTACTATGCAGAATGCTCATGGCTTTACAAAGCCTATCCTGATATTGTGTGGGTAACGGAGCATACCCATGATGCCGATGAGGTTTTTGGACTTTATGGCAGCGATCCCGACAATCCCAATGAGCTTAATGGTGAGATTGAGCTCTGGATAGATGGAGAACGTCATGTGATTACCAAAAGCTGTCTTATTTTTGTTCCCAAGGGTGTTAAGCATTGTCCGCTGAAGATACTCAGGGTTGACAAACCCATTTTCTTCTTTACGACAATGCCTGCGCATAAATATGCTTTTTAGGAACGTGAATAAATCTCAAGTTGTAACTTAACGGCGCTTCCTTTTCAGGGGCTCCGGCCTGCTTTCACCTCTGCCGGGGATATTTTTCCCCGGAATCTGAAGACTGATTACAACCATGACAGGATTCAGTGCGTCCTGATCGGTTTTTCCGGCTGTCACCCTGTGGAAAAACGTGACGCAGACCCGTACGTCCGTACAAAAATCCCTGGTTCTGTATTCATAGTTGCCAAGTTTTTCTAACGGCTTCCCGTGCCCCAAAGTCGGGGGTTAGATTTTATCTGCCGACTTCCGGCTCAACCATAGCAGGGATATTTTCTATTCTAGTTAACACAATATTGAGCTGTATCAGCGTCTGAAAAGACGAAACCGGCACAAAGGTTTTTTCGAAAGTAGGTCCTCAATCACGATATTAATAAAAAAATCATCTGACCATCTGAACGAACTGGTCAGGTTATTTGTTATTTTTGCGACTCTTTTCCGGAGAAATGAAAAGTGATGATAAACAGAAAGAAAATAAGGCTGAAGCAATAATAGCTGCTGCACAGAAAAGATTTGCGCTTTTTGGCATTGAAAAAACCCCGATGCGGGAAATAGCCAGGGATCTCAGAATTTCAAAAGCAGCTCTATATTACTACTTCCCTGATAAAGAAAGCCTTTATAAGAGTGTTCTTACAAGGGAGCATGATGAATTCCTGAGAATTCTTCACACTGAAATAGAAAATTCCAATGATCCGGTGGATAATCTCAGGAAATTTTCACAATCAAGGATTTCCTATTTCAGAAAGCTTAGTAATCTGGGCAGACTCACGCTGGATTCCTATGATCATCTGAAACCTGTTATTGCCAATCTGCTGGAAATATTCCGGGAGGAGGAAAAGAGGACACTGGTATTGATATTGGAAAAAGGCATCAGGCAGGATCTTTTCAGGATAGATGACACTTATAAAATTGCAACTCTTTTTCTTGATATTATTAGAGGACAGATCAAGCTGATCCTTTCAGGAAAGGATCTGCTGATGGCAGATGATGCAGAATTTACTCTTCTTTCTGAAAAGGTGAAAGACATGTCCGATGTTTTTATTAAAGGACTTTTATACAAATAATTTTAACAACCTCAGTAATTTTCACTCATATGAGACAGAAAAGCAATAAACATAATATAAAGATTTATATTCCATTGGGACTGGTAATTGTTATTGTGTTAACAGGCGCCTGGTTTTGGTACAGAGATTATTCTTCATTCATTTCAACTGATGATGCACATGTTGATGCTGATAATTCAGCAGTGAGTTCCAAAATTCCCGGCAGGATAGTATCCCTGTTTGCCGATGAGGGAGACCGTGTCAAAAAGGGACAGCTTCTGGCAGTACTTGACAGTACTGATCTGTCGGCACAGAAGGTGCAGGCACTGGCAGTGAAGAATCAGGCTCTTGTCAGCGTGTCGCAGTCGGGTTTTAAGCTTCATTCAGACCGACAGGGACTGAAAGTTGTGAAGATCAGCTATGAAAAGGCCTGGGAAGATTTTGAAAGGGCTGAACAACAGCTCGAAGGGGGCGTGATCACCCGGGAGCAATATGATCATGCCCTGAAAGCGAGCGAAGTGGCAGCTGCACAGGTTGAAGCTGCCAGGGCTCTTTTGTCTGTTTCGGAGGCACAGGTCAAATCTGCTTATGCAGCTGCAGTTACAGCCGACGCCCAGGTTAAGGTAATTGAGACCCAACTTGGAAATACCAGATTATACTCACCGTCAGACGGTGTCATTTCAAAAAGATGGCTTCTCCCCGGAGATATAATTCAGCCTGGACAGCCGGTGTTTACCGTTACTGATGACGGTAATAAATGGATATCAGCTTACCTTGAAGAAACGAAAATTGCAGAAATCCATCCCGGCCAGAGCGTCAGGTTTACAATTGACGCTTTTCCTCACAGGAAGTTCCATGGGAAGGTCTTTCGCATTGGTGCAAGTACTGCCTCTGTGTTTTCCCTGATCCCAGCAAACAATGCCTCAGGTAATTTCACAAAAGTAACGCAAAGAATACCAATCAGGATCTCAATTGATTCTGTTAGTAACGGCAATGAATTGCCATCAGACGGCATACTTTCAGGAATGTCTGCAATGGTCAAAATATCAAGAAAATAGAATGATAAAGCGACAGCCTCTGCTACATAGGATACGTGCCTTTTTCCGAAAGCCGGATTCAGTTATTCATCCGAAACATTTAAAATACAAATGGTTTATCCTTGGAAATGTCATGTTGGGAACATTCATGGCTGTCCTAGACGGTACTGTCGTCAATACAGGACTTCCGAAAATAATGGCTTCATTCGGGACCGGGCTCGACAAAGTACAGTGGATAATAACCGCATATATGCTGGCGATGGCGGTGATGCTTCCCACTTCCGGATGGCTGGCCGACAGGTTTGGATACAAAAGGATGTATTCTCTCGGACTGTCGGGCTTTACCATCGGATCATTTCTTTGCAGCATTTCACCAAATGAAGATATACTGATCGTTTCCAGGATTATTCAGGGTCTGGGCGCCGGTACGCTTCAGCCGCTCGGTATGGCTATAATAACCAGGGAGTTTCCTGTAAAACAACGGGGTCTGGCACTTGGATTCTGGGGTATTGCTGCCGCTGCATCAATATCATTTGGCCCAACCCTGGGAGGCTTCATAATCGACAATTTTTCATGGCCGCTGATATTCGGTATTAATATCCCCGTAGGAATAATCGCCATACTTTTTACAATTGTCATCCAGTCTGAATACAAACATCCTGCAAAGAGGAAATTTGACCTTATCGGATTTATTTCAATAACCATATTTCTACCTCTCACATTATTTGCATTGTCAGAGACCACTGCGGCTACAAATACTGCCGGTTGGCATGCTCCTTACATACTGCTTTGCGCTGCCATCGCCCTGATTGCACTTACTGTTTTTATAACTGCAGAACTGACGGCGGAAGATCCGATCATCGATCTAAGACTGGTGTTAAACCATAATTTCGGATTAGCACTTATTATTCTTGTATTTTTTAGCATCGGAATGTTCGGGAGTACCTTCCTTTTTCCGGTCTATCTGCAGAACTCCCTGGGTTATACTGCGCTGGAAGCCGGAGCGGTTTTTATACCGGTAGGTATAATTCAGGGAATTGTTGCACCAATCTCCGGGAGAATCTCAGACCGGATAAATCCGAAAATTCCAATAATTATCGGAATACTTCTGATGTCTTTCAGTTTTTACCTGAATTCGAAACTTTCCTATCTGAGCGAAATAAGATCCATAATGGTCTCATTGTATTTAAGAGGATTTGGAATGGGCCTGACTTTCACTGCTCTTAATACCGTGGCTCTTCTTGAGATACCGCGGGCAAAGATGGCACAGGCATCAGGTATCTCCAATTCAATCCGCCAGCTCGGCGGTAGCCTTGGGGTGGCACTTCTCGCCACTATGCTTACAGTCAGGACAATATATCACAATCAGCAGTTTGGAACAGCTCTGAATGCACGATCCCAGGCATATAATGTTACAACAGACAGGTTAAGATTTCATCTCCAGCATAATGCGGGAATCCCTCCTGTGAAAGTTGAATCTGCTGCATCTTCTCTCATCTTGTCCAATCTAAATAAACAGGCATATATAGAAGGAATTAATGATGATTTTCTGCTTTCAGGAATATTTACGCTGATTGGCGGAATACCTATATTTTTCATACGCACAAAAAAAAGCAATGCTCACAAAAACTTTACCCAGGAATAATATGATAAAAATACCGGCAATCGTTTGTTTAACCATCTGGCTTTTACCGGCAGGCATTAAAGCTGATAACCCTGAAAACCAGGTTGTCAGCAATGATTCATTGTCACTGGAAATATTAATAGAAGAGATTATAAAAAATCATCCTTCAGTAAAAGAGGCTGAAGAGACTCTGAAAAATGCAGATGCCAGAATCAGCCTGGCAAGAACAGGTTATTACCCGGTTATTGACGCTTCTGCAGGATTTTCCAACATTGGACCGGTATTGAAAATTGACATACCTCAGATTGGGGAAATGCAATTATTTCCTGAAAATAATTATTCGGGTGCTGTAAATTACAGGCAGATAATATATGATTTCGGCAGGACCAGGCAGAATGTTAAGCTTGAAACAGGGAATAAAACCATAAGCACCCAGACCCTGGAACTGGTAAAACAGAAAATGTCACTTGCCGCCATAAATGGTTACTACTCGATTTTATATCTGCAGGAAGCAGTAAAAATAAAAAATGAACAACTGGCGACCCTTGAAGAACATCTCAGGTATATCAGGGCAATGCAGGCCACAGGCTCCGCAACGGATTACCAGATTCTTTCAACCGAGGTCAGGATTTCTGCAGCCCAGAGTCAGAAAACTGATCTTCTGTATTCACTGACTGTCCAGCAGGCGTATATGGGTGCACTAATCGGGATAGAAAAATTTAAAAGGCCGGTCATGAAGGATCTTGGCATTGAACTTCCCTTAATAAATACCGGATCGTTACAGCAATATGCATTGCTTCACCGCGGCGAGATACTCATCAGTAAGGAAAATGCTTCTCTTGCAGAACTGCAATACCAGCTGTTAAGAACTGCAAACAAACCTCTCATAAGTATGACCATGGCGGGTGGAGTAAAAAACGGATATCAGCCTGACCTCAATACCCTGAGGGCCAATTATTCGGCTGCATTTGGTATTTCAATACCAATTTTTGACGGAATGAAGACAAGATATAAACTGAGACAAGCTCAATCGGTAATCAATAATGCCGGATATGAAACAGAAAACATCAGACGGAGCATTATTTCAGAAATACAGGAGGCACAATCGTACCTGGAGTCAGCGGCACAGAAGATTTCTCAGTCTGCCCTTCAGTTTGAACAGGCGAAGAAAGCCTATGAACTTGCTGGGATAAGCTTCCGGGCAGGTACAATCACAAACCTTGAAGTGCTTGATGCAAATACTGCAGTATCAGAAAGCAGGCTCATCCTTCTCAAATCAAGAATTGATTATGCAGCCGGGGTTTACAGGCTTAAGGCTGCACTTGGTGAGAAACTCTATTGAGTTTCTGCCTGGCAGCTGAATCCAGTTCTAATTCGTCATGACGTCTGCCCGTCACCGGATAGCGAACCGGCACAGCATTCATCCACCCCTGCAAACTGGCTCCTCGCTTCAAACACCCACCGGGTGTTTGCTTGCCGCTCGGCCCGGTGTTTGAGACCAGCGCGTCTACGCGGCCCTGCAGGCTGGCTGCTTGCTAAAAACACCCACCGGGTGTTTTTTTAACGCAACCCCCTGCCATCCGGGCATAACAGAGAGTGTGTATCAGGGTGAGTAAAAAAGAGAAGAGGGCGCTCTCGCCCTCGCACTCACTCTGTTTTTGTACCCGGAGCCGGGATCGAACCGGCACAGCATTCATCCACCCCAGCAAACTGGCTCCTCGCTTCAAACACCCACCGGGTGTTTGCTTGCCGCTCGACCCGGTGTTTGAGACCAGCGCGTCTACGCGGCCCTGCAGGCTGGCTGCTTGCTAAAAACACCCACCGGGTGTTTTTTTAACGCAACCCCCTGCCATCCGGGCATAACAGAGAGTGTGTATCAGGGTGAGTAAAAAAGAGAAGAGGGCGCTCCCGCCCTCGCACTCACTCTGTTTTTGTACCCGGAGCCGGGATCGAACCGGCACAGCATTGCTGCCACTGGTGTTTGAGACCAGCGCGTCTACCAATTCCGCCATCCGGGCATAATAAAAACCTGGTAGATAATATTGGATTACAAATCTATAAAAAGAACTCTGCCTTCTGAGGGGGGTGGCGGAATTGGTCACCGCTCATACCCGGTTCCTCGCTGCAAACACCCACCGGGTGTTTGCCTGTCGCTCGGCCCTGCCATCCGGGCATAAACCAATATGATCCGTTACTGGCAGGATAGCGAAAATAATAAAAACTTTTATCTTTTTACTTTTGCTTTCTGCCTTTTGACAAATCCAGCAGCTCAACCTTCCTGAACTCTACCGGGTGACTCTCTGCCTGCAGGCAGATATAGCCCTGGTTCAGCAGTGTCCCTTCGGGGACGGGATAATCCTCAGGAGCACCTCCGACCTGAGGCTTGAAATATGTCAGGACGGTGTCACCTTCAATAATGTGATGAATAACACTGTCGCCCAGAACGACGAATTCAGCCCTGACCCACACATCACCATGGTAGGTCCGGGAGCTGGAGTTGATGCAATGCTGTGTGATTAGCTCGCCATCCATTACGATATTGGTACCTGGTGTACAGACGTTTCCGGTTGAACGTTCGTTTATCCCGTCACCACCTAAAAACTGACCTTCAACTGATACCGGAAAGTCCTGATCCACTCCCATCGATTCCGGTGACTGCGAATGCAGCATAACGCCGCTGTTCCTGTACGCCCATGCTGGTGCCCCGGGTACCTGATCGCCGGTGAACCGGTATTCAATCCGGAGTTTGTACCTTGAAAAGGGTTTTTTGTAAAAAATATGTCCGAATTCATCCCGGAATTTATCAAAGTCATCGTACCTGACTTTCATGACCCCGTCTTCCACCCTGAAAATATTCCTGGAATTGTCGTTCAGCTTGTAACCCTTAATCTTCACGCTCCAGTCGTTAAGATCTTTTCCGTTGAAAAGCTGTATCCATTCCTGATCAGCGGGTTGTTGTCTGGTACCGCAGGAAATCAGCAGCAGGATAACCGTAATCACTAAAAGATTTCTCATGATAATTCAGTTTTTGATAAAACCTGTTTTTTCAGTATCCAATAATGTGTTATAAAAAGAGATTTTGTGGCAGGTAAAAAGCCCGTAAACTGTTCAGGCTTTAAGTTTATGCTCCGGTACTCTTTTCATCACCATTTCCCTTATTGTCTGTGCGATACTTTCCGGGTCAAAGCCGCATTCCCTGATAAGTTCCTGCTGCGTACCCTGTTCAACGAAATAATCGGGAATACCCAGGCGTTTTACCTCTGCTTTATAGCCGTTGTCAGACATAAATTCAATGACAGCACTGCCAAATCCACCTTTCAGTATACCGTCTTCCACGGTGATGATTTTTCCGAATTCCCGGAAAACCGTATGAAGAGCCCTGGTATCCAGAGGAGCGAGGAACCTCATATCATAATGAGTGACGGAGATACCTTCTTCGGCCAGTATCCTGCCTGCCTCAACAACAAAATTCCCGGGATGCCCGATACTTAAAACAGCAATATCACGGCCACTGCTGATCAGCCTTGCAGTGCCGGTCTCAATTTCGAAGAAGGGTTTCTGCCAGTCAGAAATCATACAGTTACCCCTGGGGTAGCGTATTGAAAAAGGGCCGGTTATTTTCTCAAGCTGGGCTGTATAAAGCAGGTTCCTGAGTTCCGGTCCATCCATCGGAGCACTGACGATGATGTTAGGGATGCTGCGCATGAAGGCAAGATCGAAAAATCCATGGTGCGTTGCCCCGTCACTGCCTACAAGCCCTCCCCTGTCAATACAAAATATAACCTTTAGTTTCTGAAGTGCAACGTCATGAATTACCTGGTCGTAGGCCCTCTGGATGAAAGAAGAGTATATGTTGCAGTAAGGGATCATTCCCTGCGTGGCCAGTCCGGCGGAAAAAGTAACGGCATGCTGTTCGGCGATTCCGACATCATATACCCTGTCGGGAATTTCCTTCATCATAATGCAGAGTGAGCTCCCGGTTGTCATGGCAGGTGTGATCCCGGCTATTTTGTCATTATTTTTTGCCAGTTCAAGAATGGTCCTTCCGAAGATTTCCTGGTATGTGACCAAAGAATCTTTTGCTGAAGACCTGATAATGATGCCGGTATTTTTGTCGAATCGCCCCGGTGCATGATATGCTGTCTGATTCTCCTCCGCCTTTTTGAACCCTTTTCCCTTTACCGTCAGGCAGTGCAGCAACTTGGGCCCGGGTATCCTTTTCAGGTCCTCAAGGATCTGTATGAGATGAAGGATGTCATGGCCGTCGATGGGACCGAAATACCTGAAATTCATTCCCTCAAACAGATTGCTTCTGTCGAGGATGGTACTTTTAAATCCGGCCTGTACCTGCTTGGCCAGTACCCGGGCATTCGGACCTATTCTTCCGAATTTTCCCAGCATGTTCCAAATCCTGTCCCGGAACCTGTTATACGCCTTACTGGTTGCAATGTCGAGGAGATACTCTTTCAACGCACCGACATTAGGATCGATTGCGATATTATTATCGTTGAGTATCACAATTATATCCGATTTTGCAATGCCGGCGTTGTTAAGACCTTCGAATGCCAGTCCTGCTGTCATGGCTCCATCGCCAATAACGGCAACGACATTTCTTTTTTCTCCTTTCCTCTTTGATGCGACCGCCATACCGAGGGCAGCTGATATGGAAGTTGAAGAATGACCAGTCCCGAAAGCATCATACTCACTCTCCGACATTTTAGGGAATCCGCTTATACCCTTATATTTCCTGTTGGTTAAAAATTTCTCCTTCCTTCCGGTAAGTATCTTGTGACCGTAGGCCTGATGTCCGACATCCCATATTATCTTGTCATACGGTGTATTGAAAACATAGTGAAGAGCCACGGTTAGTTCAACCACTCCAAGGCTTGCTCCCAGATGACCAGGATTATTGCTTACCACATCGATGATATATTGCCGGAGTTCAGCAGATACTTTTACAAGATCAGCTGGTTTAAGCTTCCTGAGGTCATCAGGAGTTGAAATTCTCCACAGCAGATGTTCCCCACCGTTCATCCTGTCTTAAAAAGATTTGCTATGGTGCAAATATAGCAATTATTATTCCCTTGTGTTTAGGCAAGCCTTAATGGGGTTTTTCTTATTTTTGTGACATGGCCGGGCTGCATGGAGCAGAACCGGGAAAAGAGTCTGATCCGGAATCATTAACCTATACTAAAAAATGAAGAAAACCACAATCCCCTCGCTGGCGTGTATTATATTGCTGCTCTCCGCCATATCCTGTGTTTCTCCAAAAAAATACCGTGAGCTTCAGATTACAAGCCGGCAGAACATGATGGACCGTGATGAATTCAAAGCTGAGAATATAAGACTCCAGATGCTGAACCGGGAACTTGATAACAATGCCTCGGCACTTGAGAATGAAATAAAGGAGATGAAATACAGGCTCTCCACTGCTGAGTCGGAAAGAAACAGGGCCCGGGAAGATCTCAGTATTGTGGAATCGCGACTGAATGACATGCAGAATGCCCACCAGGACCTTATAAGGGGTAACGTGAATGAAACCAAAAAGCTTCTGGCAGAACTGATTAGCACACAGGAAAATCTCAGGCAAAAGGAAAATATATTGCGCGAACTGGAAACATCGCTGGACCTGAAGAAGATCTCGCTTGACGAGCTTACATACGAGCTTGAAAAAAGAAATGCCAGGATGGCCGAACTTGAAAAGATACTCGATGCACAGAAAAAGCTTGTGCAGGACCTTAAGGGCAAGGTCTCCGAAGCACTTCTGGGTTTTGAGAACAACGGACTTTCGATAGCTGCAAGAGATGGCAAGGTTTATGTATCGCTCGATGAAAAGCTTTTATTCAGGTCGGCGAGCTGGGATATTGATGCAAACGGCAGGAAAGCCCTTAGGAATCTGGCCGAAGTGCTTGAGCGGAATCCGGGGATTCAGATTACCATTGAGGGTCATACTGACAATGTTCCCTATAACCCGGGCAACAGCCAGCTTAAGGACAACTGGGATCTGAGTGTCAAAAGGGCCACAACGGTTGTCAGGGTTTTGCTTGAAGGTTCGAGGATAAGACCTGAACGGCTTACTGCTGCAGGCAAAGGCGAATATGCACCACTGGACCTGAACAATACTCCCGAAGCGCGTCAAAAAAACAGAAGGACGGAAATTATACTCACCCCCGATCTTACCGAACTCTATAAGCTTATAAACAAATATTGATCCTTTCCGTTTATCACCGGATGTCGGTTCGGAATCAGCCGCATCCGTTACGGAGCCGGAAATATGATCATTCCGGGAATTGCTGCAGCCTGACTTTCATGTTCCGAAGTGCGTGAAGAAGATTCTCTTCAGGTTTGAGGAAATCCTGATCCCCCCAGAACTCTGAGTCGTAATTTGAAATTGTCCTGGAAAAAACCGAATGTATTGGAGCAAGTTCCTCTCTCTCAAAGCGGACAACGTTATCGGTCTTCATGCTTGTTATTGCCATTTCAAAAAATACTTCAAAAGGTGAATTGAAAAGCCTTTTTTTCTCCCTTGACAGGAATAGCAGGTCCCCTCTCACATGATTCAGAAAATATCTGCCGTTGACATTGCGATAACTAACAGAATATCTGACCGATATCGGCCATGTTCTGAATCCTTTTGACGCAGTTGAAATAAATGCTTCTTTCATCTCATCAAGGAACCTGGAGCTTAATTCGAAGTCTGCACGGAGTATTGCGTAATCTGAAGTATTAATAAAAATCGAGCCTTTGAATTTTGGTAAATCAACTTCCCCCCTTGGTTCAAATTCAATTTCATAGGCAGCTTCATCATCGAAGGAAACAATATCAGTTATCCTGTAGTTGTATTCATGCATGTTTGCGTCTGATATGAATTCAAAGGCCGACTTGACCCCGTCGAGTTGCAGGCAGGTACTCAGCCCGGCCTTGAGCCTGACGGTTAAAGTGTCCTTTATACTGATATTTTCAATCTTGCGGCTTTTAAGTACTTTTATCTGGTCGTTGAGAAATGTGACTGAATATGGACTTTTAAAAATCCTTATTATCGCCTCCGAGTATGATTGAAGTTTCTTCCTTTTCTGAACTCCTTCCCTGTAAAAACCGGTCAGCAGGGCCGGGCTTGTGCCATAATTTTTTGGTATGAGATTTAATGCCCTGTTAATCACTTCCTGGGGAATCTGATTCCTGATGATGATCTCGGGTATCGAAATGAATTCCCGTATCATCATTATTCTGAGGTTGTTTGTAAGAGCTTCTGCCACTGGTATTTCTTTACCAAGGTAACCAAGATATGAGATCAGGATTGTATCCCTGAGATAGGCCGGAGCTATTTTAAGGCTAAATTCCCCGTTATTGTTGGAAACGGTACCCCTGCCTTCATTTTTCAGTCCGATTGTTGCAAAAGGCATCGGATCTCCCGACTCAGCATCAAGGATCAGCCCGGTGACCGATCTGATTTCAGATATTACTGTTGAATCGCGATCGCTTATTTTTTTCTCAATTCCCCTTGAGATGATTATGAATTTATCAATTATTGTGTAATTGAGGGAGTCATTCTGAAAAATTGATTTAAGAACGGATTTCAGGCTGATCCCGGAAAAGTTCAGGTCAGTTGGCTTTTCGGTGTCGATCAGACGGCTGTCGTAGGTGAAACTATATCCGGTTTGCCGTGAAATGGTATCCAGTGCATCGCCGGTTTTGATTTTTCCTGCATTAAAGGTAAAAATTGAATCGAGAATTGCATTCTGGCCCGTGATTTCCTGTGGAATGAGAAAAAGGATCAGAAAAATGGCCGGGATATTTTTAGATATGTAGCCACTGCCTGCTGACATTCTTCTTTTAGGGGTTTATTTAACGGCAGAAAGATGATATGTATTTCCAACTTTTGTAAAATTAAGATTAAAACTCGTACAAATTAACCTGATAATAGTTTCCTGAGGCTGATTATTTATCGGTGATGTCCATGTTTTCTGCAGGATTCCCGGATCATCAGCAACTATTTCCATATTATACACTTTCCTTAAGTCATTGAAAACGGTTTCAAGTGTTTGCCCGTCATATACAAGTATCCCGGTGTTCCAGGCAAGATAGTTCGGGTCGTTGTTCAGGGTTTTCGATGATGTTTCCTTTTTCATTGTGCCAATAAATCCGGGCTCCAGTTCGATGCTCCTGTTTCCCGAATTGTCGGACAGAACCACTTTCCCGGTCAGTACATAAACCTCCACCGCATTGGCTGAATTACTGGATATAACATTGAATGATGTCCCCTTTGCCATAACGGCAGCTTTGCCGGCATCAACAACAAAAGGTACGTCGGGAACGGGAACTATATTGAAGAATGCTTCTCCTGACAGGGTTATTTTCCTGTCGGTTTTTCCGAAATTATGACCGTAAGCAACACTGGTATTTCTGTTAAGGCAGACAGTACTGCCATCGGGGAGTGTAACCTGGAGGTTTTTCTGATTCATTTCCGTGGTAACGACAATTGCGGAATCGGTGGTGCGATGGTTGAAAATCAGGTAAGATGCAACACCGAGACTGACAAGGATCAGAAAGCCTGCTGCCATTCTTAAAAAGGCATTACCGGCAATTAGTTTCTTTCCGGTAACAGGTTTCCCAATTAGTTTATCCTCACTCAGCCTTCCATAAAGATTATTCCAGGCCCGGTCAACATTTATTTCCTTATCATTGCTAAACTTTTGCATTTCTTTCCAGTTTTTAATTACGCCGGATTTGTCATCAGATACGAACCGGCTGAGAAGTTCACCTTGTCCTGTTTTTTCATCCGAGAGCATGGAAGCCAGTTCTGCCCATTCTTTATCAGTGTATTTCAGCATTTCGTATTTTGTTTTCATTGTTCTGCGAGGATTTTCCGGAATTCCCTGAGAGCTTTTCCCATATTTGATTCGACCGTTTTGACCGAAACTGACAGCTTTTCAGCAATCTCTGAATATTTAAGCCCTTCGAACCTGCTCATGCAAAAAATCCTTCCGGTTTTCCAGGGAAGTCTTTCAAGGATCCTGGCAACAGTTGTTTGCAGATCATTGTATATCAGTATATCGGAAGCGATTTCGGGGCTGTTGCTCCCTGAATGCAGCATTTCTTCGGCATATTTACCCACAACCTTTTCATGTTCAATATGATGAATGCACCTGTTGTGAACAGCCCTGAAAAGGTATCCATTCAGGGAAATCTTTACAGACAGGTTTTCCCTTTCTTTCCAAAGCCTGAAAAAAAGATCCTGAACTATTTCCTCTGCAGTATCATGGTCCTTTATAATTGTCTTTGCGTATTTCACGAGGGAAACATAACAGGATCTGAAAAGTGATTCAAACTGGCTTACATCACCTTTTCTAATTCTGCCTATTATTTCAGAATCCCTGATCATTTGAAGGAACAGGATTACCGGTTAATCCTTCCTGTCGCTGAACCTGAGCTTCCTGCTCAGACGGCGGATGGCTGCCTCAATGCTCTGATCCGGCTCAATTACGTTATAGTCACCCCAGAATTCTGGGTCGGTAAAGGCCTCAACCTGTTCGGAGAAAACATCAGAAGGCCTTATCTTCTCCTTTCCTGCAATTTTTATTACTTCTTCAGTGGTACGGTCGGTTATGGCAATCTCCGACATGGTTGTATAGTAAGTATTGAAGAGTTTCTTTTTCCAGTTCACCTTGAATTTTACCTCTGCCCTTGAGTATGCAAAATACCATTTCCCGTCCTGCTCACGGTATCTTGTCCTGTAGGTGGCAACTTCAGGGGTAACCTCAACCCCCAGAGGTTTCTTTTTAATAAAAATAGACCTGGCAGCTTCTATGTTCCGGAGGTTGAAACCAAATTCAGCTTCAGTCAGTGCATAGCTGTCAGCCTCAATATAAAAATTCCCCATGAAAAGCGGATTTTCAACATAGGGTTTTTGCATGAACTGTATAATATAATGCGGTTTTTCATCAATCTCGATCACCCCTGCAATGGAGTAATCATAGTTTTTCATTGCCTCAAGGGTGAGAACTGTTTCAGTGTTCTTAACAATATCAAGCTGCAGGGTATTTACAGGACCACCCTGAAGTTTGAACAGGAGAGTATCCATCCTGCTTACATCCGTTCCTTTCCTGCCCTTATAGATCCTGGCGCCATCAAAACGAAGATCGTTTGAGTAGGGGGCCTTAAAAATCTCAACCACTGCCTCTCCGATTGAAACATAGGTTTTGTTCTTGCGTATAGTTTCCCTGTAAAAGGCTGTCATCAGGTTTGGTTCATTGGGGTAGTTTCTGCTGATCCTGTAAATGGCGTTCCTTACAATTTCCTCAGGGTCAAGCGGCCGGACAATTATTTCCTTAATTGGAATCGGTGCCGGTGACAGGGAGATTGTATTCTTCCGTCCGTTTTCACGCAGTTCGCTTATGGAAATGATTTTGTTCCGGTATCCGAGAAAGGTAATTTCCAGATTTTTTGAGGCATCGGATTCCGGGATCTTAATAACGAATTCACCATCAATATTGGTAATGGTGGCAACATTTGTCTCCTTTACCGTAACTGAGGCAAAGACCAAAGGTGTACCTGTTTCACCGTCCACAACCTTTCCCCTGAAAGTAAGGACGGTTTGCTGGTCATTTTTCCCGTTTCCCGGATGAACACCGGCATTTAATGTCTGTCCGGCAAGGAGGGATATAATGATCAACGGCAGAAAAGATAAACTTCTGAATGTTTTCATGGTATAAAATTATTAAGTTAAGTCATTTTATTTAAAGTCATCACCGTAATGCTTCCTTTCTTACTTAAAGACCGTGAAATTAACTTTTACCCTATGGCATGGCAGTATTTTTTTTACCTTCACCTTTTCAATTCAACACATGGCAGTTAGTTTTGTTAAACCGGTCAATCTTCTTTTATCCGGTTACTCATACCTACAAAGCTCAGTTTCACGAAAGCCGGGGGTGTGGGGAATGCCGGCAGCCATTTCAACCGAACTTACAAACCATTGCAACCTTAATTGTCCTGAATGTTCTTCAGGTTCCGGAATTATGGGTAGAAAGAGAGGATTTATGGATATCGGCCTGTTCCGTGATATTCTGGCTGAAATGAAACCATACCTGTGTAACATCAATCTTTATTTCCAGGGTGAGCCAATGCTGCATCCACTGTTTTTCAGCTTTCTCGAGTCAGCCAGGGGAATCAGGACGACCGTATCCACCAATGGACATTATCTGACTGCTGAAAATTCCGACTACCTGGCAGGGTCAGGTCTGGGAAGGCTTATTGTCTCTGTTGACGGAATGGACCAGGCTGCATATGCGAGTTACAGGAAAAATGGCGAATTAGACAGGGTAATTGCCGGGGTGAACAATGTCGTAGCCGCGAGAAAGAAGCTGAATTCATCAATGACTATTGAGATCCAGTTCCTGGTAAACCGGTACAATGAGCACCAGATTGGGCAGGTAAGGCAGTTTGCAAAAGAAAGGGGAATACGGCTGAGATTAAAATCGATGCAGGTTATCAATGAGGAAAGCATTCAGGGCTGGATGCCGGAAATTGAAAAATTCAGGCGTTATGAGAAGGGGGACGGAAAATACATCATAAAAAGCACTTTACCGGATAATTGCAGAAGAATATGGTTTAATCCGGTTGTTACCTGGGACGGGAAAGTTCTTCCATGTTGTTTTGACAAGAATGCGGATCATGTTATGGGTGACCTGAAAAAAACCTCCTTCAGGGCTATCTGGCATGGTGCTGAGTTTGATAAGTTCCGGCACCGGATACTGAATAACAGGAGCGGGATAGATATGTGCAGGAATTGTACCGAGGGTTTGAAGGGAGTTAAGACCTGAAGCTATACTGTCATCACATCCTTTTCCTTAAGAGCCATCACCTTGTCGATTTTGCCGGAGAATTCATGTGTCAGTTCCTGGACGGTTTCAGCAGCGTTCTTTTCAATATCTTCAGCCAGCCCATCCCTGAGCATTCTTTTCAGTTCATCGTTGGCCCATTTACGCGCGTTCCTTATGCTTATTTTTGCCGTTTCGCCTTCGGTCCTCACTTGTTTTACAAGCTGATGCCTCCTCTCTTCAGTAAGGGGAGGAATGTTGATCCTGATGATTTCCCCGTTGTTGATTGGGGTAAGGCCAATATTCGCAGCCATAATGGCTTTCTCAATAGCGCCAAGCATAGTCTTTTCCCAGGGTTGTATTAGAATGGTTTTAGGGTCGGGAGTATTGATGTTTGAAACCTGGGAAAGAGGGGAGTTTACCCCGTAATAGTCCACTGTTATTCCGTCGAGGAGTACGGGAGTCGCTCTTCCGGCACGAAGCCTTGCCAATTCATGCTCCAGATGATCAAGGGCTTTTTGCATTCTCTCCCTGGTTTCTTCAATTATCATTTCTACTTCTTCGTTCATGTTGCTTAGATTAATTAGGTAAACGTCCTTAATCCTGTATTTGATCTTATGATATCCGTTTTTCTTCCGGGAAAACAAAATTAAAAATTAGTCTGAGATTAACCATACGGCTAATTACATACAAGTGTTCCGATATTATCGCCACTGACTGCCTTCATCAGATTACCCCTAACATTCATATTGAAAACCACAACAGGCATATTATTCTCCCTGCACATGGTAAATGCAGTGGAGTCCATTACTTTAAGCTGCCTGTCTATGGCTTCGTCAAATGAAATCCGTTCAAATCTCACTGCTGTTTTGTCTTTTTCAGGATCGGTATTGTAAACACCGTCAACCCTGGTGCCCTTAAGCAGCACATCGGCCCCGATCTCGACGGCCCTGAGGGCTGATGCGGTATCGGTCGTAAAAAAAGGATTGCCGGTGCCTCCCGAAAGGATGCAAACAATGTTATCATTCAGGCAGGCAACCACTTTGTCCCTGTTGTAAAATTCACCCACTGGTTCCATTCTTACCGACGTGAAAACTTTTGCCTTTCCTCCCAGTTTTGTTATAGCGCTTTCAAGGGCCAGACTGTTTATCACCGTTGCAAGCATTCCCATCTGATCACCTTTTACCCTGTCGTATCCGGATCTGGTTCCGCTCAGGCCACGGAAAATATTTCCGCCTCCAACAACAATTGCAACCTGACATCCTTTTTTCCCGACTTCGATGATCTGTGATGCATATTCTTCCAGCATGACGTCACTCAGGCCATGATTTTCTTCTCCGGCCAATGATTCGCCGCTCAGTTTAAGCAGGATCCTGGAATATTTCATTTTGCATGGTTTTTTTAAGCCTGCCGCAGTAAATCTATCGCCAGGCAGTTCAGGTTCAGGCAGCGAAAATAACAAATTGGTTTCAATTTCCCCAGTTAATGGCTATCCTGTAGTATGGAGAATACTCCTTAAAGATGTATTTGAGTTTAACAGGGGTTTCAGGACAATCATTTCTTTTCGGGTTCTTTCCCTTTGGTAGAAAGCCCCAGGAGAGTATAAAGCGGACAAAATCCTATTATGCTGGTCAGCAGCAGGATGACAGCCAGGATAAGCAATATTAAACCAATTACTCCCTTAACCACACCTGTAAAATACAGAATAGCAAAAAGGGCGGCGATGATTGTTCTGATAATCTTGTCGGTATTACCCAGATTCGTCTTCATGGCATACGTATTAGGTTAAACACAAGTTCTTTTAACAAATTTATGAAATAAATTGATCCCGCTATAAAAAAGACAGTTTCGATAGAAGCGGCTTTTCTTTTTTTGTATGTTGTTCCATTGGCATTTCCCTGCCCATTCTTATCAGAACATTCGTGAAAATTGATCATGACAAAAAAGAGGCTGTTTCATATGATCTGAAACAGCCTCCTTGTTTTTGAATTATGAACTTACTCTTACAGATTAAGGGAAAAACGCTTGAACGCTGTTACCGTAAGAGTTTTATCAACTGACTGAAGATACTGACTGACGGTTATTTTATTGTCCTTAATAAATTCCTGACCAAGAAGTGTGTTTTCCCTGAAGAATTTGCCCAGTTTTCCCTGAGCAATTGTCTCAAGCATGTTTTCAGGTTTCCCGTCACGTCTAGCCTGTTCCTTGCCTATTTCTATTTCCTGGGCGATAATGTTTTCAGGAACATCATCCTTGCTGATCGACACCGGGTTCATTGCGGCCACCTGCATTGCCACGTCCTTATAAACCTGCAGATCAAGTCCTTCCCGTGAAAAGCCGACAAGGGTTGCCAGCCGGTTCCCGGGATGAACATAAGCCTGAACATGAGGTGCTTCAATCTTTGAATAGAGTGAAAGTTCGAGTTTTTCACCGATTATCCCAAGGAATTCCAGGACCTTTTCCGCAACTGTTATATTCCCGATCTTCAGGGCTTTCAGTTCTTCAAGATTTTCGGGCTTGCTGACCAGTGCAGTATCTATTATTTTATCTGAAAGTGAAATGAACTCGGCATTTTTTGCAACAAAATCAGTTTCACAGTTGAGCACAATCATTGCGCCAAATTTGCCATCAGCAGAGGTCCTGGCCAGTACCACACCCTCGGTGGCGTCACGGTCAGCCCTTTTGCTGGCGACGGCCTGTCCTTTTTTCCTTATTATTTCAACAGCCTTGTCAAAATCGCCATTTGATTCTTCCAGGGCTTTTTTGCAATCCATCATTCCGGCCAGTGTAACTCTTCTCAGCTTTGCAACATCTGCTGCATTTATTGTAGCCATATTCGGTTCCTTTTATTGTTTAGATATCATGAGTTTTTATTCTTCATCCGTTTCATCCGCTTCAACCGTTGTCTCGTCGTCAGTTTCCAGCTCATCGTCGGTTTCTTCTTCAGTTTCGGGTTCGTCGTCATCTTCCTCATCGGACAGGGCGGCGATCACGGTTTCAGGCAGATCTTTTGTTTCCAGATCTTTCCTGATAACCTTTCTGTCTTTCTGAACGGGTTCCTTGTCCTTTTCCAGCTTTCTTTCATTCAAACCTTCTTCAATTGCCTGGCAAAGCAGGTTGACAATCAGGGATATTGATTTTGAAGCGTCATCATTTGCCGGTATCGGGAATTCTATTTCCGTTGGATCGGAGTTTGTATCAACCATTGCAAAGACCGGGATTCCAAGTCGTTTTGCTTCCTTAACGGCGATGTGCTCCTTGCATACATCCACCACAAAAAGGGCCGAAGGGAGGCGGGTCAGATCAACGATGCTGCCAAGGTTTTTCTCCAGTTTTGCTCTCTGCCTGGTGACCTGGAGCTTTTCACGTTTCGAAAGATTCGAAAAAGTACCGTCAGAAGCCATTTTATCTATTGATCCCATCTTTTTCACTGCCTTCCTGATGGTCGGGAAATTTGTCAGCATCCCACCGGGCCATCTTTCGGTTACGTATGGCATATTAACCTGCTTAACCCGCTCTGCAACAATTTCCTTTGCCTGCTTTTTGGTTGCCACGAACAGGATCTTTTTTCCTGACCGGGCAATGTGCTTCATTGCGGAAGCTGCTTCATCGAGTTTAACTATGGTTTTTTCAAGGTCAATAATGTGGATCCCGTTGCGCTCCATAAAGATGTAGGGAGCCATTGCGGGATTCCATTTTCTTTTCAGGTGCCCGAAATGAACACCGGCATCTAACAGTTCCTGGAAATTTGTTCTTGGCATTTTCTTTTTTTTAAAGTTTACGTTCTTTTTCAGTCAATCACTAAGTAGTCCCGTTATTCAGGAGTCCTGGTGATTTAGATACTAAACCTGCATCTATGATTATAATTTTGCGGCTAACGTTTGCTGAACTGGAATCTTTTCCGTGCTTTCGGTCTGCCGGGCTTTTTTCTTTCAACTTCACGGGGATCGCGGGTAACGAATCCGTTTGCCTTGAGCACCGGTTTGTTTTCCGGATCAATCAGTATGAGTGCCCTTGCTATTCCCAGCCTGAGAGCTTCAGCCTGACCTTTGACGCCGCCTCCCTCAAGGTTGACACGGATATCGTATTTGTCCGATGCATTCAGCACCATAAGCGGTTGCGTCACAACATACTGAAGTGTGTCGGCACCGAAATATTCCCTGTAATCCCTGTTGTTGATCGTTATATTTCCCTTGCCTTCGCTTACATAGACCCTGGCAACGGCTGCTTTTCTCCTTCCAATTGCATTTACTGACTCCATTATTGTTCCTTGATTGGGTTAAAGTTCCATGATCTTCGGTTTTTGCGCCTCATGCGGATGGGAGGCTCCTGCATAAACATGCATGTTCTTGAAAATTGCCCTTCCAAGCCTGTTTTTCGGAAGCATTCCCCTCACTGCATGTTCGACCAGGCTGATGGGATTTTTTCTGAGCATCTCAGTGGCCGTGGTGAACTTCTGCCCCCCCGGATAGCCTGTGTGCCTGACGTATTCCTTATCGGACCATTTGGTACCGGAAAGACTGACCTTGTCTGCATTGATAACAATTACATTGTCACCGCAATCAACATGGGGAGTAAAATTTGTCTTATGCTTGCCCCTGAGGGTTGAAGCGACAACTGTTGCCAGCCTGCCAAGAACCGCACCTTCCGCATCGATCAGCACCCACTCCTTGTTTACGGTAGCCTTGTTTGCCGAAACTGTCTTATAACTTAAGGTATTCACTTTAATGAATTTTAATTTGAAAACGCAAAAAATAGATATAAAACCTGTTATTTTGGGACTGCAAATGTACAATATTTTTCCTGATAAAAAAGGATTTAAAATAAATTATTAACGGGTATCAATTTGTGGATTTTCTATATTTGACCGTTATTTCCAGGGATTCCCGGCCAGGATTCAGGGAAAATCATTATGTTTTCCTGCACCGCGGAACCCGGCGGTTCATCAGCGCATGACAATTATACCCGGGTTCTTGAGCAATAGTCAAACGGCTTTTCCCGGGGTTGAATTAAAAAGGAATAAACTGTTTCCTAATGGATATTGACAGGAGTTTTATTGAAAGAGCAATCACGCTGGCCACAGAATCTGTACGATCAGGGGGAGGACCCTTCGGGGCGGTGATTACACGTGATGACAGACTGGTCGCAGAAGCGGGCAACAGGGTAGTTCTTCTCAAAGATCCTACAGCACATGCTGAAGTACTTGCAATACGCAAAGCTGCAAAGGCCCTTGGAACTCACAAACTTACCGGATGTGTCCTCTATGCATCATGTGAACCCTGTCCCATGTGCCTGGCTGCAATTTACTGGTCAGGGATAAGAAGAGTGGTTTACTCTTCCGACAGGAATGATGCGGCAGCTGCAGGATTCGATGACAGGGATATATACGGGGAGATCTGCATGGATCAGGCGGAAAGGTCGGTTTCGTTCCGGCAAGTGCATGTTCAGGGTGCCGGTGAGCCTTTTAAACTCTGGAATGACATGGAAAGCAAAATCGTTTATTAGACTGATGGCTTCCAATAAAAGACTTGGCAGGGATTTTTATTTAAGAGATGTCCTTGAGGTTGCTCCTGAGCTTCTTTTAAAAACCCTGGTAATGGCCGACGGCAAGGGTGCAATGGCAAGGTATGTCATTACTGAAACCGAAGCATACAGGGGTCCGGAGGACAAGGCCTGTCATGCGAGCAAAGGCCGAACGAACCGTACTGAAGTAATGTATCACGACGGCGGCAGGCTTTATGTATATCTTGTATACGGGATTCACTGGATGCTGAACATCGTCACCGGTCCAAGTGAAAATCCTCAGGCTGCCCTGATAAGAAGTGTGAAAGATTTCACAGGACCGGGACGGGTCACCAGGGCCCTGGGTATTGACAGGTCATTTAACGGAGAGGATCTGGTTTCATCTGCAAGGATATGGATTGAGGACAGCGGCATTGCCACCGGTTACAAAACCTCTGAAAGGATCGGTATTGACTATGCAGGTGAATACTGGAAAACAAGGCCGTGGCGCTATTACCTCTGATCCTTTAACCTGGCCAGACTGATCAGCTTATCAAATCTCAGGTGAAGCGAAACGGCATTATCAAACCTCCTGAGGTCAGTGTCCCAGAATCCTTCAAATCCAAGGAAAAATTCCAGGAATGATTTATGCACCAGTCTGATACTTGCCGAACAGGTAAGCAGCCTTCTCCTGTGAATGACATAATTATGAAAGTGATCCGAGACCGAACCGAAGATATAATTGCCGTTGGGTGCAAAGAAATCATCAGATGTCCAAAGACCGGCATCAATTTCCGAATCCCTGTATGAATAACGGATCTTGTACCAGGCGCCGGTGCCCCTGCCGATTCCCGAAGACGGTTTGCCCGTTAGTGATTTCCCATAATAAAATACGGCCTCAATACCTGTTTCACCAAAATCCCTGTCAGCTATATCGTAGCTCAGTCCGGCACCGGCCGCAAGATTAAAATAGGTTTCAACCTTTTCCGGATAATCGCTTATCTGGCCGCCGTAATGTTTAAACATCATCTGAACCGGGATCCTGATCCTGATTGATCTTCCGATTTTTTCAGAACTGTAGCTGAACGATTCACCTGCCGTAAAAATTTCACGCTCATTATCGCCCCTGAAAATAAAATTTTCCCAGCTGAGCCACACGTCATTGAAAAGATGATCATTTAAGAACCTTAGTTCAAGTCCGTCTTCAGCAAATGCATTGTAGAGCCGTTCCTTGCTGAAATGAGGGTCGAACATCCTGTGTGAGTCGCTTCCCTGCAGGGTGCCCATGGTGAAAACCATGTTCCCGGTGAGATTGAATGAAGATGTAAAGACCGGTTTGACCAGGTGGAACCCGTTGGTGCCCGAAAACTGCAGCAGATGTATTCCCAGGCTCAGTCTTAACCTGTCTGACGGGGAGTAAACGAGTTCCGGCTGAATGAAATATCCGATCAGGGTATAACCTTCGGTAATGGGATTTGAATATTCATTGTTCCTTACGAAACTGATATTCCGGAATCTCATGCCGAGGCTTCCTGCAGAGGAGGTATCCGGAGAGTTCATGCAGTGAAGCTGCTGCAGGCCGAAGATCAGCACCAGGATGAAAACTCCGTATTTTCTCATTAACCGGGCTCTTTGAAACAAAAGTATAAAATTAAAGCTGCGTTAAATATAGTTTAATAGTTTCCTTTGTGGTCGCAGATGCCGGTTTTTTTCCGTTATTTGTCTTTTGATAATTTAACCGGGAAGACATGAATTCAGTATGGGGCAGTTTCCGCCGGATAAACATGATAACCGGATGGATCATTTTTCTATTCTCATCGATGATTTATCTCCTGACAATGGAACCCACCGTGAGTTTCTGGGATTGCGGCGAGTTCATACTGTCAGCCTTCCGGCTTCAGGTTGGTCATCCCCCCGGGGCGCCACTGTTCCTGATGATCGGAAGAATTGCCACTCTTTTTGCCGGTGGCGACACTTCGAAGGTTGCACTGATGATGAATGCCTTTTCGGCAATAAGCAGCGGATTTGCAATCATGTTCCTGTTCTGGACGATAACTCATCTGGCAGCTAAAATTCAGGGGAAGGAGAACGAGGTGGAAAAGAAACAGATACCTGCTGTTATTGCCAGTGGTGTTATCGGGGCAATGGCCTATACGTTTTCCGATACCTTCTGGTTCTCGGCTGTTGAAGGAGAACTATATGCCCTGTCGTCACTCGTGACAGGCCTTGTATTCTGGGCAATGCTGAAATGGGAGGAGGAAGCTGACCAGCCCACAGCCAGCCGGTGGATAATCCTTACTGCCTATATCATGGGACTGGGGCTGGGTATTCACCGGCTTAACCTTCTGGTAATACCGGTCCTGATATTTGTTTATTACTTCAGGAAGTATGAGGTAACCCGGGCCGGTATGATAAAGACTTTTCTCATTGCAGCAGCAGTGCTTTATCTTATGGTTTTCATCCTTATCCCCGGTGTTCCGAAGGTGGCGGGATGGTTTGAACTTCTTTTTGTCAACGTGCTTGGGCTCCCGTACAACAGCGGCCTTCTCTTTGCGGTATTCCTGATCTTTGCAGTCCTTTTTTACGGGATCTGGTATTCAATAAAACGGGAGAAAACGGTACTTAACCATGTATTGACAGTGTTGGCAGTTATAATGATAGGTTACTCATCGTATGCCATGATAATGATCCGGTCAGCTGCACGGCCGCCAATGAACCAGAATAATCCCTCGGATATTTTTTCCCTGTCGTATTACATAAATATGGAGCAGTACGGCAGTTCCCCGAAACTGTATGGAAATTACTACAGCGCGCCCGTCATAGATGTAAAGAACAAAATAGCAGGATACAATAAAATTGACGGGAAATACAAGCCATACTTCAGGCCTGATTATGAGTATAAAAAAGAATTTATGACAGTGTTCCCGCGTATGTACAGCCCTGATCCCGAGCATGAAAATGCATATAAATACTGGGGAAAGATCACGGGCAGAAGGTACGTGGTAAGCTCAGGTTCCGGGAATGAGACTCTTATATGCCCTACTTTCGCTGAGAACCTCCGGTATTTTTTCAGGTACCAGGTCGGGTTCATGTACATGAGATATTTCATGTGGAACTTTGTGGGAAGGCAGAATGATTTCCAGGGTAACGGAAATCCAATTCACGGGAACTGGATAAGCGGCATTGACTTTATTGATAAGGCAAGACTCGGGGATCTGGATAACCTGCCCGAAGATCTGAAAAATAATCCGGGCAGGAACACTTATTATTTTCTTCCATTATTGCTGGGCATTGTTGGTTTGTTGTGGCATTACAGGAACAATGTGAATGATTTTTGGCTTGTGATGGCTTTCTTTTTTATGACAGGGATAGCGATAATTTTCTATCTGAATCAGTATCCCAACCAGCCCAGGGAGAGAGATTATGCCTATGCGGGCTCGTTCTATGCGTTTTCAATATGGATAGGGCTAGGATTCATGCCCGTTTATTCATTGCTTAAGAAATTTCTGAGGGAGTACCTGTCAGCTGCTATTGCCTTTATCATATTGCTTGCTGCAGTGCCTGTTCTTATGGCAGTGGAAAACTGGGACGATCACGATCGTTCGGGGCGCTATACGGCAAGGGATATCGGTGCGAATTACCTGAAATCATGTGCACCAAACAGTATCCTGTTTACATACGGCGACAATGATTCCTTTCCGGTCTGGTATATTCAGGATGTTGAAGGTGTGAGAACAGATATCCGTGTGGCCAATCTCAGCTATCTCCAGGCGGGCTGGTACATCGACATGATGAGGCAGAAGGCATTCGATTCGGATCCCATGCCGCTTTCCATACCGGCAGAGAAGTACATTGAAGGAGTGAGAAATCAGCTTCCGGTAAACAGCAGGCTTGAAAAGCCGGTGGAGCTTAGCCAGATAATTCAGTTTGCAATCCAGGACGACAGGAAATACATGATAGACATAAACGGACGAGGCAATTATCTGAATTACCTGCCTGCAAACAAGTTCATTATAGACGTTGACCCTGAGGTGGTTCTGGCAAATGGCACGGTCAAGGAGTATTACAGGGACAGGATTGTATCACCAATGATATGGGAATACACAAGGGAAGATGCATTCAAGGGCGACCTGGCCATTATGGACCTTCTGGCAACAAACAAATGGGCAAGGCCGATATACATGTCGACTACCGTTCCTTCCAGCCAGTACAAGGGACTTGAGAAGTTCTTCGTCCAGGAAGGAATGGCATACAGGATTGTGCCGATACGTACGACAAAACCTGAAGCGGGTGAGTTTGGAATGATAGATCCGGTTGTGATGTACGACAATATGATGAACAAATTCGGATGGGGCAATGCCGCGGATCCCGGTGTTTACCTCGATGAGAATAACAGGCGGATGCTAAGCAATTTCAGGAGGATTTTCGGAAGCCTCGGAAACGCCCTGCTTTCCTCGGGTGATACGCTCAGGGCAGTTGAAGCTGTAAAAAGGGGACTGGAGATAGTCCCGGCTTCCAAGATGCCGAACGATTATTTCTCGGTTACGCTGGCCGAAGTACTTCTTAAGGCAGGAAGGAAAGAAGAAGCTGAAAAGGTTATTGATGATATTCTGAATTATTCGAGGGAATACCTTGAGTACTCAGTAAACCTCAAACCTGAACTCCGGTTCGGGATGGATTATGCAACAGGCATTAACATGCAGTCGTACCTCGATCTTTACAATATGGCAGTTAAGCTCAAGCTGGATCCGCTATTAGAAAAAATCGAACCTGAAGTCAGCAGCTTCTACAACCTGCTTTATTCGAACCACTGATACCGATGAGGCAATACAGGCCTTTTTTTCTGATCAGAAAGATTTTTACGAAAGCAATTTTCCGGATACCGACCGATGAAAAGCTGCTTTGCCTTACTTTCGATGACGGACCCCACCCTGATTCAACCGTTGCGATACTGGATATCCTGGATAAATACCAGGTTAAGGCAACGTTTTTTCTTACGGGTGCCAATGCCGTGAAATATCCCGGGGTAAAAGATATGATAACTGCCGCGGGACACATGACCGGTAATCATGGTTACCGGCATATCAGCGGATGGAAAACATCGTCTTCGAGGTATGCAGACAATGTATCACGGGCAGCCGGGCCGGTTCCCTCACGCTTTTACCGTCCTCCTTATGGGAGGCTGACCTTAAGGCAGTATAATCAGCTGATCCGTGAATACATAGTGGTATTCTGGGATCTCATGCCTTATGACTTTTCCGGATCTCAGTCAGCCGCTAAGTGCCTGAGTATACTCAGGAAAAGGATCAGACCCGGCTCTATCATTGTTTTGCATGACAGCCCGGATTCAAAAGTCACAGGATTTCTTGCGGAATTCATTGAATACGCCTCCGGTGAGGGTTATCGTTTTGTAACGATTGATCATGCTATGCCAGGAACAGGCATGCTTCGGAAAACAACCTGCTGAACCAGGAATTTACTGACCTTTCATCGGACCGGATATGAACGGGGAAAGGATTCTCGTGGGAATACTCAAAGGGAAAATCCCAGACCTCGACAATGCTGCCGGGTTTCCTGTTTTTTAAAATTGTCCTGACGATACCTTCTGCCGGAATCACCGAATCCCTTGACAATGCAACAGACCTGATCCGGCCTCGCAGCTTTTCGAATAGATTGTCCCTGAATGATCTGAACCTTCCAAAATCGATCATTGACCTGAATGCCATTCCAAGCTGGCTTTCGCTTATACTGCCGTATTTTGAGCTTTTACGGCGGATCTCATTTTCAAAGTCATCAAGATAGAAATTATAGATCCTGTTAAATGCCTCACTGTCCATTATTAGCCTGGAAGTTCCCTTCATCGAGCTGAAAACCGAGCCGCCGCAGAACATGAAAAGCTTCGAATCGGTGAAAAGATTTTCAGGATTACCCATAACAAGGATCTGCGCAAGAAAGGCTCCGATAGAGTAGGCAAAAATATTAATACCCGATCCTGCCGGGATCACTTCGTGATTCCCGGACCTGATTTGTTGAACCAGCTTTATGATGTCAAATGCAGTCTGACAGCCGGAATGAAAAAATCTCATCGGATCCTGAGAAAGCCTGCTGCTGAGGGCAATGTTGGCATAGGTCGACATCCGGACATCACTGCATTTGTCATTCCGTTCCTTTACAGGACCCGTCATGAGCCTGGGATTGATCCATGACGAAGGCGAGCGGTTTATGTGAAATGAGATCGGAAACAATATGACATAGCTGCCTGTATTGACTGAGAGATGGTATGCCCACGGCAGGTATTTTATCCAGTTCCTTTCATTCAATCCGTGAAGCAGAAGTACCACCTTCCCCGACACCCTGCCCGGCGGAACAAATACCGGATATGTGAAGAAATTGTTTTCCGTTATTGATAGATCTTCGTCATTCATCAAACCTTCCGGATTGGATTCGGACCTGAATTCAATATTGAGTATTTTCAGTTCCGATCCGGGTATTGTCACTTCTTTCAGGTTAATGCTGTATAACGACTTCAGTATGGAGAAACTTGTAATGTAATCCATTTGGCCAGACTGTTTTGATTCTTACTGCAAAGGAAACCCGCCCTGACCTTGCTGGCAAAAAAATGGTGCAGGCGGCATCGGTACGGGACATAAAGACCGATTACGGGACGTAAATTAGAAATGAGGGATGAAAATTTACGGGGCTGGTTCTGAAAGCCGGTCCAAAGTCGGGCCCTGATGTCATAAAAAGGTTAATTTTGTGAGTGCTATTCCTAAATCAATGATCGATCTGCAGAAGCCGATACCATCTTATCTGAATGAAAAGTCGAATATTGTAAGGCTTATCCTTTTCACGTCATTGTTTGCCCTGGTATTCATAAATATTTATTTTCCGTTCGGAGCCGACAGGTGGTTTGACCTTACCAGGCCCGAATTTTTCACCTACTCAAGCCTGGTGATACTTACCGGTGTGCTTATTGTGGTGATAAGCAGGGTGATCATGTATTACAGGGGAAGGAAAAACATCATCCGGCTATGGCAGTATCTTGCCTGGATTGCGGGGGAAATAATGCTGATGGCTTTGTTTTATGCCTTGTTTGAGAAATTCGTGCTTGAAGATTCACGTGATTTTGTCTTTCTTGTAAAACTTTCGGCCAGAAACACCGCGCTGGTATTGTTGTTGCCATATTCGGTGATGTGGCTTTATCTCTCGTGGCGTGATAAGAACCAGCAGATAGAGAGAATGTCGGACATGCCGGCAGTTCCAGATGGCACAAGGGACATGATACCATTTTACGACGAGAAATCAATACTCAGGTTTTCGGTGAAAAAGGAAAACCTCCTCTATATTGAGGCAGCAGAAAATTACGTGAACATATTTTATCTCAACAAGGGAAAAATTGCAAGATACCTTTTACGTGACACTTTGAAGAAAATGGAAGAAAAGTTCACTGACACCGGGATAATCAGGTGCCACAGGTCATATATGGTTAATTTTGAGAAGGTCAGGGTTATCAGGAAGGAGAAGGATGGTTTGAAGCTGGAGCTGGAAATATCGCCGGTGCCCGATATCCCGGTTTCAAAAACGTATGTGGATAATGTGATGCAGACATTCTCAAAATACAGCAGGATGACGGATAATTCTTAACCAGTATAGTTTTTAATTTCAGATTATGAATTTATTGATTCTTGGATCGGGGGGAAGGGAACATGCACTGGCCTGGAAACTGTCAGGCAGCAGGAAGGTGAGCCGGGTCTTTATTGCTCCGGGGAACGCAGGGACCGCGGAATGCGGGACAAACCTGGATATTAGTCCGGATAATTTTGCCGGGGTAAGGCAGGCTGTTATTGAGAATGGGATAGGGATGGTCGTTGTTGGTCCGGAGGCACCGCTGGTATCGGGTATTCATGATTTCTTCCTCGAAGATGATATTCTGCGTACGGTCCCTGTGATCGGGCCTGTTAAAAAGGCGGCCATGCTTGAAGGCAGCAAGGATTTTGCAAAGGCCTTCCTTACAAGACACAATATTCCGACTTCCAGGTACCAGAGTTTCGGAAAATCATCGGAAAAAGAAGCAATAAGTTTCCTGGGAACCATGGATCCTCCATATGTGATCAAGGCTGATGGACTTGCAGCAGGAAAGGGGGTTCTTATTATTGACGATATTGCTGAAGCTGAAAATGAGATCAGGGCAATCCTCGGAGGTAAATTCGGAAATGCCGGAAACAGGATTGTCATTGAGCAGTTCCTCAGGGGAACCGAACTTTCGGTGTTTATTGCAACCGACGGGAGAAGCTATAAGATTTTACCCGAAGCAAAGGATTACAAGAGGATAGGCGAAGGCGACAAGGGATTGAATACGGGTGGAATGGGCGCCGTTTCGCCGGTACCCTTCGCTGGAAAGGTTTTCATGGAAAAAGTCAGGACCAGAATAATTGATCCGACCGTAAACGGCCTTATTGAGGAGGGGATCGAATACAAGGGATTTATTTTTTTCGGACTGATAAATGTTGACGGCGATCCTTATGTAATTGAATATAATGCAAGGCTGGGCGATCCTGAGTCTGAGGCCGTGATCCCGAGGATAAGGTCGGATCTTTTTGAGCTCATGGAAGGTATTGCCCAGGGCAATCTCGGCGAAAGGGAATTCCTTACGGACGAGAGATTTGCCGCCACGGTAATGCTTGTCTCCGGAGGTTATCCGGGCAGCTTCGGGAAGGGATATAAAATCGAGGGTCTGGACAGAACTTCGGGTTGCGTGATATTTCATGCAGGTACGAAAAATGAAGAAGATAAAATAATAACCTCAGGCGGCCGGGTGCTTTCAGTCAGTGCCTGGGGCAATTCAATGGGGGAGGCGCTTGACCTATGCTATAGAAATGCAGCCCTTATATCATTCACTGGTAAATACTGCAGAAACGATATCGGATTTGATCTGAACAATAATGCTGAATAAATTCAGGGGAGTAACACCGGATGTAATCATTCTTATTGTGCTCGTCGCCATACTGGTTTGGATGGGTGCGTTTCTGCATCCGGTGCCGCAGCCGGCTCCGGATTTCAGCCTCAGACCCATGCCTCTCTACAATCTGTTGCTTTCCGTAATTGGTTTTAATCCGACAGTTAACGTTGTTGCTGCTTTCCTGCTCCTGCTTCTTACAGCCTTCCTGCTTGTGAATTTCAATACATCCGTCTTTTTTATAGGGGAACGAACCTTTCTTCCCGCATTGATTTATATCCTCTTCAGCGGCCTGTTTCCCGAGCAGCAACAGATGAATCCGGTTTTACCTGCTGCAGTTTTTTTCATAATGGCGCTGAGGAAAATAATTGACTCCTACAAAATTCAGGGCACTGCCTACATTTTGTATGATGCAGGTTTTCTCATGAGCATCGGGAGCCTCTTTTATGCAAATTTCATTTGGTTCGTAATACTGCTGTTTATCGGCATAGCCCAGCTCCGTCCTGTGAACCTGAAAGAGATAGTTATTTCCATGCTTGGCCTTGCAACCCCCTGGTTCCTGGTATCAGGCTTTTATTATGTGACAGGAAAAAACTTGACTGAATTCAGCGATTTGGTGAGATATAACCTGTTTGAAAAAGAAAGTATCTATGTTTTCTCAAGGGTTGCAATTACGGTTCTGATAATTAACGGCATGATCCTAATAATCAGTTTTGCCGATCTAATTTCCGTACTTAACACCAAGAAAATACGCTCGAGGAAAACTTTTATACTGCTTACCTGGGCTTTTCTGACAGCCATTGCCGTAATGAACTTCTCACGAACCGTGTCGGTTGAAATATCCTGGCTTGCTGCCATCCCGGCATGCTATGTCATGTCACACTATTTCGTTTTTGCAGGAAAAAAGAGGACCGTTCCGGTGATCTATTTCCTCATCCTTTTTATTGAAACAGCCCTAATACAGGTTTTGCATTTCATCTAGCGGTTCATTCCAGTATTGATATGATCCCGGCGCCTGATCCGGAAAGCATGCCGCTGAAATCGTAGCAGATCTGATAGAGTCCGCTTCGGGTGCAGTTAAAATCGATAAACGGATATATTGTTCCTGTTTTTGAATCGGAAGATTCGAGTATCAGCTTGTTCAGTTCATCCCTTATGTTCATGATAAGCTGTCCCTTTGAATTCTCAGCCGTACACATTGTGAACCTGTACTTGGTATCTTTCCACAGGTATATTTTTGCCTTGAACCTGAATTCATTTGAGGTTGTGCTCTGTCCGAGCTGGATCCTGAAATCCTTAAGATACTTTGAATCGGGCCCGGTATTGGCAATACAGTTGCTGATGAACTTGTCGGGATTTTTCTGGCCATACATGCAGGTAACTGAAGCCAGGAACAGGATTAATCCGATGCAATATTTTTTCATGTGAAAATAAGTTTATATACTGCTGAAGATTAAGTGGTTCACATTGAACTCACATGAATTTAATTTCATGCTTGTTTGTGATTTTGTATCATGTGAGTTTCATATTAATTTTTTTTTATCAGATTGTTTCTGAGACCGGCTGATGCTTCCATTATCCGTGCCAGCTGCTCCTGCGACATTTCAACATTGCTGGTTTCAGTCTGTTGTATTGCCAGTCCCTTTCCCTTTTTTGTGGCAACCGGTTCACCCCTGGTATATGAAATCCTGACATCCGTATAGCTGTCATTCAATTTCCTCAGATCACTGCATAGCCTTTCAAACTGAGTGTCCTTACCGCAATAGTTTTTAATGGTTTCAATAAGATGGTTAAGGAAGAGCTTTTGTTCTCCTATCCTGTCCTTCAGCTTCGGATCGGAATATTTCTCAAAAACTTTTACAGTAAGATACTGACCTTCCAGCCAGACCCCCGTCATCATCAATACCGACAAATGTCCGAGATCATTTTCCCTCAGGTAATGATCGGCCTGTGAGTAGGAGGTGAGCGACAGGAAAAGCAACGAGTCCATGTTTGACTTATTGAAGGATAGCCTTGTTATGGCATCGAAATCGAAAAACTGACTCACCCCTAAATCTTCAGCCAGGGTTTTGATTGAGGCTATAAGATCCGGGAAAGAACCTGTCATTTCATACATATTCATGTAGCCCAGGTCAGCACACAGAATGCCAAGGGTAACAGCCTTGTCAAAAGAGGTTGTCAGAGTCCTGGGATCAATCGGCGATGCCAGATATTCGGTTGAAAATGGCACGCCGATTTTCTGAAACAGATCGGCTATTTCGACAGGAGAAAAGTAATTTACCGGAAAATCATTCTCCGACTCGGGGGAGGAGTAGCCTGATCCGTAGTGTTCAGGCGAATCAGCTGCAGCCGGGCTTCCGGCCGGTTTTTGAGGACTGTTGCTGCAGGAATAGTGCAGAAGCAATCCTATTAGCAATATCAATAACACTTTAACTTTCATCCGGCTCAAACTATTGGTTGGTACAAGGACATTTGAAACGACACAATTTAAAGGAAAAACATGCACTGCCAGCACTCACTTTTCAACAAAATATTATAATGTCTTAACAGGCAGAGTTCAATTGCCACCGGGCCCTGGTTTTACAAACTTCCTGTTGATCCATGCAGGCAGGATTGAAGTGCCTATTATCAGATATGGATAATAACTGATAATCCTCCAGATTATTGCAATTGCCAGGGCAAGGCTTCCGGTTGTGACCGGATCACCGGGAATGGCATCGGAGATATAACGCCCAAGAATTACTTCCGCAAAGCCGCTGCCGCCCGGAGTTGGACTGATTATCATCATTATCCATGTTACCAGCTGACGCGCAAAAATAAGTAAATGATCGTTTATGGTGAAAAATGCAACCAGGATGGCATTGATAACCCAGTATCTTGATGTCCATGAGAGAAATGTCGCGGTTAAAGCCTTTATCCAGAAACCAAACGATTTTCTTCTTAACTCATGTGAACTGTCAATTATGTCGTTTCCGGCCTTCTCGGCAGAACCTTTCCATCTGTTCAACAAGGGAAGACTGAAAAGATATGTAATCGTCTTCTTAATTTTGACAGGATCAATGAACAGGCCATAACCGATGAAAATTACCCAGGCCAGAATTAAAGCATAACCTATTACCGCCACTATCACCAGGTTGTTCAACAGTGTTATCCCCGTGCCCTGAAGCGAAGTGGTGAAAAGTATATCATTTCCCACAACGAGCAATATAACGGGAAACATGATCACAAAATACAATTCATCAAGGAATGATGTGGCAAGAACAATCGAAGTGCTTCTTCCGACAGATATGCCTTCTTTATGTACAAACACCACGGCAACAGCTGTTCCGCCGACAGTCGACGGAGATATTGCGGATGCGAACTCCCAGAGCATTATTATCCTGAAGGCCTGCAGCCAGCTGATATCTTTTTCAGCCAGTATCCTTATCCTGATCATGTATCCGAGGTCCCTGCCTATCATGCAGCACCAGGCAACTCCAATCCAGAATGCCGATTTCCAGGTGAAGTTGAGTTCAGAAAGTGCCCTGGTGTCTATCTCCCTGACCATCAACCAGCCCACCACCACGACCCCGATAATGACAGGCAAAATGATCCTGGCGGGCCTGAGTTTCCTCACAAGATCATAATGGCTGTCGTGAGTCATTTGAAATGATAATGGCATTACTTGAAGGACTAAAGATGAAATAAAATTTTCTAATAACAATGCGGCAGAGAAGATCTAAAAATCCTGTTTCAGATCGGATGACCTCAAAATGCCTAAACAGTGAAGAATAATTCCTTTCTTTGATATGATTTGATTAATCCCGGCAAAAATTCTGAAAAAGATATATTATGACCCGTAAAAGCTTTTTTTGTGCGACCTGCCTTTTGCTCCTGATATCATCATGCAACAATAAAAAACCGGCAAAAGACGAAATACTTTCCGGAGAATACTGGAAAACACAGGCTATGCGCGACATAATACCTGCCTGGACAAGATATTCTCAGAATGAAAGATCCGGAACTTTCCATACCAATCTTGATTCGTTATGGAAACCGTTCGGGTCAACGGATATTTATCCCAGCATGATCTCAAGACACCTGTTCAGCTATTCCGCCGCCTATCTCCTTTCAGGCAGGGAAGAAGATCTGGAAATTGCAGGAAAAACAGCCGCATGGCTCATTGAGAAAGCATGGGACAGGGAGCAGGGAGGCTGGTATGATGCACTTGATGAGGAGGGTAATCCGGTCGAGCTCACCAAAACAACTTTCGTCCAGGTTTATGTTATTACCGGGCTGGCCATGTATTATTTTGCTACCCGCGACAGTGTGATCCTCAGCTACATTGAGAGATCGAACGACCTGCTTGAGAAAAGAGTCTGGGATATGGACGGCGGTGGAGGATATTTCAATATAATGAACCGCGACTGGAGCATATTGGACAGTAACAAATCATTCAGTTCCCAGGTAACGCCTGTTTCGGGTTACCTGTTCTACCTGTATCTGGCCACCAGGGATCAGAAATACCTTGACCAGACCTTCAAAATACTGGATGTTGTTTCAAAAAGAATGGTTGACACCGAATATGGCTGGGTGCTGGAAGATTTTGACAGCAAATGGAACTATCTCAGCTCACGGAATGATGATTCGGAAATAAATACCGGACACAATATTGAAACAGCCTGGATGATGCTACGGTACTGGTTTCTGACTCCCGATGAGGGGAATAAGAATGCCGGGTTGAAAATTGCAGATAAGATCCTCAGATCGGGAGTATTCAATGAAAATAATGTCTGGTTAGCCACTGCCGGCAGAACCGAACCTTCAATGCCCGGATCGGATACTTACTGGTGGATCCAGGCTTATGGCAATATGATAAGCCTGTGCCTGTACAAAGCAACCGGTGATGCGAAATACATTGATTATTTCATACGCGGTGCCCGGTTATGGGATTCAGCATTTGTCGACAGGAAGCATGGGGATACATTTTTCAGGATAGATTCAGCCGGGAATGTTCTTGACCGCACCAAGGCAGGACGATTTAAATCCTCATACCACAACATGGAGCATTGCCTGCTGAATTATCTTTACCTGAACCTTTGGGTAAATTGCGAACCGGTTGTTTTACACTTCATGGTATCCTCCCCGGTTGCCGGAGAGAAGCTCTATCCTGTTCCGGTTGAAGACATGGGTGCCAGGATCGTGAAAGTCACGAGTCCTGACCGGGGAGATTCATCCGTGGAATTCAGCGGGCAGGCTGTTTTTTTACCGGCAGATGCAAACCTCAGGCTCGAGGTGGAACTCAGAGGATGTGGAAAATAATTATTTTTCTTTTTTTCAAAGACATTATATTTATGGAAATTTAAAAACCATATTATGAGAGAAAAATTATTATCACCAGCATTGCTTGCAGTTTTGTTGCTTGTTTCGGGTTGTTCGGTCCAGAAAATTGATAAAACGCGTGCTGCCGAAACAGGGGTGAAAAATGTAATCCTCTTTATCGGCGACGGTATGGGAACGTCCCATGTCTATGCCGCCATGAGTACCTCAAAAAAGCCACTTGTGCTTGAATCATTTCCTTTTACGGGATTTTCAAAAACATATTCATATAATGGCTATGTAACCGATTCCGGGGCCGGAGGTACAGCAATAGCCTGTGGTGTTAAAACAAATAACGGCATGATAGGTACCGGGCCCGATTCTGCCGCGGTGACCTCAATAACTGAAATAGCCCATCGCAATGGACTGGCCACGGGAGTGCTGAGCACATCAGCGGTTACGCATGCAACACCCGCTTCATTTGTTGCACATAGTTCAGGCAGGGGAAATTATGAAGACATTGCAAAGGATTTCCTGAACGGAACGGTTAATGTGTTCATCGGAGGGGGGGAGGACCACTTCCGCAACCGGAACGACAATGATGATCTCACCCTGAAGCTCAGGCAGCAGGGCTATGATGTTGTTTATTCGCTGGCTGACCTTAAGAAGTCTGAGTCAAAAAAGATTGCAGGTCTTCTGGCAAAGGAGCATATGCCGTCAGTTGCTGAAGGAAGAAAAGGGATCCTTCCCGAGATGGTGAAAAAGGCAATAGATGTGTTAAGCAGGGATGAAGCCGGATTTTTCCTTATGGTTGAAGGATCAATGATCGACTGGGGCGCACATGAGAAAAACCTAGAGTATGCGGTGTCGGAACTGATAGATATGGATGAAGCAATTGGAGTGGCAAAGAAGTTTGCTGAAAAAAACGGCGAAACCCTTATTGTGGTCACCGCCGATCATGAAACTGGCGGCCTGAGCCTCACAGGCGGAAGCATTCCCGGCAAACTGGTGAAAGGCGAATTCATTGAGTCGGGCAGCCATACCGGTGTGATGGTTCCGATATTTTCATTCGGACCCGGTGCTGCCAGGTTTTCCGGCATCCATGAGAATACCTTTTTCCTGAACGAGTTTGTGGATCTGCTTAAGCTGAAGAAATAGCCGGACCCGGTAAGAAGGTTCAGCAACCGTTAAACCGGCTTCGGATAAGCAAGTTCAGGGTAAGAAAAAGGATTGTCTGAAAAAATAAAAAGGCTGCCTTATAGCTTAAAAACGGCTATTAAGGCAGCCTTGTTTCATTATTCCGGTTACCCGGGATAATTAATTCCAGTCTCCCGTAATATCATCTGCAACCAGCGAGTTGGCATCCTTTTCCTCCTGCGGTATCGGGAAGAGGACATGCTTGGGCAGGAAGGGCCTGACACCTTTTGCAGCGAATTTCTCGGCGTTTATCACTTCCATAGCCTCTCCCCAGCGGATCAGATCAAACCATCGCACCTGTTCACCGCACAGTTCAAGCCTTCTCTCCAGCTTGATCTTCTGCATTGCCTCTGACTGATTTCCCAGGTCAGTATACTCAAAGGCGTTAACCCGGGCCCTCACTTTGTTTATCAGGGGCAGTGCCTCACCAATCCTATTATCCATTATCAGGGCTTCGGCTCTCATAAGAAGAACGTCGGCATAGCGGATCACCTTTGCATTGATACCGCTGTTCGGGTCACCTTCATATTCATTTTCCTCGTAGGTCTGATACTTTTTCCACATGTAGCCTTTGGCCTCATACGGAAACTCTCCCCCGGCATAATCCGTATCACCTCCGGATGCTGCGTCGCCATAAAAAAGCATGGCACCACGGGGATCAATGTAATCGGTCCCGGATTCATTCTTGTAAGTGAATGCTGCAACAGCTGCATTTGATACGTGGCAGTTTTCCCAGTCGTTGAATCCGTATTCGGTTGCCCTGCCTGTGTGGAGCCCTCCAATGCCCCAGCTTTCCTGGCCGCCAAACATGTACCAAACTGCATCACCTGTTGCCCCGCCCCGGAACTGGACCTCAAAAACCGATTCTTCATTGTTGTCCCCGGCCTCCAGGAAATTCTCCTGGTAGTCGGGATGCAGATCATAGGTATAGGGTGCTGAAGCGAGTTTTGCAAATTCAGCGTGGGCTGCCGCATACTTCTTTTCATACAGGTAAGCTTTCCCAAGCAAAGCTGTGGCAGCACCCTTTGTTGCCCTTCCAATGTTATCATTATCCCATGAAACCGGTAGCCTGTCGATAGCTTCCTTCAGGTCGTCCTCAACGGTTTTCCATACATCTTCGGTATTGCTTCGCGGTACCTTTGCTTCGGTACTGTTCTCAAATGTCCTTATGGGGACCCTGCCCCAGATATTCACAAGTTCGAAATATGCCCAGCCTTTCAGGAAATATGCTTCCCCGATCATGGTCTCCTTTCTTTGGGCCTCGCTTTCCTTAACCGGTTCCCATTTGCCAATATTTTCGATGGCTACATTTGCCCTGAAAATGATCCGGTAAAGGGATCTCCACAGACCCTGAAGCTCTGAATTGCCCGGATGATGGGTATAATTGGGCCAGTCTGTTGTAGGAGCCTCCATCGGCGAATTCTGTTCTGCTTCGTTGGCAAGACAATCAAAAATAAAATAGTATTCCCTGGCATACAGGCCGTCGTGGTAAAACCCCCCGTAAATGGCATTTATTCCTCGCTGGCACTCTTCCAGGTTTTTAAAATAGGTGTCGGCGGAATACTGGTTGGGATTTTCCAGGTTCAACAGATCATCACTGCATCCGGCGAAAAATAATATCCCGAAGAATAAGTATATGATTCTTTTCATTTTTTCTACGAATTAAAATTTAACTTCAAGTCCAAACATGTATAATTTTGACTGCGGATACTGCCCCCAGTCAACCCCCTGGACGAGGTTATCGCCCATTTCTCCGATTTCAGGATCAAATCCGCGATATCCTGTGATAGTCAGCAGGTTCTCTGCAGCCACATAGATCCTCAGGTTCGATGCGGTGTTTGAAGTCAGTTTCTGCAATAAGAGGGCCGGAACCTGGTATCCAAGACTCAGTACCTTTAATCTAAGGTAATTACCGTTATGGATCCATCTGTCAGATACCCTTGTGTTCTGATTGGCATCGGGAGACACTGCCCTGGGTATTCTTGAGATATCGCCTTCCTTTTTCCACCTGTTTTTGATTTCGATCGATGCATTGAAAGGAATGACCATACCTTCCAGCCAGTACTGATTGCTGTCAAAGATCTGGTTGCCGGATACACCTGAGAAGTTGGCTGACAGGTTCCATCCCCTGTAGGATGCACCGAGATTGAATCCATAAACCAGTTTAGGGATGGGGCATCCAATGAATGTTTTATCAGCGTCGGTGATCAGGCCGTCGTTGTTGACATCCACGAAGCGGATATCACCTGCCTGTGCATTCTCCTGGTACATGGCATCCGGGCCGTGAAGACTGCGGGCTCTCTCATTATCAGCATCCACCTCGGCCTGTGTGGAATAGACCTTGTCCATCTTAAATCCGTAGAAAGAACCTATCGGATGTCCCTTTTCAGTCCGGGTCATGGCATTGCCTGCAAAGCTTCCGGCCATTATTGGCAATCCGTCGCCGAGGTCAGTGACCTTGTTCTTCAGGAATGTGGCATTGGCGCCGAAATTGTAGGTAAAGCCGCTGGTACTGGTTTTTGTGTAGTTTACCGTCATCTCAAGGCCCTTGTTTACAACCGAGGCAGCATTTCTCCAGGCACTTCCTTCCGATCCGCCTGACAGCCCTATACCTGTTGATGACGGCATCGGGTATTCTATTAGGATGTCCCGGGTATTTTTTATGAAATAGTCAATGGTCAGCTGGAGACGGCTTTTGAACAGGGCGGCATCAATACCGATATTTGATGTGGTTGAGGTTTCCCATTTCATCAGGGGGTTCCACAGTGAAACTATTGCTGCACCGGTAACCGGGACCGACCCAAAGATGTAGTCGGGGTTGAAAGAGCTTATTGATGACGAAAATCCGTATGACGGGATTAGGTCGCTTCCGCTCTGGCCCCATCCGGCCCTGAGTTTAAGCTGGTCAACGAATGTGAGGTTGTCCTTAATGAAATTTTCCTCGTTCAGTTTCCATCCGAGGGAAAATGCAGGGAAGTAGCCCCACCTGTTTTCAGGCGCAAAATTATAGGAAGCATCGGCCCTGAAATTCGCCTGGAACAGGTATTTGTCGGCATAGGAGTAATTCAGCCTGACAAAGTAACCAAGCTTGGCTGACTGATTGGCCCCGACTGCGCCGTTGTTAATTTTCCCGGTTCCCACGGGGATTATGCGGATCTGATCATTTGTAAAATCCGTTGCCGTAAGGGAATAGTATCTCCCGGATGATTTTGAAAGAGTATTTCCCGCAAGTACGAGAAAATCATTCAGCCCGAACTTATTCGCATAGGAAAGAACATTCTCATAGATATAGGAATTGCCATAGCTGTAGGTTTCATCCAGGATGCTCGGAAATTCAAATGCGGCATTGGCACGGGCCTTTGTGTAGGTGTTGACGTCGTTTCTTTCCAGGTCGACAGCAATGCTTGTCCTGTACCTGAGGTTCCTGAGTATTTCAAGTTCACCGAAAAGGTTTCCGAGTATCCGCAGGGAATTTGTTTTGTTATCGCGCAACCTTAATTCGGCAATGGGGTTATAGGCATCGTTATGATCCCTGGCAGATGTTACCCTCGAATATCCCCCGGTATTGTCGGGATCAAGGACCGGCAGATAGGGTGGTATCCTCAAAGCGCACAGGAGCATGTTCCCGTTGCCCTGTCCTTCAATGGCTTCACTGGCATTGGAAAATGAAACGGTGAAGTTCTCACCGACTTTAAACCGTTCACCCGGCGAAAATTCAGTGTTTGCACGCAGTGAATACCTCTTGTAGTTATGGGTTATGATGATCCCGTCCTGGTCCACATATCCCGCCCCAATGCTATACCTGGCATCCTTCGAACCTCCGCTTACGGCAAAGTTGTACTCCTGCTGGAACGCTGGCCTGAAAAGCTCATCCTGCCAGTCGGTCCGGTTAACCCTTCTCCAGTCAATGTTGTCAAGGAATGACTGGTTAACATCATTTCCTTTCAGGTCAAGAACAAAATCAACATAATCAGGGGCATTCATGACAGCAATTTTCTTGCCCCGGTGGGCCAGTCCGAGTTTTGAATTGAATTCCACGGAAGGTCTTCCTTCGGCACCTCTTTTTGTGGTGATAAGGATAACCCCGTTGGCACCGCTTGAACCGTAAATGGCAGTTGTGGATGCATCCTTAAGTACTTCCATGGACTCAATATCGTTGGGATTGATCAGCGAGATGTCCCGCGTCTGGATACCGTCGACAACATACAGGGGATTGGTGTTGTAGAATGTGCCAACACCCCTGATGTTGATCTTTACGTTTCCTCCCGGCAAACCTGATGATGATACGGTATTTACGCCTGCCACGGTCCCCTGAAGCATCTGTTCCACATTAATGATCGACCGGCCTTTGAGCTCGTCAATCTTCACAGAAGCCACCGCCCCGGTAAGGTCACTTTTTCGCTGGGTGCCGTAACCGATAACGATTATCTCATCAAGGTTGGTAATGGATTCAGTCAGGGTAACGTCAATATTCGTTCTCCCGTCAACCGGAATTTCCTCCTTGTTATATCCGATGAAAGAAAACACAAGGGAAGCAGCCGGGCTGACAGTGAGGCTGTAAATTCCGTCAGCATCGGTAATGACACCTTTGGCGGTACCCATTTCCATGACGGTCACACCGGGGATCGGTGTCCCGTCTGAATTTACAACCCTGCCCCTGACCGTGATCTGCTGGGCAAATAGCGGAATCTGGAAAAATGCCAGAATCAGGATGAATAAAATTCGTTGAGAGAACTGTCCTCTCAGCATAGAACATAAAAATCTTCGATTTTTCATCATAGCGATTTAAAGTTAGATTAGTAAAAAGGTAAAACAACTTGAGGTTAAGGCGGAGATAAAGGGTGAATCAGAAGGGTTCCTGGTCGAAAGCTCTCAATCTTCCATTTAAGATCCGGATCCTCATGATCAAAATTAAATAACAATGATTTTCACACAAAAAAAAAGTTGGTATAAAAAAGTATAGCGGACAGTAACAGCAAACAGGGAGATATCTCCGGAAATAAGGAAAAGGGGAGGGCAGTATTTAAGTGCGGAATTTAGAGTTCCGGTGCGAGAATTATTCAATGGCTTTTCTCAGGGCTGCCCTGGCAAGTATCCTGGTTGAATCAAGTACTGGCAGTGGAGACTCTTCCGGCACTACAATCAGCGGTATCTCGGTGCATCCGAGTATCACGCTGTCGCAGCCCGATTGCCTGAATTCATTTATCACGCTGATGAAATATTCCTTTGAACCGGGTTCAATAATTCCGTAAACGAGCTCATTGAAAATGATACTGTTGATGCGGTCCCTCCGAGAACCGGATGGTATTTCTGACTTAATCCCAAGTACGCTCAGTTTTTCAGGATATACTGGTCCTTCCATCAGGTACTTTGTTCCGAGGATACCTGTTTTAAAGCGGAAATTCCTGAAAGCTTCACCTGCAACCTCTTCAGCAATATGAAGAAATGGGACCGGTATTTCCTTCCTTACAATTTCATATGCCTGATGAATCGTGTTATCGGGGCACACCAGAATGCCTGCACCGGCACCAGCCAGCTTCCGTGCCGATGAGATCATAAGCGAGGCAACGCCTTCCCAGTCTCCTTTTTCAATATACTTCATGTATTCGCTTAAAGGGTGATTATGAAGACTGACTTCGGGGTGTGAATGCCGGCCCAGGTAATCTGAGCCTTCGTTGCAGATTGTCCTGTAGCATAAGGCTGCACCTTCATAGCTGCATGCGATTATTCCGATATGTTTTGACATTTTTCCTTGATCAGAAGCATTAAATTATAAAACAAGGCTGTACCGGGGCTTTTAATAATTCATCCGTTGTTGCAGGAACAGATAATATTAATTCACCGGAATTTAGAGTTGTATGGCGGACCTTTAAAAGATCACTGGGTTAAACAAACTGTAAACCATTTGACTATATTACCCTTCCGATTCGTATCCTATTCAGTCAATCAGATTTATCTGCCCGTTTTTCCTCCGGGTGATTCCCGTAATGAACTTATCTGCCTTTCGCCGGACATGGAAAGAGAAAACTTTGTACAAAATAAGTTCAGCTCAGTCATCGTGCCCTCTTTTTGATTTTATATAGGCAGCTATGTTGTGAACATTATCTATCCATATCCCGTTAGCCGGGTCAGATGCATATTTGCAGATGGCTTCTATAGTTTCAAGCAGTGAGGTCTGACGGCCCTGTTCGTCCATCTCGTGTCCTGCAAGAATAAGCCATTGTCCTTTAATTGATGCTGATTCAATTAGTGATTTTATCTGCCCGAAGGATTTGCCGTCAAGTTCCATACCCGTAAGCTGGGCCATATCGCAGAAAACCGGATCGTTGGGTCCCTCGCTGAGCCAGAGTCTTCCTGATTCAAACATGGATGCCACAAGCGGCACATAGCTTTTTAGGTTGACACCTCTGCCGACAAAGGTCTGCCCGCAGGGAAATGCAAAAGAATGGGGCCTGATACCAAGAATATTGTTTATCATGACAGAAGCTGAGTCAAGCTCTTTCGTCATTCTCTGCAGGGTATAGTTTTCCAGAGCTGCCTCCTGCGGCCAGCCATAGTTTATTGTGCAGGGATGAAGAAGTGAATGGTTCCCTATGTCATGACCGTTCCTTATTGCCTGTTTCCACCCATCCAGTCTCTGGATCATGTTACTGATAGACACATAGAATGTAGCTTTGACATCATACCTGTCGAGCAATGGAATACCTTTGTCAACCTGTGAAAGGCGTGCGTCGTCAAACGTCAGGCTGAGGGCCATCTTTTTTCCCTCCGGCCACTGAAAGTCAGGCTTGTCCAGGTCTGAGGCCTTCAGATACTCCTGCCCCGATATGACAGCACAAAAAAGATTTGCAAGAAAAAACAGGATCGGGATTTTAATCATTCTCATGTGGAAATAAAATTATTTACTACTGAAGATTAATTGATTCACCTGGAACCCAAATGAATTTTATTTTCAGCTAGTTTGTGATTTTGTACCATGCGGGTTTCATATTCTATGAAATTACAAAAGTTTAAAATAATGTACAAAGTAAAGATCTTGATTAAATAAAATATAAACCAGATTTCAATCCGGATAATTCCGGCATATTCCGTTTGTCGTTTTCGATAGCCGGTAACTTATTATTGGCTAAATTTACTATATTATTAGTTGTCCCGATGCGTAAAATGACAAGGAAAGAACGCCTTACAGCAACATTAAACGGATTGACCGTTGACCGTCCTGCTGTCAGTTTCCATGAAATAGGAGGATTTCTGATTGACCCGGATGACCCCGATGAATACAATATTTACAATGCTCCCTCGTGGCGCCCTTTGCTTGATCTGGCCGAGGAGCATACCGATCTGATACGCATGGTCAGCCCGGTTAGGGCTCAGTCGCATCTGTCGTGGGACGGCAGTACGAATACCGAAAAAAGAAGGTTTTATGTGAAGGAAGAAAGATGGGAAGGGTGTAACAGCCGGTTCGCACGGATCACATATTCAATCAATGGGAGGAGCCTGACAAGTATTTCACGCCGCGACAGGGAGATTGACACGGTATGGACTATTGAACCGCTGATAAAGACAATTGATGATGTGCAGATATTCCTGGATCTTCCCGATGTGATATTCGAGGAAAATATTGATGCAGAGCACATCAGGCAGGAAGAAAGCAAACTGGGTGACCGGGGGATAATCATGATCGATACCGAAGATCCTGTCTGTGCGGTTGCCTCAATGTTCAGGCTTGAGGATTTCACTCTTTTTGCAATGACCGAGAAAAAACTATGTCATGCCCTTATGGAAAAACATTCACGGTATATCTGGGAGCGTGTGGAGAAAGTGTCCGGCTATTTCCCGGGAAGGCTTTGGCGCATATACGGTCCCGAGTTCATTACCGAGCCTTTTCTGCCCCCGGAATTGTTTGAAGAATATGTTGTCAGGCATACCGGGCCGCTGGTTGAAAAGATCAGAAGGAACGACGGTTTTGTGCGAATCCATTCGCACGGCCGGGTCAGGAATATCATGGAATATATTGCAGGGATGGGCGCTGATGCCGTTGATCCGCTTGAACCTCCTCCCCAGGGAGATGTACTGCTGAAAGAAGTCAGGGAGAAATATGGCCGGGAACTGGTTCTGTTCGGCAATATTGAGATTGCAGATATTGAAAACATGTCGCCGGAAAAATTCAGGGAAACCGTGAAAAGGTCGCTTTCCGATGGCACGTCAGGCGAGGGAAGGGGCTTTGTCCTGATGCCGACAGCATCTCCGTACGGCAGGGAAATTTCAGGGAGGACACTGGAAAATTATCAGATAATGATCGAGGAGGCGGAGAAAGTATGAAGTCTTGCAAGCCTGATCCTGGCATCCCGGGCGAAGGAGATCCCTCTTTCACTTTAAAAAGGCACATGGCAACCGGCGGCACCCGCCTCCTGTTAAGCTGCAAAAAAGCAGAATTCTAAAACTTTACACCCACCATGATCCTCACACTGTTGACCAAAAGTTTGCTCGAGGTATCATCACTTTCAGGATCAATGTTTTTACACTTGATCCCGCCCAGAACATATTCCGCACCAACACTCAGAATGTTCCATCTGAAGGCACCGCCGATCGCATGCGATATTCCTCCCCCGGAATAAGTGTCCGACTCATCCTCGCCAAACAGGTTTGTTACAAACATTGTAGCAAATCCTGATGGCCTTAAATTATAGTAACCGTCTACCGCCATATTATTTGCAATCTTAAAGGTGGCCACGGGTCCTAATTCAAGAACGGCCACGTCAGCAACATACCTGCTCCAGTCAAATGAATCTGTTGAGGTAGTTTTAAATGCAAATGTCAGATCAAACCAGTTAACCATCAGGCCGGCCCTGAATCTTTCACCTGGAGTGAAATACCAGCGGTTCCCGATCTGAAATCCCATCAATGGGTTAAGTTTAAATTTTTTGTCAATATGGGCATCTTTTTCAAGTCCGAAATTGCCCGAAGGCAGACCTCCGATCAGATGGATGCTGAATCCGTTGCTGAGAGCCCTGTCTTTCTGCGCATTTGTAACTGTTGTCGTTCCGAGAAGGAGAATGGAAATAAATAATAATACTGTCTTTTTCATCAGGTTGAATTTTAAAATATAATAAAAATAGTTATGATTTATAATTAAATAACTTAATAAGGTCTGTTTTATTATTTAACAGTAAGACACATCCGGAATTTGCTATTCCGGAGCCGTGTTAAGAAACCCGGTGTGTTAAATAATTAACAAGACCAACCGGGCCGGTCAGAAAACATATTTTCTGGCATCTGGCAGTGCCGGTTAATTGCAGTTCTTTCAGCGCCGATGATTGAGCAATGTGAATCCGGCATTTCCTGTTATCTTTATAGGGTAATCATGTAATATTAAAGTGATGGATTATACCGAGCTCATTATCACGCGGAGGAGCATCCGCAGTTATGACCCGGACCGGCCGGTTCCGGAGGCTGTTCTGAGGAAGATCCTCGAGGCCGGGAGGCTCGCTCCTTCGGCACATAACAACCAGCCATGGAAGTTTTATCTTGTGTCTTCCCCGTTACTGCTGGAAAAAATCAAAATGTGTTACAAACGCGAATGGATCAGGGATGCACCGCATATCCTGATTTCAGCCGGATTGCGCCGGGAAGCCTGGACACGGGATTATGATGGATATAATTCAATGGAAACGGATGTGGCAATTGCAATGACACAGATCATCCTTGCAGCTGCAAATGAGGGCGTTGGCACTTGCTGGGTAATGGCATACAATCCATTTGAACTGAAAGAGGCGCTTGATATCGATGATAATCATCAACTACTGGCAATCACCCCATTGGGCTATCCGAAAGCCGGATATCAGGTGCCGGTTGAAAAAGGCCGCAAGCTGCTGGACGAGATTGTTGAATTTCTCTGAACTTCTCCTGAAAAACAGCCGGTCGGAGATTGCTTTAAAGTTAGTAAGCTGACCTGTTATTTAACCGGAAGCTGGCACTTGTTACTGCAGAGCTTCGGGAACGACATAAAAACCAGCTTAATGGTAAATGCCGGTCAAACGGCAATTATTCTTATCTTTGACTGATTTTTCATATGGAACAAACTTGAATGAAAGATTTAATAAATACATTACTGATGAAATATATTCTGGCATCAGCATTCCTTTTTGCAGCTATCTGTGCATATTCACAGGACAGGATAAAGATGAAATCAGGAGAAACAGTACTGGCCAAAGTACTTGAAGTCAGTCGGGATGAAGTGAAGTACAGGCGGCACAGCAATCCCGACGGACCCGTGTATGTATTGAGCAAACAGGAAATAAGTGAGATAACCTATCAGAACGGTGAGACGGAGGTGTTTAATTCCGTGAAAGCTCCTGAAAACAATAACAGGAATGACAATCCTCCCGTCGATCCTGCCATTGTGGATATGTTTTATTCAATGACCAGAAGAAATAACAGGGTTTATATTACAAGTGAAAATGACAATGCTGTAGTTCACGCAACAAATGCAATTAACAGGTGGGGTTACTGGACGGTGACCGAAAAAAAGTATAATGCGGATTTCATTCTGAATTTCAATATTAATTTTTCGGGTGCAGAGGCTTACGGAACAGCGGATTTCATTAATCCGCGCAATGGCAGGATCATCAGATCCACCAACCAGTTCAGGGTGGCACCAACCTGGGATCTGAACGTTAAAAGAGGATTGGTAAACGTGATTGTTGATGACGGGATAAAGCCCATGTTCCGGTAATTTTTATGGACCAAATCAATTCAGTTTACTTTTCCATTGATCCTTCCTGCGCTATCCTGATAAGCCGAACTGAACATTTCATTACATTGATTGTTCCTGAATATATGGCTGCCCGCTGAAGGAGCGGCTGTTTTTAGTTTAGTGCAATGTATACCAAAACCATAAAACGCGAAGTCAGAATTTTTTCTGAAAAGAATACAAATGCAGGTAAGTCCGTTGTTCCAAAGGAGAACATTGAAGAGATTAATTGCCAGGCGATAGACAACCTGATTGCAGAAGGAGGCTCAAACTTCATAAGATATCTTGGCTGGCTTAATATGTTGAATCAGAAAAACATATTATTGCTTTCCCCTAAGCATCATTATTTCTTCGATCAAACGGAACTGGAAACTCCCACAATCCTGATATTGCTGAAAAGACTCAATCAGATGGAGAATCTCAACGGGTTTCTCGATGGCATATCCAAAACGGTCGGACCGGGAACAAGCCTCATGGGGCATTTTTTTGCGTCAGGCAGCAAGACTGACAAGCCGGAGGTTTTATCATCAATTTACAACAAATTAATTGATATTCTCGATCCGGGTATCCTGAAAAGATTTGACAGCGAGAGCGTAGCAGACCTTATTGAGTCGTACGGATTCGAGGTTACCGATCTGACCATGATTAAGAACTCGGTCTACTTCCTGGCGGTAAAAAAATAAATATCCTTTCGCAGGCGCCGCACAAGGTAAAGAATCGGGGGCTGCGTACCTGGAGTTACAGAGGGGGTGCCAATATATGCTGTGATCAGTTTAAGTTCTACCTGCGGACATACAGTGAAATATCCGGGTGTATATTCATGTAACTTTACCTGTTTGCCGGGTTTTCTAAATCTCCGGCCAAATAACCCCTTGCAAAAGACCTTAAAGCTGCAGTGGTTCTTTAGTGTTTTTCAAAAGTGAACGACTAAATTGAGTAATTTTGAGCTAATATACTTATTTTAAAGACATTGAAATACATGCCGTCCCGATGGGGCTCATTTTAATGTTTGTGATGAAAGTCTATTAACATGACTTCCCCAACGGGACTTCCATAGAGCTAACTCCGTAGGAGTGAAATGTTTGTAAGACTTAGATATCACTATTGTTTAAGCTTCGCAGGAGCGACATGTAGTTAATCGGGCACTAATGTTTGTTTTTAAAGAATCCTTTATTGGCTTTTTAATCGGACTATGAGATAGCAGGAGATCCTGAAGGACCGTGAATTTATCAAAAATGGTTTTGCTTTAATTGCGGCTCATTTTTAGCATTAATAAAATCAACTTTTCTTAGGATTACACGAATCATTTCCGGGAAGGCAGGATGACTATCCTGCCTGCCCGGAAGCCTGCTTTATAAAATCATTCGTATATTTAAAAGTTATCTGTAAAAATAATTGTAAGGAACATGAAATTCCCCAAAGTACTGATTGTAATTCTAATTCTGATCTTTTCCTGGAGCTTGTGCGCTAAGGCACAGGATAAAAATAAGAAACACCCCTCCGTCAGGATACCGGAAAACAGAGTGTGGTATGTAACTGACTTTGGTGCCAAAGGAGATGGTTTGACATTAAACACGTCAGCCATTCAGAAAGCCATAGATGCCTGTTACCGGGCAGGAGGTGGAATGGTTCGGTTTACCCGGGGGACTTTTATTTCAGGGACATTGTTCCTTAAGGACAATGTAACAGTTCACATGGACGCTGATGCCGTACTTATGGGAAGCAGGAACCGCCAGGACTACCAGCCCATAGCGGGATTACTGACCGTTGAAGGAAAACCTTCCTTCGGAGCTGAAGGATCATTCCTTATTTATGCGGAAAACGCAAAACATATTTCCATAGAAGGCAGGGGAGAAATTAATGGAAACGGGGATACTTTCTGGGAAGAGGAAATGTTCACTAAATGGGTAAGAAAACCCAGGGAATGGCGACCACGGAGCCTGATTTGTTTTGTAAACTGTAAATTTATAATCATCCGCGATATTCAGTTGAACAATTCACCTTGCTATACACTCTGGCCCTTGGGTTGCGATGATATTAACATTGAAGGCATAACAATCCGGAATCCCCTTGATGGTCCGAATACCGATGGAATTGACATTGATTGCTGCCGCCGGGTATCAATCTCAAATTGCAACATAGAAGGCGGCGATGATGCAATCGCAATAAAAAGCGATTCAGGAAGGTTGGGCCATGAGGAACGACCCTGTGAAAATATTGTTGTGACAAACTGTATTTTGAGCTCTCCCCCGGCCTGTGCCATTCGGGTGGGTTATGAAGGTGATTCACCCATAAGGAATGCAACATTCAGCAATCTGGCCATGTACAGATCCAATCATGGAATTGATATAATCAGCATATTACCCGACAGGGGCGATGACTTTCCTATAATCAGGGGCACGAGAGTTGAAAATATTCAGTTTGACAACATTGTAATGCAGGATGTAACCCAACCGATTTACTTGTGGATGGGCAATGATAAAAAAGATATTGAATCATCATGCTTCATGAGGAACATCCGGATTTCAAACCTGATTGCAACAAGCGGCGGAACAAGCTTTATTGGCAGTACTATGGAAAAACATATTGAGAATATCAACCTGTCGAACATTAATATAATTCCGTCAGGAAAAGTTCAGAAAGATCAGCCGCTTGAGGTTACTGTATGGAATAGTGAAAGCTCCTGTGCGCTTTATGTCGCTAATGTAAAAGGGTTAAACGTGGATGGATTCTCCGTCGATTTTTCCAATGCCGGAGGCTTCTGGACCCACGCTGTTTACTGCAACAATTCCAGGGATGTGGTATTAAGCAATATTTTAACCAACAGCTTAGGGACGGTAAAGCTGATTTCGCAGATAGGAGCGGTAAATTCTTCGCTTCGGGTTCGCAATTGTAATCCGGAGGATGGGATTGAGTCAATATACTCAGATGACAACTCCCGTGTTATTACAACAGGCTGCAATGAAGAAAAAACAAATTAGAATACCACGGTCAGGATTTAAAGAATTAAAACGATAATTTGACCGCGACTTCCAGATCCGGTAATGGTTATATCCGGCGATCTGTAATTATCAAATAATCCGGAGAACAACGGCGCAGATCTGCTACCCGGGATACACTGCCCTGAACACTTTCCGGAAAAATTTGAATGGGATGACTGAAACACAAAATTACCTGCCTGAATTTCAGATTTTCGTCAAACCTGCAGGTGCCAGATGCAATCTCCGGTGCCGATATTGTTATTACCTTGATAAATTATCCCTTTACCATGACGGATCAGATTTGCTGATGACCGATGAGATACTCGGGAAATATATTATTCAGCATATTGAGGCCACGGAGGGGCCTGTTGTCTTTTTCTCCTGGCACGGAGGAGAGCCGTTGCTCGCGGGTATTGACTTTTACAGGAAAGCCCTTGAATTTCAGAGAAGACATTTGCCCCGGGGAAAGTCAGCAATAAACGGGATACAGACTAATTCTACATTGATCGACCGGGATTGGACATGGTTATTCAGGATGGAAAATTTCATAGTTGGCGTCAGCATGGATGGTCCGGGCGAGCTGCATAATCATTTCAGAAGGGGCCCTTCGGGCCGGACTTCATTTTCTGAGACCCTGAGAGGCTTTGAAATGCTTATGCAGGAAGGCGTCTCAGCCGAAATCCTCTGTGTTGTAAATTCATTCAATGCAGAGTATCCATTGGCAGTCTATGATTTTTTCAGGAATATCGGAGCTGAAAATATTACCTTTCTGCCACTTGTTGAGCCCCGGCCTGATCTGCCGGGAGGTGTTTCCCCGGCATCAGTCAGTGCCGATGCATTTGGCAGTTTCCTGATAGCGATATTTGACGAGTGGGTTGAGAAGGACATCGGGAGGATCAAAATCCAGATCTTCGAAGAAGCAGCGCGAACCGCGTTCAACCAGGAACATACCTTATGCATCTTCAGGGAAAATTGCGGAGCGGTCCCGGTTATTGAGGCAAACGGGGATTTTTACTCGTGCGACCATTTTGTGAACAGCGAAAATCTCGTAGGCAACATCGGGAATAATTCGGTAGCCGGACTTCTGTACAGTGACAAGCAGAAAGCTTTCGGCCTTGCCAAGTCATGTTCACTTCCGTATTATTGCAAAATATGCGATGTAAGGACCATGTGTAACGGAGAATGTCCGAAGAACAGGTTTATTACAGCTCCCGATGGAGAGCCGGGATTGAATTACCTGTGCTCCGGATATAAGGCATTTTTCCGGCACTGCCTTCCTTTTGTCAGGGCAGTGGCAGAAGGGTGGAACAGGAAATGAACAGCTTAGACGAACAATAACTTATCCCGCTCTTATTTCAGTTTTTCTTTGAAGAATCCGACCGTTCTTTCCCATGCAAGCTTTGCAGCTTTTTCATTATATCTCTCAGGGTTGGAATCATTATTGAAAGCGTGCATGGCACCATCGTACATGAAAATCTGGTATTCCTTGCCGTATTTTTTGAGAGCTTCCTCGAAGGCAGGGATCCCGGCATTGATTCCCGGGTCATTCCCTGCATAATGGGCCATAATGGGTGCCCTTATCTTTTCAACATCCTCCGGAGCCGGTTGTCTTCCGTAATACGGCACCGCGGCATCAAGATCGGGTGCATTCACTGCTACCTGGTTTGTCATGGCCCCGCCCCAGCAGAATCCCGTACATCCAACCTTCCCGGAGCAAAGAGGATTGGTTTTCAGATATCTGACTGCAGCAACAAAGTTTTTCGTGGTTTTTTCACTGTCGAGTTTCCTGAACATCTCACCAACGTTACTTGTGTCGTCAGGAGTTCCTCCAAGCGGTGACAGTGCATCGGGCGCGAGTGCAAGGAATCCTTCCCCGGCCATTCTCCTTGTGACATCCTGGATATGCGGAACCAGGCCCCTGTTTTCATGAATAACAATTACACCCGGGAGCTTCTTTCCTTTTTTGGGCCTGGCTTGATATGCTCTCATGTCGCCGGTTTCTGCAGGATATTTCACAAATCCGATTGAAAGCTCCGGAGAGGCTCTCCCGGTTGTTCCTGCGGCTTTCAGATCATTCTCCTCCAAAACAGGAAATAGTGCCACGGCTGCGGCGCTGCTTCCTGTGATCAGGGCAAGCTTGCGGAGAAAAGACCTTCTTGAATCCTTTCCGTCCTTATAAGCCCGGTAAAGGGCATTAATTTCTTTTTCCATGGTTCGGGTTGTAAATTGATTTCCGGTTATTAAGTTATTACAAACCTGTGAACTGACAAGCTGTTTCATGTTAAATCAGGTTAATTCAATCCTGAATCCGTGACTTTTCCCGGACTTGTTCCCGGTTTTCATTGGAACTGCATTGCCCAAAAAGCCTGTTTTGAGAGGGAATTATTAATATATCAATGCAAAATCCGGGGAAACGGACATTTATTATCGCACAGGGACTTCAGATGAATGGATTCTTTTTACCTTTATGACCAGACTAAAATGACAAAGACAGGGTTTTAAGTAAGTCAGGCACCGACAGCAGGAACATGTCCGCTATCGGCCCGGTCATTGTTCAGAAATACTTATTTTGGTGATAACTGGCTACAGGCTTGTTTGGGACAATATGATAACTTAACTATTCATGATAATATGAGGAGAAGAAAATTTGTAAAATCGGTTGGCGTATTGACTGCCGCAACTTATGTTTATCCGGGCAAGGCTATTGAAGAGGCATCAGGTCTGTTTCATCACGGGAAGTTGTTGGAAGCCCCAAGTATTTTCTTTGAGCAGGATGGTTCAAACAGTGCGGGACCTGAAGACGGGCCCAACCAGCCGATGGGCCGGGCTCTGGGCGGTAATCCCGGACGGGTGGTCTGGGCATGGAATCCCGGCGCCACAAATCCCGATTGTAAGAATGTAATAGAAAACAACAACTGGTATTTTAATCCGGTGAATTTCGATCAGAAGATCATTGACAGTATGTTCTCGGAGTCCATACTTAAGCTGACAGGAGAGAGTAAACTCAATAAGGCATGGGACCAGCTGTTTCGTTATCACAATCTGAAAAAGCACAACAAAGACAGGGGATACACCCCCGGAGAAAAGATTTATATAAAAATCAACCAGGGAACCTCCGACTGGCTGCTGAGCAGGGAAGATAAGGCAAACGGTTATTTTGTCCCCTCCTATCCGCTTAAACCGGGTGCAAGATCGCGCGGGTACGGCGCTATGGAAACCGGTCCCTACATTGTCCTCGAACTCCTGCGGGAACTTGTCAATGAATGCGGAATAAACCAGTCGGATATATCAATCGGCGATCCGCACAAGCATATCTTCGGGCATAATTATTCATACTGGCATAAAGAATTTCCTGGTATAAGATATACCGACAAGTACTCTGATGCTTTTAACCGTACCGTGGTTAAGGAAACCGAAAAGGTCCTTCTCTTTTATTCTGACAAAACAATGACGGACAGGCTTTTTGATGTTATTGAAGATGCGGATTACATGATTAATCTGGCCAACTTCAAGCCCCATGGTTCGGCAGGAATATCTCTTACCACAAAGAACCATTTCGGATCAATTGCCGGCAGGGCCTCGCGTCTTCACTATTCGACCGTGGCCCCCTCATGGGAAACATCACCCAGGCAGGTTGGCAATCCCAATAACCGCGGTTACAGAAAATACAGGGCCATGGTTGACCTGATGGGAAGCAAATATCTTGGCCGGAATACAATGCTGTTCATTGTTGACGGAATGTTCGGGGGCGGATCCGATGAAACAAAAGGTCCCGTTAAATACTTTATGCCTCCTTTCAACGGTCACTGGAGTTCTTCAATATTCATGTCGCAGGATCAGGTGGCGCTTGAATCCGTCTGCTTTGATTTTCTGAGAACCGAATGGGACGGAAATAACAAGCACGATCCCGCAAATGCAGTTTGGGAATGGGTTCCCAATATGCCGGGAGTTGATGATCACCTGCATCAGGCCGCTGATCCGAAGAACTGGCCGGACGGACTGATTTACGACCCCGACAACAGCGGAATACCTCTAACCAGTCTTGGTGTCCACGAGCACTGGAACAATCCGGTTGACATGCAATATTCAGGAAACCTCGGGAAGCAAAACGGAATTACACTGGTTAGTGTGGGTGATTATAATGTTAAAATAGAAAAACGGCAAAAATCCCGCACTTAAGCAAAAATCTGAATTCCGTGACAGAATAAAAAATCACGAAAAGGCGCCGGCGGGGGGCAGGTCAGCCATGTGCTTTTCAGCTCTGAAGGAGCGTCATGTCATTATCCTCGGCGGTATCTGTTACGGATAAAATATTCCCTGATATTCAAGGGCAGGCAATAATAAAGAACCAGTTCATATTGCGCCCGTTCAGGGCTTGATGTCAGTAATGATCATAATCCTTCTTCGGCAGTTGGGCAGGGAACCCCTGTGGGTTTTATTTTAAATGTGAGGAAGTGGAGGTTAGGGGAATCCCCGCCTGCCTGGTGCCCTTAGGCAGTCGGGCAGGGAACCCCTGTGGGTTTTATTTTAAATGTGAGGAAGTGGAGGTTAGGGGAATCGAACCCCTGACCTTTAGACTGCCAGTCTAACGCTCTAGCCAACTGAGCTAAACCCCCTTCAGGATGTCAAACGTATCGAGGAAACCAATTGAACCAAACCTGGCCCAAAAGCCTGGCCAAATGTAAGAAAAAAACGGATAATTAAAAAACATCATTTCTCTTGTGTCGTCTTAACTTTGATGAGAAACAGTATTTTAATATCTTCGCATTTAATTTTTTAAAAAACAGGTCAGATTTTGCAAACTGACCTGATTGTTGGCACAGTCTTTGGAAACGCAGAGGGCTTGGCTTATTCAGGTGAAAAAAGAGAATCACAATAGGACCCTTATCAGTAACGTCTCGGGCAGACCATTTGAAATTAAGAACTTCGATGACCTTGTTTTTGAGCACAGGAACAGGGACTATGGGGCTTATCAGCTCCGAAAGCGATATCCGAGAGTGTTGTTTGCCGCGATTCTTATTTCCATTGCTATTGCTGCAACAGTAGTTTTTATCCCTTTCCTTTTCAGGTCGAAACAGGAAATAGCCTTTGGGGGTGGCAGGGGCGGAGTCATGATCAGCCTGGAAAACCTTGCACCGCCCGAAGAACAGATCTTTATTCCCCCGGCAGCACCACCGCCTCCCCAGCCTGAAAGAATGCAGGAGATGATCGAATATATTCCTCCGGTTGTTGTAGATTCAATTTTACCCAACGAGGCAACCCTTTTATCAGCAGAAGACATTCTTTCATCAGTTGATAGCGAAATTACTGACGTGGCCGGCTATGGTTTTGGTGAAGGTTCCGGCTCAGGCCCGGGTTCAGGGGGTGGAGATCTTGAAGAGCCGCTTTTCCAGGTTGAGGTTATGCCATCCTTCAGGGGGGGAGATCTTTCGAAATTCAGGGAATGGGTTGGCAAAAGAACCAATTACCCACAGGCAGCTATACAGAATAAAATAAGGGGTACTGTTTATCTGACCTTCATTGTAGAAAAGGATGGATCGGTCAGCAGTGTTACCATCCTGAAAGGAGTTCATCCGCTTCTGGATAATGAAGCTGTAAAGGTAATATCCGAATCACCGAAATGGACCCCAGGACTGCAACGGGGACAGCCGGTCAGGGTTCGTTTCCAGATACCCTTGAGTTTTATTTACTGATATGACACAAATTTCAATTTTAAGCGTTTTAATTATCAGTATCCTATGATATCAAGTGAAGCTATCTTAACTTTAATAAAAAAAGACATGAGAAAAATTGCTCCGGCTTTTATGATTTTAATTATTACGCTTTCAGGATGCGGCTCATCCAAAAAGCAGCTTGAAAAAGGCAACTATGATGCTGCCATTGAAAGGGCGGTTAAGCAGCTTCGGAAGGATCCCCGTGATGCCAAACAGATTGCCATACTTGACAAATCATACAGGGTGGCAAATGAGCAGGATAACGAAAGAATCCGTTTCCTGAAAATGGAATCGCTACCGGCCAACTGGGACGAGATCTACCTTATAAATAAGCGGCTTAGCGACAGGCAATCCCTTGTCAGATCAGTTACTCCCCTGGAACTTAACGGAAAATCAATTTCATATGAATATATTGATTACATGCCCGAGATGATAGCTGCCAAAAGAAAATCAGCTGACTATTATTACGCACATGGGAATGAACTTATGAAGAATAATCAGAAGGAATCTTTCCGGCAGGCTTATTATGAGTTTGTAAGAGCAAAAGAATATGTCGGGGATTACGAAAATATCGACAATAAGATTGAGGAATCCAAATATCTGGGAATGAGCAGGGTTGTGATTTCACTGATTAATAAATCAATGCTGAAATTCACTCCTGAATTTGAGGAGGACCTTCTGGCGCTAGATCTCCCGCGGCTCAACAGCGAATGGGTTGAATACCATATTATGAATTATAACAACAATTTAAAATACGACTATTTCATCAATATCAATGTGAAGACCATTGCAGTAAGCCCGGATCAGACCATGCAGCGGGATTCTGTGATAAAGAGGGATGTTGAAGACGGGTTCAATTACCAGGTTGACAGCAGGGGAAATGTTATGAAGGATTCACTTGGCAATGATATTAAAACGAAAAGATACAAGACCCTGCAATGTGCACTCATTGAAACGGTTCAGTCCAAATCCTGCGTCATTGAAGGGGATATTGAAATACTCCAGTCCAGTCCGGGAAAGCTTCTTAAAAAAGAGCCGCTCGGTGCCAGTTCGCATTTCGAGAATATTTCAGCTCGTGCGGTGGGAGATATAAATGCACTGAACAAATTCCAGCTTCAAAAAACCAAAAGCAGCCCGGTTCCTTTTCCTGATGACATGGAAATGATTTTCCGATGTTCGGAATCACTGAAACGGGCAATAAACGGAGCGGTGCAAAATAACAGGAGGCTGATAAACTAAATGATTCCAACGGGAAAGAAAGCAGAAAGGGCCATTCTGATCGGATTGATCTACCCCGGGCAGGATGAGAACCAGGCACGTGATTACATTGCAGAGCTTTCCTTCCTGGCAAAAACAGCTGGTGCGGTTCCGGTACGTAGTTTCATGCAGAGAATGCCTGCACCTGATCCGCGTACCTTTGTCGGTTCAGGCAAAATAGCAGAGATTGCTGCCTGTGTGTCAGAAAACAATATCGATATCGCCGTTTTTGACGATGAACTCTCGCCGGGTCAGATAAAGAACATTGAGACGGCACTGGGATGCCGGATCCTTGACCGGACCAATCTGATACTGGATATTTTTGCAAGACATGCAAGAAGTTCACATGCAAAAACACAGGTTGAGCTTGCCCAATACCAGTATCTTCTGCCCCGCCTTGCGGGAATGTGGACCCATCTCGAACGCCAGCGTGGCGGAATAGGACTCAGGGGACCTGGGGAAACCGAGATCGAAACTGACAGAAGGATCATCAGGGATAAAATAGCCCTCCTGAAATCGAGGCTCAGGAAAATAGACAAACAGATGGCGACCCAGCGCAAGAACCGCGGAAAAAGGGTTAGGGTGGCACTGGTGGGTTATACAAATGCAGGTAAGTCAACCATCATGAATATGCTCAGCAAGTCGGAAGTATTCGCAGGAGATAAGTTATTTGCCACCCTTGATACGACCGTAAGGAAAGTCGTTATTGAAAATCTGCCTTTTCTTTTGTCGGATACCGTCGGGTTCATTCGCAAACTGCCTCATGACCTTGTTGAATCGTTTAAATCAACTCTCGATGAAGTCAGGGAATCGGATCTCCTGCTTCATGTGGTCGATATTTCACATCCGGGCTTTGAGGAGCAGATTTCGGTGGTCAGTCAGACACTCAGCGAACTTAATTCAACAGATAAGCCTGTAATTATGGTGTTTAATAAGATCGACAGTTTTTCCTGGACGATCAGGGAAGAAGACGATCTGACACCTCCAGGGAAAGAAAATTATTCCCTTGATGATCTTAAGAGAACCTGGATGGCTTCAGACAAGAGCGGTCCGACCGTATTCATCTCGGCAAAAACGGGTGAAAACTCCGGTGAACTCAGAAAACTGCTCCTGGAAGAGGTAAGGAAAATACATTTCACACGCTATCCCTATTGTGATTCCCGGTATGCATCGAATTGAACTTCAAGTTCTTTCCGTGCAAATGGAAATCTTTTCAATAGAGCTTTTTCTCAATCATGTATTCTGCGATCTGAAGTGCATTGGTTGCTGCCCCCTTGCGGATATTGTCAGAAACGATCCAAAGGTTGAGGCATTTTTCTTTTGAATGGTCCCTTCTTATCCTTCCGACAAACACCTCATCCCTGTTGTGTGATAATATCGGCATCGGATACTTTGCCTGGGAAGGATCATCATATATTACCACTCCGGGAAACTGGCCCAGCAGTGTTTTGACGTCTTCAATGTCATACTCGTTCTCAAATTCAATGTTGACAGCTTCGGAGTGTCCTCCAACTACGGGGATCCTGACAACGGTGGCTGTAACCATTATCGACTGATCTTCAAGTATCTTGCGTGTTTCATCAAGCAATTTCTGCTCTTCCGTGGTGTATCCGTCACTCTGGAAGGACCCGCCGTGAGGAAAACAGTTCAGGTCTATCTGATGGGCATAGGCCATCTCACCCTTTATTCCCCGGCGCTCGTTTTCCATCTGCTGCACAGCCTTCACTCCCGTACCGGTAACTGACTGATATGTTGCAATAACAAGCCTTTTTACCTTATATTTCCTGTGGAGGGGCGCCAGTGCCATTACCAGCTGAATCGTTGAACAGTTTGGATTTGCAATGATCCGGTCGCCTTTTTTTATCGCATGTCCGTTTACTTCGGGAACAATCAGCGGAACTTTATTGTCCATCCGCCATGCGGAGGAATTGTCTATAACAACAATTCCGTTGTCGGCAAATACCGGAGCCCATTCCTTCGATGTCGAAGCGCCGGCGGAAAATATGGCAAAGACAGGTTTCGCCTTTACTGCGTCGGAAACACTTACTACCTTTACGGTTTCTCCCCTGAATTGTATTTCCTTACCTACTGATTTTTCCGATGCTGCAGGAATAAGCTGAGATACGGGAAAATTTCTTTCCTCAAGAACCTGAATCATTGTTTTTCCTACCAACCCTGTGGCTCCTACTACGGCTACTTTCATTTTTTTATTTGTTAACGACAAATCAATTTTTTATATTTACTGTTAAGAAAAAGCTGTCAAAAGTAATCTTTTTTTCAATTTGTCCCGCTGCATGAAGAAAGTTTTTTTGCTGGCTTTGCTGTTGCCCGTTATGGCATCCGGCCAGATTATGGAATTTTTTGAATCCGATGATATTTCCCGCTGGATTCAGATACCTGAAGGTCGCTGGAACTGTGATAACATTGATGCAATCTCAGGTACCCGCTCGCTTCATCATTGTTTTGATAACCCCGGCTCAGGTCTTGATTGCGCCGGGTTACGCTTAAATGACCTGTACCCCGGGGAAGGACCGGTAAAATGGAGTATAAAGGTCCGCCATGGAACTGAACCATCATCTTTGAATAACTGGACGGTTTTCCTGGTCTCCGATTCAGATCCCGGCAGTGTTCTTTCTGACCGCAAAGAAAATGGATACGCAATAGGGGTGAATCAGACAGGAAATGACGATCTGCTTCAACTCTGGAGAGTAACTGAAGGCGCATTTATTCCGGTGATAATAAGCAATGTCAACTGGCAGTCCGACATAGGAACATCGGGGTATGCCACCATAGATGTTGAACGTTCACCGGCTGGCCGCTGGGAAATGAAAATATTCCGCCAGAATGGCAGCATGGCAGATTCCTGTTCAGAATCTAACCTGGGATCACTGACCGGCGACTGGTTTGTGATATGCTATAGGTACACCTCTGCCCGCGACCGGCTGTTATGGATCGACGATATCCTGATTGAGGGAGTTTTTCATAATGATATATCTCCTCCTGCCCTTGAGAAATGTGAAATTGCCGGGAAGAACTCACTCGTTTTGTCGTTCAGTGAAGAACCAGGCGAATCAGTGCTGCAAAATGGCAATTTCCGCATCGGCAATTCTGACAACCAGGTGGTGAGTGTTAATAAATTAACATCAAGATCGGTATTGCTGGAGTTTGAATATTATTTTACGAGAGGGGAAACCTGCAACCTGATCATAGGTTCTTTATGTGACAAGCGGGAAAATTGCACCGAAAACGTCAATGTACAGTTCAGTTATCAGCCACCGGGTACCGGCGATATAATCTTTTCTGAAATAATGGCCGATCCTGCTCCTGCCGTTTCACTCCCGGCAAGGGAGTACCTCGAGATTTACAACAGGACATCCGGGAGCATCAGCCTGAAGAACTGGAATCTTGCAACGGAGACGCAGAATTACCCTTTTCCGCCGGTCGTTATAGGACCACATGAATATATGATATTATGTCAGATGCAGGACACTTCCCTGTTCAGGGCTTATGGCCGGGTGGCAGGAATGAAAAACTTTCCCGCACTTACCGATGCCGGAAAAATAATTGCACTAACCAGCAGTTCCGGCGATCTGACAGATGGTATCGAATATTCATCAGACTGGTACAGGGATATTTTGAAATCTGAAGGAGGCTGGTCGCTCGAGATCATTGACATGAGTTATCCCTTCTCATCCGGGGACAACTGGAGGGCTTCGGTTTCAAGGACGGGGGGTACACCGGGCAGGGAAAACTCAGTTGCAGGCTGCAATCCTGACGTCAGTTTTATTGGTGTGACCAATGTTTTCCCTGAAGACAGCATGAAGATAAGCCTCTCATTCTCAGAAACTGTTCCGGAGCTTTCGGCTGAGATGATAAGCATCGGAATGAACGGATCCGGTATTCAGGATCTTACTTCTTCAGACAAACTTCTCAGAAGATTTTTGGTTGTTCCGGCGGAACCCCTTAAAAGGAAACAGATATATTCCCTTGAAGCCGATGACAGGATCAGGGATTATGCAGGCAACACCATGCAGGTCAATTCCTTCATGTTCGGGCTCCCCATGCAGGCGGCAACAGGTGATGTTATTTTCAGTGAACTTCTTTTCAATCCTTTGCCGGGAGGAGCAGATTATATTGAGTTTTATAACTGTTCAGATAAAATAATAGATGTCTCGAGGCTTGGAGTTGTTTCGGTGAGTACGGGAACATCCGATACGTCGGGTCTGTATTATCTTTCACAGGAGCACAGATGCCTGCTTCCCGGAGAATATTATGCCATAACATCCGGCAGAAGAACTGTATGCGAAGGATTCATTTCCTCCGAACCGGAAAGGATCTTTGAAGTATCCTCAATGCCTTCAATGCCCGATAAGGGAGGTCATCTTATCTTGCTCAACAGGCAGCTTGACGTGATCGATGAGGTTTTCTATGATGACGCTATGCACTTCTCCCTGCTCGGAACCACCGAAGGCGTTGCACTTGAGAGAACACGTTTATCCGGACTGTCATCAGACCGGACCCTCTGGCACTCAGCTTCAGAAACTTCCGGGTGGGGAACACCTGGAGCTCCCAATTCAGCTGTACCTGAGCATATGTTTAACGATGATCAGGTAACACTGTCAACAACAAGAATAACACCCGACAACGACGGTAATCAGGACTGGCTTGAAATCGGTATGAAATTCAGGGGTAACGGGAATATTGTTTCTGTCGCTGTTTTTGATGAATACGGCGGATTTGTCAGAAAACTGGCTGATAATCTGCTTGCTGGAACAGAGGCAACAATAATGTGGGATTGTACCGTGGATAATGAAAAGCTGGTCAGCCCGGGAGTTTATATCCTGCTGGTTACCGTTTTTAACGATGCGGGTAAGGTGAAAAAATGGAAAAAAGTCTGTACTGTCATCAGGTGATGGCCTGCCTTCCTGTGGGATCGGTCCGGGACCTGTTTCTGCCCGGCTCCCATGTATTGCCTGCAAATGCTGCATTGTAATTTTAAACTTCTGAAGAACCTGCGAGGTAAGGAAAAGGGAAGTCAAATGGGAATAGCAGACAGGACGATAGTTCCCCTTGGCTTCCACAAATCTTTATGGGGTTAATTGGGAAGTCAGACCGGCCATATGTGCAGGGAATCAGGTTATCGGAGTGGAACCAGGTGAAAGAGGTCAGGTTACTGCAATCAGCTCGGTCATGATCCTGGTCATCCCGGCTTCGGCCTTTTCTGCTTCCCTCTGAACCATTTCATGGGTGATGTATTCTATCTTTCCCTCAACTCCGAGATCTGTAATGATGCTGACTGCAAAGCAGGGGAGCCCCATATGCCTTGCAACAATTACTTCGGGCACGGTCGACATCCCTACTGAATCTGCCCCTATTATGCGGAAGTATTTATATTCAGCTGGGGTCTCGAAGGTAGGTCCTGTAGTTGCAAGGTAGATACCCGTCCGGATCCTGATCCCATTTTTCCCGGCTATAAGGAGTGCCTTTTCAATTAGCCCCCTGTCATATGCCTCGCTCATGTCGGGAAATCTGGGCCCTATCCTGTCATCATTCTTTCCTGTGAGCGGATTCGGCATCAGGTTGATGTGATCGGTGATTATCATTATATCGCCGATCTGAAACAACGGATTCACGCCGCCTGCGGCATTGGACAGAAAAAGATGCCGTATTCCGAGATATTTCAGGACCCTTATGGGAAGGACAACATCTTCCGGCCCGTATCCCTCGTAATAATGGAACCTTCCCTTCATGGCCACAACTTTTTTCCCGCCGAAATCACCGTAAATAAGTTTGCCTTCGTGCCCTTCAACAGTTGAAACAGGGAAATTCGGGATTTCACTGTAATCGACTTCCAGAGGGTTATCAATCTTTGCAGCCAGGCCTCCCAGCCCCGTTCCCAATACTATACCCGCCTGGGGTCCGTTGAACCCTGCCGATTTAAGAAATTCCGTGGTCTCGTTTATTTTCTCCAGCATAGTCAAGTATTATTTTGTCAAATTCGTCTTTCCCGCCGGCCGGAAAGCATACCCTGACCGGGATGTAATAAAGCGATTCCCTGATGTGATCCGGAATATCCGGGAGTTCTCTTAACCTCACACTGTCCTTTTCGGTGGTGATAACCAGCCTGCGGTGCGATTTAAGGCTGTTTCGGGCCCTGTCAATTTTCCTGATGTCCTTCCATGTGTAAATATGATGATCAGGAAAATCCAGATGTATGGTCTCAGGGAACATATTTTCCGCAAATCTGATAAATGATTCCGGGGATGCTATTCCGGTGATTATTACTGCTCCTGCTTTCTCCGGACCGGTTTCACCGGCGAAACTATTTTTTTCCGGTATGCTCCCAAACAGCTTTACGGGATGATTATATGAAAGTGAAGTAAAATATACCTTTTTCTTATGCACTTCATTCAGCCGGCGTGTTATTTTTTGCGTTTCCTCACGGCTTATATCCTTGGGAGATTTGGTAATTACAACTATATCGGAACGGCGGATGTTTTTAATGCTTTCCCTGAGATTTCCATAGGGAAGCATCTGATCTTCATACATGGGTCGGCCGTAATCTGAAAGAAGTATTGAAAATCCGGGTTTCATTCTCCTGTGCTGAAAACCGTCATCCATGATTATCAGGTCAAGGCCGGGATATTTCCGGACAAGATTGCTGATGCCATTTACGCGGTCGCCGTCAACGGCAACAATTATTCCGGGAAATTTACGGGAGATCTGAAGCGGTTCATCACCTGACTCACTTGCATTGGAACCGGGTGAGACGATCCTGAAGCCGGTTGATTTTCTTTTGTAACCCCTGCTCAATACAGCCAGCCGGTATTCTTTTCCGAGCAGTTCAATGAGATATTCAACATGAGGTGTTTTTCCCGTTCCGCCTACAGTGATATTGCCTGTACAGATAACCGGAATACTGAATTCCCTTGAAGTCAGAAAACCTGAGTCATACAGGTAATTTCTAAATGCTGTAACAAGACCGTAAACAAGTGCGGGAGGATATAACAGAAAGCTTCGTTTCTTGCCCATGCCTTAGTGGATATCAATAAAGTATGGCATTCTTGCCTGTATTCCCGACAGTTCTTTGATTGTCATGAGCTCCTCAACAAATCTGAAAGATTCCCCGAACTTGCTTTTAAGAATCCGGATTTTTGAGTCACCGCTGAGTTGGGATATCAGTCTGGCATAAGGTTCCTCCTGCACGGGGAGTTCTTTCAGGGAGTATTTTTCTATACCCGCCAGTGCGGCGGCACTATCGATTGATGCGGTGAGGCCGGCCGCAGCATCGACAAGTCCTATCCCCATTGCATCGGCTCCGCTCCATACACGACCCTGTCCGATATTGTCCACAGCCTCGGTACTCATATTCCTGCCAGATGAAACCTTACTGATAAAATCAAAATAGATCTTGTCGACACCAGCCTGCATAACTTCCTTCTCATAAGAAGTCATGGGCCGGTAAACTGACGGGAAATCTGAGTTCTTGTTTGTATTGACCGTTTCGGTAGAGATTCCAAGCTTCTGATCAAGAAATTTTCCTGCATTTGGCAGAAGTCCGAAAACCCCGATTGATCCGGTAATTGTTGCCGGATTGGCAAAGATCCTGGTGCCGGGGGCTGAAATGTAATACCCCCCCGATGCTGCATAATTTCCCATTGAGATTATCACGGGCTTGACTTTAGCAGCAAGTTCAAGCTCTTTCCAGATAATGTCGGAGGCAATTGCATTACCTCCCGGTGAGTTGACTCTTAGAACTATCGCTTTAACAGTCGAATCCTTTCTTTCTTTCCTGATCAGATCACCATATGTATCACCCCCGATGTTGTTCTGGCTGCCTTTTCCCATAGCAATTGTGCCGGAAGCATAAATGACCGAGATCTTGTTTTTTGCAGACACCATTTTCCGGGGGTCAGGTACCTTGGTGTATCTGGTCATGGGGACAAGCATTATTTTGTCATCGGTGGTAAGACCCGAACGGATTTTCAGGGTATCGATCAGGGCATCCCTGTAAATAAGTCCGTCAACCAGCCCGTTCTCCAGGGCTGTTGCAGGCAGATTCCCGGTCAGATTATCGGCTAGCTCGTTGATCTTCACGGGATCAATACCCCTTGACTTCGATATTTCCCCGACAACGTGTTTCCAGATGGATCCGATGAAAGCCCTTATCTGTTCTTCATTTTCCCTGCTCAGCTCATTAAGGATGAAGGGCTCAACTGCACCTTTGAATTTCCCGTGCCGGGTAACCTGAACATCCACGCCCAGCTTTTCCAGGGCTTTTTTGTAAAACATAACCTCTCCGCTAAGCCCCTTGAATTCTAAAGTTGATGAGGGATTTATGAATATCCTGTCGGCTGCCGTGGAAAGATAATAACCTTCCTGCAGGAGCACATAATCCGAATAGGCAATTACAAACTTCCCGCTTTTCCTGAATTCCTCAAGAGCCTGCCTTATCTCTCCGACAGTTGCCCAGCCGGAAGATGAGATACCGTTCTCGATCAGAATACCTTTTATTTTTTCGTCGGATGCAGCTTTTTTGATGTTTCGGAGGATTTCGTTCAGGCCCGCGGTCGGGGTTAGGGTCATATTGATTATGTCAAACCCGGCAAAGGGACCTGAGTCTCCCCTGTCGGGAATGCTGACCCCGGCTTTCAGAACAAGTACCGAATTGGCTGATATGGATGCCTGTTTATTTCCTGTGGCTATCATGACACTGATGGCCGAGAGCATGATTATGAACAACAGAATGGATGCAACGAATATCCCTGTGATTGCAGCCAGTGTATATTTCAGAAACTCTTTCATATGTTGTTAAAAGTTAAGGAAATGAATGTCAAAGATATTAAAAACATTGTATTTGTTCTGTTACGGTTCACAGATTTATATTAATATGCTCACCGATACGAAATCGGGAATGTGAAATGAGTCCCCTGAAACCACGGCTTTTTCGAAACCTTCCGATTCATTTTGTAAATTGCACTTATTTCAGGAATAGTGGCCTGATTAATTCACGGACTCTGATCCCTGGCTTAAAAATCTGCAGGAAGTTCCTGCAGATCAGATGATTAGAATAAGTTCAGAAGAAACCTGGTTCATTATTTGGAACGCGAAGATAAAATAGTTACAGGCATTTTCCTGGGCCTTGGTACCAATGAAGGCGACAGGGTTGAAAACCTGAAAATGGCACTTACTCTGATTAACGAAGAAGTAGGTGATATAACGGCGTTATCCGGTGTCTATGAAACTGATCCCTGGGGGTTTGAAAGCAGCAACCGGTTTCTGAACATGGTTGCAAATGTTACTACCCGGCTGGTACCGGCAGCCCTCCTGAAAAAAACGCAGGAAATTGAAAAAAAACTTGGACGGGTCAGAAGCCAGGTGCGTTTTAGCTCACGAAGCATGGATGTTGATATACTGCTTTTCGGCAACCGGGTGATAAATCAAAGGAAACTTACGGTTCCCCATCCACTAATTCCTGAAAGAAGGTTTGTTCTCGTCCCTTTATGCGATCTTATTCCCGGGAGAATCCATCCGGTGCTGAAACAAACATTTTCCGAACTGCTGATACAATGTCGGGATACCGGCAATGTAAGCCGGACAGAAATCAGCCTGGAACTACCTGGTAAAAGGAAAGGCTGAATGACCGGCGGCTCGATCATTTCAGCAATAAGATAGGAAATCCCTCAGGTTCATATAAGGCCGTTGTCGGCAAAGCTGTAATAATCCCGGTCTGATATTATCAGATGGTCGAGCAGCTGAATGTCCATCAGGTTTCCGGCCTCCCTGATTTTCCGGGTGATTTTTGTATCGGAGTCACTCGGGGCCAGATTGCCTGAAGGATGATTGTGGCAGACGATAATACCGGAGGCCAGGTTTTCCACAGCCTTTTTCATAATTATCCTGATGTCGGTAACGGTACCGCTTATACCCCCCTGGCTCAGTTTTATCCTGTCGATGACCTTGTTCGACCGGTTCAGGAAGAGCACCCAGAATTCCTCGTATGACAGATCGGAAAGCAGCGGCCTAAAGATGTCAGCAACATCTTTCGAGCATTTTATCACGGAAACTTCAGGAAGTTCAGCCAGGTTCCTTCTTCGTCCCAGCTCGAGGGCCGCAGCAATTGTAACCGCCCTTGCCGGCCCGATTCCTCTTATTTTCCTCAGATCGGAAACTGACAGTTTTCCAAGTGAGCTGAGGTTATTGTTAACCATTCCAAGCAGTTCCCTGCCCAGATCAACGGCAGAACTCCTTTTTGTTCCCGAACAGATCAGGATCGCAAGTAATTCGGCATTACTCAGGGAGGACATGCCTTTTTTGAGAAATTTTTCCCTGGGCCTGTCCTCGACGGCCCAGTCGGTGATTTTAGGTGACATGCAGCGAAATATTTATTCATGAAAATAATAAAAATCCCGGGATGATGCAGCCGGTCATGAAAAATTTCTCATGCCCGATGAAACAAAAAAGGTGTGATCATATGACCACACCTTTTTGTGATATGTTTTTGACCTGCTTATTTCAGGGAATTGACGTGCCTTGCAACTGATGATTTCAGGTTTGAAGCCTTGTTTTTGTGTATCATGTTTTTCCTGGCCAGCCTGTCAAGCATGGAATTCAGCCTGGGCAGCATTGCTGCCGCTTCTTCCTTGTTTGAAGTGCTGCGTATCTTCTTGAGTGCATTACGCATGGTCCTACCGTAATACTTGTTATTCTCCTTTCTCGTTTCGGTCTGTCTTATCCTTTTTTCTGCCGACCTGTGATTAGCCATGATATTCTAATTTGTCTCCCTTTGTTTTTTGTAGTCCATAGGGGAATCGAACCCCTGTTACCAGGATGAAAACCTGACGTCCTAACCACTAGACGAATGGACCGTTAAAAGAACTTTTAAATGCGGATGCAAAGAAACAATGTTTTTTTTGATATACAAAATTTTTCATTAAAAAACGTATCTGACTGACACGGCACCGTTTATTCCTCCCCATCCTGCTGATCCGATAAGATTCAATGAGGGATACAGGTCGAATGAGAAATTCAGGGGATGGTAGTCCAGTGTGTATTCAAGTCCTATTATCCCGTCAATTCCAAAAACCGGGCCCGTATAACCGGCCTTCAGCCTGGGGTTGTAACCGGCATCCCAGATCCCTGAATGGATTCCGCCTCCCCAGAACCAGTATAAGCCGTGGTGATTTTTTACCCGGTGTTCCTTTTCAAGGAAACCTGCAAGTGTAATGCCGCCCCATCTGGTAGCCAGCATACCCTCCAATGCATAATCCCTGTTCAGAAAATGCTTAAGAGTCAGTCCAATGGGAAGGCCTGCCCTTATACCCATACTGGTTTTATATTCCTGGCTGTACGAGGATGATGCAAGGATCAGACTCAGCAGGACGATTAAAAAACCTCTTTTCATTAACGAAATAATGTAACCCATCATCCCAGGTTGCCTGAATTTGCCGGCAACATCCGGGAATGCTGAAATGTAGAGGTATAACGGAACCCGTTGCTTTTTGTTATTACAATCCGTGTGGCAGGAACGGAATTTAGCGGAGGTGGGCCGCGGGTACTGTGAAAAGTTGCAGGAACATCCAATAGGAGCCTTCCGGTTAAACGCTTATATTTGTACAATGTACCATGAAAGGAGCTGTTTTATGGATACAAGACTGAAGCGCGACTATATCGGGGGTCACTCACTGGAACTGTTGCGGAGCGGTGAGCAGTTTTTTGCCGAGAATGTCAGGCTGATAAATGAGGCCAAACGATATATACATTTCCAAACCTACATTGTTGATGAGGATCAGACTGGCCTGAGAGTGATCGACGCACTGATCAGAGCCGCTGAAAGGGGAGTCAGGATATATCTGCTTCTCGATGCTTTCGGTACAAAATACCTTTCCGGTGGGTTGATCAAAAGGATTGAAAGCTCCGGGATCCTTTTCAGGTTTTTCTCCCCGGTTTTTATCAAGAAAGGTTTCCAGCTCAGTCTCCGCCTTCATCACAAGGTACTTCTCGTTGATGGCGAAGCTGCAATAATCGGAGGGATGAACTATGCTGACCGCTATCACGGAACTCCGCAAAAAAAAGAATGGCTCGATTTTGCTGTTTTGATGAAAGGACCTGAGTGCGTGCACGTAAACAGTATTCTCAGGAGGCATTGGAACAAAACATTTATTTCCAGGCAAGAGCGGGCTCATGAGACTGCCAGCCAGATCAAAACCTATGAAGAGAATATCAGGCTCAGGGTTCTCGAAAATAACTGGTACCGCAACAAGATAGAAATACTCAGGAGTTACCGGCATGCATTCAAACATGCCCATTTGAGGATGATCATTCTTGCCAGTTACTTTCTTCCGGGGCGCCTCGAAAGGAAACTGCTGAGGCAGGCAAGCACGAGGGGTGTGGATATAAAAATAGTCCTCACGGCAGAATCTGATGCTCCCATGTTCAAGCGTGCAACACGTTTTCTTTATGAATATATTTTAAGGAACAATATCACGATTTATGAATACCTGCCTGCCAACCTTCATGCAAAGGTGGCCGCTGTCGACGGAAAATGGTGCACTATTGGCAGTTATAATCTGAATCATATCAGCGACTACGGGAGCATAGAAATGAACGTGGGTGTGACTGACACGGCTTTTACCCGGAAATTCGAGGATCTTCTTTCGGAAATTATCAGGAACGATTGCAGGCAGATAACATTTGAAGAATATCTGAGGCGCAGGACCTGGTATTCGCAGCTCAGGGGATGGATGTCGTATCAGATGATCAGGCTCTTCATGCGCATAATGGCGCAGATGACTTCCAGGAAAAAGAAGCCGTCTAACTGAAAACTCCGGATAAACTGTTTTTCAGTGCTGATGGAAGCTCATCGAAATGAATTCAAGAACCGATGGCAAAGCGCTTCTCCAGTACGACCAGGTGTGGCCGCCGTCGCGGATCCTGAACTCATGGGGAATCTCCTTCTTCCGCATTGCTATGTGGACAAGCGAATTTCCCTCAAAGAGGAAATCATCATCACCGCAGTCGATGTACCATCTTACGGCTTTCTTGTTTTTTTCCTGAATATTGTTTATCAGACTCAGGACACTGTAATTATTGAAATACTTATCCCTTTCGGCACCGGATATTCTTTTTACGGCAGGCCACAGTATGTACTGACCCGTCTCCTCAATATTTTCCGGACCGGTTGCGGCGCTGAGGGGGCAGGCAGAAGAAAACAATTCCGGACGATGGAGCGCATAAATGAAAGTTCCTTCTCCTCCCATCGATAACCCGGCAATTGCACGGTAATTCTTTTCACCTTTTATGCGGAAAATCTTTTCAACGTATGGCATCAGCTCATCAAAAAAGAAATCCTCATATCGCCACTCTCCCTTGATATCATTGACATAACCCACCTTCCCGGTGTTTGCATCGGGCATTATTATTACCATAGGCGTTGCCTTGCCTTCATTTATTGCCTTGTCAGTTATATGCTGAACCTCTCCGAACTGCACCCAACCGGTCTGATCATCACCGTAACCATGCAACAGATACAGTACCGGGTAAGCCCTTTGAGAGGTTTCATAGTCGGGTGGCAGGTAAACGGCAAATTTCCTGTCCATTTTTAATATCTTGCTTGGCATCGACATATTGTCCATGACTTTTCCGGTCTGAGCTGGCATAACCTGTGGGAATAAAAATATAATCACTGGAAGCAATAACTTTTTCATACAGTCAGATTTTTGTTTTTTCTTACTGGAAAACGGGATAGCTTATTATTCAGCCCTAAAAATAATCGATTTTTTCAAATTGACAGGCCCCGATAATCACTGTAACAAACTTTTTTACTGCCATAACACATGAATCGGATTTTTCCCGGGTCAAATAATTATTTTTGCCATTATTGTGTTCAAACCGGGATAAATGAAGCTTAATCTTTTCAATATCACTAATTTCAAGGTTGATGGCGGAGCAATGTTCGGAGTTATTCCCAGGGTTTTATGGTCAAGGGTCTGTGTTCCCGATGAAAATAATTTTATTGTTCTGGCGCTCAGATCGATTGTTGCGGAAACCGACGGTCATGTTATACTTGTTGACACCGGCTGGGGTGACAAACAGGATGCAAAATTTTTCAGACACCTGAATCTGAGTGGGGGCGAAGGCCTTATTGAAGGCCTTCGCAGGCTGGGCTATTCGGGAAACGATATTACCGATGTTGTTTTCACACATCTGCATGCTGACCATTGCGGAGGCGCAACACGGCTGAGCAATGATGGCCGGACAACCAAGATGGTGTTCCCAAATGCTGCCCTCCATGTGAGCCGTGTTCAATGGGAATGGGCTGTGAAAAACAATCCGCGCGAAGAGGATTCCTTCCTTGAGGAAAATATTCTTCCACTGATGCATGGCGGCCGGCTTAACTTAATCGATGAGGATTGTGAGCTGTTCAGGGGATTTTCAGTCAGGATCTGCTATGGGCACACCCCCGGCCTGATGTATGCAATGATTGATTATAACGGCAAAACCATTGTGTTCGCGGGCGACCTTATACCAACCGCGGCCCATGTTCCGCTATTGTGGAACATGAGTTATGATATTGAAACCCTCAGGACCATCGAGGAAAAAAACAGGTTACTGAATGAGGCTCTGGACAAGAACCACATAATTGTATTTCAGCATGACGAACTTACGGAATGTTGTACATTGGAAATGACGCCCAAAGGGATCAGGCCCGGAAGAAAGTTCAGTTTCAGTGAGATCCTCCGTAAATAACTCCTCCGCTAGGTTTGCCTGGACAGGGATATTATTCTTAAAAACCCGTATTGATGTAATAAATTCACCCGGAGAAATTATACCCTGACCTGCACAGGCCACCAAAATCCCATATGCATTTGATAAGCATCTTCCAAAATACCCGCACCAGGACTGGAGAACGGTATGCGGCAACTGTGTTGTCAGAACTTTAGCGCCCGGGATTGTTCACGGTTGTGGAAAACTTTGGAGAATATCATTCCCGTTTTGTTCCTATCTTTGACAAAGATTCTGCAGTATCCTGCAATAAATTCATTGTTAATTGAATAACAGAGATATGGCCGATTTTATTTATGAAAAACCCTTTCAGACCGGAGGGGATTCAACCAGGTATCGTAAACTGGCAGGTGATTTTGTAAAAATTGTCGAATCGGGTGGCAGAAAAGTTCTCAAGGTGGATCCGGAGGGACTTGAACTCCTTGCCGCCATGGCGGTTTCGGATCTTTCCTTTTACCTGAGGACATCACACATCGAAAAACTCAGGAAAATCATTGATGATCCTGAGGCAACAGATAATGACAGGTTCGTGGCCTATGTAATGATCCGTAACTCGGTAATATCAGCGCGCGGAGAACTGCCATGGTGCCAGGACACCGGCACCGCAATTGTGATGGGGAAAAAGGGAGAGGATGTCTATACCGGAGCCAATGATGCCCTGCATCTTTCGAAAGGTATTTACAGGACATTTCAGGATAGGAATCTCCGGTATTCCCAGATTGTGCCCTACACCATGTTCGAAGAAAAGAATTCCGGAACAAATCTTCCTGCCCAGATTGATATTTACGCAACGGAAGGTAATGTATACGAGTTCCTTTTCATAACAAAGGGAGGAGGATCGGCTAACAAGACTTACCTTTATCAGGAGAGCAAATCGTTGCTGAATGAGGAATCGCTGGAAAAATTTGTCAGGGAAAAAATTAAGGATCTGGGCACTTCAGCATGCCCTCCGTATCATCTTGCGCTGGTGATCGGCGGTACTTCAGCGGAAGCAACGCTGAAGGCTGTGAAGGAAGCCTCTGCAGGCTATCTCGATGATCTTCCGGTGACCGGGAACGAGGCCGGACGGGCATTCAGGGATATCGCCTGGGAACAAAGGATAGAAAAGATTTGTCACGAATACGGGGTAGGGGCCCAGTTCGGAGGCAAATATTTCGTGCATGATGTCAGGGTTATACGACTTCCCCGCCACGCTGCATCCTGTCCCGTTGGACTTGGGGTCAGTTGCAGCGCCGACAGGAATATCAGGGCAAGGATAGACGCGAATGGTATTTTTATGGAAGAGCTGGAAAAGGACCCGGCACGTTTCCTGCCAGAAAAGGCACCGGAACTTGAGAAACCCGTTGAGCTGGACCTCGACCGTCCAATGAAGGAAATACTTGCCGAGCTTACCAGGTATCCCGTCAGAACCCGGCTGAACCTTCGCGGAACATTGATAGTTGCCCGCGACATAGCTCATGCCCGGATAAAGAAAATGATAGATGAAGGACAACCCATGCCGAAATACTTCAAAAACCACCCTGTTTATTATGCCGGTCCGGCCAAAACACCTGCCGGCAAGCCTTCGGGGAGTTTTGGGCCAACCACAGCAGGCAGGATGGACAGCTACGTGGACCTTTTCCAGAGCATGGGAGGCTCCCTTATAATGATAGCCAAAGGCAACCGGAACAGACAGGTGATCGATTCGTGCAGGAAGTACGGCGGATTTTACCTGGGATCGATCGGCGGCCCCGCAGCCATTCTGGCCGAGGAGAATATTAAATCGGTCGAACTGGTCGATTTCGGGGATCTGGGAATGGAAGCCGTGAGAAAAATAAGGGTGGAGAACATGGCGGCATTCATCATTACCGACGACAAGGGCAATGACTTCTTTGACGAGTACAATAAGGAGTAAAACTAAATTATTTCCTCAATTTCAAATATCTCGTGCCTGTCGAGACTGAGCCAGTACCTGATGGTGTTCTTCCTTACAAGCTCCCAGTAAATATTACTGTCGAGCCCGTAAATAAAATTGATCTCTTTCAGTTCGGAGATGATCTTTTCGGCAATATCAGGCCTCAGGGTGAGTCTGATCTTCCTGTTCATATAACTGAATTCCGCCATTGGTTTTGCCGGTACATCGTCGACCACCTTCAGCAATCCATGCCCGGGAGTGGATCCAGTGCTAACCTGCAGACCGTCGTTGAAACAGCTTACCGGGGTAATGGACCCGGCATAGGATGTGGTCCTGAATTCATCGACACCGGTGTTGAAATATTCCCTTGCCCTAATTCCCATTTTGACGCCTATAATGGCGAACACTCCTAGATGCCGGTGAAGTTCGTTGGCCAATACACCTGAACTCCATTCATCAATACCGTATTTTTTTATAATTTCTGAAACATGATCCTTCAGATCGTCGAAATAGAATGCCGGATTATCTGGAAATTCCTTTATCACCTGGTTCCGTTCAACTGTTTCTCCTTTCAGAATTGCCAGGGTCTTTTCCCTCAGTTGATTTATATCAGCTGCCCGGGATTCTGAATTAATACCGGAGGCAGTTGTATTGAACAGCGCCGGAAAATGAATAAAAAGAGGGATCGTTTCATCGGTCGCGGCATATATAAAATCATGTCCGGCATCAGTTGCAGAACTGAAAAAAACAGATAACTTTTCTGCATAGATACTGCATATCCCGGATATATCCGCAATCAGTTCAGTGTTATAAAACTCCTTTTCACCGGCCGGCTTTATGATTTTTACGGGAATACTCCCTTTCAGTATACCTGCCGCAGCCTTTTTATCAATATTGTAATTGAATCCTTTGGTATCCGAAAATCCATCAGCACTCCAAACAATCTCTTTCACCTGCCGGCTGAACGACGGGATCGCGTTAAATGCCGTCCATGCAGTTGTCAGTCCTCCAAGCGAAACAAATGATATTTGGGTCTTTTCCTCGGAAAAGACCCAGCTGATTAGATCCAGGGCCGCCGGTGCATCCTGCGGTGACAGGTTTGTTTCATCACCCCACTGTGTTTTCAGTGCCATGCTGATATCTGGTGATTTGAAACTTACACTGCTGTTTATTCCCACCGGTACCCCTTCATGAAAATAGGAGTTCAGCAGGCTCCTTACCTTCCTGTAGGTATTTTCAGCGGAAAGGGTGCCGGATGAGGCGATAACAGCCAGAACCCTTACATCGGGCGATGCCAGGAACATTGTTATTGCCCTCATATCGTCTATTCCTCCGTCGGTATCGATTATTACATAATGTGATGGTTTCCACGGATGAGCCAGCAGGGTGAAATTCAGAATTAGGAATATGGCAATAAAAAAATACTTTTTCATGTGAGAAGAATTTTATATACTACTGAATGTTAAGTGATTCACATGGAGTCCAAAATGGATTTTATTTTCATGCTTGTTTGTGATTTTGTATCATGTGGGTTTCATATAAAAATAATTAATTGTTTTTGTTCGTATGCCTGTCTGACTCCCGCGGCAGGGAATCATAAATGATTGAACACGATTATTTTCATTCATATTTGAATTTTTGTCAGTCATGTGTGTTATATCTTCTTGTCAGAAATCGTAAAAATAAGAAATGCTTGCCGGGATTCGTCCTGAATTTTAAAAATTCACTTTTTCCTTTTAAATCATGATTTATTCAGTTTTACGAATGAGATTATTTTTTATCTTGACCCGCACATTTTTAAATTTATGAAGAAACTCATGTTATGGTTCACCCCGGGGCTGATTGCCGGGGCGCTTGTCATACTTGGTGCCCAGCGGGCGGTGGATATAACCTCAACCAATAAGTTCTGCGTTTCTTGTCACATTCATCCCGTTGCTGATGCTGAATGGAAGAAGTCAGTTCATTATGATACAAAATCCGGCTATCGGGTAGGATGTGCCGAGTGTCATCTGCCCCCAAAGGGAGAGGGGTTTCTTTGGGAAAAAGGAAAAACCGGGCTGCGCGATCTGTGGAGCTATATTTTCAGGGATTCGGCTTCCTTTGACTGGGAAGCAAAAGGACGGCTTGAATATGCCAGGAAGCATGTTTATGAAAGCTCCTGTATCAAATGCCATGAGAATCTTTTTCCTGCAAAGCTCACAAAAGAGGGGGAGGATGCGCATCTGTATTATACCCAGCAGCCAAAGACTCCTGATCTGTACTGTATTAACTGTCATCTGAATGCCGGTCACTACATTGAGGGCTACACTCACGGGAGCAATGTAACATTCGGCAAGGTATCCTCAGCTCCAAAGGAAATCTTTTCCGAACCTGCTATTGTCACCGGGTTTGAAAATTTCACGGAAAAGATTCCGGCCTCATCCGTTTCTTTCGAAATGGTTGCAATTCCGGGAGGAACGTTTGAAATGGGCAGTCCTGAGGATGAACCTTTCAGAAAGCCCGATGAAGGACCGGTGAGGACGGTTGAGATAAGTCCGTTCTTCATGGGGCAGACAGAGGTAACGTGGGATGAGTACCTGGCATTCTATGTGCAGACTTCAGTTGAGGGGCGCTCAACCGATACGGAAGGGCTCAGAAACGAAATTTCGGCAGGGGCCAGGACTGATGCCATTTCCGGGGCTACCCCGCCTTACGGCCAGCCCGACCAGGGATGGGGCCTGGGACAACGCCCTGCTATTTCGTTCTCCTTCCATGCTGCTGAGACTTATTGCAAATGGCTGTCGCAGGTGACCGGAAAAAATTACAGGCTGCCCACTGAAGCTGAATGGGAGTATGCCTGCAGGGCAGGTACGACCGGACCTTACTTTTTTGAAGGTGATCCGAGAAAATTCGAGAAGTCGGGGCTCAGGGCAAGGATATCCAAAAATGATACGGCTGTCATCAACAGCTATGTAGTTTATAACGAAAACAGCCCGTCTAAAACCCAGCCTCCTGATTTTGTGAAGCCAAACCCGTTTGGATTGATCAATATGCTGGGGAACGTTGCCGAGTTCTGTTCCGACTGGTATCAGCCAAATGCATATTCGGAATATCCCGGAGGAACCATCCGGGATCCGAAAGGACCTGAAACAGGTTCGGAGCATGTTATCCGTGGTGGAAGTTTCATGAATCCGGCAGGATTGGTCCGCAGTGCAGCACGCGATTATACCAGGACTGAAGCGTGGCTGAAAACAGATCCGCAAATGCCTAAAAGCATCTGGTGGTATTCAGACTGTTTTAATGTGGGATTCAGGGTTGTGTGTGAGTATGATGAAAAGACGGGAAAGGAAGTTAAAAAACCTTAAATAAAGGCCTGACAATGATAATTTAAAATAACTATATTTACATTTGATTAGTTACAGTTGCCTTGATAGCCAGTATTTTATTAAGATATTCATAAATCCTTTCCGACATGAAAAAATCCAGTATCTCAAGACGTGATTTTTTTGGCAAAGCTGCAGCTGCAGGGATAGTATTGCCAACAATTATTACAGGATGCAGCAGCCAGCCCAGAAAAGTTGTTGCAGTACCAAATTTTCTAGATCAGGCTCCCGACGGAGCGGTGCTTAAAGCCGGCGTGATCGGTTGCGGAGGACGCGGAACAGGGGCAGCGATCAACTTCCTTAGTGCCGGTCCAAATCTTCAGGTAACCGCCCTTGCGGACACCTTCAAGGATCGCGTCGACAATTGCAGGGAGAGAATTCTTCAGGAGAAAGGCCAGGAAGTGCCTGCTGAGAACTGCTTCGTTGGATTCGATGCCTATCAGAAGGTAATAGATTCAGGAGTTGATATTGTCATTCTTGCCACTCCTCCATTTTTCCGACCGGAACACCTGGCCGCAGCCGTTCAGGCCAGGAAGCATATTTTTTCCGAGAAACCTGTTTGCGTGGACCCGGTAGGAGCCAGGTCGGTTATGGCAACTGCAAAGAAAGCCGAGGGCTTGGAACTTAGTATTGTAACCGGTACCCAGCGCCGTCACCAGCGCGATTATGTCGCCACCTGGCAGCAGGTTCAGCAGGGGATTATCGGCGAACTGACGGGAGGAAATGTATGGTGGAACGGAGGGAAGCTATGGCACCGCGATAAAAACCCCGACTGGACGGAAATGGAATGGATGATCCGTGACTGGGTCAACTGGACGTGGCTGTCGGGCGATCATATTGTTGAACAGCATGTTCATAACCTGGATGTGGCAAACTGGTTCACAGGCAAACATCCCGTCAAGGCAGTCGGTATGGGATCGAGGCTCAGACGTGTAACCGGCGACCAGTATGATAATTTCAGCGTCGACTATACATTTGAAAACGGAACCCATATTCACAGCATGTGCCGCCAGATAAACGGCTGTGCCAATAATGTCTCGGAACGCCTTCAGGGTACCAAGGGATCCACGAACTGCCAGAATTCAATTCTCAGCCTTGACGGTGAAGAAATATGGAAATATGAATACCCTCTCGACAAGGATCAGAAACCTACGAACACCGTAAGCGTTGATCCATATGTTCAGGAGCATATCGATCTTGTAACCGCAATACGCACAGGCAAACCATTCAATGAACTGGAAAATACCGCAATTTCCACCATGGTGGCCATTATGGGCCGCGTGTCGGCTTACACGGGCAAGGAAACAACTTACGAAGAAATGATGAACTCGGATCTGAAGCTTGGTCCCAAGGTGTTTGTTTTCGGTCCGGTTGATATTCCTAAGGAAGTGCCGATTGCCGGCCTGCCATATGTTCCCCAGGCTTAAGATTTTCAGTGAACAGTAAATGCATCGTATATGGATAATTCAAGAAGGGATTTCATTAAGAAGGCAACTGCGACAGGAGCCGCCATAATGGCAGCTCCTGTTCTGTCGGGCAGCCAGAAAAAACAGGCCGCGAAAAAAGCCCCTGAGGCCGTTGCTCCCTTTAAGCTCAAATATGCTCCCTCAATCGGCATGTTCAGGGAACATGCCGGTACAGATATTATCGACAATATTAAGTTCTGTCATGATATGGGCTTCAGGGCCATGTTTGACAACGGACTGATGAGCAGGCCGGTTGCAGACCAGGAATTGTTGACTGGTGAACTCAGACGGCTTGGAATGGATTTTGGTCCCTTTGTTCTCTACGCAGATTTCGGGGTAACATCTTTCGTTCTGAACAAGCCGGAGATCAGGCAAATGCTGATCGGTAAAATGAAGGAAGGCGTCGAAGTATCAAAGCGGACGGGAGCCAGATTTGCACTCGTCGTCCCCGGCCGTTATGACGAAAGGCTGCACCGGGATTTCCAGACTGCCAATGTGATTGATAACCTGAGATATTGCTGCGATATTGTTGAACCGGCAGGACTCACCATAGTACTTGAACCACTCAACGTGCTGCACGACCATCCGGGATTGTTCCTGACCGGAATTCCCCAGGCCTTTGCCATCTGCAGGGCTGTAAACAGGAAATCATGCAAGATCATAAATGATATCTACCATCAGCAGATAACGGAAGGGAACATTATTCCCAACATTGAAGCAGCCTGGGATGAAATAGGCGCCTTTCATTGCGGCGACAACCCCGGGAGAAACGAGCCCGGAACGGGAGAGATCAATTACAAAAATGTGTTTAAATACATTCACAGCAGGAATTATGACGGAGTGATATGCATGGAACACGGGATCAGGGAAAAAACCAGGGAAGGTGAGGCCCGGGTGATCCAGGCCTACAGGGATTGTGACAATTTTTAAAAATCAGGAACCAGCTATTGGAAAAATGACAAAATAAAAAATGGAAAGAAAGATTTATTCATTGCTTACTCTGATAATGATGTTGATCGGCTTCGGAACAGCAGACGGACAGGTATCGCGGCTTTATGCAGGAAAATACGCCGGACAGGGAGAGAAAGGACTACTGGTACTCGATGTTGATTTTGCCAGGGGCACCATCGCAGCCATTTCGGAAAATGATGCCGGTATCAATCCTTCATATTTCTGCATTTCCAGAAAGAACAGTATGTTATATGCAATAAATGAGGTCGGCAGATTCAATGGTCAGAGAAGCGGCAGTGTTACCACACTAAAACTCGACATAAAAAAAGGAACGGCTGAAAAGATCACAGATCTTGCAGTTCCCACCGGCGGCCCGTGCTATGTTTCTCTTTCACCTGGGGAAGACTACCTGCTGATTGCAAATTATGGAAGCGGCTCGGTGGCAGTGGTCAGACTTGATGCCGGAGGTGTTCCTTCGGAAGTAAGTGACACAATTATTTTCAGGGGTCCTGAAGGGACACGCTCTCACCCGCACATGATAGCCCCCGGCCCTGAAGGAAAGAAGATTTATCTCACCGATCTCGGGCTCGACCGGATAGCAATCTATGACCTCGACAAGGCTTCAGGAAAGCTTAAGAACACCGGGTATGCTCAACTTGCAAAGGGAGCGGGACCACGACACTTTGCCTTTGGAAAGGACGGGTCCAAAATGTATGTGGTCAATGAGCTTAATTCCACCCTGACGGTTTTTGACGTTGCAAAAAACGGAAATTTAACCGAGATCCAGACCCTGTCAGCACTGCCCCCGGAGTTCACCGGTAAAAGCTACTGCGGCGACATACACGTTTCTAATGACGGCAAATTTGTCTATGGTTCAAACCGTGGAGATAACTCAATCACAACGTTCAAAATATCTGCCGATGGCAGGGTTTCCGTAGCAGGCTTTACACCCTGCGGAGGGGAATGGCCAAGGAACTTTGTAATTGATCCGTCAGGGAAGTACATTCTTGTGGGAAACCAGAATTCCAATAATATTTCGGTTCATAAAATTGATCCGGTTTCAGGAATACCGGGACCGCAAATTTCAAATTTTGATACAAAGAGCCCGGTTTGCCTTAAGTTTATTACACCTTGAAGTCCTGAAACGGATTGATCCAATCCGGGAAATTGAAAATTGCATATCTCTGACCGGAATTATTCATTATGAATCGTAATGATCTGTTGAACAGCCTGCTGGAGAACAATGACCGGCAGTGGGATATAATTGTAATAGGTGGCGGGGCCACCGGTCTGGGGATTGCCCTTGATGCTGTCACCCGGGGTTACAGAACAATTTTGTTTGAGCAGTCAGACTTTTCCGCAGGTACCTCTTCCAGAAGCACAAAACTTGTACACGGAGGGGTCCGTTATCTTGCACAGGGCGACATACTACTTGTGAAGGAGGCATTGCATGAGAGAGGACTAATGCTGAACAATGCACCTCACCTGACATCAGACCAGGAATTTATCATACCTGCTTATACATGGTTCGATTGCATGCTCTATACCGTGGGATTGAAATTCTATGATTTCCTTGCCGGCAGGTTAAGCATGGGCAGATCATATTTCATCTCAGGCCCTGAGGTCAAAAGCCGGCTTCCTCTCATCAATCCGAAAGGGCTCAAGGGGGGAATCGTTTACCATGACGGACAGTTTGACGATTCCAGGATGGCAATTGCTCTTGCTGATGCCTTCGTCAACAGGGGAGGGATTGCCCTTAATTATTTCAGGGTAACGGGCCTGTTAAAGGACGGGAACAACAGGATATCAGGGGTAATGACGTCTGACATGATTTCCGGACAGGAGCATTTAGTCCGCGGCAGATTGGTTATAAATGCCACGGGGGTTTTTGCAGATGAGATTCACAGGATGGATGATCCGATGTCAAAACCTACAATTCGCCCGAGCCAGGGCATACACCTGGTGCTTGACGGCAGTTTCCTGCAGAGCCGTTCAGCATTAATGATCCCGAAAACGGACGACGGCCGTGTACTGTTTGCCATTCCATGGTTTGGTAAGGTGGTGACAGGCACCACTGATACCCCTCTTGATAGAATATCCCGCGAGCCGCGTGCCCTCGACTCAGAAATAGATTTTATTTTAGGAACTGCCGGCAGGTATCTTGTCAGAATGCCGGGTAGAGACGATATCCTGTGCATTTTTGCCGGATTGCGGCCGCTTGCCGCAGATCCTGCCAACCCGGGATCAACCAGGGAAATATCTCGCCGTCATAAGATAATCATTTCCAGGTCGGGACTTCTGTCAATTGTAGGAGGGAAATGGACCTCCTACCGGCGGATGGCAGAAGAAACAATCGACAGGGGTATTAAAGCCGGTATGCTCCCTTACCGGAAATGTGTCACCAGAAACCTTAAATTATACGATAATAACCAGGTTTTAAAGGCGGAACGGCTGAAAATTTACGGGAACAGGGCAAAGGAGATTGAGAATATGACAGATGAAGATCCCGAACTGGGTGTACGGATCAGCAGCAAGCTGCCATATACCCGTGCGGAGATAATCTGGATCTGCAGGAACGAGATGCCGCTAACGCTGGAAGATATGCTCGCCAGACGTACCAGGGCCCTTATTCTGGATGCAAGGGCCAGCCTTGAGATGGCTCCGGAAACAGCCAGGCTGATGGCCGGCGAAATGGGATTTGATGAGAAATGGGTCACTGAGCAGACCAATGCCTACGGGCAGCTTATTGAGAGTTACTTATAAAAAAATAAAAAATCCTGCCCATATGAATAAATTCATACTCTCACTTGATCAGGGCACGACAAGCTCCAGGGCAATTATTTTTGATGGTAGCGGAGTACCTGTTTCTTCCGCACAAAAGGAATTTACCCAGATATTTCCCAAGCCGGGATGGGTGGAACATGATCCCGACGAAATCTGGTCGACCCAGGCTGGTGTAGCTGCCGAAGCATTGGAAAAAGCCCGGCTTGAAAGCAGCAATATTGCTGCAATAGGAATTACCAATCAGCGGGAGACAACAATAATCTGGAACAGGAGAACCGGCAGGCCCGTATATAATGCCATTGTCTGGCAGGACAGGAGGACTGCGGAGTTTTGCGAAAGGCTTAAGGCTGAGGGTTTGGGAAAGGTTATACTTGAAAAGACCGGACTTGTCATCGATGCTTATTTTTCAGCAACAAAGGTCAGATGGATACTCGACAATGTTGAAGAAACCAGGCAACTTGCAGAAAAGGGCGAACTTGCCTTCGGGACTGTCGACAGCTGGCTTGCCTGGAATCTGACCAGGGGCGGGCTGCATATAACCGATGTGTCGAATGCATCGAGGACCATGTTGTTCAATATCCATACCCTTAAATGGGATCAGGAGCTTCTCAGGTTATTTGATGTTCCGGAGAGCCTTCTGCCGGAAGTCAGATCCTCAAGCGATATTTACGGAGAGACCTCGGGGCTGTTCAAATCGGCAATACCGGTTGCAGGAATTGCCGGCGATCAGCAGGCAGCTCTTTTCGGACAGATGTGTACGGAACCGGGAATGGTTAAAAACACCTATGGCACAGGATGCTTCATGATGATGAACACTGGCAGGAAGCCGCCTGTGTCTGAAAGCCGCCTTCTTGCGACCGTAGGATGGAAGATAGGGAACGACATCCATTATGCACTTGAAGGCAGTATATTCATTGCGGGAGCCGTAGTTCAGTGGCTCCGCGACGGATTGAAGATCATTTCCAGATCGTCGGAAGTGGAAAAAATAGCCTCTGAGGTTGAAAGCAACGGGGGTGTTTATTTTGTTCCGGCATTTGCCGGGCTGGGAGCACCATACTGGAACCAGCATGCCAGGGGTACGCTTGTGGGGATAACCAGGGGAACCTCTTCTGCACACATAGCCAGGGCATCACTGGAAAGCATCGCCTTCCAGACACTGGATGTGCTGGCGGCCATGCAGCACGATTCCGGGATCGAAATAAAGGAATTGCGTGTCGACGGGGGAGCAACTGTCAATAATGCCCTCATGCAGTTCCAGTCGGATATTCTCCGGACAAGGGTGGTACGCCCGAAAATTACCGAAACAACTGCTCTTGGCGCAGCTTATCTTTCCGGCCTGGCTGTAAAATACTGGGACAGTGTTGATGATTTGAAGAATCAATGGCAGCCTGACAGGGAATTCCTGCCCGTGATGCATGATAAAGAAATTGAGTTGCTGGTTAGTGGATGGATAAGAGCTGTTAAAGCAGCTGAAGCCTGGGCGGAGGGATACCAGCAGAAAGATTAAAGGAAAAAAGCAGAAACCGGATAACCGGGGAGCTGCCCTGAATTGAATATGACCCCCAAAGGGATTCGCTTCAACTTAAAGTATCCAAGTAAAAAGGAATTTTCATGAACGCTTTTTTTGCTGAATTTTTTGGAACCGCCATAATCCTTGTGTTTGGGAGCGGAGTAGTTGCCAACGTTCTGTTAAGTAAAACCAAGGGCAACAACAGCGGCTGGATCGTCATTACCTTCGGCTGGGCGATCGGAGTGTTTACCGGTGTGCTGATCTCAGCTCCGTTCAGCGGGGCCCATCTTAATCCGGCAATTACAATTGCACTGGCTGTTGCCCATAAATTTTCGTGGAGCATGGCCCCAACATATATCCTTGCGCAGGTACTTGGAGCAATGTTCGGATCCTCCCTGGCCTGGCTTGCCTACAAGAAGCATTTCGACACAACCGATGATGCCGGTGCAAAGCTCGCGGTCTTCTGCACCATCCCAAATATAAGAAGCTATTGGTACAATGTAATAACAGAGATAATCGGGACCTATGTCCTTTCGCTGGCGGTTCTTTATATGGCTGAGCCGGAAGTGGGTCTTGGTGCACTAAATGCACTGCCGGTAGCCCTGGTGGTCCTTGGAATTGGCCTTTCGCTGGGGGGACCAACAGGATATGCAATTAATCCGGCACGTGACCTGGGTCCAAGGATAATGCATTTCTTACTGCCGATCCAGAATAAAGGAAACAGCGACTGGGGATACTCCTGGGTTCCTGTTCTGGGACCGGTAACCGGAGCCTTATGTGCGGCAATAATGTTTCTTATTTTCAAAGTTTCCTGACGGATTGAGTTCATCACAGTCCTGGATGTATTGAAACCTCACCGGGACATGTTTGTCATCTGATTTCATGAATCCGTAAAAATCCTGCACTGCAGTACCGGGTATACAATTAAAATGTATATTTTTATACCATGTATAAGTTCTGGTAATAAGATATTTACATAAGTAAATACATCCGGGGATTTATCTGTAATGCATAATTGTTGAACGGAATTTTAACGATTTGCGGAACAAATCAGTAAAATGATTGTTATATAACATAATAAATTAATGTGTAAAATGCTAAAGCTATGAAAAAATTAATTCTGACGTTTGTGGTTGCAAGTTTGCTCCTTGGCTCACTTGATGCAGCAGAACCTTCATTCGGGAAAGGAGATAAGGTTCTTAATTTAGGATTGGGCCTTGGTTCAAGCTATTGGATCGGTTATGGATGGTATACGAGCCACATGCCTCACCTTTTTGCCAACATGGAAATAGGATTCTTTGAGAATGTTTTTAACCTCGACAAAGCTTCAATCGGGATAGGACCATATGTGGGATTTAGAACATCCAAATATGCTAACTACTGGAAGGATACGGAAATTGTAATTGCTGCAACGGGAAATTTCCATTATCCGCTTGTTGATAAACTGGACACATACGCCGGAGTATTGCTTGGCTATGATATAATATCAACTAAATACTATGATGAATACTGGGGTGATTATGGTCACAAAAACAGTAGTATTGCTCACAGGGAATATGTTGGTGCCAGGTACTATTTCACAAATAATTTTTCAGCCATGGCTGAACTGGGATATGGCCTGACGGTTTTAAATCTTGGCATTGCCCTGAAATTCTGATAAATAATTTTAATATGATAATACAGGGGGCCGGGAACGGCCCTTTTTTTGTTGTCAGCATGTAGCTGAATAGCAATTCAGAGCCTGTTGAAGCCCACAATATGTTTCAATCCCTCCGGGATTGACAATGGTACGACCGTTCTGCCGCGGATGTTACCGCGGACATTGGACTTGCAAACCCTCCGGGTTGAAATCAATATGGCGCTCCTGCTGCGGATATTCCCGCGGATCCTGAGCTTTCGGGAAGCTTGCAATCTTCATCCGGGATTGCTGGCAGGATGGCGATGACAATTTTAATTGGCGATTTATATTTCAAGCGGTTATCCATAGTGAATGTCGGTAAGTCCATTGCCTTAGCATATATCAGGAGAGACAGCAGGTCATCCCCGACAGACCGGAGGTTTACAAGTCCAATGACATTGGTCATATCAGTTGCATCCGGAATTAATCAAGTATTCATGCTGAATGTCAATAAGTCCATTGCCTTAGCATACATCTGGAGAGACAACAGGTATCTCCGGCAGACCGGAAGTCTGCAAGTCCAATGACATTGGTCATATCAGTTGCATTTGGAATTAATCAAGTATCCAGGCTGAATGTCAGTAAGTCCATTGACTTGGCATGCATCGGAGAGTCAGCAAGTATCCCCGGCAGACCGGAGGTCTGCAAGCCCAATATCCATGGTCACATCCATGGTAAGGGCAGGATTGTGATGCTTCAACACCGGCGGTGTTGAAGAACACTAGATAAACAAATACTCCTCCTTGTAATCAACATTATTCTCGTTCAAGAGGCTGATCAATTCATCCTTGAAAGCAATTCTTTTATGATGTTCCTCCTGGTTTTGAACATACCTGTTTAATGCGTTTTTGCTTGAAATATGGTAGGTGAATCCACTGTAACCCACCTGCCAGCCAGAAAAATTACAAAACAAGGATCGTTCCCTGAGGATAAGTGCATGGGTTGCCTCCTTTACATCTTTTATCAGATATGCCGGACAGGCTGTGGGATGGATATGCGTGATAATATGGATATGATTGACAGCTCCGCCAACTATGTAAGAGTGGCAGGATTTCTTTTTAAGAATACCAGCAATATAGGCGAAGAGGATTTCTTTATTTTGTAAAGAAAGAAATGGGATATGGTCTTTGCTGCCGAAGACCAGCTGATAAAGGAATTGGGTATAAGTAGACATATTTTCCACATTTAGCACGGGAATAAAAATACAAAATAATTTTCAAATAAGGCCTTCAATCCCTCCGGGATTGACAGGGTTACGACTGTTCTGCCGCGGATGTTACCGCGGACATTGGACTTGCAAACCCTCCGGGTTGAAATCAATGTTGCACTCCTGCTGCGAATATTCCCGCGGATCCTGAGCTTTCGGGAAGCTTACAATCTTCATCCCCGATTGCTGGGAGGATAGCGATGACAATTTTAATTGGCGATTTATATTTCAAGCGGTTATCCAGGCTGAATGTCGATAAGTCCATTGCCTTAGCATATATCAGGAGAGTCAGCAGGTATCCCCGGCAGACCGGAGGTCTGCAAGTCCAATGACATTGGTGGTATCAGTTGCATCCGGAATTAATCAAGTATCCAGGCTGAATGTCAGTAAGTCCATTGACTTGGCATGCATCGGAGAGACAGCAGGTAATCTCCGGCAGACCGGAGGTCTGCAAGTCCAATGACATTGGTGGTATCATTTGCATCCGGAATTAATCAAGTATCCAGGCTGAATGTCAGTAAGACCATTGCCTTAGTATATATCAGGAGAGATAGCAGGTAATCCCCGGCAGACCGGAGGTCTGCAAGCCCAATATCCATGGTCACATCCATGGTAAGGGCAGGATTGTGATGCTTCAACACCGGCGGTGTTGAAGAGCTCCAGATACTTAAAGACTCCTCCTGAGTGGAAGCAGAATTTGTGTCGGATGCAATTAATCTTTCCCCGCAATAATGAAGGAATGTTCCGTATTGAGGAAATGATTGTATATGAGTATTTTGTCAATTGATTTCCTTCCCGTTTCTTTCCGGACCATCATACCGGGGACAGCCCGGGTTTCCAGAATGTTTTTGGCTGCCCACAGCGCAAAGGCCGTCGAGGTATAATACTCCCCGCACAGATGCTTGTAACAGCCGATACCGGTGGATGAATCAAAGTAATCCCTGGCAAGTTCTTTGTAAATAGCATCAGACTCCGTATCACCGTTCATTCCCAGGATTACAAGATCGATATCCTTCCGGTCCATTCCGGAGGACTCAAGGAATTTGTCAGTTTCAGCAAAGATCAGTTCCTGTGCGGACCGTGGGTCCGTTAGAAATGTATGAACGCCTCTGATGCCTGCACATGCCCCGTTTCCACTGTTATCCGAGATCAGGAAAAAAGCGGCACCTTCTCCCGGAATTGTACCCCTATCGGGTGCAGAGACAAGCTCCAGGGTATTCAATTGTTCTTTACGGAATCTTTCCGGCCTGTGAAGCGTTATGAAATCGTCGGTTAGTTCGTCAATTCCCCCGACAAGAATATTCATGCCGCTTTTTTCCTTTAATTGCATAAGAGCGTCTGCCAGTGCACTTTCAAAGGAAAAGCTGCGATGACAATATGTGACGTTGTAACTGTTGTTTTTCAGCAGCATGGCGATCTGTGCAGCCACGGCATTGTGAGTCGAGTTAATGAACGGCAGCACACTTTTGATCTGCTCACCTGTATCAAAGATTTCATCGAGGAACGTTTCAAGGCTTCTCAGGCAACCCAGTCCGGTTCCTACAATGATCCCATCCGGATCGGCATTTTCCTGATCCGATAAAGCCAACCTTGCTGCTGCCAGTCCCATTTTCAGGATCCTTGGCATACGGCGCAGCTGAACAGGATTGATTAATGAATGGTAGTCGGGTTCAATGCAGGAAAGCCTGTCGGAAATACCTCCCCTGAAAACCTCTGGAAATCCTCTGCAGTCATAAGTCTGCTGCGGCGAAATTATTCCGGCAGATCTGATAAAAGCTTTCATATTTCCGAGAATATCAGGGATGTATTATTTCCGCCAAAACCAAATGAATTGGACATGACATGCCCTACAGGCACTGAAAGTGTATCATTTGGCGGTAAAAAGGAGATCTCCGGCATGACCTCATTAATGTGGATGGAGGGCCAGACTTTCTGTTCCCTGATTGCCAGGACAGAGATAACGGCTTCGATTGCACCCGCAGCACCCAGGGTGTGACCGGTGAATGCCTTGGTGGAGCTTACGGGAGGTATTTTCCTGCCGAACAGACGTTCAATGGCAAGCGCTTCGGCCCGGTCATTCATTTCAGTACCGGTACCGTGGGCATTGATGTATCCTATTTCCCAGGGTTCAAGGCCTGCTGATTCGAGGCATTCCGACATGGCCATGAAAGCCCCTGCTCCGTCAGGTGATGCTGATGTCTGATGAAATGCCTCATTTACATTGGCATATCCCGATATTCTGCAGAGTGCTTTTGACATATCTGCCGTACGATCCGATTCGAGCATGAGAACGGCGGCACCTTCTCCGAGTGTCAGTCCGTCGCGGTGAGCATCGAAAGGCCGGCATCCCGTCGGGGAAAGCAATTCGAGTCCCCTGAACCCGTTGAGGGTGAATATGGTCAGGGCATCAGATCCACCTGCCAGTACTCTGGTCAGCTTCCCGTTTCTTATAAGCCTCGAAGCAAGCATTATTGCATTTGCAGAGGAGGAGCAGGCGGTTGATATTGTTGTTACATTGCGAAGTATACCAAACCGCGCGGCCAGCTTTTCGGTGGTGTCCGAACTGTCAAGGACGGATGTCCCGCCTGCTGTTTCCTTTCCGGCCAGCAATGACCGGTAGTGCTTCTCGTTGTAATCCATCCCTCCAACGGTAGTCGCCATGACAAGACCGGCCTGATCGAGTCCGGAACCGGATGGCTCCGACATCTCAACCGACTGTCCTGCAGCAATCATCGCCAGTAAAGTGTTGCGGGTAAAAATACCGGGCTGCCCGGATGTGCCGGCAATTTCAGCCAGTTCATCGGTGGAATGGCTGACTTCAGCAACGGGAATGCCGGAATGAATGGTTTCAAGCCACCGGACCGGGGCTATCCCTGATCTTTTATTTAACAATGATGTGAGGGTCTCTTCTGTGCCGATTCCAATCGCAGATACAATGCCGATACCTGTGACTACAACCCCCGGTTGCATTAGTAGATAGTGTTTCTGTGGTTTAAGATGCACTCTGCCATTGTCCTGACATTTCTCAGAACGGTACGCCTTTCCCTCGGATCCTCGATCTTTACCCCGTATTTCTTCTCCATCAGAAGGATAAGCTCAATAGCATCTATTGAATCCAGCCCCAGACCCGTAACAAAGAGATCGGTGTCGGCATTGAAATCATCAATCCTGACATCTTCAAGCGACAATGAGGTAATAATATCCTGTTTTATCTGTGCAATTAAATCTTCCATAAAAATCTGAATCCTGTATGCGAGGCACACTGAAAGTGCCGTGAAAAACAAAAATCAGGGTGTAAATTTATAAAAATCTCTTTTCAATCAGCATAATTAATTGAGTTCAGCCCTGTACTGAAGGGGAATTCATGTATTCTCAGGTGAGTCCTTTTCTAATCCTGTTGAAATATAATGCTGCAAGAATAGCCGCGAGCGAAAATAAAACGAGCCTGACGCCGTAATGGATCACGCCGGAAAGCGATGCATTGCGAACAAGTATATCATAGAAGCCGTTAAGTGCCCAGTTCATTGGCGATATAACACTCAGACTCTTGAGAAACGGGGGCATAATGAATACCGGCACCCATATTCCTCCCAGGGCAGCCAGAATCATTACGGAAACGGATCCGAAAATTGCGGCCTGCTGGTGTGTGTGGGCCATGGTGCCTATTGCTATTCCATAACTTACCGCTGCAAGGGAAGCAAAAACAGCCATTGCTGCAAGATCCGGCATTCTTCCGGCAATGACCAGTGACGGGAGTTTCAGAAGAGGAAACAGGTAAACCCCCATGGCCATTATCAGAACAAATTGCAGGAAACAAACCACGAGATAAACAAGCACCCTGGAGATCATTATTGAACCGTAGGAGGCCGGCATTGCAAGCAGTCTTTCGAGATTTCCGTCCTCCCGCTCCTTAATCATTGCCCCGGCAAACGGGATCACTATGAAAAACATTGCAAACAATGTCCATGAAGGAACATTATGCTGAGCCGTGTTAGGGATCGCGATCCGGTTGCCGAAAGCAACCAGTTCCTCCCTGCAGGTTACCGTCTGGGGCTGCAAAAGATTAAGGTTTGCAACCGAAACAATCATCTGCCTGTTAATTTCCAGGGTCAGTTCATTCAGGAAAAACCTGGTCTCGATCTTTGATGCATATTCACTGATCTTACTCTGGATGTAGGTACGGAGCGATGACCGGATTGCCGGATCCAGGAGGAGGGTAATGTAAATGGAGTCGGTTTTTCCGGGATTGACGCCAGAGCCCGAGAAGATGTTTTCCATACTGGTTTTTACACGTTCCCTAATCCTTGAAGTTGTGTTAGCCGGGATTATGATCCCTATCTGGTACCTTCCGGCAGCAACGGCTTCACGTATTTCTGACTCTATAGGTCTATGGCCGTTTATTGAGGTGTTACAGTTAAAAATCCCCGATCCTGAAATCTCTTTCTCAACCGCATTGCCCAGGGAATCGAGATCATTATTCAAAAGGACCAGGTTGATCCCTGTCTCGTACAGTGACCTGAATGTGGTATCCTGCATGGCAGTCATGATAAGGACCAATGCCATTGGCATGGCGAATAATAGTCCCAGTCCCCATTTGTCGCGAATCAGGATGAGAAAGTCCTTATACAGTAATGTCCGGATGCTTTTCATTTCAGTCTCTTGGCTCCATACCTGTAAGCTGAAGAAAGATATCCTCCAGTTTTGACATATTGTTGGTTTCCGATCTGATCTCCTCCATTGTGCCTTTTATTATTATCACACCCTGATCAATGATGGCAATGGAAGAGCAAAGACTTTCCGCTTCCTCGAGGTAATGGGAGGTATACACGATTGTTGTACCTCCCTGATTGATTTCCCTGAGGTTTTCGGTTATGACTTTTTTTGACTGTACGTCTATTCCTACTGTAGGTTCATCGAGGAAAAGGATCTTCGGTTCATGAAGAATACCGGCAATAAGATTAAGCCTGCGTTTCATACCTCCGGAGTATGACCCGATTGTTTGTTCCCGGTTTTTTTCAAGCCCAAAGATGCTGAACCACTTATCGATGCGCTCTTTCAGTTTCCTTGCAGGAATCCCGTATAATCCGCCAAAGATTTTCAGATTTTCCCTGGCAGTAAGAGTTGAATACAAAGCGATGTCCTGGGGTACAATCCCTATTGATCTTTTAATTTCAGGCAGCTGTTTCCTGAGTGATAAGCCTCCTATGGTCACTTCCCCGGAGGAAGGTGAAAGCAGTCCGCACATGATCTTTATCATGGTGGTCTTGCCTGCACCGTTTGGACCAAGCAGTCCGAAGAAATGGCCTTCTTCTATATCAAGACTCACCCCGTTTACAGCAGGTTGGGGATTTCCCCTGTATCTTTTTGTCAGGTTTTTTATTTCGATTGCGGTCCGGATGGTCATGTGAATTTTAATTGTCCGAGCTGCCTGAAGACCCTTTCTTCCCTTGCTGCAATGTCCAAAAGTATGTCTGCCAGCATATCGTATGTAATTTCCCCGTTGTCGCGATTCTTGAAACAGCGGGAAGCCTGCCAGGCAAATTCCCGCCACCTGTCGCCGGCACCGGTCATTTCGACACTGAGTTCATCAAGTACGGGCAGTTGCAATACCCTGGCGCTTTCCTGGAGAAAGGCGGCATAAATGAACCTGAATCCGGCACCTCCCGTGCCAATTTCCTCAAGCATCCGTATAACCTGTCCCAGGTTCATTACAGCTGACCTGTCTCCGAGTTTTGAGGGCCATTCCCGCATTTTTCCTGCCAGGTAACGTATACCCTTCACGCCAAACATTGGCAGGGGAATGTTGATCATGTCATTGGCTGTTTTTCGGATTCCCTTTATTATCGCAGATTTTAAATCGAATTTCTCCGGCATTGAAGTAACATAGTACATTCTGCCCTTCGGGGGAACCGTTCCCTTTGCGAACCTCACTTTTTTGAGTTCATCATATGTAAGGCTCTCAACGTTTTCGGTTACGGGATCGCTGATAAGATATTTATCACCCTCCTTTCCAATAACAGTGATATTATGCGCGTTGAAATGGAACCTATATTCCTTTGGAAAATAAGGAAGATTGAATACGCCGACAAGCATTCCTACAGGAATACCCCGTGCAAGCAAACTGTCAAGCGCCTGCATTGCCTTGTCGGGATCGCGAAATTTCCGCCATTTTATACTGACCCCGAATCGTTTGGTAACCCTTTTGAAAATTACCCCGGGCCAGACGCGAAAGGAAGTCACAGCCATTTCGTTGACCCTGATGAATACCATGTGGGAGAAGAAAATGCCCGATCCGGTCCCAAAAACCATTGGCTCACTCAGGTCAATACCGTAGTACCTTAGCAGACCTGCTGTTACCCCGTTCTCGCAATGAGCCGCCTGCCTGTGTTCAAACTCAATCTTCATATTTGAATTCCCTGATCTTTCCGATGTTGACAAGATCCTCAGCGGTAATATTAAGAGCTTCGGCATAACGATCGATCATTTCTTTCGGCAGTTTAAGAAACTCTTTCATCCTGAGATGTTTTCTTACTTTTCTTTTCGAGATACCGGTATAACCTGCCAGGATTGAAATATCCATCAGGTTAAGCTCCATGTACAGGGCTATGGGGCTCAGGATTCCGTCAAGGATCTGCTGCCGCAATTTGCCGGCATGTTCATAAACCTGGTCCCATGCGAATTTAATAGCTTCATTCTTGGGTTTCCAGCCCCGGCTTTGCCGGCTGGTATATCTCCCGTCATTGTCGATGGCATAATTCAGATCGCTTATCCTGCCTTCAATCAGGTAGCCCTTATCCTGGGGAACCTCACTTACCTTCATCACTTAAGAGTAAATAAAGTTGCAAATATAAGGATTCGATATCAGTTTAGTGTAACATTATCCGTTCAACCCGACGGGATAATATCGTGCTCCTCCAGAAGGATCCTGATTTCGCATTCGGCCACCAGATTCCCGAGACACTCAATCCTGCCGGTTACAATGGTGAACCCAAGCACCTCGTCCTGGAGGGTTATTCCAACCCTGATTTCATCGCCTGCACGGGGCAAAAAATGGATTTTAAGGTTCTTTACCGATCCTATATAACCCCTGACAACATCCTTTTTTGCTGACAATCTTAAGTAACCGGTGTATGCAGCAGCAGTCTGGGCGATGCACTCAAGGATCCCGGCCTCTGACAGGTGTTTCCCGAGACAAAGCGGATTCGATTCCCTGACACGAAAAACACCTTCCCCGTATTTTTCCCCTGCATGCACAAGTCTGTCGATCATCAGCATGGGACGGCGCTGGGGAATAAGATCCAGTATATCGTAATCAGATGGCTCCATGATTCAGGATTATTTTAACAGATACTCCCAGAGAGGCCCTTTCCTGTTTCTTTTTCTCATCCGCATCATTGCGGACGACATGTCCTCGTCGGGAAAAATCCACTGTTTCTGGGTGCGCTTTGCCTTCTCCTTCAACGTATCAATATCTATCTCCCGTGACACATAATATACAGGTTCAAGCAAAGGATCGTCGGGTTTAACTGCTTTTTCAGCGATAGCAATTTCGTGTAACCGGGTTCCGGGATAGATCCTCATACCGATAAAGGGAAAGAAGACTGTCCGGTTGATTTTTTTTGAATTTTCAAAGGTCTCTGCCAGGGTAGATTCCGTTTCTCCGTAACCTCCAAGAATGAGAAAATGAGCAAAATCGATCTCAAGGTCGTTGCAGGCTGAGGAAATATCAAGGACCTCGGATACTGTAAAGGGCTTCCTGTAATTTTCCAGCATCCGGTCAGACAATGATTCTGTTCCAAATTCAATATGCTTCAGACCGGCCTGCCGGAGTTTCTCCAGAAGCTTAAAGTCGATGTTTGCAAAATTGAAATAGCCTCCCCACCGGATGTCAAGTTCAGCTTCGATCATTTTATCTGCCAGCCTGTAGTTGAAGCTGTTGCTTATATTGAAGACTGAGTCGGTAAAAAAGATGTAGTTTATATTGAACCTGTGTTTCAGATCTGTTAATGTTTTCACAATACGGCCGGGATCGATCGTTCTCACCCTGTGTCCTTCTATAAGCGGATATGTGCAATAAATGCAGTTATAAGGACAGCCTCTTTTCGTCTGGATATTCAGCATGCCGCTGTTCTGCCAGTAATAGTCGAGCATGCCACTGTCAAAACTCAGGGTGGGAGTATTGAAGAAGGTCTTGCGTTCGTTGAAAACTATCCTGTCATGTTCCCTGTAAAGCAGTCCTTCGATGGTGGAATAGTCGAGGTTGTTTTCAATGGCGGACAGCAATTTTTCAAGACTGATTTCCCCCTCACCGTATACTGCGAAATCAGGTTCCAGGGTCTTAAAAAGCAATTCCGGATAAATTGAAAATCCCGAACCTCCGATTACTATAACTGAACTGCTGTTTTCCCTTGTGCTTTTTATTATCTGCCTGTAATGTGAAATAAAACTTTCCTGTCTGTAAATATTCACATCATCTATGTTCCGCAGCGATATTCCCGTAAAATCAGGTTTTATTTCATGAAGCAGTTTTATGTAATCTTCAAATGACCCTGTCATAAAATCGAATACATCAATCTTCAGTGACGGCATCGTCTCATTCAGGTATGCCTTGAGGTATGAGATCCCGAGAGGGTATACCGGGTATGGCACCGTGAACCTGTTTGCTGAAACCAGCAATAATCTTCTATTGCTCATATGGAGCCCAGAAATTGTAATAATTGAACCATTGCAAAGGATACCTGCCTGTCATTGTTTCCAGCTGACAAATATACTCTTTTAATATTTGCGTTATTACCAGGTCCCTTTTTTGCTGGCTTCCCGGCAGACTGAAGATTTTTGGAGGGCTTGCATAAAAATGATAGTGTTTTCCCGGTTCCTTCATTGCAAAAACAAACGACAACGGGACATTGAATTTCATGGCCAGGTAGAACGGGCCACCGGGGAAGAATGCCCGTTCGCCCAGGAATGAGGCGGGAATGATCTTGCTGCCTTTTACGAACCTGTCGCCATGAATGCAAACGATCTGCTTTTCTTCAAAGGCCCTGCCAATCTCGCGGATATGCGAATTATCCTCCCTTATTGCAATTATATTGAAACTCTTACGGGTAAGGGTTGAAAGATAATCCCGGATTTTCTCATGTTCCGCGTCGACCATGATTATACTCACTTGTGTATCAAGTCTTTCAAGCATATTGCCGGCCATTTCAAAATTCCCGACATGTGCGCTTACCAGCAGTCCGCCGGTACCTGACTCAACCATGTTTCTAAGGTGATCCTCGCCATCAAAGGTGAAGGTGAACTTATTTTCGAAACCGGCAAGGAGGGCTGTTTTGTCGAGCAGAACCTGTCCGAAAGTATAGTAGTTCCTGTAAACACATAGAACCGATCTTACAGATCCAAAGCCGAGCCTGAAGCGGTAGAAGCGGTATGTATTAACGAATGATTGCCGCGATGCAAAAAGGAAATAAAAAGCAACGAAATAAAGAATAAAATATGCGAAAGAAAGTCCGAGGTATTTTAAAACTGTGACGAATATCTTATATCCTGCCAACCCCCCGCGGGTTTTTCCTTTCCAGTCAGTCACATCAGGTTAATTCTTGTTGTAACGGTTTGCTATGTGATCGTAAAGACTTTGAAGTGTTGTGATTGTTGTCATTTCCTCTCCCTTAAGGGTAAGTCCGAATTCCTTCTGCACTATTACCGCGATATCAACAAAATCGAGGCTTTCAAGTCCAAGATCATTTTTCAGATGGGCGCCGGGCATGAGCTGGGCTTCAGAAATCTCAAATTCTTCAATAAGCAGGTTATTTATTATCCCTATAATTTCTTCTCTGGTCATGATTAAAAAAAACTTGGGCAAATTTAATGAAATTTCCTGATTACTAAACATGAATTTGTTCCACCGAAGCCGAATGAGTTGGAAAGAAAGGTATTAAATTCCATTGGTGTGGTTTGCCTGACGATATTCAGTGCGGCAGAGTATTCATCAGGTTCTTCCAGGTTGATGTTCGGGGCGATATATGAGTTCTGCATCATCAGCAGTGAATATACGATTTCACTTGCTCCTGCCATCCACATCTCATGTCCGGTCATTGATTTGGTGGAAGATACGGGGGGCTTGTTTTTACCGAAAACCCTGTCTATTGCCTTGGCTTCATTCTGGTCACCCAGGGGTGTGGAGGTAGCGTGAGCATTAATGTAATCCACATCGCCGGGTTGAATTCCTGCATCTTTCAGTGCCATCATGATGGCTCTCACCGGGCCGTCAACATCAGGGACGGAAATGTGCACCCCGTCGGAGGAGAAGCCATAGCCCGTCACTTCGCCCAGGATGGGTGCACCTCTTTTGAGGGCATGGTCGAGATTTTCAAGGATGACGGTTGCCGCACCTCCGCTTGGAACCAGTCCGTCTCTTCTCTTATCGAAGGGCCTGGAAGCTTTTTCAGGTTCGGTTTCCTGTTTTGAGAATGCCCCCAGCCCGTCGAAGCTGACCACGCAATAAATATTCGCCTCCTGTGCTCCTCCGCATATAATGGTATTCTGATATCCGTGCTTTATGAGGAAGTAACCCATCCCAATTGAATGTGAGCCACTTGCACACGCACCGCTCAGGGTGAAATTAATCCCCCTGAGTTTGAAAATAACGGAAAGGTTCATTGTCACCGTTGAATTCATTGACTGAAACACTGAGCCTGAACCGACAAGCGTGGAGTCCTTCTTGTCGCGTACTATGTCAACACATTCTACTACAGGATACATTGAGCTGTCATTGCCGAACAGGATACCCACTTCGTTCTGTTCAAGGTAGTCATTGTCTAGCCCGGCTGTTTTCAGGGCTTCAATGGTTGATATATACGCATATTCGGCATGTTCGGGCATGCAGACGCGGGATCTCCTGTCAATAAGTCCTTTCAGTACCGGCCTGTCAAGTTTCCCCGTCAGGGCCGATTGATAGCCGAAAGCTTTTCTTGCCGGATCCAGGATGATTCCCGATTTGCCCCTGTAAAGAGAATCATTTACTTCCACGAGGTTCTTTCCAATCGAGGAGTAAATCCCCATGCCGGTTATAACTACTCTGTTCATCTGTACGACAATGGAAGATATTCTTATTTCATTATGTATACAGGCCGCCGTTTACCGAGATAACCTCCCCGGTTATATATGACGATTTTGACGATGCCAGGAAACAAACCACCTCAGCGACTTCTTCAGGTGTACCAAACCTGTTCAGGGGAATTAAACCCTTCAGTTCGTTTTCATTCAGTTCACTGGTCATGTCGGTTCTTATGAAGCCGGGTGCAACTGCATTGACAGTCACGTTCTTTTTCCCGATCTCCTGCGCAAGGGCCTTTGTTGCTCCGATTATTGCTGCTTTAGCCGCAGAGTAATTGACCTGCCCGGGCATTCCCTTTATTCCCGATAAGGAAACGATGTTTATGATCCTTCCGTATTTCCGTACAAGCATGTTCTTCAGTAATGCCCGGGTGACATAAAAGAATCCGTCGAGATTGGTTGAAAGGACTTCCCTCCAGCTGTCGTTTTCCATCCACATCATGAGCATATCCTTCCTGATGCCGGCATTATTGACAAGCACTTCAATATAGTCATCGCCGTGTTGTTCATTCCACCTGTTCAGTGCCCCGTCAACCTGGCGGGAGTCAGAAACATCAAACTTCATAAGCTCCCCGGTGCCTCCTGCCTGATTAATCATTGCAAGGGTTTTTTCAGCCTCGGCATCATTGCTCCTGTAATTGATGATAACATGATATCCCAGCGGAACAAGGCCCGTACACACTGCCCTTCCAATTCCTCTCGACCCTCCGGTTACAAGCGCGTATTTCATCCTGCTTATAAAGGTTTTAATCAAAAAAACTCAGGAGCCTGCTGAAAAGAAAATCCTTGATCAGCCTTATTTCCGGGTATTTAACAGTGTCTTCAACAAACACGGGCACAATATCCCGTATCTGGCGATAAGCCTGTCTGGTCCGTGAAGACAGATTATCCTCAATCCTGAGATAATCTATTGCCTGTACAAGGCTCAGCATCTGAATGGCGAGCACCTGGTAGGTATTGTCGATCACCCTTCTGGCCAGGAGGGCCGAGTTTGTTCCCATGCTGACAATATCCTGGTTATCGTTGTTGTTGGGAATGCTGTGAAGATAATTCGGAAATGAAACCGACTGGTTTTCCGCAACCGTAGATGTTGAGGTAAACTGGGCACCCTGCATGCCGAAATTAACGCCGAGCTTTCCCAGGTTGACAAAAGGAGGAAGAATGTTATTCAGCTTATCATTCATAAGATAGTTGATCTGCCTGTCGATCAGGAGCGATAATTTTGCCACCGCTATCTTTACCTTGTCCATTTCAAACGACACATAATCACCATGGAAGTTGCCTCCGTGATAAATGTTCAGGTTTTCATCATCAATCATCGGATTGTCGCATGATGAATTTGCCTCGTTAAGAAGGACCTTTTCCGATTCTCTGATTGTGTCAAGGACCGGTCCTGCAATCTGGGGAACGCATCTTATTGAATAATATTCCTGGACCTTGTCGTTAAGAATTTTTTTCGTGTGATTGTGGTTATTGTTATAAAACTCATTCTCACGTTTGCGGATGAGATTGCTGTCTGCCAGTATTTCCCTGATAACCCTTGCAACATCACGCTGGCCGGGATGCTTTTTCACTTCATTCAGTTCCTTTGAAAAGCTGTCGTCGCATGAATGCACTATTTCATTAATCATTGCGCTTGCGATCAGCGCCCATGAAACCAGATTCCTTGCATGGATTATATTCACCATCCCCGTACCGGTCATGAAACAGGTGCCATTGATCAGGGAAAGTCCTTCCCTGATGTGGACCTTAATGGGCTCAAGTCCGCTTTTTCTCATGGCCTCTGCAGCGGGAATGACCCGGCCTCCGAAGTTTACATCACCTTCACCGATCAGGGCCAGAGCTATATGGGCAAGCTGTACCAGATCGCCGCTGGCACCAACGCCGCCATGTTCCGGTACCACGGGCGATATATCGTTGTTTATGAACCGGCTGATCAGCTCAACCACCTCGGGGTGGATTCCGGAATGACCCTGCAGGAAGTTGTTCAGAAGCACGATAAGTGACGATCTTACATAAACAGGATCCACCGGCTGACCACATCCGGAGGCATGACTCCTTATGGCATTATACTGCAGGTTGATCCGGTCCTCATCCTCTATCCTGTACTGGGCCATGGGTCCCAATCCGGTATTTATGCCATAAATTATCTTATCCCTGTGAAATGACCGTAGGAAATCGAAACTTCTGGATACCCTGCCTTTTGCCTCTGAGGATATTTCAATCATTTCTCCACCGTACAAAAGCTTCTTGAAATCCTCCGTCGTAAGAAAATGTTCGCCAATCACCACCATAAAACCAAATTTATCTGAAAGCTTAATTAAAGGTTTATCGGGCCTGAAAAAATTTGCGCAAAGTAAAAAAAACAAACTATTAAACCAAATCTTCAAAGGGAACAATCCAGATCATAATCTGATTTTTTAATTAACTTGCAACCCCCGGAAAAAAGAAACCAGTCTGTACAAACAGGAGAAGAGGTTCAACCCGGATTTAACCATGGTATGATCATGGCTTATAATGGAATGAAGGGGACAAACATGATTGATTTGGGCGGGCCCGCGGCTCCGGGTGAAAGGGATAGCGACTGCCGGACCGTATCTGAAATCACTCATGCGGATTCCTTCAGAAAACGCAGTTTGCAGGGATGAGGTATTGTGTTATAATTCCGACATACAATAACGATTCAACACTTGAAAAAGTAATAAACGGAGTACGTGAATTCACTGAGAATATCATTGTTGTCAACGACGGATCGACCGACAGGACGGCACAGATCCTCAGTAATGTCATTCTCGTCAATGGTTCCCTGAAAGTTATTGCATACCAGGTTAACAGGGGCAAAGGTTATGCCATACGACAGGGACTTGACCTGGCCATTAAGGAAGGATATGATTATGTTATAACCATCGATTCCGACGGACAGCATGATCCGGCTGACATACCATCCTTTATTGCCGCCGTGGAAAATTCACCGGACAGCCTGATCACAGGCGACCGTAATCTTGGAGTAAAAAATATCTCACGCGGAAGCCGGTTTGCAAACAAATTCTCCAATTTCTGGTTCAGATTTCTTACAGGAATAAAGCTGAATGATACTCAGACCGGATTCAGGCTATATCCCCTCGGGCCACTCAAATCAATGAGATTCTTTACCGTTAAGTATGAATTTGAAACCGAGATCCTGATAAGGGCAGCCTGGAAAGGAATAAAAATTTCTAGCGTGCCGGTGCGGGTTTACTACCCTCCTGCGGAGGAACGTGTTTCACATTACAGGTTTTTCAGGGACTTTGCAAGGATCAGCCTGCTGAATACCTGTCTTGTACTGGCGGCCGTATTCTACATCATACCGTTTTCATCCCTACGGAATCTGAACAAGGAAAAGATTAAAGAATTTGTGAATAAACATATCCTGCTTACCCGGGAAACAAATCTGAAAATCTCGCTCGCCATTGCATTCGGAATATTTATGGGTATTGTTCCGATCTGGGGTTTTCAACTTGTAACGGCATTGGCTCTTGCCCATATTTTCAGGCTGAGCAAGTTCCTGGTTGCCGTTGCTGCCAATATCAGCATACCCCCGATGATCCCCCTGATCCTGTACCTGAGCTATGCAACGGGAGGGATCGTACTCGGAACGGGAAGCCGGATCAGCTTCAGCGGAGAAATCACGCTGAAGACTTTTGAGAACAATTTGTTGCAGTATATTACAGGCGCTTTTATATTCGCAGCCGTTTTTGCTGCTTTTGCCGGACTGGTTTCATTCGTGGTTCTGAAACTTGTGAGGAGGAAACCGGTGATATTGAGTATGTAAATGGAAAACTTCTTTCTTTTTCTGTTCGGTTATTTCAAGAGCAGGAGGATACTGTTCTTCACGATTGTAACGGCAATACTGCTGATTGCCGCACTGCTCGCATCAAGGATCAGTTTTGAGGAAGACATTGCAAAGATGATCTCGGGTGTTGACCGCAAAACTGAAATAACAACAATATTCAACCGTTCGAAATTTCTTGACAAGATCATAGTAAATATCTCGCTTGCCGATACCTCTGCTCCGCCGGCTCCCGATAGGCTGATCCTGGTAGGAAAAAAGCTCTATGACACCCTGCAGACCGGGGATTTTCCCCAGTACCTGAGTGACGTCACATTCAGGATACCTGATAATATCATGGAAGATGTAATGGCAATCGTTTACAGGAATCTTCCTCTTTTCCTGGAGGAAGAGGACTATGTTGCGCTTGATTCGCTGATAGCACCGGAAAAGATCAGGGAATCACTTGAGAACAGTTACAACAGCCTGCTTACACCCGCATCCTTCGCCATGAAACGAAATATACTCATGGATCCGGCAGGGCTGACAAGTATCGTCACCAGGAAGCTCAGAGCCTTTCAAAATGACATCAACTACCTGATAATTGACGGATCGATTTTTTCGAGGGATAAAAAGAGCCTTCTGATGTTCCTGACCACGACATACTCTTCAAATGTCACTTCAAAAACATCCAGGCTGATCAAGGAACTTGACGGTGTTATAAATGCAATATCGAGGGAAGCAGGCAGTCAGATCAGGATCGAGTATTTTGGTTCGGCAGCGGTGGCAGCCGGCAACGCCGACAGGCTGAAAAGAGATATCAGCCTGACAATAACCATAACGATAATCCTTCTGTTCCTGATCATTACCTTCTCAATAAAAAAGAAGGCACTGATACCTTTTATTTTTCTGCCTGCAGTTTTTGGCGGGCTCACTGCCCTTGCAGTTATTTATCTCGTTCAGGCAAAAATATCCATAATAGCCCTGAGCATCGGCACGGTTATCCTTGCAATTACCGTCGACTATGCCTTGCATATTACGGCTCATTACAAGCATAAACATTCAGTGGCCGAAACGATCAGGGATGTATCCTTTCCGATAATCGTCTGCGGTTTTACAACTGCCTTTGAGTTCATGAGCCTTGTTCTTGTCTCCTCCGAGTCATTGCATGAGCTAGGCATCCTTGCAGCCATAAGCGTGATTACCGCAGCCTTCTTTACAATGATCGTAATGCCGCAGATACTGGATGTTACCAGGAGAGAGGATGATGAAACAGAGGAAAAAAACTACCTCGAGCGAATTCTAGACAAGGTGACCAATTATGAATTCGATAAGAATAAAAGACTTCTTCTCTTCATGGTAATAGCAACGGTGGTCAGCTGGTTCTATTTTTACAAAGTGGGTTTCGAAAGCGATATGATGAAAATGAATTACATGTCGAAGAAACTTGCCATAGCCGAGGAGAATCTGAACAGGATCAATAATTACAAGCTCAATTCGGTTTATGTAATAGCTCATGGCGAAGACCTGCAGGAAGCCCTCGTGAACAATGAGAAACTGATGGCAGAAGGAAAAACCATGATGGCAGAAAACAGGATAAGAACCTTCAATTCACCCGGCGCCCTCTTATCGTCCGATTCGCTTCAGAAAAAGCGAATTGAAAGATGGAATCTTTTCTGGAACAGGAATAAAAAGGATTCTTTCCTGAAAAATTTCAGATATTATTCTGCAAGAACAGGCTTCCGGCAGGATGCTTTTGAAGAGTTTTACAATTTGCTTGACAGAAAGTATACGCTGATGGACCCCGGTGACTTTCGAAAGCTGGCCGATCATTTTTACTCCGAAAACATCACTTATGCTCCCGGTCTGACCGCCATAGTTTCGGTAATGAAAACAGATGCAAGGAACAAGGATTATGTTGAGGAGGAAATAGGCAAAATTGATGGAGTGGTTGTGATTGACAGGAAATCAATATTGTCGGAAGTGGTAAGAGTGCTGGGAAGAGACTTTGATTTCATAGCCAATGTCAGCCTGTCGATCATACTGGTAATAATGATAATAGTCTTTGGCCGGTTTGAGCTTGGTTTCATCACCTTCATTCCCATTCTTGTAAGCTGGTTCTGGACACTCGGGTTCATGGGAATCACAGGTATCAAATTCAACATATTCAACATCATCATTTCCCAGTTCATCACCGGGCTGGGGATCGATTACAGCATTTACATAATGCAGGGATTGGTCCAGGGATACAAGACCGGGACAAGGAACCTCCTATCATACAAGACATGCATTCTGCTGTCCGTCCTGATATCTATTTCCGGAACCGGTGTATTGATACTTGCAAAACATCCTGCACTGAAATCCATAGCACTGATATCGATCGTGGGATTGCTTTCGGTGGTACTGATCTCCTATACTTTTGAGATAGTAGTTTTCAACTGGCTGGTCAGGAAAAAAGGTAAGAACCGCTATCTTCCCATGACAATTTCTGAAGTTCTGCTGACAGTTGTTACACTGACCGCAGGTCTGGTTCTGTGTGTTCTTCTTAACATCCTGCTTATTGCTGTCCTCCTGGTCCCTGTTTCCGGGAAGAAAAAGAGAAAGTTCATGCATCATGCGCTGATGTGGTGCATCAGATTACCGGTTTACGGACTTACAGGCATCAGGAAAACCATATTGAATCGTGAAAATGCCGATTTTTCCAGACCTTCGCTTATTATATCGAATCATCAGTCACATCTCGACCTCCCCCTGCTGCTGATGCTCAATCCGAAAATAATTATACTCACAAACAACTGGGTCTGGAACAATCCGCTTTATGCCCTTGTTATCAGATATCTCCACTTCTACCCGGTATCGTGGGGATATGAAAACCTGATTGAGAAGCTTGAAAAGGAAATCGGGGAAGGTTATTCGATCCTGGTTTTTCCCGAGGGAACCCGGTCACCTGACTCGGAGATCCTTCGTTTTCACAAGGGAGCATTTTTGATGGCTGAAAAGCTTGGACTGGACATTACTCCCATACTCATTCACGGAGCAGGTGACTGTATGAGAAAGGGAGAAAATCATCTCAGAAAAGGCAGCGTCACGTTGAAAATATACCCCAGGGTGGCAGCAACGGATACTGACTTTGGGCACGACTACCATCAGCGCACAAGGACATTTCTCAGGTTTTACAGGGAAGAATACAAAGTTCTAAGGAAAGAACTGGAAACACCATCATATTTCAGGAACAGGCTTGTAAGCAACTATATCTACAAGGGGCCGGTGCTTGAATGGTATACCAGGATTAAACTCAGGCTGGAAAGGAACTATGAATATATAAACAGCCTGGTGCCCGAAAATGCACAAGTTGTCGATATCGGCTGCGGATACGGTATTATATCTTACATGCTGGGATTCACATCGGAAAACAGGAACATCCTCGGCATCGATTATGACGAGAACAAAATAGAGCTGGCAAACAACTGCATCTCGAAGAATGACAGAATAAGCTTTGTGGCTGCCGACGCCGTAACATATGATTATCCGGATGCCGATGTTTTCCTCCTCAGCGATGTTCTGCACTATGTTCCCCGCGAAAGACAGGCAGGATTGCTGGCAAGCTGCATCCGCCGACTAAAACCCGGAGGAAAAATAATAATCCGGGATGCCGACAGCGACCTTCAGAAACGACACCTGGGAACAAGATTCACAGAGTTCTTTTCAACCACATTCGGATATAATAAAAGCCTTGACAGGAGACTGTTCTTCTTTTCAGGGAGATTCATCAGTGAGCTGGCATCAGGATATAACATGCAGCTTGAAGTGATTGACAATTCACGGCTTACATCAAATAAACTGTTTGTCCTTAGCCGGTGACTCGGAGCAACAATCGTTTTCAGAACCTGAAAACACCGCTTATCTTTACGGCCAACCTCCGGCTTCCCGGGTTATCAAGCCAGGTCAGGCGTTGGATCAGGTCGATCCTGAAAAACCTGAAAATATTCTCTATTCCATAGGAAATTTCCGCGTAAGGATGCCGCCATGACAGGGTGCTGAATTCACTGACAGGATATCCGGCAGGATCAAGCTTTGACAGTATTCCGGCAGGATTGGATTCAGGATCATAGAAACCATTTGACTTTTCATTGAATGAGCCGTATGCAACCCTTCCGGAAAAAACCGTCCTCCATTCAAGCTTCTTTATCAGCGGCAGTTTTCCAAGCAGCAACCCGTTCATATGATAAGAAAGGAAAAGCTCAAGAGATTCATCGGCCACGAATTCGCCAAGGTTCATCAGGTTACAGGTTCTGTCGGCCCTGAAGATTGACTCGTTCCCGGCAAATGTCGTAAGCAGTGGATAGGGCAGAGCTCCAAAGACCTTTGAATATCTTGCATTCCAGTCAACGGTTCCCAGTCCTCCGGGATTGAACCTGTGGTCAATACCGGCCGAGATCCTGTCATAGCTGAAATCACCTTTTCCCGGATTTTTAAATCCCCTGAAATATTCCAGACTGAAAACGGGATACTGATTGAAATTGACGGCAAACCTCCTGTTACCGTCCAGGACATATACCGCCCCGGGCTGATAGCTGAGTATAAGTCCCAGTTCATTTGTCATGAAATTATCTTTCAAGCCGGTTCCGTCCTTACCTGCATACCATGCAAAATGATATTCCTTCCCTGCCGGCTCGAATGTTTTGCGGGTCAGCACCATCTTTGCCTGGAGTCCCCTGGTGATGTCGGAGCCGATCCATGGCCTGATTATTGTCGTTCTGGCCATCATGTCCGATCCTCCGAAGGTGGAAGCAAAAGTCAGGAAGCTGTTCTGTGAATAGAACTCATCGATTGCCCCGGCGTACTCGAGGTCGTCACGCAGTTGCAGACCGACAGAGGTCCAGTATTTCTCCGACAACAGGTAAGCAGCCTGTACGGATCCTTTCATCCTTTTGTCCCTTGTGCCGAAAGCAGTGTAACCTTCAAGGGTAAGGCGATTGCTGAAGCGGGAATTTGTCCGGCCCCCGATCCTGAACCTGCTGCCTTCCGTGTCATTGCGGCCATAAAAAAGAAGGTAGGGACCCGCTTCAAATTTCCCGAAATCGTAATAACCTCTTATTGACGCTTCAATGAGTTTTGCAGCGATGCTTATCCCGCTGTTCTCTTTTAGTATCCCGATCTTCTGAAGTGCCAGGCTGTCAGTTTTTTCAAGTGAATTCATCCGCGATTTTTCCCAGAATCCGGGATCCCGGTTATTGACATCAAAACTGACCTTGAGCTCCGACGAGTAAAATCCGGGCTGCTTCGGATTATTAACGATTATTTCTGTTTTCCGGGAAAAATTGGTGAGAAACAGGTTGGCTGCATCGGCCATAAATCGTGTGCTGACGGGAAACCAGGCCCCGCCACCGGCGGGTTCGTAGTCCTGCTGGATCTTCACCCTCCTGATGAAATTCAGTTCAGCCTTCTCCCCGACCTCAACAGAGATCCTTTTCAGGGCAAAGGTTGTATCATTGATCCAGAAGCTGCCCCGGAAAACAGGATCTTCTTCCCTTTTCGGAATAAAATCAACCCTGAAACACTGATATCTGTTGTCGATGAGCATGGTATCCCTGAGGTAGTACTTATAATAGAAAAGGCCCGATCGGGACAGGGGAGAAATAAATGACCGGTCGATAATAAGTACCGTGTTATCCATGAAATTGAAATTCTCCTGCTTTGTGATCAGCTGGGCCGGAAGACTCGTTGTCTCAAAGGCGATCCCTTCAGAATTGGACCCTATGATATGAATGAAATTCTGCCCTGTTGATTTCAGGTGAAAATTTTCACTCAGTATTTCAGTGAAATAGGAAGGTATTGCGGGAATATCCTCTTCACCGGTTTTTACCGAGTACTTTTCAAATCTCTCTGAATGAGGCTTTTCAAGATTCCTGCCGGTCTTTTTGTAGTATCCGGGTTTTCTTATATATAATGTTGACCTTGAGTAATTTACATACTGATAGGACTGAAGCTTGTCTATATGGTTTTCAGGTATGTTTTTCCAGACCTCCCTGAGCAGCTTTATTGCAGGATTTAATCCAGGTCTGACGGTTACCTCACCAATTGAAAATATGGCCGGGCTGAGACGTATGTCAATATCCTGATCGCTGCCCGGGATTATTCCGATAGTTTTTGTAGTGTATCCCACAAATGAGATAACCACGGAGTCACTCCCGGTAATCCCGCTGAGAACGTAGCTTCCGTCAAACCCCGACTGAGTTCCGATGGTTGTTCCCTTGAAAACAATGTTGGCAAAGACCACGGGTTCAAAAGTCTGCAAATCAGTTACCCTTCCCCTGACAATTGTTTGGGCCTCAGTTGTAAACACGAAAGAATGGAAAAGCAGGTATATGGAGAGAAATAACTTTTTACCGGCTTTCAGATACATTCTCACGGATTTTTTCGTTGATAGTTAAAAATATAGCTGACGAACAATTATGGCAAATTAATGTTTTTAAGCATGTAAATATTTATCTTTATATAATTAATAAATACCAAGATGAAAAAATTGCTTTCCGTTATCCTGATTCAGGTCCTGATTGCCGGATCAATATCACATGCACAGAAATTCACCCTAAAGAAAGGGAATCTCGGATTTTTAAAGGGAGAGAAATCGCTCCTGGTCACGTTTGATTACAGCAATATGGCCGTAGGTAAGTTTGACAGGGAAGATGACTACATTGCAAAAAAGGTTGAGGATTACAACAAATCCGAGGCAGGAAAGGGGGAAAAATGGAAGGAAGCATGGAAAGGTGACAGGGCTTCGAGATATGAACCGAAATTCGAGCAGCTGTTCAACAGGGATGCTGAAAAAACCGGTCTGACCGGTACCCGCGATGTTACAGATGCCCGGTTTGAGATGAATATCCATACCACATTCACCGAACCCGGCTTCAATATCGGGATAACAAGGAAGCCCGCATATATTGACCTGGTCATTACGTTCAGGAATATTTCCTCGGGCGATGAAACAGCAGTGATTGAGGTCAGGAACTGCCCCGGAAGGGATGCCCTTGGTTATGATTTTGATACAGGTTACCGGATTGAAGAGGCCTATGCCAAACTTGGCAAATCGCTTGCTGCATTTATCGCAAAACAGCGCTGAGGTGGCAGCTGTTTACCTGTTAAGAGTAAGATAGTTTGAGACCGGGTTGGCATAGATCTGCAGGAACAGATCATTTATCATGTTTCTGTCACCCGTCAGTCCGCCAGTTTCATTTTCCATATATTCCAGGAATTTTGCCTTGTCATCCGGAGTATAAAACTCCCGGAATCTCCCGGAATGGTTCTGAATATCCCATGAAATGTAGTTGTTGGGCCACAGCCTGAAATTCCTGTACATTTCTTTGTCAATTATGGCCGCGAGGGTATTTATTTTCCTGTTGAAGGTTGACTCATTACTGAGCTGACCGAGACTTTTGTCAAGGGGAGATCCTATTGCAAAGTGAATCCTGCCCTTTTGCTGCATAATTCCTTTTATAATGCTGTTGAGGTCCTCACCGGGTTGCTTTTGGTAGGTTCCGGTGAGCGATGTAGCAATAAGCTCCTTTATTTTCAGGGCACAACAGGGCTCATATTCATATGAGACCGTGCATGGTACAATGTTAAGTTCATGCAGGGAATCCTCGGGCTTCCCTCGGCCGCTCATGTTTAACATTTTGAGCAGGCTGGTTTCCGTCCTGTCATTCCCGTTTTTTGTCCGGCCGGGCCGCTGGGCTATCCATACTGAAATCCCTTTGCTTACTATGGTGTACCTGATATAAGCTGAAAGTTGCTGCGAGTTATGCAGGAGTTCCCTGCTCGAACCACCGCGTACAACCCTGAACATTCTGTTGGACTTTCCCAGGTCGATTACAAACTGATTGACCATAAGGTTGCTGCCGAAGGTTATTTCGGAGGTATTGTGCCCGTGTTCAAACAACAGTATCTGGAGAATGGCCGAATCGAGGACAATATCCCTGTGATTTGAGATGAAAAGATATGCTTTTCCCGGCGTGAGATTTTCAAATCCGCTGCAGGTCAGGCCGGAAGAACTTTTGGAAACAATGGCTCTCACCAGTCGGTCGACAAAATTTTTCTGAAACGAATACACGGATCTGGTTTCAGAGAGTAATTTCCTGATCTTGTCCTTCTCATCATAGGGGAAAAAGAAATCCAGGATCGTATCAAAAACCGGATTGGATATTATCCGCCTAAGGGCCGGATTTATTTCATCATCATGGTAAGGACGAATATCCTCAAAATCTTCTTCTCTGAACATCAGGTTCATTTTTTTCAAAAATAGCAGTATTTATCTATAATCCTATTTTAACTTTGAGGCTGTTTTTTAATATTCCGGGTTTTATTAAGTTCCGCGAATATACAGTTGAGATTCAGTGCTTAAGGAAAAGCAAAGGTTTTCAGGGACCGGCAGAAGCAGAATGTCCGAGGAAACAAAAGTTAAGCCTCAGTGTTGAATCATATTATTAGAATAAGTCTGGATGAAGTATGATGTTATTATAGTGGGTAGCGGGCTCGGAGGCCTTCAGTGTGCCTACATAATGAGCCGGGAAGGATTTAAGGTTTGCCTGATTGAGAAAAATAAGCAGCTGGGAGGATGCCTTCAGACTTTTAAAAGAAAAGGATCCGTATTTGATACTGGCATGCATTACATAGGAAGCGTTGAAGACGGACAATTGCTTCACAAATTCCTGAAATATTTCAGACTCTGTGGAAAGCTGAAAATCAGGAAGATGGATACAAATGCCTATGAAATCATCAGATTAGGCGACAGGGAATTCAGTTTTGCCAACGGGTATGACCATTTTTCGGAAAAGCTGCTTTCGTATTTTCCGGGGGAGTCAGAGGCAGTCAGGAATTACGTTGCGAAAATGCAGGAGGTAAGCAGGTCAGTCGATCTTCTCAACATGGATACCCTCCCCGGGAAGCGGCCGGGATATTTCAATTATTTCAGCACCGGGTTCAATGATTATCTCGATTCACTCACCGGCAACCGTGAACTGAAAAGCTTGCTGACAGGGAACTCGCCGCTGTATGCGGGAGTGCGCGACCGGACACCGTTGTATACACCAATGATCATAAACTCAACATATGTCGACAGCGCCTACAGGTTTGTTGACGGGGGCTCACAGGTTTCCGACCTTCTGTCGGGCGGCATAGTTGAGAACGGAGGTACAATAATGAGGAATGCGCGGGTGACAAAATTCCTTTTCAGCTCAGGATTGATGAAAAGCGTTGTGATAAACGATTCGGAAGAACTCTCCGCAAAATGGTTTATATCAAATATCCATCCTAAAGCGATGCTTTCCCTGATGGAGAATGCACCTGTCAGACCCGCCTATCAGAAAAGGATTGCAAGTATCGATGATACCTACGGCATGTTCTCACTGTACCTTGCAATGAAGGAAAACTCATTTGAATACATAAACAGCCATTATTATATCTACCGAACCGACGATGTCTGGCACGGCGACAGGATCGCTCCGGGAAGATGGCCTGAAAGCTACATGATGCATTTTTCCCCAGGATCCAAAAATGAAAAATACACCGGTTCAGTTATCGTTACAGCCTATATGAACTGGAACGAGGTTTCACCATGGGAAAATACCTGGATAGAACAAAGGGGTGATGATTACATTGATTTTAAAACCGGCAGGGCAGAAAAGCTCCTTGAAGTGGTTGCAAATGATTTCCCGGGCATCAGGGGCAAGATCAAATCCTACTATACATCCACACCGCTGACTTATCGAGATTACACAGGCACTTTCAGGGGATCGGTCTATGGCCTGCAGAAAGATTTCAACAGTCCTTTAAAAACCCTGATAATACCTAGAACCAAGGTGCCGAATCTGTTTCTGACAGGGCAGAACACGAATGTACACGGAGTCGTCGGCGTCACAATTGGATCGGTGCTCACCTGCGGCGAGATGCTGGGAACACAATATGTCTTGGACAAGATACGAAATGCATAAAAACCGGAAAATAAAAAAGGGAATATTGAAGGGAGCGCTTTTGATGCTTTTCCTACTATTGACGGTTTTCATAATTAACTTTTACCGTGCCACTGTTGAACACCCCCCAAAGGCAGGTGATTTGTCAAGCCTGCAGCTTGTAAGGATCGAGACCGACACCAATAAATTCTTTTATGGCAATAACTGGTTGAGAAAGAGTAAATCGGGCCTGTATGAAATGTATCTTGAAGGCGGCCCATTTGAACGCGGGGTAGCTTTCGGAAAACTGACCCGCGAACTCCTTTATTACCAGGAAGAGGCATTTGTAGAGCAGATACGAAAACTGGTCCCTTCAGAAACATATCTTAAATTCCTGAAATATTTCGTGGGATGGTTTTCAAGGGATCTTGGAAAGCATATCCCCGAAGAATATCTTCTTGAGATTTACGGTACTTCCTTTTCCAGCTCTCCGGCATTTGACTTCATTGGTACCGGTTACCAGAGGCAGCTGAACTATCATGCAGCCCACGACATTGGCCATGCATTGCAGGCTTTGAAAATGACCGGCTGCACTTCCTTTTCATTCTGGGGCGGGAAAAGTTCGGATTCAACCCTCATAACGGCGCGCAACTTTGATTTCTATGCCGGACAGAAATTTGCCGAGAATAAAATAATTGTTTTCTGCAATCCTGAGAGCGGCCTGAAATTTATGATGATTACATGGGCGGATATGATCGGAGTCGTTTCGGGGATGAATGAAAAAGGCCTTACGGTGACCATCAATGCCGCAAGGTCGGCTATTCCGCTGAAGGCAACAACCCCGGTTACCATCCTTGCGCGGGAGATATTACAGTATGCCGGGGATATTGCCCAGGCAGTCAGTATCTCGGAGAAACGGAAACTGTTTGTATCAGAGTCGCTATTGATCAGCTCTGCAGCTGACGGAAAAACGGTGATCATTGAAAAATCGCCGGAAAAATTCGACGTAGTCCTTCCTCAGAGTGATCAGATCATTTGTGCTAATCATTTCCTGGGCAGTGCTTTTTCAGATGATAAAACCAACATTGAGAATATCTATGGATCAGACAGCAAATACAGGTTTGAAAGGGTGGGGGAACTGCTTGACATGGTTGACAAGGTTAGTGTGCGCGATGCGGCAGCAATACTCAGGGACAGAAAGGGCAGGGGAGGAACTGATCCGGGGATGGGAAATCCACTGGCTATAAATCAGCTTATTGCCCATCATTCAGTGATTTTCAGCCCATCCGATCTGCTGGTATGGATATCCGCCGGTCCTTACCAGCTGGGTGAATATGTGGCATATGATCTGAAAAAGGTATTTTCAGGAGAAACTGCAGGGGACCCCGTCAGCAGGGAAATCAGCGAACCTGATCTGTCAATTCCCGCTGATACTTTTCTGTTCTCAGCCGACTATTCATGTTACGGGAAATATCTTAAAATGACCGGTGATCTTGATAATTATACACGAAACCATGAAAAACTGCCGGAATCTTTTGAAACTGCATATATCGAAACCAATCCCATGCTTTATCTTGTATATTCCAATCTTGGAAACTACTTTTATGAGAACCGCTTATATGAAAAGGCCAACGAGTATTATCAGATGGCATTGTCAAAGGATGTAGCAGGAGAAGATGAAAGAAACAAACTGTTAAAACTAACTGAGAAAGTTCATAAAAAGCTTGGAAATGTTCATTCCCGAAATTGAAAAGAAGCCAAAAAGGGAGGTGGATGCCTTCCAGTCCGGAAAGCTGGCTCAATTGCTCCGGTACCTCGAGAAGAATTCAGTGTTCTACAGGGATCATTTCAGGCAAAACAAGATCGACCCGGAAAAGATCAGGAACATAAATGACCTGGTAACAATTCCCCCCACCAGGAAATCAGATCTGCAGGAAAGAGCCCGTGACTTTATTTGCGTCAGAAGTGAAAAGATCATAGATTATCTGACTACTTCAGGGACATCGGGGGAACCGGTCATTTATGTCATGACGGAAAATGACCTGAATCGGCTGGCGTACAACGAGTATCTTGGTTTCTCTTGTGCTGACTGTACAAGGAATGAAGTGTTCCAGCTCATGACCACTATTGACCGCCGGTTTATGGCAGGCATGGCATATTTCCTGGGTTCGAGAAAATTGAAATCAGCCATGGTAAGGGTGGGAAACGGGATCCCCGAATTACAGTGGGACAGCATAAAAAGGTTCTCGCCAACTGCCCTGATTGCCGTACCGTCTTTCCTTATCAACATTATTGATTATGCGGAAAGGAACGGTATCGATCATCATGCTGCCAGTGTTAAAAAGGCAGTATGTATCGGTGATTCGCTGAGAAATCCCGATTTCACATTCAACACCCTTGGCCGTAAAATAACGGAAAGATGGCCCGAAATAAAGCTTTACTCCACATATGCTTCCACGGAAATGGCAGCATCATTCACCGAATGCAGCTACGGAATGGGGGGACATCATCATCCCGAGCTGCTTGTAGTTGAGTTTCTCGATGAGAACGATTCACCGGTGGCGGAAGGTGAAGAGGGAGAGCTGACAATCACCACCCTGGGAGTGGAAGGCATGCCTTTGCTTAGATTCAAAACGGGAGATATCTGCCAGGGTCACTATGAGCCTTGCAGGTGCGGCAGAACGTCGATGAGGGTCGGACCGGTAATAGGCCGAAAAAACCAGATGATCAAATATAAGGGTACAACCCTCTACCCGCCTGCACTTTATGATATCCTGGAGAATATTGACGGGGTGATCAACTATGTTGTTGAACTGTACACAAACACCATTGGGACCGATGAAATTCTCATCCGGATCGGTACAAATATTTCTTCGGAAAGCTTTGAAAAGGCCATAAAGGATCATTTCAGGGCAAAACTGAGAGTGGCCCCTTCAATAACATTTGAATCTGCAGAGTACGTCGAAAAGATACAGTTCCCGGGCATGAGCCGTAAACCGGTGAAACTGATCGACAGAAGATAGATCTGACGTAAGCAGATACCAGGCTGATATCAGGGACGAAAGGTAAACAGGCGCCCGGGCCAGATTGAGGATAAGACCTGTAACATGATTTTTACAAGTGAAATGTCCATGAAACATGGAATTTTGTAACTTGGTATGTTGAAATACCAATAGGGTATGAAATTCAGCCTGCCAGGCGAATGAAGCAGGTTAACCGCAAAATGGAATCAGTTTGAATGCAATTACGGTTTTTCCCGTTAATTCGGAAAAGTAAGAAAGATATCAGAATTAAAACCTTTTACCATGAAAGCAAAACGAGTTATAGCGACAGTACTTTTCGTTATGCTGGCCCTGGGTCATGCTTGGGGACAGGACAGGGCTAAAGCTTTGAGCCTTACTGACTGTGTATGGTTCGGTATTGATTTTACCGGTGCCAGATTTACTTCTGTTACTGAAGATCCGGCCGTAATTGTCGGTCAGTATCTGAATGCAATAAATACACTGATCCTTCAGGAACCCGCGAAATTTGATATTAAGAAATTCTTCAAAAAGACCGGAGTCGTAAATAGTATTGAAACAGCTACCGAACGGAATTCAAAAATTGATCCCGGGAAACTGGTTATCAGCCAGGAGTATCAAATCACAACCGATGACGTCAGTCGTATTATAAGCAGTTACAGAAATGACGACAATTCAGGAACAGGATTGATCTTTGTTGCCGAGAACCTGAATAAGATCACCCAGACCGGCAGCTATTATGTTTGTTTCTTTGACATTGCCTCGCATGAGATAATCGATTGCCGGAAGATAACGGGTAAGGCCGCCGGTTTTGGTTTCAGGAACTACTGGGCAGGATCCGTGTACAACGCCATGAAGAATTGGGCGGCGGCAAAATAGTAAGAAATAAGGGTTTACCGGCCTGGACTGACCGGGAAATACATTTGTTCTTTGCATGGTTGCTTTGTAATAATGTTAAATTAAAAACATTCATAAAATGAGAAAGTTGTTGTTACCTCTTCCGGCGGTTATCCTGTTAACGTCAGTTGAACTGCTGGCAAACAAAACCAGTGTGGAAATAAAAGCTCCTTCGGCATCCGTGAAGGGGACGGAGGTTACTGTTACTATAAATGTGACACATAAGGGAAACAGCAAAATGCATCACACCGACTGGGTTTGGCTAAAGGTTAACGGGCAGGAAGTGAAGCGCTGGGAATTCAGTAAGGAACATCTGCCGGCTGCCGGTGATTTCACACTGGAGTATAAAATAACTGTTACAGATGACCTTAAGCTTGAAGCAGAGGGACACTGCAATATTCACGGGACCGCCGGAGCAAAAAGCATGGTGATAAAGGCTGAATAATTACAAAAATTGCCGGTATGTATTTTCTGGTTTTACCATTGGGAATAATCAATCTGATCCTTGTTGCCCTTCAGATTCTGGGCGGCCTGAAGATCGTGAAGATCCCTTTCAGATGGCACCGGAACCTCGGGATTGCGCTTGGCGTTTTTGCGCTGCTTCATGCATCGATTGCTTTAATCTATTTATGAATTGAAGATTCTTCGCAGGGAATATTCTGATTAACCTGCGATTGAAACTGAATGGCCGGCAGACCTGCCTCCGATTCAGATCAGGAGATCCTTATTATTCACGGCAGGGAAAATGTACAATAACAAATCAATGGGACTTCATGAAGAAAAAAATGCTGATCGCGGAAACCCTTTGTAATGTAAGGTTCAGCGATGTTGATTCAATGGGGATCGTCTGGCATGGAAATTATGTCAGGTATTTTGAAGATGGACGGGAAGATTTCGGACGAAAATACGGACTTACTTATCTCGATTTTTACCATAAGGGAATATTCATTCCCATTGTGAAGGTGACGTGTGATTATAAAAAACCCCTGCTGTACGGCGATATTGCAAGGATAACCACAAAATTCGTGAATTGTGAATCGGCTAAGATCAGTTATGAGTATATTATTTATAACAATAAAACCAATGAAATAGCAGCCACCGGATCAAGCCTGCAGGTTTTTCTCGACATTAACAGGGAGCTGCTGCTGAGCGTTCCTGCATTCTTTATTGACTGGAAAAGGGAGAACGGTCTTTTCTGAAACAGAATTTTTAAATTTGCAGCGAATTTTATATTCGGGTTAGTGACTGACGTTTTTATTGTATCAGACAATATAATTACATCCCTAGGATTTTCCACCGGTGAGAATGCGTCTAACATGACGGCCGGGATCACCGGTATCAGGTTAATCAGTGATGAGAGCCTCTCCCCTGATCCTTTTTATGTTTCTCTAGTAGATACTGACCGGTTAAGGGGTACATTTTCTCAGATACTTGATCCGGAGGAGTTCACTCGTTTTGAGCAGATGGCCATCCTGTCAATTAAAGCCGCCGTCGCTGCAACCAAAATTGACTTCAGCGGGGAAAGAACACTTTTTATCCTTTCAACAACCAAGGGCAATATAGATCTGCTCGGGAAAAATACCGGCAAAAATGATCCCGGATTGTATCTCTGGCATACGGCAAAACGACTCGGCGATTTTTTCAGATTCAGGATTAATCCGCTGGTGATCTCAAACGCCTGTACATCAGGATTGCAGGCTGTCATTACCGGATCGCGCCTTATCAGGGCCGGTTATTATGACAATGTAGTAATAAACGGGACGGATATTATTTCAGAATTTGTTGTATCCGGCTTCAGCTCGTTTAAATCTCTCAGTACAGGGCCATGCCGGCCTTTTGACAGTACCCGCGACGGACTCTCATTGGGTGAGGGCTCCGGAACCATAATCCTCACCAACAATAAGGGCGCTTCAAAGCAGACATTCCGGATAAGGGTCGGTATGGGATTTTCGGGCAATGATGCAAATCATATTTCAGGTCCTTCAAGGACAGGCGAGGGATTGTTCCTGGTAACAGACAGAGTCATGAAGAATTCACCTTCAATGCCGGATTTCATTTCTGCCCACGGAACAGGGACCTTATATAACGATGAAATGGAGGCAATTGCACTGACCAGGGCTGGACTGCAGAATATCCCTGTGAACAGTTTCAAGGGATATTGGGGACACACCCTCGGAGCCGCCGGCGTGATTGAACTGGCAATGTGTGTCCATTCAATGAATAATAATGTCCTTTTTCCAACAAAAGGATTCCGTGAACCCGGATTGGAAAATAAACTGAATGTCATTGACCGGGTGATCAAAACGGAAGTGAACGCCTGTCTCAAAACCGCATCCGGCTTCGGGGGCTGCAATTCTGCACTGTATTTATTCAAGACATGACAGGGTATTATATAACGGGTTATTGCATTATCAGAAACAATGAGGCCAGTGTTAACGGAAAACCTGTGTTCAGCGCCCATGGGAAAAACACCAGGGAATTTTTTACAGATCTTTACAAATTCCTGGATTCCGATTATCCGAAATTCCATAAAATGGATAACCTGTGCAAACTCGGATTCCTGTCTTCCGAGCTGATTCTTAAGAAAAACGGGGTCCGGACCATTTTCAGCGGAAGCGATACCGGGGTAATACTAGCCAATTCCTCCTCCTCACTCGACACAGACAGAATGCATCAGGTTACCATAATTAACCGTGCAGCCTATTTCCCCAGCCCGGCGGTTTTTGTTTATACCCTTCCAAATATTGTTATTGGTGAGATCTGTATAAGAAACAAGATCACCGGTGAAGGCAGCTTTTTCATACAGGAAAAGCTCAATCCTGTTTTCCTGACAGATTATATCAGGTGTCTGCTTGATTGTGAAATAATTAACAGATGTATTGCGGGCTGGCTGCAGGTCGACGGTGATGATTGTGACGCAATGATGTGTTTAATTGAAAAAACAGATAAACCTATTTCAGGATTTGTTAATTTTGAACCTTCAGTAATCCGGGATATTTATAATTTAAGGATTTGACGTATGGAGAAGCTTGTTCAGACCCTCAAGGAAGAGATCATCGAAGCCCTTAACCTGGTTGAAATGGTTCCGGAAGATATCAATGAGGAGGCGCCGCTGTTTGTTGACGGATTGGGCCTGGATTCCATTGATGCGCTCGAACTGACCGTTTTGCTGGAAAAAAAATATGGCATAAAAATAAAGACTGCCGAAGAAGGCAAAAAAATCCTTTATTCGGTTAAGTCAATGGCCGATTGTATAATTGCAGGCGGGAAGGCATGGGATTAGTACCTGCTTTATTCCCGGAGTGCCCATGACCAGGGGCTCCCGGCAGAGTGGAAATCAAATTGATTGAGTGTGGCAGTCAGAGTATTTGTAACCGGTATCGGGATCATTTCATCCATTGGTTTCAATTGTGAAGAAACAGAGGATTCGCTGAAAAGCGGAAAGACGGGGATCGGCACAATGAAAAACCTGGTTTCGGTGCATTCTGGGGAGATACCTGTCGCTGAGGTGCCTGCATCCAATGAGGAGCTTGAGGATCTTGCCCGTATCAGGAAAACGGGATACAGTTCGAGAACCACCCTGCTGGGCATCATTGCGGCAGGGGAAGCATTGAGATGCAGCGGCCTGGATGAAGATATCGGCAGTTTCAGAACGGGCCTGATATCTGCTACGACCGTGGGAGGAATGGATCGTTCAGAGAAGTTTTTCAAAAGCTATATTCAGCACAAATCGGGTGGGCGGCTGAGATACATAGTGACTCATGACTGCGGCGACAGCACCGCAGCAATAGCTGATACCTTCGGCATCAGGGATCATGTCTCGACCATTAGTACGGCATGCTCATCCTCCGCCAACGCCATACTGACGGGTGCCAGGCTGATAAAAGGCGGATTGCTCGACAGGGTGATTGCCGGGGGGACGGATGCCCTTTCACTTTTTACCCTTAATGGCTTCAACAGCCTGATGATACTTGATAAAAAAGGCTGCCGTCCGTTTGATGAGGACAGGAACGGACTTACACTGGGTGAGGGATCAGCATTCATTGTAATGGAGTCGGAAACCGTTACGGCCAGGATCGGTAAAAAGCTTTTATGCGAAGTATCGGGTTACGGAAATGCATGTGACGCATATCACCAGACCGCCTCCTCTCCCGAAGGCGGGGGTGCATACCTGTCGATGAAGCAGGCTCTCCACTGCTCCGGGCTTACCCCTGACATGATTGATTATATCAATGCTCACGGCACAGGAACAAAAAACAACGACCTGTCGGAAGGGCGGGCTATTGAAAGACTTTTTGGGTATTTGCCGGTGAAGTTCAGCTCCACAAAGGCATTCACCGGGCATACCCTCGGTGCTGCCGGAGCTGTCGAAGCCGTTCTGGGCATAATGGCGATCAGGAACGGGTGGATCTATCCAAATCCCGGGTTTGCACGGCAGATGAGCGAACTAAGGATAACACCTGAAAAAAAGCTGATACGAAATACCAGGATCAGGAACCTTATGTCAAATTCATTTGGATTTGGCGGTAACAACACAAGCCTGATCTTTTCAGAATGCTGACATGAAGATATTCATCAACGGGCAGAGTGCAATATCTCCCCAGGAAACATTCACCGGTAACAGCCTTCCGGACAATCCGGTGAATTATTCTGCCAACGGGTTTATCAAATGTATCGAGCCATCTGTAAGGGAGTACATCGATCCCATGACGGCAAGGCGCATGAGCCGTATCATAAGGTTCGGAGTATGTTCTGCCATTCAGTGTCTAAGGAACGCTGACGCCGGCAATCCCGGCGCGATCATTACCGGTACCGGCCTTGGCTGCCTGGATGATACGGAAAAGTTCCTGAGGACAATGCACAATAATGAAGAGAAACTCCTTAACCCCACTCCGTTTATCCAGTCAACCCATAATACTCTCTCATCCGCCATTGCAATCATCATCGGGTGCAACAGCTACAACAGCACATATGTGCACCGCGGCGGTTCATTTGAAAATGCTCTGACTGACGCAATTCTCCTGCTGCGGGAAAATTCTGCTGAAAACGTTCTTGTAGGTGGGGTTGATGAACTGACAGACACCTCTTTCAATATAACCAGCAGGCTCGGATTCTGGAAAAGGGAACCGGTTGAAAGCCTCAGACTCCTTGATTATAAAGGCAGAGGATCACTTGCAGGTGAAGGGATGACATTCTTTCTGCTCAGCAACGTGAAAAATGAAAGATCATTTGCCGTAACGGAAATGCCTGAATTGTTTCATAAGCCAGCTGATGCTGCCGCTTCTGAGGAAAAAATACGATCATTTATCAGCCGGACATGCCAGGAGGGCAGTATCGACCTGGTCTTAATGGGATTGAACGGGGATATATCTAATGATGAAATCTACCATAACCTCTCAGGAAGACTTTTTTCCGGGATCCCCCGGGCATACTACAAGCATCTGTGCGGCGAATATGATACTTCATCAGCTTTTGCAATGTTTATTGCGGCTGAAATAATCAGGAACCAGACTGTGCCCCGGGTAATGCAACTTGACGGCGGACCTGCCGGAAAAATACGGAACGTTCTGATCTACAACCATCAGAGAAACAACATTCATTCCCTCATGCTGCTTTCAGGATGTTGAAGTACAAAAAAATATGTCTCCTTTCCCTTTTTCTGCTCATGCTGCTCCTGCTTGCTGACCAGTTTATATTCATAAGTGCATGGTTTTATATTGGTACAGTTATTGCAACACTGGCCCTGCTGGCTTACGGTTCAGCAGCAGTATGCTCGGGTTTTTACTGTAGGGTTATTTGTTCGGGCAGCACAAGTGAAAGGATTATCTCGCTTACTTTTGATGACGGACCCCATGAAACGCTGACACCGGCTATACTCGATATATTGAATAAGTACGACGTGAAGAGTGCATTTTTCTGTGTAGGGAACAGGGCAGCTGAGAACCCGCATTTAATAATGAGGATGGACAAGGAAGGACATATTATTGGAAATCATTCCGGTTCGCATCATTTCCTCTTTGATTTGTTCAGCAGGAAAAAAATTGCAGAGGATCTTGAAGAAAACGATAAGATCATCGACCGGATCATTAATAAAAAAGTCAGTTTGTTCAGACCTCCGTATGGGGTCACAAACCCAGCCGTGGCCGCTGCCGTTCGGGCAAGAGGATACACCGTTATTGGATGGAGCCTGAAATCAAGGGATACCGTGATAAAAAATGAGAACCTTCTGCTTGAACGACTCGGACAGAAACTGAAGAATGGCGGAATAATTCTCTTTCATGACAATATGGATGTTACAGCACGAATACTTGACAGGTTCATTCAGCATGCTGCAGAGCGGAACTTCAGGTTTGAGAGGCTCGATCATCTGTTAAAAATCAATGCCTATGAATAGATTTGTCAAAATAATTTCAGTATTGATAATGGTGTTGCAGACGTGCTTACTGGCAGGCCAGGAAAACATGAAACCCATGAATGATCCGGGCTCCTTTTCAGACCGGCTTATCAGGGCATCAGCAGCTGTTAACAGCATAACAAGTGATTTTACCCAGGAAAAAAGCCTGAGTGTCCTTAATGAAAAAATACTTTCAAAGGGAAAGTTTGCATTCAAAAAGGAAAACAACATCCGATGGGAATATACCGAACCCTACAGGTATCTCATAATCATAAGCAACAACCAGATGTTCATGCGTGATGATAAAAGCAGGAAGCAAATAGATATCCAGTCAAACCCGATGTTCAGGGAGATGAACGGATTCATCACCGGTTGTATTCAGGGCGACATTCTCAGGAATGACAATGATTACTCAAAGGAATACTTTGAGAATGAAAAGTATTACTATGTTAAGCTTGTGCCCAGGTCGGACAAGGTGAGGCAGATGCTGAAGGAAGTGCATATCTGGTTCAACAGGAGCGATCTGGGCGTGGAAAAGCTGAAAATGGTTGAATCGGGCAATGATTATACACAGATAATGTTTACCGGGAAAATACTCAATCCAGACATACCCGTTGAGAAATTTACTTTTAAGTAGTATTTGCCTTATAATATTTTCAGGCTGTGCTCCGTCCGTTTTCAGGGAATTCCGCCGGACCGGTACGGATAATTTCCGTGAGATGAATCTGGTACCATGGTTCGGCAGTGAAAGGGATCATTACCTGTATAATTCGGGGATAGACGCCTTCAGGGAACACTATTCCGGATTAATTGTAATAAAGCCGCTTCCTGACGGGGATTACCGGGTGGTGTTTATCAATGAGCTTGGTATCAAGATATTTGATATGGAATTTTTCAGCACCGGGGAGTTCCTGCTCCATCATTGCATTGCATTCCTGAACAGGAAGTTCATCATCAATACACTCAGTAAGGATATCAGTCTTGCACTTAATAACGGGCAGATGAAGGTTATTAAGGTGTTCCGCGGACCGGGCAACGATAAATCGGGCTTCAAGGCAAGGGACGGAAACGGTGTTAAGTATATTCTTGTCAATGATGCTGACAACAGGGCAGAAAAGATAATCAGACGTGGCGGATTGGCAAAAAATGCAGTTGTAACTTTTTTCAATTCAGGCGGAACCGAACCTGATTCGGTAAATATAAGTCACAGGCATATAAAACTCGACATTCATTTTTCCAGGATAGATGAGAAACACTGATAAATTGCAGGGTGACCTTTATACAGTTCAGCACACAGCGCAGGGGAAAGGGGAAGGGGCTGCAGCCTTCAGGATAGCCGTTAATCCGGATCATGAGATTTTCCTGGGGCATTTCCCCGGCAACCCGGTTCTGCCCGGGGCCTGCACGATCCAGATATTAAAGGAACTTGCCGAAGGAGCATCGGGCAGGGATTTGCTGCTTTCCGGGGCGCAGAACATTAAATTCCTTTCGTTTATTGATCCCCGGAAAAATCCGGTACTTGACATTGATCTCCTGTTGAGGGAAACGGAAGAGGGGACATATGCCTGCAGTGCATCGGTTCATTACGGGGGCAGGGTGTTCTGCAGCTTCCGGGGAACAATGATGCTGTTGCCGGGGAACCGTACCGGGGCCTGATCCTTGATGCTCAGGGATTGTCGGATCCTGTGCCGGCCTGTGATTGCGGTTCAACTTCCCTGACTGCCCTGAAGGCATCAGCCAGCTTCTTGATCAGTGAAAGTTCAGACTGGAAATTTTTCAGTGTCCCCCTGAACCAGTCGTGAGTCTCGGGAGGGGTGTTCAGCACACGCTCCAGCTCGGTAATATAAAACACCGCATAATTCTCATGTACAGCCCGGAGGGTATCTTCAAAATATTCCAGACCCTCATTTTCAATCATTCTAAATACCGGACTCAGATCGTATTTCCGTTCTTCACCCCCAATATTAAGGGTCGCCGCCCAGTCTGCCTTTGAAAACGGAACCGCCAGGTTCTTCCTTTTTGGTTTTGCAGTTTGGAACGGCACTTCCCCGGTGAGTTCCTTGTGTTTTTCAAGCAGTTCGATATAAAGGTCCTGAAGCTTGTTGTACGCCTCATACGAAACGGATCCTTCAGCAGGGTTACTGGTTGTTTCCATGTCTATAGATAAAAATCCTCCTGGAATTGAAATAATTAATATTTACAAAGCTATGGAAAAGCAAGGTTAAAATTCAGGCTTTAACATAATACTAAAACACACACACACACTGATGTCAGGTTAGTTATGGTAAATATAAATAAACTTATTTGAATACGATGCTTCAGTTCAAACAGAAATTTGTAACGAATTGAGGGCAGAATTGCGTTTTTTGTTTTTCGGACGGGATCCCTACCGGTGATGCCCGTCACCAGCGCCAGTCGCCCCGATCATATCCGGGATGGAGAAAGGATTGGGAATTTTCATAAATTTGGACCATCCAGGATCCATCTCAAAAAGTTAAGTATGACAGAGAATCACCAGGTATCAGTCAACAGGTATAAGAACATGAAATATAACCGATGCGGAAAAAGCGGCCTGCTTTTACCTGCAATTTCCCTTGGCCTGTGGCACAATTTCGGCTTTGCAGATAATTTCAATAATTCAAGAGAGATAATCAGGACCGCCTTCGACAGCGGGATAACTTATTTCGATCTGGCAAACAATTACGGACCTCCTCCCGGGTCGGCCGAAGAGGTCTTTGGAACGATACTAAGGAAGGATTTTTCTGCATACAGGGACGAAATGGTGATAGCCACCAAGGCCGGTTATCTTATGTGGGAGGGACCTTATGGCGAATGGGGTTCAAGAAAGTATCTCATTGCCAGCCTTGATCAGAGTCTTAAGAGAATGGGCCTTGATTATGTCGATATATTCTACTCCCACAGGTTTGATCCTGAAACCCCTGTTGAAGAGACAATGATGGCTCTCGATCACATAGTCAGGAGCGGTAAGGCATTGTATGCCGGTATCTCAAATTATTCCCCGGAACAAACAGAGAAGGCAATCCGGATCCTGAAAGAGCTTGGTACCCCCTGCCTGTTGCACCAGTCGAGGTATTCAATGCTCGACAGGAAGGTTGAAAGCGGCCTCCTGGATGTTATAGGATCAGGCGGACTCGGGTTTGTGGCATTCTCTCCCCTGGCACAAGGTGTATTATCTGACAGGTATCTGAAAGGTATTCCGTCAGACTCCCGCGCTGCAAAAGCCCACTTCCTGAAACCTTCATTCATCACTCCCGAGCTAATTTCCGTTATAGGAAAGCTGAATGAATTAGCTTTGCAAAGGGGCCAGACACTTGCACAAATGGCAATCGCCTGGCTGCTGCGGGATGAACGGGTAACCTCGGTTATAATCGGGGTCAGTTCTGCAAGCCAGCTTGCCGGGAACATCAGGGCACTCGAAAATATAAGTTTTACCGGTAATGAACTGGAAAAGATCATGGCACTTGTAACAACTGTCAGCTTCAATCCGCGCGGCTGATAAGCAATGCTTTGGAAATTATGACAAATTCCCTGTTCTACCGGGTCTGAATTGCATGATATTTGCTGATGTTATACGACCCCGGGAAAAGTGAACTGAACCCTGGGTTCAATTGTTTATAGGAACCATTATGTAAAAAAAATGAAAAAGCTATTAATTGTCATATTCCTGATTTCAGCAGGACTTCTGGTTTATGCCCAGACTGACATAAAAAAGCTTATGCCCGTGACAACAGGTTCAAGCTCTGCTTTGAAGGTTTACACAGAAGCCAGGAAATACTATGAAGATGTTGCACTCGACAGGGCCATTGAGACCTTCAAAAGGGCCCTCTCCCAGGATCCCGGTTTTTTCATGGCCAATTATCAGCTGGCTCTTTATTATCTGCTAAACCGTGAAGCTGATAATTTCTACAAATATGCCAGGGCTGCAATTTCTTGCAGGGACAAGCTGAGCAATGCCGAGGAGATACTGAAACAGGCGCTGCAAAACCTGATGTCCGGCAATTCAGATGTGGCCTATCTTGGAAAGAAGCTGATTGAGTTATATCCCGCTGATCCGGAATCATACAATAATCTTGCTTCCTTTCAGTCGCTTGAGGGCGACAATGACGGTATGATAGTTACATTGTCAAAAGCCCTGGAAATTGCGCCCGATCCGGCCCCGTTCTACAATCAGCTGGGATACGCGTATCTGGCAACCAAACAAAACGACAAGGCGGAAAAGGCTTTCGATAAGTATATTGAACTTTCTCCCGGTAATCCAAACGTATACGATTCAAAGGGCGACTATTACATGTATATGAAAATGTACGACAAAGCTTATGAATCGTATATGAAAGCTCATTCCATCGATCCTTCCTTCAGCCGTGACAAGGCAGATACGGCCAGGAGGCTCTATGAAATGTCAGAAGGCAGGAAAATCGAAATAATACAGATGTAATTCTGCCGGAATTTCAAAGGTGAAAAGACACTGAAGCCATAAAAAACCCGTGCCTGGCATCAAAATAATGACCATGAACCGGGGGTTTTGCTGACAATGATAACAAACAAGTCCGTTGCCAGACTTTTAGTATTTCCGCGTTGTTGGTAATACCGGTATTACCCGGCAGTTTTAAAGGCTTCCCGGCGTAATCTCCGGTAAAAGCTGATCTCAGCCAAGCGGGCGGATCAGTTCCGGATGAAGCACCTGATTACAGGAAAACAGATATAAAATCGGCTGCCTTAACCTGGTTCCTGTTTTTTATGGTCCGTTTGCCCTCTGCGAAATTTGTTACGGTGCAATCCTTGTATATGGTACAATTACCGTCCTTGTCGGGGGCATATCCCCTGCATACCCGTACAACATCGGGCGATATCTCGTCTATGATCACAATTTTCCTGTCCCCGTATTTCAGACGCCCCAGCTCGAACTTACCGTCAAGGACATGCAGTCCTTTGGAACCAAATTCGCTGGTTACAATTTCCGCTATTTTTTTCACAAGCTCAACGCTGTAGTCAATTTCAGCCCTGGTCATTGCTCCTGTTTCCTCCAATGCTTCAAAGGTGATGAGAATATCAGTATCACCTTTTGTCCAGGCTTCCACCACCTTGTGAATATTCCTGCAGGGCCTTACAAAGGGATATCTCCTCCAGAAACTTCCGGTAGCATTGTTTCTCCAGGTAAACTCAAGGTTCTGCAGAGGAGCCGAGCCGGGAAATTCAGGCGAGTCCGCAGGTATCCCCAGAGGGAGTGCTGGTTCCACTATCATCTCATTGTCGCTGACTGTGTCAATATAGTGTGACGGGATCCCATGTTCCTGAAGCAGCTTGAAGAAATGGGTGGCGAATCTGCATGCAATGGCTCCTTTTCCCGGGATCTGGCCAACCACGGTATCATAACCCGGATCAAAAACAGCCTTGCCATTTTCAAAATAGCCGGTGGCATCATCCTTGAAAACGAGCCTGTATTTACCCGAATAACGGCCCGAAGTGATCTCATATACGTTTTTGGATTTACCGCTGTAAATAAGTTTTTCTTCCATTGCCCTGAATCTTATAAGAATTTAAGGATGTTTCAATTGTATTTTATTAAATCGTCATTCTCGCCCTGTATATGTTCTTGAACGAGACCGGTAAAGATAATGCAGGGAGAACAATCAGGAATAATTTTGGGTAAATTATTTTTTCACCCGTACAAAACCGGGTATTTCATGTCAGGCCGGATAATCATAATCTGGGTCATTCCCCCCCTGCGACTTTTTATGGTACGATTTCTGCCTTAACCAATGTCCGGCAGCATTCCCCTGAGAAATACCGGGAATAGATGCGCAAAAAAACACCTCCGATCTTGTGCCAAATATCAGTTTATAGCCCGCCAGGCGGCGGAATTTCATAACTTGCAATAAATCAAAAATCAATCATTATGAATAAAAAGAACTTATTTGCTTCAATCACTGCCTGCTTACTGATTTTTTTCATTCATGGCTGTCAGTCCGGAACGGGCGGAGGTTCGGGACTTAAAGTCCCGGGTGAACGATCTGCTGCAATTGATTACAATATGGATATGGGCGGACAGCCCTGGGCAATGAATATTGAAGAAGCTACTCTCGGAAATGGCAATTACAGGGCGGCCAACTGGACCGGCAGCAATATACAGCTTGTATTTATGTCCCTGAAGCCGGGTGAAGTGATTGATCTGGAAGTACACGATGATCATGATCAGTTTTTTCGTATAGAACAGGGCGAAGCCCGGATCCTGATGGGAAAAACCAGGGATGACCTGAGTTATGATAAAAGAGTGTCCGACGATTGGTCCGTGCTGGTTCCTGCAGGCTACTGGCACAAGGTTGAGAATGTCGGGACCAATGACTTAAAGCTTTACACCATATATGGACCTCCGGAGCATCATAAAGGAACGGTTCACAAAACCTACAATGATGCAGAAGAGGCTCATCATCACGAACACGGACAGTAAGAAACAACTGTTGCGAATCGGTCATGGTTTTTGATTACCCGTTGAATCCTTCGGGGGGATCGTGATATTACCCGGCGATAATTATAGTAGTTGTTGCATCATTCGTGAGCATTTACTGCCAGGCCAGTCTTTCTTTATACCACGCGTTTTTCCACTCCCTTATCTGGATGACGGTTCCGAATGGTTTGGAACAGGATCAGGGCCGGCAGATGAAAGGAATAAGGGAACAGGCAATTTTTTATTTGAAATAAGCAAAAACTATTTTTATATTTAAACGTTTAAGCATATATTTGTGTAGAATTTTGTTTTCATATGGAGAAGAAGGTTTCAATAACCGATATTGCCAGGAAAGTGGGAGTTTCCGTAGCCCTGGTTTCATATGTAATGAACGGCCGGGAAAAGGAAAAGCGGGTTGGGAAAGAGACGGTAAAAAAGATCCGCAGGGCAGCTGAAGAGCTCAATTATCAGCCAAATCAGATCGCCAGGAGCCTCAGGCTGGGTTCAACAAAAACAATCGGACTCGTTGTGGCAGATATTGCCAATCCATTCTTCGGCCAGTTCGCAAGGATTGTCGAAGATGAAGCATTCAAGGCCGGGTATACAGTTGTGTTTGGAAGCTCGGATGAAGATGATATCAAATCGGCTTTTGTCCTTGACACCCTGCTTAACCGGCAGGTCGACGGATTGATAGTGATACCCTCGGAAGGAACTGTCAAGCAGATAAACGGACTGGTTAGAAAGAAAAAACCCTTTGTGCTGTTCGACAGGTATTTTAAGGAAGTAAACTGCAATCATATCATTCTCGATAATTATAAGGGAACCAACATTGCAACACGTTACCTTGTTGAAAAGGGCCACAGGAAAATAGCGCTTGTTGCCTACAAAACATCACTGGTTCACATGACAGAAAGAATAAGGGGCTACACCGAAGCCCTGAAAGAAGCCGGAATTGACCATACAAAATACCTGGCTGAGATAAAATTCTCACATTCGTACAAGGATTTTGAGAACAGTTTCAGGGCATTCTTTAACAAACACAGCGATATCGAGGCACTTATCTGTGCCAATAACGGCTTGTCGATCAACAGCCTTTATTACATCAGACAGAATTGCATCAGAATACCCGGGGATATTGATTTTATCGGCTTTGACGGAGGAGAACCATTCGACCTTTATTCCACGCCACTTTCATTTGTGAGGCAGCCCATCGAGGAAATGGGACGCGAAGTTGTGAAACTTCTGACGGATCTCATGAACGGCTCAACCAAAGTGTCCCATATCATGCTTGATCCAGAACTGGTTATCAGGGAAATCAGAAACTGCTGATCCCTGGAAATTATGCTTAAACGTTTAGTCAACATACTGACATTATAAATCACGCGATGACTGCAATATAAATTGATTATAATTTCATTGATCAACGAACCCGTGTTTTCATGCAGGCGGAATCCCGGGCTCACTTAAACGGATTAAAACAACTTCTATGAAAAAAACTGAATTCAGCGGAAAAAGCCTCATCCTGATCATGATCGTGGGAATGATCACAGCGGCAGGTTGCGGAACAGCAGGTAGTAATAAAAAAACCGATATGACACGCGAATACACAAAAGGAACCTATGGATATGACAAAATCTTCCTGGAGAAGAATAACATATCCACAATTGAATTGACTGATCCCATCAGCGGAAGCAGGGTTCTCCTTGCTCCCGGACTGCAGGGAAGGGTGATGACCTCTTCAGCAGATGGAGATTCGGGCTTAAGTTTTGGCTGGATAAACTATAAATTGATTGAAAGCGGTGAACAGAACACCCAGTTCAACCCCTTTGGCGGTGAGGAAAGGTTCTGGCTGGGCCCGGAAGGCGGTCCGTTCTCAATCTATTTCCGGAAAGGTGATGAGCAGGTATATTCAAACTGGAAAGTGCCGGATGTAATCGATACGCAGCCATTTGAAATTGTCTCAGCCGGTAAGGACAAAACCGAATTTTCCCAGAACTTCACTGTTACAAACAGTACGGGAACCTCCCTGGACGTCGGCGTTGAAAGGACTGTCAAACTTTTGTCAGGGACGGAAATTATGTCGGCACTCAATGTCAGTCTCGACGGTTCCGTCAAATATGTGGGATATGAGTCGGTTAATAGGATCACGAACAATGGCACCGAAGCCTGGACCGAAAAGTCCGGCTTCCTTTCAATATGGATGTTGTCGATGTTCACGCCCTCATCATCTGGCATTGTCTTTATTCCGTTTAAACCGGGCAGCACGGCCGCCATGGGCAAAATTGTCAGCGACGATTATTTCGGTACTGTTCCTCCCGACAGGCTCGTGGTAAGGGATGACAAGATCTTTTTCAGCATCGATGGCAAATTCAGAAGCAAAATCGGCATCTCGCCCGAAAGGGCACTGCCTTTTGCCGGCAGCTACGATCCCGACGGCAAAACTCTTACAATTTTATGGTTTTCCCTTCCCGGGACTCCCGGTCCATATGTCAACTCAAAATGGGGAAATCAGGACAATCCGCTCAAGGGCGATGCGGTTAATTCCTATAATGACGGGCCTGTGGAAGATGGCTCCATAATGGGTCCCTTTTATGAAATTGAGAGCTCTTCTCCAGCAGCATTTCTTAAACCCGGGGAAAAAATGACGCATGTGCAGCGCATCTTCCATTTTACCGGCAGCGAAAATGAGCTGAACAGGATAACAGAAAAGATTTTCAGCCTCAAACTTGAGCAGATCACCGCCTCACTAAAAAAATAAATCAATGAAAAACTCCATAGTCCGCGTAGCAGTGCGGAAAATGCTGATTCCCGCCATTTTCTTCCTTCTTCTTTCCGGTTGCAGCCGCAGCCCTGAAATTATCTGGGACAAATGGGGAGTGCCGCATATATATGCCGGCGATGCTGCCGGGATGTATTATTCATTCGGATGGGCGCAGATGAGATCACACCACGATCTTATACTTGAGCTTTACGCCCGCTCGAGGGGTCGCGCTTCCGAGTATTTGGGGAGCAGGTACCTGGAAAGCGACAAATTGATGCTGACTTTCAGGATCCCTGAGCTCGCCGAAGCCGGAATAGAAAAAATGGATCCGGAGTCCCGGAAATATCTGGATGCATTTGTAAAAGGAATGAATGATTTCATTGATCTCAACCGCGACTCGGTAGATAAGGAGCTTTTGCAGGTTTATCCTGTTGCCCCGGCAGATATCCTGGCTCATACTTACAGGGTTATCTGGCTTGAATTTCTTGGCGGGGAAGACGTAATTAAAGCCTTGCGCACGATGAGCCCGGGATCGAATGCAATTGCACTTGCCCCTTCAAAAACCACAACGGGTAATGCAATGCTTGTGATAAATCCCCATCTTCCATGGCACGGCTTTTATACCTGGTTTGAAGCACAGCTGAATTACCCTGGTTTCAGCTGCTATGGTATTGCCCTTGCAGGAATGCCGGTTTTGACTCTGGCTTTCAACAACAACCTGGGATGGGCCCATACGGTCAATCCCATCGATGCGTCCGACCGCTATGAACTTACACTGAAGGACGGAGGATATATATTTGACGGAGCTGTGAAACAATTCACACAAAAAAATTACACCATCCGCGTAAAGCAACCAGACGGATTATTTTCCGAAGTCGCTTTTGAAGTTAAGCATTCAGTGCACGGACCGGTTACCGGGATCAGCGGAAACAAGGCATTGGCCGTCAGGATTGCCGGACTGGAGGAATTCAGGATATTTGAACAGTATCACAAAATGGCCGCCGCAGGGAACTTCGGTGAGTTCGAGTCGGCCATACGCATGATGCAGAACCCCATGTTCAACATTGTTTATGCTGACAGGGACGGGAATATCTTTTATCTTTTCAATGGTAATATCCCGGTGAGGAAGGAAGGCGATTTCCATTTCTGGAACGGGACCATTGACGGTACAACGTCGGGGTTTTTATGGGACAAATACCATAGTTATGAAGAACTTCCAAAGCTGCTGAATCCGGAAACCGGATTTGTTCAGAACTGCAACGAGCCGCCCTGGTTCTGCACATATCCCCCTGTGCTGAAACAGTCAGATTATCCTGCCTATTTTTCATCCTCATGGATGACGCTCAGGCCTCAGCGTTCAATAAACCTTATAAGGAGCCGGGAGAAATTTTCCTTTGAACAACTGGTTGATCTTAAGTTGAATACCGGGATGGAGGCTGCCGACAGGTTTAAGAAGGAGCTGGTTGATGCTTCATCGGCCTCGGAAGACCCCCTGGTCCGGGAAGCTGGCAGGATTCTGGGAGACTGGGACGGAAAAACTGACACCGACAGTCGCGGTGCTGTGTTGTTCAATGCCTGGTGGAGACTTATTGAACCGGGCATGTTCGTCAGGCAGTGGGATCCTGGCGATCCTGTTGCAACCCCGTCGGGACTGAAGGATCCGGGAAAGGCTGCGGAACTCCTCGGGAAAGCCGCATCCGATGTGCAAAATTCATATGGTTCCCTGAGTGTTCCCTGGGGCGAAGTATATCGTTTCAGGCGCGGTACCATTGATTATCCTGCAAACGGCGGGCCCGGCGACCTGCTGGGTATCTTCAGGACAATGAGTTTTGAAAGGGATTCGGATAATAAATTCAGGGCAGTTCATGGTGATACTTTCCATGCAGTGGTCGAATTCGGAGAGGAACCTCATGCCATGGTGTTATTGGCTTATGGTAACTCTTCGCAGCCCGGCAGCAGGCATTATGGCGATCAGATTCAATACCTGTCGGAAAAGAAGATGCGGCCTGCACTGCTAAGGAAAGAAGATCTCCGCGGAAATACTGAACTGACTGAAACCCTTAAAAAGAGCAAAAAGTTCTGATTATGAAACCCGCATGATACAAAATCACAAACAAGCATGAAAATAAAATTCATGCGGGTTCCATGTGAACCACTTAATCTTCAGTAGCATATAATTTTATTTTCACATGAAAATCAATCTTAACAATAGCCGTTCATACAGCCGTTTTCTGCCTGTTCCCTGCAGCCTGGCACTGATAATGATCATGCTGGCCGGTCCTTTCAGTATAGTGGCAGGACAGAAAGGAGGAGATCAGCAGAAAAAGATCAGCGGCACGGTAAGGGATGAGAACGGTCAGGCTCTCCCCGGCGCTGCGATTCTGGTTGAAGGAACCACTTCCGGTACAAATACCGATGCGGAAGGCAGATTCTCAATTGCGGTACCTGGCGAAAACTCGGTACTGGTTTTTTCATTTCTTGGATACACAACCCAAAAAGTATCCGCAAAAGGCAGAAATGTGATTGAAGTCGAAATGAGCCCTGATACCCGGACCCTTGATGATGTTGTGGTAGTGGGATACGGGACACAGAAAAAGGTCAATGTATCGGGTGCGGTTGATGTGGTTAGTTCAAAAGCCCTTGAGAAAAGGGCAGTGGCCAACCTGTCGCAGTCGCTCCAGGGCATCTCTCCAAGCCTCAACATTAGCGTAGGGAATTCGGGGGGTGAGATGGGTGCCCGTATGAATCTTAACATCAGGGGGATAGGTTCAATAAACGGAGGTTCCCCCTATATACTTGTCGACGGGCTGGAGCAGGATATAAACAATCTTAATCCGGATGATATTGAGAGCATCTCGGTTCTTAAGGATGCTGCTTCATCTGCTATTTACGGTGCCAGGGCAGCTTTCGGAGTTGTCCTTGTCACGACAAAGAAAGGCAGAAATGACGGGGTCTCAATCAGTTATTCAAACAATTTTTCCTTTGCAGCACCGACAATAGTACCCCATTCAGTCGATTCAAAGAGATTTGCGACCTATCTGAACGTGGCTTCCGCGAATGACGGGAACCCTCCACTTTTTCAGAACATAATTCTCAACTTCATTGATCAGTATCTTGCAGGTGAGATAGATTACTGGACAGTACCCTTTCCGCTTGCACCGCAATACTGGCTCCTGAACCAGGGCGCCTGGGCAAATACCGACTGGTACGACATCAATTATAAAAAATGGGTTCCCAATACTCTTCATAATCTCAGCATCAGCGGCGGGGATAAGAGAACCCAGTATTATGTTTCGGGTTCGGTTTTTGACCAGTCGGGCCTGCTTAATTTCGGAAAAGACGATTACGGCAGGTATACCCTGAACACGAAAATCAATACCAGGATCCTCGACTGGCTGCGATTCAATCTTGCAAGCAAGTTCAGCAGCGTTAATATTGAACGACCCAGTTATGACCGGAATCTCCTGTACGACCGTCTAGCAAGACAATGGCCAACCAATGCCCCGTATTTCCCTAACGGGACCCCTAATTACGAGGCGGTTCAGGTATGGCTTGAACAGGGTGGAATGTACAAGGAAAAGAACAATGAGCTGAGTATAATACCAGGGCTCGAAATTGAGCCACTTAAGGGCTGGATTGTTTATTCAAACCTTCGATGGAGAATGAACGACTGGAGGATGTCAAATCACGAAGCAAAAGTGAAGGCATGGCTCACAGATATGACTATGACTTACCTGCGTCCGGAGAATAATTATTCAACTAACAACTTCAGCGGGTACTATATATCTCCAAATCTTTACAGTACCTATTCAGGAGCTTTTGGAGAGCATAGCTATGTTTTGATGGCAGGGTTTGAACAGGAGCTTTTCACTTATGAGTCGTCGTATGCAAAAAGATATGATCTCATAAGTGATGAGGTGCCTTCCCTTGGTACTGCCACGGGAAGGCAGGAAGTGGCGGGAACAAAGGGTCATTCAGCAACCAGAAGCTATTTTGGACGATTAAATTACAGTTTCAATGATAAGTATCTGCTGGAGTTATCAATAAGGTATGACGGGTCTTCAAAATTTCCAAAAGGTTACCGGTGGGGAATTTTCCCATCAGGATCCCTGGCTTACCTGATCTCGAGGGAAAATTTCTGGAAACCTTTTTCCGAAGTGGTAAACCAGCTTAAGATAAGGGCTTCATTCGGTTCCCTGGGGAATCAGAATGTCGACAATTATCTTTATGTTGAAAGACTGCCTGTTTCAACCAACCTGCCGTATATTATGGGTAATGAGAGACCCAATTACGTAGGGATGGCTGCTTCAATAAGCCCCGGGCTTACATGGGAGAAAGTAAATACAAAGAACGCAGGTATTGATGCAGGTTTTCTCATGAACAGGCTCAATCTGAGCTTTGATTATTTTATCCGTAATACCTACGATATGCTGGGGCCGGCTGAATCATTACCGGCTGTTCTGGGTACGGCTGTTCCAAGGTCAAACAATGCAACCCTCAGGACAAGGGGATTTGAACTTTCCCTCGACTGGCGGGATCATTATCGTGATTTTTCATATGGTGCAAAAATCGTCCTTTCAGATGCCGTCTCAACTGTCACAAGCTATTACAATCCCGAAAAACTCCTCAGTGCCAATTATTATGAAGGAATGAAACTGGGCGAGATCTGGGGATTTACCACTGTCGGCCTCTTTGAGTCTGATGAACAGGCTCAGTCGGTCGACCAGTCATATTTCTCTGCGGATATATTGAGAGCAGGCGACGTTCATTATAAGGATATCAACAACGACGGGAAAATCGATATAGGAAGAAACACGGTTGCAGATCCGGGCGACAAATCAATAATAGGCAATTCAACTCCTAGATTTGCGTACAGCCTTACCCTTAACGCCGGGTGGAAAGGCCTTGACCTTAACATTATATGGCAGGGGATAGGCAAGCGCGATCTGTGGCTTGACAGCCCGATATTCTGGGGCGCCGGAGGTATTTACTGGCTCACGGCTTATGAAGGACACATGGATTACTGGACCCCCGAAAACACTGATGCCTTCTGGCCCAGACCCTATATGGACCACGGGTTTAAAAACAAGCAGGTTCAGAGCAGGTACCTCCAGACGGGGGCCTTTCTGAGATTGAAATCCCTTCAGCTGGGATACACAATCCCGTATAAGCTTACGAAGAAATTCTACATAACCAATTTAAGAATATACACCTCGGGTGAAAACCTGCTCACTTTTACAAAACTGTTTGAGGCATTTGATCCCGAGGCAACCGATGGCGAAAGAGCACATGGATATATTTATCCCCTGCAGAAGATAATCTCGGGTGGTTTAAGCATAACATTCTGATATCATACCGACATTAAAGATGAATTCCAACCATCATTCAACAATGAAAGAGATGCACCAAAAAATCTTTACATTACTTATACTGGCAGGTCTTCTGGTTTCCTGTTCGGAAGACTATCTCAACCGGACACCTCTCGATGAGATTTCACCTGGCGATTATTTCAGAACGGCTAATGACCTCAAGCTCTATGCCAACAGGTTTTATCCTCTTTTACCGTCTCATTCAGGATATGGCGGAGGAACATTCTGGCTCGACACCAACAGCGATAATCTCGTTCCGGGAACGGAAGATATGCGCCTCGCAGGAACAAGAACAGTCCCTTCCTCGGGAGGCGGCTGGAACTGGGAAGAAATCAGGCAGGTAAATTATTTCCTCGATCACTGTTTCCAGTATCCCGGGGAGGAAGATCTTAAGAAGATATATATTGCTGAAGTCAGGTTGTTTAAGGCAATGATCTATTTCGATAAGCTCAAAACCTTCGGAGATGTTCCGTGGTTTTCCGTGGCTCTCAACCCCGATTCACCGGAATTGTTTTCGGGACGACTGAGCAGGGAAATAGTTACAGATTCGATCATTGCCTGTATTGATTACGCCATTGCAAACCTGAAACCAAGGAGCCATTCGGAAGAATTCCGGCTTAACAGGGAAGTTGCGATCCTGTTCAAGGCAAGAGTCTGCCTTTACGAGGGTTGCTGGGAAAAGTATCACAAAGGCACTCCTTTCGGTGTGCAGGGAAAGGACGGAACGAAATTCCTCCAGATGGCGGCAGATGCAGCTGACCTTTTGATGCAGGCAGGCACCTCAAATCTCTACAGGGGGCCGGCGAGGCAGGAGTATTTTTCTCTTTTTAATAAGCTTGATTATTCAGGGATCCCGGAAGTACTTCTCTGGAAAAAATATGACATTGGCCTGGGCGTATATCACTGGTGCAATCAGTATCTGCCATTCGGGGCAGGAAACCTCGGAGTGTCCCGGAGTCTTATGGACGACTACCTGTGCACTGACGGCTTACCAATTGCAGTCAGCCCCCTGTTCAGGGGATATGATTCAATTCAGGCGGAATCGGCTGACAGGGATCCGCGTCTTGCCCAGTCAATGCTTTTGCCAGGCGATGATGTTACAATTAACTCCCCCGGAGGATCGCTCGACAAGAAATGGTGGATGCCCGCTCTCGATCAGAGTCAGCAGTTCCGGGCCACCACCGGCTATTGCATGAACAAAGGGGCAAACCTCGATTATTCCCAGCAGCTGAGCTCGGGAGGAACCATGGCAAGTATTTTTTTCCGTTATACAGAAGCCTTACTTATATATGCTGAGGCCAGGGCCGAACTGGGAACAATAACACAGGACGATATAGATAAAACCATTAACAAGATCCGTGACCGTGTCGGAATGATACACCTCGACATCAGTAATATCACAGTTGATCCTGACTGGGATTTCCCGGAACTCTCTCCCATAATAAATGAGGTAAGAAGGGAAAGAAGGATAGAACTGGCATTTGAAGCCCAGAGGTGGGATGACCTGGCCCGGTGGAGGGCTCACAGAGTGTTTGCAGGCAAACGCCCAAAGGGAATTAAGTACATAGGATCAAACCTGGAAGGAAAATATAAGGATTATCTGGGCAAACCTACAATAGTCATCGGACAGAACCTTTTTGTGGATTCTGACGGCCGGATTGACCCATACCAGGTTAAATTCCCGAATGGTTTAGGATTTAATCCCGAAAGGGATTATCTTTCCCCGATACCAAGCGATGAACTGACTCTTAATAAAAACCTTGTTCAGAATCCGGGATGGTAAGGATTGCAATAATACTTCTGCTGCTTATTCTTTCAGGGTGCACAAAAAATACAGTAACCCTTGGGAAACTTCTTTCTGAGATGATTTCAGCCGAATCGGCGTCTTATTTTCCTTACCCGGAATACAGGCTCCTGCAGGCCAGCAGTTACAACAGGAAATCAGTTTCGCCCGACAGCGCCGGATGGTTTGAGAACAATGACATGTCTCATTTCATACGGATCGAGGAAAACCAGGGCCGCAGGGAATTTGTTATGCTCGACACTGACGGCCCCGGTGCGATTGTAAGATGGTGGATGACTTTTTACAAGGCGCAGGAGGGCATAATCCGCATTTATCTCGATAATTCAGAGGATCCTGTAATTGCGGGAGCTCCGGATGATTTGCTGAGCGGGTCACTCCTTGCGCCTTACCCATTTTCTGCCTCAGTGCAGGAAGGCGCTCCGCTCGGAGAAGAAGGCCGCGATTATGATTATAACCTGTATCTCCCTGTTCCTTTTTCAAAACATTGCAAAATAACATATGAGTGTGATTCTCTCAGGATCCTCTATGATTATGAGGGAACAAACGTGCCGGAGGGATATTACTGGCCCGATGTATTTTATAACATAAACTACCGGCTATATGATAAAACGGTCAGCGTGACCTCATTTACCATGAAAGAGCTCGGAAGGTGCAGAAAAAAAATCAGGGATGCAGGGACAATCCTCCTATCAGAAGCCCCCTTATCCGGCAGAAAGGTTTCAGGAGAGATGAGGCTTTTACCTGGCGACTCACTCGTGTTATCAGATCATTCAGGCCCTTCGGCTGTAGGCAGCCTTAGGGCAAGGATCATTTCATCCTGTCCGGACCAGTCCCTGAGATCGGTGGTGTTAAGCATAAGAACCGACGGAATTGCTTCAGTATGGGTTCCGGCAGGCGATTTCTTCGGTTCCGGATATACTTCCCAGACCCACCGTACTCTCTTCAACAGCAGGGATTCCTCCGGGATGATGAGCTCTTTCCGGATAATGCCCTACAGAAAAAACATTTCCATCTCGTTTGTCAATTACGGAAAGGATACGGTTGATGTTAGGGTTATGGCCGATCTGATCCCATACAGGTGGAATGACCGGAGCATGTATTTCGGGGCCTCATGGCATGAGTATCACCGCCTGCGCACACGCGACGCGTCCGGCTCCCCTTTCGACCTTACATTCATAAAACTCACTGGGAAGGGCGTATACGTAGGCGACCAGCTTACCCTTTTCAATGATACCTATCACTGGTGGGGAGAAGGCGATGAGAAAACTTTTGTCGACAACGAACCTTTCCCGTCAATATTTGGCACAGGTTCAGAGGATTATTACGGATATTCATTCGGACGCCGGGAAGCCTTCTCACATCCCTTCCTTTCTCAGCCGGTCGGTATCGGGAATATGGCCAGAGGGGTAACAATAAACATGAGACACAGGGCACTGGATGCAATTCCATTCAGAAAATCAATCGATTCACGGATTGAAATGTGGCACTGGGCCGATATTGAAATGAACATTGCCCTCACATCGTACTACTACTTTTTCGATCCGGTGATCAGAAATATTAAACCCGACATACCTTCAGTGCGGAAAAAAGTAGCGGTACACAGACACGAACCCGATGATGAAAATGAGTGAAGAATATGAAGAATCCGCTTAAATTCCTGCTGCCTGCATTTTGTACCATCGTTGCATTAATTTCTTGCGCAGGGGACCACAAAATGATTACCCAGGATACCCTGTTCGAAGAAATGACTGATATTTCAAGACTGTCGTCTGCAAAAGGGATGAACTACAGGGTTGTCCAGTATTCATCATACGATCGCAGAAGCGTCAGTCCACTTGACAGCACCTGGTTTGCCAATGAGGATGGTTTCGGGGGAGAACCGATACCCGGATTTGAAAAGGTGCTTGCCGCCCCTGACTCATCTGGTACCGGGACATACCTGATATGTGACGCAAGGGGTCCGGGTGTGGTCCAAAGACTTTGGACAGCTGGAATATCAGGCACTGTGAGAGTTTTCCTGGATTCTCCTGACAATCTGCTTTTCCAGGGAAAAGCAGAGGATTTTTTCAGGAAACCGGTTGAGATACTGTCGGGTGACAGCAGCCTCGGAAAACACACTGAGTCATTTTACCAGTATGATGCATCTTATTTCCCGATACCTTTCTCAAAAGGATTCCGGATGGAATGGACCGGTAAGATCAGCGACATTCACTTCTATCATGTAGGATTGCGCCTGTATGACAATGACCAGGAAGTGGAATCCTTCACCAGGGAAAATTTCAGGAAGTACAAGGCAACGATGATCAGAACGGACTCACTGCTGAGGAACCCTGATCACAGGCCTGCTTCAGGGCATTACTCCTCCATGAATGGAGAAGTCAGACTTGAGCCCGGAGAGCAGGCAGTACTCATGGATCTGAAAGGACCATCCTCGATTACCCGGTTCAGTCTGAGGGCCGATGCCGGAAACCTTGAGAATGCCCTGAGACAGGCCGTGCTGAGGATCTGGTTCGATGATTCTGAGACTGCACAGGTGAATGCTCCGCTAGGTGATTTTTTCGGGGCAGCACCCGGAATTAATCCCTATATATCCCTGCCATTCACTGTCCTTACTGACGGAACCATGATCTGCCGGTTTGAAATGCCCTTCAGCAAGAACGCAAGAATCATCATTGAGAATCATTCAGCTGAAAAAATTAAGGTGTCAGCTGAGGCAATTGTTGCCAGGTTCAGATGGAAGGACGGAGAATCTATGCATTTCCATGCCTTGTGGAGCATGGATCATGATCTGACAACTTCAGAGCTTGATTCCCGGGCGTCAGACATTCCCTGCCTGGCCGCCGAAGGAAAAGGAAGGATTGCAGGAGCTGCAGCACTTATCCATAATCCCAGCGGGGTTCCCACCTCGTGGGGGAATTGGTGGGGAGAGGGTGATGAGAAAATATTCATTGACAGGGATACCTTTCCTTCCTTTTTTGGAACCGGATCGGAGGATTATTTTAATTATTCCTGGTCATCTTCACGGATATTCTCGTATCCCTATTGCGGACAGCCAAGGAATGATGGTCCGGGCAACAGGGGATATGTTTCGGATTTCAGGTGGCATATCAGTGATGACATCCCTTTCAGGGAAAGCGCCTGCTTTCTTATGGAACTCAAACACCATGGAAAGGTTGAGGGATTCTCATACGGACGCATCATTTACTATTACCTGCTGCCCGGAGGCAATACTGTTACAGGGTTATTTACTGCACATGACCTGAGAGAAATAAATTATGAGCCCTGGATGCCGGAAGCTTTCAAGGGCTCAGACGGATGGAGGTTTGTTCAGGCTGAAGAACTTGCGCGCGGCAATGACAGGGTCAGTTTTGAAAAAGATGATTTCTGGGCCGGCTCCGGTGTCCTGAACTGGATTCCTGCCAGCGGGCAGGATGTACTGAAACTGAATATCCCTTCCGACAAGGAGATCAGGGAAACACGCATTGGTATAACCCTTACCCATACCCCTGATTCCGGTTCACTGACCTTCAGGTTGAACGGGGAGCCGGTTCGATTCAGCGGCCGTGACACCCTACTAGTTTTCACGGCGGCCGGCAGGCTGCTCGATAATCATTTTTCCGGTCCGGTCAGGCTGAAAAAAGGATCAAATGAATTGATGATCGGCATGCCAGGCGCTGATGGCAGGAAAACGGCACAAATTGATTTTATCTGGCTGAGAAAATAAATTCCGGAAATCCGGAAATTACCCGATAACAGTTAATACCCTGGATTGCCAGGAAGGTAAACCGGAAGACTGACTGATGAAGGTGTTCCGTTTCCATACCAGAGTGTTTGTGTCGAACGCATTGTGATTTTGGCATCGGCCGCTTTCTCACAGCGGTTGAGGTTCCTGTTGAACCTTGGGAACCAGGATGAGGTGATCACAACCCTCAGGGTATGCCCGGGATTGAGTTGATAACCAGTGGCCCATATAGAAATTTCTGTTTTTTCAGGACCATTCCCGGTCAATTTAACTTTTGCCCCTCCTTCCTGGATGTTTATGATCTTTCCATCCGGGAATTCATCCTGCAGCAGCACATAATAATCAGTGCATACCGCAGATGAGGAAAGCCAGAGAGTTGCGCCAAGAGGACCCAGAAGGATGAGAGGTTCGCTTTCAATTTTTTTCCTGAAAACCAGCTGGTCCTTCCGACCGGTATTCGGATTTTGCCGGGCTGGTCCCACTCCTTTGCCGAGGGCGGTGCCGCCGAGACTGGGATATGGATCGGCCGGATCGTATTCGTATGACAGACTTCCCTTTTCGGAAGGGATGGCAGGCCCGAGATATCCGCCAGGTCCGAGGTGATAGGGAGTCATCGTGGTTTCCCTGGGTGGCCAGACATCTGAGCCCGCATATTCGTTCCTTTCCATGATGAACAGATTGTATTTTGCATCTTTCATGGGACTTCCCGGTCTGGCTTTCCTGCCTTTAAGATACTGCCGTACATATTTAAAAATCAGTTTCGGGTCACCCGTTTTTTCTGGTCCGCCGTATTGACTGGCTTCCCCCGGTTCACCATGGGCCCACGGCCCTATGACAAGCCTGCCCCGGTTATTACCGGAAGAATCAAGCGCCAGGAAATCCGCCAGCTGGCATTTAAGGAACAAATCATACCATCCGGCCACTGAAAGAACGGGAGCATCCGATCTGCCCCTGAAATCCATCTGCTCCCAATAACTGTCGTATTTATCATGAATAACCCAGTCATTGTAGTAGTTGATGTCCCTGATTGCAGAATCATCTGCTGCCATAACCGGCAGAGTATATAGCTTTTTCCTTACAGTGTCCTCATTGAGGTCATTAACGGTGCGTGAAGCACTGCTAAAGCCCCATATTCCGGCAGTTTGCAGCGAAAAAAGCGAATCAGGATAAACCAAATCAAACAACCTGGCTCCTGTCAGCATAAGAGTCATAAAATCAAGAGAATCAGAAACCGCCCACTGGGTGTATCCTAAATAGCTTGCACCCCAGCCTGCCACTGTTCCGTCGGACCATGGCTGCTTTCTTATCCATCGGATGGTTTCAAGACCGTCTTTTCTTTCATTGATGAATGGATAGAAATCACCTCCGGATTTGAATTTTCCCCTGACATCCTGGGTTATTACTGCAATACCGAAAATATTGAAAGCCTTTCCCACCCACTCTTCAGCCTGTTTGTTGTAAGGTGTGCGGACCAGCACTGAAGGATATTTCCCTCTGCCGGCCGGGATGAATATAGTTGCACTGAGCGGTGTTCCGTCGCTCATGGTTATTTCGGTTTCCGTTCTCCGGCTTGTAAACCTGTTGATCAGCAGCAGCACACTCACTCCCGTGATGATAAGAATTACTGCCGCAGTCTTAAGGAACCTGTTATGCTTCTTCATTATAGGAGGTGTTTAACGCAATGGGAGAAGTTTAACACAGACGGGTAAATCAAAAAAAGCGGCCCGGAGAGCCTGACCTGTGGTTGCGGTTTCCGGGCCGTACAATGACAATGCATAAGCAGACATTACGGTTTCGGTATGAATGTCATGTGGTACATGTATGTCGGCAGATTTGCGAAGTCAGCGCCTCCGGGTGCCGCTGCACCCTGATACATGCAGACCATTATGGCCACTCTCAGCTGGGTCGGGGAAATTGATTTGATAATAATGTTACTGGAAGTTGAAAAGTCGAGGAACCCCAGAAACGAACCGGGCGAAAGGGAGAGCCATTTCTTCCCTGAAAAAACCACATTCCCATGTGCAGGGGGTACTGTGGTTTCGGAAGGATTTGTTATTGCATCGACAGTAATATCTGATTCCCTGATCTCCCAGGTGGCTCCTGCAGGCTGTACATAACCGGTGGCCCTGCATGTTCCATAGGGAGTGTTGCTCTGATCCACGGTGATCCCATTGAAAAAGGCATACAGGGAAATTGCCAGAACCGTATCATTCTTCGTGTCAATTTTGAATGACCCGTCATACTTGAAGGTATATTCCTCCTTTTTGCCATCAAGTCTTTCCTTGCCCATCCATCCGTAGAAATCAGCCGGTATAGGTATGAGAACAAGCATGTTGGGCTCAATGGCGCTGGCTCCGTCACCGTCGACAGGGCTGTCTGTCTTCAGCACCCAGGTCTTGCCGTTTGCAGCTCCAGGCCCACCGGTCAGCATTATTTTGATGTCTTCAAGACCAGGGGTGACTGTTACCTTTATCTTCTTCTCGGCTGATCCGCCTTCCCCGGTTACAACCAGCTTAACTTCATATTCGCCGCCGTCGGCATAGGTATGCACCGGATTTGCTTCCGTACTTGTCTGGCCGTCGCCGAAATTCCAGGCATAAGTGTCAGTGTTTGTTGCAACAGCGGTGAATGTAATTTTCAGGCCCTCCGCCTTGATTGAAAAATCACATGTTGGAGGTTCTTTTGCCTCAGATTCTTTCTTGCAGGAGTCCAGTCCGATTACAAGAAGAGCTGTCAGCAAGCCAATAAACAGTAATTTCCTTTTCATTTCAGATTGTTGGTTTAATTCTTGAAACAAAATTACGCTTAAACGTTTAAATAAACAAATTTATTATCACTTTTTTCCTGTCTGCCTGAGCCCGGCACAGGAGAAGGAAGCAGAAAACTGGTATCAGTTTATGATTACAACAAACAATTATCAGATTTTAACTTCCATAGACTCAGGGTACAAATCATTATGGATTTCAGATTCGCCGCTGATGCCGATGTTTGGCTTATTGCCGGGAGGATATGCAGATAAACCGGCATGAGTGCACTGATAAAACAGTATTCCGCCCCATGAAAAATTAATGCTTAAACGTTAAAAGTATCGAAATGGGGAACAACTGACCGGTTTTTCCTGGTTCTGACTGTGAAAGACAGCAATGAACAACTGATACTGTATGTCCTCGTACGAATGTAAGATTGCCGGATTTTCTTCCCCCGTAGCTAAATATTTCAGGAAATTATTAAACGGTAACTTACAATTATCAGGCAAGGCCCAGGAATTATTTATCTTTACATATGGCATCATTAGTAGCCTGAAAGCATTTTCTGATGCTCCTGAACTTAAACCAGACATGTATCATGAAAAGAAATTTTCCAAAAGTTTTGTTCTTCCTCTTGCTGGGCCTCATATGTACTGGGCCAGCAACCTTTTCACAACTTAGGGGCCTGGGGACCATTTCAAAGAAGGAACTGAAGTATAATCTCGATTTTCTCGGCGCTGTTGAATTCAGGGGAAGGGAAACGCCTTCGCCGGAGCTGGAGATAGCCACTCTCTATCTCGGCAACTGGGCCGGCCGTACAGGGCTTAAACCGGTAATGAAAGACGGCTCATTTTACCAGCCTGTTCCCGTGACAGTAGCTTCGGTTTTTCAGCCGGGAACCCGGATCACTCTTACCGGGGCGAATGGCGACAGAATTTATTATTTCGGCAAGGAGCTGAATGGCAATTTTAACCGGAGCGGCACTTACAGGGGTGAAGTGGTCTTTGCCGGACTGGGAATAAGCGATCCGGAAACCGGATGGGACGATCTGAAGAACCTGGATCTCAGAGGTAAGATAGTTGTCATACTTGACGCCCAGCGTCCGGGTACTGTGTTCCCGCTGGGATTCACCATGACAGGCAGGCTGATGTCCAGGATTTTCGAATTGCGCAACAGGGGGGCTGCAGCTGTCCTGTCAGTTGTGAGTCCGGAGAGAGAGAGAAGGAAAGCCGGAGGGCAGAATATTTTCGACTACATACCGGAAGGCAGGATGACCCCGGTTTATGAGACCCAAAGGATAAATTTGGGCCAGGCGGCTGCCGTGCAGGCAGCGGAAGAGAAGACAAGGCCGTCCTTACCGTTTGAAAGGGCTGAGATAAGCCATGATCTGGCTGCTGATATGCTGGGAATCACCAAAGATGAAATTGCAGGGATGTTCAGCAAGATTGAGCAGGGACTGCAGGTGCCGTCGTTCGCTGTTTCCGGCATCAGTGCCCGGCTTGATGTGGAAGTAGAAACCTTCCGGTCGGAATCTCGTAACGTGCTAGCCATGGTGGAAGGTTCGGATCCGGTGCTGAAGAATGAATACATTGTGATCAGCGGCCATCATGATGCACGGGGTATCGACGATGGCGCCATTATTGCCGGAGCCGACGACAATGGAAGCGCCTGCGTTGCACTGATGGAAATAGGCCGGGCCCTGCTTGTTGAGCGGCCTAAAAGATCGGTCATCCTTGCCTGGTTTACCGGTGAGGAACAGGGGATGAACGGGTCACACTATTTCGTTAACAACTGTCCGGTACCGGTCGAAAAGATCAGTGTGTGCCTTAATATGGACATGATCTCCCGAAATGATCCAGACAGCCTTTACCTTGTAGGCTCCGACCTGCTGAGCTCGGAGCTGGATGCATCGATAAGAAAAGTGAATAAGAAATACGGGATAAATTTCACTTTCGATTACCTGTACTCAAATCTGACTCACCCGCAGAGAGTCTATTTCAGAAGCGACCAGTATCCGTTTGTCAGACTGGGCATTCCGTCGGTGTGGTTCTTCTGCGGCTTTACGTATGACTACCATACTGAGTGGGATATTATTGAACGGGTTGATTATGACAAGCTTTATAAAACAACCAGGCTTGTATATCTTACAGCTTATGATATCGGCAATATGAAACATCTTGTCAGGCTTGATGTGAATCCTGCCGTCACATCACGCGGAAAACATAACCTGCCGGAAAAAAGTCTGTTTGGCGGACGTTAGATCCCGTTCCGGCTCACAAATTGGAGCCGCATTCAATATGAATAACTTTCTGCCGTATCTGGCAGAGTTAAATATCATTGTCAGTTCCTTTGTATGGAAAGCCGTGCCAGTACCGCTCATAAAAACTGCATGGAAACTTCCCCGGTTCAGAAAAAAAGAATCCATCCCGATCAGTAGATAATTATTCAGAAGCCTTTGCGTAACATATCATTAATATTTTTCGTAAATAATATAATACCCATCTGTTTTACGGGTTTTATCATAAAAACAACAAAGTATTGACATGAAAAGAAATCTGCTTTTAACAGTTGTGGCTTTGCTGGCATTTTTGACCGGTAGTTGCACCAAAGATGACATTAAACTGTCTGAATTTGTTGTAGGAACGTGGAAATCACAGGAGATTAATCTGGGCGGGCCTACCAAGATTGATATGAAGGTAACCTTAATAATTGTTATCAACGAAAACAAAACCTACGTTCTCAGCATGAAGTTTTCAGAGGGGGGAGACCTCGTTTCCTTGCCTCAAGCGGAGTATGTGCTTGATGAATCCAGGAACCAGATCACCATTAAACAACCTGAGTTCGAGCCGGTTAAAAATTCTGAAGACTCGATTACTTTTGAAGTTGAATGGGAAAAGGGAAGCAAGAAAATGACGTGGACTCCATTGGAGAATCCGGAGGCTCCCACTCTCATCTGGACAAAGCAAAAAGGACCAATTACAGAATAAGATATTCGTAACTTGTGTTCAGGTTTCATTCTGAGTGCCGCCTCATTTATTTTATATGTTATTAAGGGAAGCGTTTGGATCAGTTTTCAGTCAAAACTGTTGCATGCTTCCAATACCCACAGATTAGCCATATACCATTCAGTGGTCAATGATTTTACTGACGAACACTGAGATTAAGGTGAACTGAATATTGCGGATCCCTGGGACTAGGCCATTCTTACGATTGCCGGATGGAAAGTACCAAGGATCTCAACCAGGTCTTTCTGGTAATCCATCACCTCATGAATATCCTTGTATGCAAATGGCGATTCATCGGTGCCTGCACCCAGGAGCTCTATTCTCCTGCTATCGAGATATTCCTTCATTTGTTTACCCGACAGATCCTTAACAGCCACGTTACGTGACATTTTCCGCCCGGCGCCATGGGAGGCTGAATTCAATGATTCCTCATTTCCTTTGCCACCTACAATAAATGCAGGGGAAGCCATGGTACCCGGAATCACTCCGATATCGCCAATACCGGCAGGAGTGGCCCCCTTCCTGTGTATGACAACCTCTTCACCCGTGGCAAGGGTCTCCTTCCAGGCAAAATTGTGATGATTCTCAATGATGACCAGCGGCGCTTCACCGAAAGCCCTGGCCAGGCGGCGATGAATGATGCGATGGTTTGCATGCGAATAATCTCCAGCCAGATTCATTGCTGCCCAGTATTCCTCTCCTTCTTCAGAGCCAAGCTCGAGCCATGCCAGTTGTGCTTCTGCGCCCCTTAACCCCAGCTTCCCGCGGGCAATACCGGTATAATGCCTGCATACTTCGGCTCCGAAATTGCGTGAACCGGAATGGCTCAGAACGGCAAAATACTCACCCGCCTGAAGCTTTATCAGTTCAGAATATTCCGGGATAATTACATGACCTACATCCACAAAATGGTTTCCATGACCGGATGTGCCCAGCTGGGCTGCAAACTTTTTATGAAGGGTTCTTAGGAATTTTATCTCATCAAACTCTTTTCTCCCGAGAATTTCATGATCCTGTTCATCCCTGAATTCGGCCAGTCCGAAACGGGTCTCATTCATCAGTATCCTCTTTATCTGCTCCCTGTCGTCATTTATCTTCCGGGGAGAAAATGGAAATACAGAAAGACACATCCTGCAGCCAATGTCCATTCCAACCCCATACGGAATTACTGCATTGTATGCGGCTAGCACACCGCCAATCGGAAGGCCGTATCCCACATGGGCATCAGGCATCAGGGCACCTTTTACCGAGATGGGCAGACTCATTGCCAGCTCCATCTGCCGGATGGCTTCAGGATCGATCAGTTCTTCACCGAAAATTTTAAAATAACGCCTGGATTTTTTCAGATCAGGAACCTTTCTGCCTTCTTCGGGCTTCTCAGTTAAAAGCTGTGCCAGTTTACCCCAGACCGGATCCTTCAAATACTTATGAGGTTGCAGGTTGATCTTTTCCAGGGTAATAAGGATTTCCTCCCTGCCCGCTTTTTTAAAGTTTTTTCTCGCCAGGTTAATGGCAAGGGAGATGGTACGGTCACTTTTGTAACCGATGCGTTTAAGTTCCTGTCCGCTTAATCTTAATCTACCCATGGCAGGATTTCCGGTATCCGGGCGGCAAAAACCTTTCGGATATTATGATATGTTAAAATTAAGCTTTTATTGTCAATCGGCGAACTGCTCTGTTCCTGATATGACATATGCTTGCACCATGCAGCATGAGTGCCATGTGAAAATATGAAGGAGTATATGCAAAAGTCTGTTATGGCTTAAATTCCTGTAACCAGTTGTACAGAAGGTGATTATTATAACAGGCGCAGCTCTTGTGTAACGATTGCACCCCTGGTCTCTTGCTTAATTGAAGATTATAAATCATATTTGACCTGGAAAGCCTGAGATTGCATGGCCGGATTTGAAGGAAATCTGAAACCTTCCGTACCGCGGAAGGTATTAATGCTTATTGCCGGGGCAATGTGGTGCGGTGTGGGATTAATGTTATCGCTCATGGCATACCGGTGGTTATCGGATTACGAAGGAAGAACCTGGCTTTTTGCAATACCCGGATTAACTGCCGCCATGATCATTCATCATTTCGGGTTCCTGAAAATAGTCGACAAAAACCTCGACCGTATTTCACGATTACCTGATCAATCATGTGCATTTGCATTTATCTCCTGGAAAAGCTACCTTATCATTGTCATCATGGTTTCAATGGGGATCGGTTTACGCCACTCATCAATCCCCAAGCCATACCTCTCGATAATTTACCTTGGCATAGGTGTGGCCCTGTTCCTTTCAGGCACCAGGTATTTCCGGAAACTGTTAACAGGTTAAAAACCAGGACCGTAATCAGGGTATAACAAAATTTCCAGGCAAGGGCCCGGTGATCCCTGGTTGTTAACATGGCGCAGCCCCTTTAACGGATTTTTTCGAGGCACCTTTTTATCATTTCCAGGGCACGGTCGATGGATGCCTTTTTTGTTCTGAATGCCAGTATGGCAATCCGGATCACAAATCTGCCGTCAATTACGGAAGAGCTTAAAAAAACATCTCCGTCGGCATGAATTTCTTTCATCAGCTGCCTGTTTTTTTCATCCTGGTCAGTTTCAAACGGATACCAGAAATAGCTTACTGACAGGTCGGGCTCGGGCCCGAGTCTGAATCCCAGTTCACCAAGCCTGTTTCTGAAATATTTTACCAATAGCAGCTTTTCCTCGAGGCATGATATGAAAGGTTCAATACCATGTATCTGAAGGGGCAGCCATACGCGGAGACCCCTGAAATGTTTCGTCAGTTCAGGGGAGAGATTTGACGGGCTTTGAATCAGCTCTTCCGCAGCGGCATCCTGCATGTAGTTTGCAGCATACTGGTGCGAATACAAAACACTGGCCTTGTCCCTGATCAGAACTGCACCAACTCCGTAGGGAATGAACATGCCCTTGTGAGGATCAACGATGATCGAATCGGCCCTTTCAATTCCCATGAACAATTCCCTTTTTGATGTCAGGATGAAGAATCCGCCATAAGCTGCATCGGCATGAAACCAGAGGTTGTGTTTCCCCGCGATATCAGCTATCCCGTCCAGGGGATCAACAGCTCCGGTATCAGTCGTTCCCGCCGACCCGATAACCAGAAAAGGATTAAGTCCGGCAGTTTTATCCCTTTGCACCAGTTCATCCAGTTCACCGGTCTTCATCCTGTGGTGATCATCCATTGGCACATAACGGATAATCACGTCTTCGAGGCCTATGATCCGCAAAGCTTTCCGGGCAGAATGGTGCGCCTGCTCCGTGATATAAACCACGCTCTTACGGACAGATTCGTTCTTTACCTGGTATTTGTCCCTTGCGGCCGTAAAAGCGATCAGCGCCGATACTGATCCGCCTGATGTCAGGTTGCCCACCGAACTCTCAGGAAAAGAAAATATTTTCTTCAGCCAGCGGATAACTTCATTTTCTATCCCGGCTGCACCGGGTGAAGCATAGTACACACCTGCATACGGATTGGTAAAAGCTGCAATAAAATCGGCAAGAGCTGCGGCAAAGATCCCGCCGCCCGGGATATATCCCAGATGTTTGCCCGATGCAGCATTGATACCTGTTTCCGCCACTTCTTTCCGATAAATATCAAGAAGTTCTGACATGGTTTTTTTATTGCCGCCGATTTCAAGGGATCCTGGCCGCCTTTCAAAAAATACATTCCTGTCATTCAACCCTGCAATAAATTCATTTGAATAATCCGTTACCAGCTTAATCAGCGCCGCCCTGTCAGATTCCTGTATTTCAAGTTCACTGCTCGATTGATCCAGCTCATGGAGTTTATCCACGATCTCTTTCGTGTTCATAAGATCTCCCGTAAAAAAGTTAAATTTCCGGCAAAGTTATTTTATTTTTTACGGGCTGTTCAACTGCGCCAGGCGATTTTGCAATAAAGAGGTTCTCGTGGGAGAAGTGTTTTTCTTATTCTGACAACGATTTTTCCTGCAGGATACTGATTCCCCATATTTATTGTAAATTAGGGCACTTATGTGTTAATGTACCAGCAAAGTTGAGATCAGGAAAAAATCAATTACGGAGAAAAACACAGGCTGCTTGAGTTGAATGAGAATCACGTTTTTGATAATTGTGTTCCTGCACGGACTTATCCATATCCTGGGATTTGTTAAGGGATCAGGGATCAGCGAGGTTAAAGCGTTAAAACTGCCGGTTTCCAGCCTTGAGGGAGTTATCTGGCTGGTGGCAGCGTTGCTGATCATGGTTTTCGGCACATTAAAATCAACGAATTACAGGTATGCCTGGCTCGCTGGTTTTATTGCGGTTGCAGTATCGCAAACACTGGTTATCATGTTCTGGGAGGATGCCCGGGCCGGAACTCTTCCCAATATTATGATCCTTCTGGTTTCAATTGTCTCTCTGGGCAGTTTTAATTTTAATAAAAAGGTTGAAGAAGAAACTCGAAGTTTGTTGAACAGAGTAAAAGATATTACCCCTGGCATCATGCATGAGGGCGATATCGCGGAACTGCCTGAACCGGTAAAACAATGGCTCCATCGCACGGGGGCAATCGGGAAGCCCTTTATCATCAGTGGCAGGGTCGTTCAACGGGCGCAGATGAAAATGAAGCCTGGTCAGAAAAGGTGGATAAGGGCTTCAGCGCTGCAATATTCAACTATTTCGGTTCCGGGCTTTATCTGGACTGTTAATGCTGAAATGAATCCTCTCGTTTACTTCATGGGAAGGGATAAATATTTTGAAGGGCAGGGAGAAATGTTGATTAAATTAAACTCGTTATTCAACGTGGCAAATGAGAAGGGGCCAAGACTTACTGAATCAACAGTGCAGCGTTATCTTGGTGAAATGGTCTGGTTTCCCTCCATGGCTCCCGGTAAGAACATTACCTGGGAGCAGGTTGATGACGTAACGGTCAGGGCAGAAATGAACTATAAGGGGGTAACGGCAGGCGGAACATTTCATTTCAGTAAGGAAGGCGACTTCATCAGGTATTCTGCGCAGCGTTTCATGGAGAATAGCCCTGATGCCCAACGATTCGAATGGGTTCTCGACGTTGAGGAGTACGGCACCTTCGGTGGGATAAAGGTCCCGTCGAGGATGACGGCAACGTGGAAACTTCCGGATGGTGACTGGACCTGGCTCTTGCTTGAGATTGAAGATATAAAATACAATCCGTGAATTTATGACTGTTATTTCCGTACCGGATTCAGGTCGTGGAAATCATAGCTGAAATCGGTCAGGGGCGAGATGGCTTCCATTGTAAAGGCTGCAGCCTTCCCGTCCTTGTCGAGTGAGAAAACGACATAAGCGTCTGCATCCATGTACCTGTCATCCCATTTCACAATGCAGGTGTTGCCGGTATAATAATACATGTCGCCCCTGAGCCTGGGTGATTTGGCAGATCTGAACCTGAGTTTCCCGTTTTCTTCCGTGATCATGATTTCGCCAAGCCAGCTGTCGAGGTACGTGCCGGCATAGGAAGAGAGATCCGGCCGGATGCCATTACCCGAGCTTTGAGCCTCGACTTTTGCCCATACCTCATCGATTATTCTTTGGGCCCTGGTTTTGCTCCACTCAGTATTATCCCGGAGGGTTTTGATCCAGTCGCTGCCTTTTAGTCCCAGGTAAGCATCCTTTATGGTATTGCTAATGGCCGAGAATGCAGCTCCTTCCTGCTGGTTTGTAAAGACAATGATGCCCAGTTTCAGCTCGGGGATAAGTGTTACCTGCGTAACAATCCCGTTTAATCCGCCCGTGTGGGAAACCTGCATGTATCCTGCAACATCTGTCAGCTGCCACCCGAGCCCGTAGGCAGCAAAATGACTGCGGTAGGGTCCGCTGCTCCTGAGGGGGAGTATAGTCTGAGGTGTCCACATCTCGCGCTGAACGGCTTCCGAGAAAAGCTGTTCAGTATTGCCTTCACCGTATTTGCCGTTATTTAAAAGCATTATTACCCACCGGCTCATATCGGCAACGCTGCTTATGATCCCGCCCGCGGAGTTAAGGGTTTCTCCCTGGTATTTGGGTACAACCTGCAGTTTCCCATCTACAGGCACGTGGGCATCAATGATGTTTGACATGTCTTTGGCTCTTTTCAATGATGCCGATGACCTGTCCATTCCAAGAGGCTTCATGATACGTTGCTCAACAAACTGTTCCCAGCTCTGTCCGGAGATCCTTGCAACAATCTCGCCGGCCACTATGTAAAGCAGGTTGTCATAGTCATATTTAGTGCGGAAAGGGGATACCTGTTTAAGGTATCTCAGGTTATGGATAATTTCCTCCCTGGTGAACAGGGAGGAGTCGGGCCAGAGCATCAGGTCGCCCGCTCCCAGGCCCAGCCCGCTGCGATGTGTGAGGAGGTCCTTTATATTAAAATCTTCTGTGACATAGGAGTTGTAAAGCCTGAATTCGGGTATGATATCAGTAACCCTGGTTTCCCACCTTATTTTACCCTCGTCAACAAGGATCCCGAGAGTTGCTGCTGTAAATGCCTTGCTGTTTGATGCAATTGCAAAGAGGGTGTTCTCGTCGGTTTTTTTACCGGTAATGATGGAACTGACCCCGTACCCCTTCATGTGAACAACATTGTCATCCTTTATCACCGCAACCGCGATCCCGGGAACATTGAAGGTTTCCATCGTCCTGATTACAAGCCTGTCGATATCCGCGGTTTTCAGGGGCTGCGACCCCAGGACTGCAGGGATCAGGATCAGCGTTATTAGTATGATTACTTTTTTCATCTGGTTGAAAATTTTCAAAGTGAGATTATGATTCCGGAGAATTATGGTAAATGTAACTCTGTTTTTCATTTTCAATATTTCCCCTGCTTTTAGTAATTGATATCAAAGATATTATTCTCATCAGACTAAGGATTTTATAAAACAGTTTGAAAACGGGTTATGCAGGAATTTTTCTATGAAATTATGTTGCCAGACTTAATTTTTTTACTAATTATCGATTCAGCAGGAGGGGACTTCAAACAATCATGACGCATAAATAAAAAAAACAGAAATAGACAGTACCAGGTCCTGCATATTTACGATGAACCGGTCATTTTGTACCATTAATTTAAATTTGAATCCGTCTGATTCCGAAATCTGGAATCCCTGGTTGTCAGATATATATCAGGATTCATGCAGATTTTTGGTAATGAAGATCCGGGTCAGGGCAATTTAATTATTCAGCGGGCGTTAACTTAACTGGATGTTGCAATTCAGGCAATCAACGGCCCTGGCCAGGACCGGCACCAGCATTTAAGAAACTACTTCGGAAAGCAATCATGCGCGATTGCAGGGAAGGTTTTTTCTTGCTGTCAGGCAGGATCTGAATTGGAATGACCAGGTTTTTGAGTAATACGTATGATATTTTGAATTAACAAATATTTCCAAACTAAAAAGAATGATGATGAAAACAATGAGATTATTTGGAATTTTGGTTACTGCTTCACTTATTTTTGCGGGCTGCAGCTAGGAAAAAGGGAATGATGATGACCTTACAGGCACTGGTTTCCTGGAAGTTAAATGTATTAATCCCATGGCAGGATCTTCCAAGGGTGGTGTGAATCAGGCAAAAGCTGATGATGGTAATCCTAAACTGGTTGATGAAATAACCGAAACCATTATGACAAGCATGAAACTGGGGATTGGAGATGTATGGGTTTCACAGGGGGTTGTAAGGGAAGGCGAACCCGACAACCTGGAGTGGATAAAGCTGACTAAGGATACCAATTACGAGCTGAAACTTTTCGAGGATTATACCTTTCCGGCAGTTGAACTACCAGCCGGTGAGTATAAAAGCATCAAAATAAAGTTTAGAAACATCTTTTACAGGCACTGTAAATTAATATCTGATCCCAACGTTGTGTATGAATTACTGGAAACGATGGGCAGTTCAACCGATCCCTGCGATCCGGCTGACACCTCATGGGCACCGGATGACTATTTCAGCACCGGGGGTAACTTTTCCTTAGTAGATGGGAAATTCAAGCTTGGCTCAGCAAAGGAAAAAGTGGGCGGATTTACGATCAAATCCGGTAAGACTGCCAAAATCTTATGGAGGCTTGGCGGAGGAGTTGTAGCAACGTGCGTCAATAAACTGATTGACATTAATGGCAACCTTGAATGGGATTGCGATATAGATGACATAGATATTGAATGTACGCCAGAAGTCGAGTACATGTGGGATTTTGTTGTTCAGGAAGACTAGACAGCAACCTTAAAAGTATTTAAACAAGAATTATTTGTATTCCTGTAAGTAACATGCAAGCAGGACGCCGTGAGGGTTGAAATTAGTATCTGTCCTGTTAATCGGAGCGTAGCAGGAATAAGGCGAAAAGCTCATTTGTTAATTGATTAACACTAAAATACGGGTACCGCGGGGAGGAATAGTCGGGTATGGAAGCCGGTTTTTTTCACTTCCGGAAATAGTTAACGCCTATTATTCCTCCCAGTACCAGTATTCCACCTATGATATGCCATCCCTTAAGTGTTTCATTGAGGAAGAACACCCCGCCAAACACTGAAATCACCGGGCTGAAATTATTGAATATTGACACCTGCGCAGCCGGTATCACCGACAGTGCATTGTTGCCAAGGAAGGACGTCAGGAAGGTGGAAAGAATCCCGAGATAGAGGATGGGCCAAAGAAATCCCGGGTTTTTAAACGCGTCGAAATAGTGGGCAAGGTTTCCTGATTTTACATGCATGGCGACCGCGGCGCAGTTGAACACGATGCATGCCGTGAGACTCATGAAAAAGGTGATGTCCATGGAATTGAACTGTTTATTGGCTTTTCTCCCCATGACATAATATATGGCTATCGAGATAACCGACAGGAGAATCAGCATGTTGCCTTTCATGCTTGCTCCGGTTATCGCGGTTATCCCGTTCCTGTACATGATATAGATTACCCCCGATACGGACAATAAAACGAAAAGGATTTGCACCGGGGTATTTTTTTCTTTCAGGAACAGGGCGGCAAGAACCAGGGTTATGATTGGTGTAACAGCCGAGATGATCCCGGCCTCAGAGGCTGACGTGTATTTGAGCCCAAGGGTTTGAAATCCGAACAACAGCAAGGGGTAGAACAGTGATAAGGCCAGCAGGGCAGGAATATTTTCCCTTTTTATCCCTGGCCGTTTTCTCCTGTTAAAGACATAATAGATAATTAATCCGATAGTGGCAGTGGTGAAGCGATGCGCCAGAAGGTCAGAAGGCGGGGCATGCCTGAGGGCAATCTTGACAAAAATGAAGGAGAACCCGATAATAAGTGTCATCAGTGTAAGGCCCGCGTAAGCCCAGGCTACTTTTTTCCTTTCATTCATCCGGTCCTTATAGTAACCGGTAAAAATAGCATAAGTTTATGTAACTATCCTGGTGCCGGGGTACTGATATTCATCATTCAGGCACCATGGCAAGATATTTTGCCGGTCCCAGGATGAACCAGGTGAAACAACCCCGAATCATTATTTATCACTCACGTCCGGGAATCAGGATTGATTTTTGAATCTGATATTTTATACATTCGCGGTCAAATGTATTTCCGATGTTTGGTTCCGTTGCATTCCTAATCATCATTGCCCTGTCTCTGTTGATATTTGCAGTGTCTGAGCCTCTCAAGTATTATTTCACCCTTGCCCTGCTGCTGGCCGGCGTGGCTCTTTCCGGCTCATGGTCTATTGATATCCTTACAGGATCGGCTCCTGCCATTGAATTGATCCTTTTCCGGCCCGCTCATGGCCCTGGTTTTGTTTTGACCCTTGACAGCCTGAGTGCTTTCTTCGTCATTGTTATTAATATAACAGTTCTGATCGGATTTTTTTATGCCCGGGGTTATCTGGCCCCTTACCGGCAGACAAAGCAAAATACTCGTTTCTCGATTCATTTTTTTTCCTACTTCTGGCTTTGGCTCTCGATGCTGATGGTTGTCATGCTGCGCGACGGACTTGCCTTCCTGGTTGCATGGGAAATCATGGCTTTATCATCCTTTTTCCTCGTGATTTTTGAGGCGGAAGACAGGAAGATCATGAAAACCGGTATCAGTTATCTCATCCAGATGCATGTCGGGATGTTTTTCATTTTGATAGCTTTCCTTCTTGTTTACAGATCTACCGGGCGGTTGAGTTTTGATGCCCTGGCAGAATATTTTGACGGCCATCACAACCTGCCGTTGTTCCTGCTTTTCTTTGTTGGGTTTGCCATCAAGGCAGGTTTCGTTCCCATGCATACCTGGCTGCCGGAGGCTCATCCGGCGGCCCCGTCGCATGTCTCTGGAATAATGTCGGGTGTGATGATAAAAATGGGTATTTATGGTATAGCTCGGGTGTTGGCCTCGATGCAGTCTGACCTCCTGGCGACGGGGATATTCATTCTGGTAATATCAATCATGTCGGGGCTTGGAGGAATCATGATGGCCCTGGTTCAGAGCGACATGAAGAAGATGCTGGCATACAGCACCATAGAAAATATCGGTATTATTGGCATAGGCCTTGGACTTGGAGTGACAGGACAGGCCCTTGGAAGTCAATCGCTGGCCCTGCTTGGATTCGCCGGTGCTTTACTGCACGTTTTTAACCACTCGCTCTTCAAGTCGCTTCTGTTTTTCAATGCCGGATCGGTTTATTATGCCACCCACACCAGGAACATGGAGCAAATGGGAGGGCTGATGAAGAAGATGCCGTGGACTGCCATGATGTTTTTAACCGGGTCTCTGGCTATTTGCGGACTGCCTCCCTTCAACGGGTTCATTTCGGAATACCTGATTTACATGGGTATGTTTTACAGCCTTTCCGACGCCACCCTATATATTTCACTGCTTATGATCGTGGCAATTCTTGCCCTGTCACTCATTGGAGGCCTGGCGCTTTTTGCCTTTACAAGGGCGTTTGGCATTGTTTTCCTCGGTGAAGCCAGGACTGCAGCAATGAACCACGCGGGAGAGACGACGCCGGGTATGATTATTCCCCAGGTATTTACAGTGGGATTGATACTTTTGGTCGGCTTGGGTTCCTCTGTCGTAGTAAAACCGGTGTTCAACAACGTTATGATAACATGGGGCCTGAAAGGTATGCCAATGGTTGCCGGTGCTTTATCCTATAATTTGTCGCGGATCAGCCTTGCCGGTGGCATTCTTGTGGTCACCCTGGGTGCATTGCTCCTGTACCGTCGGTATCATTTGAGCAGGAGAGTCGTCGAGGCTGGTCCAACCTGGGGTTGCGGCTACACCGCGATAACACCTCGGCATCAATACACGGCTAACTCGTTTTCGGGGAATTTCAACGTGCTTGCAAAACCCGTGCTGCGTACAGGAAAGATTGTTGATTTACCCGATGAAAATGAATTGTTCCCCGGCAAACGTGAATTCTTTACCCGGAGTCATGACATTTTCAGGCTCTATCTTATCGACTTGCCCGTGAACCGGCTCTCGGGATTGCTGAAAAAGATAGCGGTGATGCAGACAGGGCAGATCAGGCATTACATATTATATGCTTTCCTGTTCATGCTTCTTGTACTGTTGCTTTCGTTATTCAATATTATCTGAAAATGACAGGATTTATTCTGATCGTGATAGCGGCCCTTTTCTTTCCCGGAATAATACTCCGGACGAAGAGCATTGCTTCGGGGCGGAAGGGTCCCGGCCTGTTCCAGCCCCTGAAGGACATTGCCGTGCTCCTGCGAAAGGGTAGTGTTTTCAGCATCAGCACCGGGCTTATTTTCAGGATTGCTCCATCAGTGGCGCTGATATCGGTGGCTGGCGCCATGCTCCTGCTTCCATTTTCAGAGCATAAGGCCATTCTGCATTTCGAGGGCGACTTTATCATGTTTGCTTACCTGCTCGCTCTTGGAAAATTCTTCATGATCATTGCCGCTCTCGACACGGGGAGCAGTTTTGAAGGAATGGGCGCCAGCCGCGAGGCCCTATATTCCATGCTGGTTGAACCTGCTTTTTTTATCCTGCTGGCCACATTCGCGATGTTCTCCTCATATACTTCGTTCTCGGTGATCTTCAATCATTTCTACATTACCGGCAATGATTACGTGTTCATCTACAGCATAATAGGCGCTTACCTCTTCGTTCAGATAGCAATGGTGGAAAACAGCAGGCTTCCTGTCGATGACCCGAAAACCCACCTGGAGCTTACAATGGTCCATGAAGTGATAATCCTCGACTACAGCGGATTCGACAAAGCCCTCATCCATATGGCAACAAACCTGAAATTCGCGTTATATGGTTCGCTCATTTATAACCTGCTCGTGCCGGCAGGATGGAACACTTTGCTGAAAATCGGGGCCTTTTTTGGCGTTCAGACCCTGTTTGCCGTGATAATCGGTATAACAGAGTCATTCAGGGCGCGCAACAAGATGAACAAAAATCCGAAATTTATTCTCACACTTACAACCATCGCACTTATTGCATTTATGGTTATACTGATACTGACTGAAAAACTTGTCTGAAAGGAAATGGTAAACTACCTGATCGTTACATTTGCTGTCACCCTGATCTATTTTGCCTCGGCAGAAAGGCTTTCAACATATGTCAGGCTGATCGCGCTGCATGGTCTCCTGTTATGTGGTATCGCGGTGTTCGAGCTGAAGGAGGTTAACTTGGTAAACCTTTTATTCATCATTGCCGAGACGCTTTTCTTCAAGGCAATGATATTGCCCTGGCTGCTTGGCAGGATAATCGGACGCTCGGGAGTTACCAGGGTACATCGCCAGGCAGTCCCCGGTTTTTACCTGCTACTGTTCTCAATTGCCGGGCTGCTGATCAGTGTCAGTCTTGCCAGAATCCTGCTGAATCCATTTATCAACACAATATATCTGGCCATCGCTCTATTCACGCTTTACACGGGTCTGCTGCTAATCGTGACCCATCAGCTTATCATTTCACACCTGATCGGGTTCCTGGTTGTTGAAAATGCAGTCTTCCTTTTCTCGCTGGCAGTAGGAAGCGAAATGCCGATGCTTATCAACATTGGCATATTGCTCGACCTGTTCGTGGGCGCGCTGATACTTGGGTTTTTCGGCTTAAAACTTAAGCCCCATACAAATGAGCTAACCATGTTGAAGGATTAAATATGATGCTTCTGATATTTTTCATTTTATCGATTCTACTCGCCGGCTTTGCCCTTCTCTCGCCGGGTAAGGCCATTACCAAGGGGATTGCAGTGGTTTTCTCAGCCTCGCTCATTGCTCTTGCCATACACGCGTGGATTAACACTGGCAGCACTGAACTTTCATATTTTACCTTCGACGGCACTTCGGTACTCCTTCTTTCTGTCCTGGCATTACTTACATTGCCAACCGTTTATCATGGATTTATTTATACACGTTACGACACGCTGAAACGATTCAATATCTATCACTCGGGGTTGATCAGCCTGATGACATTCATGACCGGGGCTTACCTTGCAAATACCATGACGGTGTTGTGGATATTCGTGGAAGCCACCACGCTTGCCGTTGCAGTTCTTATTTATCACGACCGGACTGAGATTGCCCTGGAGGCCACCTGGAAATATATTTTTATCTGTTCTACCGGTATTGCCCTGGCGTACCTGGGTATATTGTTCCTGGGCCTCATCTACGGCAGGGGCGATACTCCCAATCTCTCCTTTTCATCGTTGTCACAGGTGGCGGCAATGGCCGACCCGCTCTACCTGAAGATCGCCTTCGTGTTTGTGGTCGTGGGTTTCAGTACAAAGATGGGGCTGTTCCCGATGCATACCGTTACCATTGACGCCCATTCGGTGGCACCCCCCCCGGTGAGCGCCCTGATCTCCACCACCCTGATGAATGTCGGATTCCTGGGGATCTTCCGTGTGTACTCGCTTTTCGCCTCTTCCCCTGTTCTGCCATTCATGAACAGCGTGCTGATACTTGCAGGAGTGTTGTCACTTCTGGTAGCTGCCGGGTACATGCTTAAGGCAAAACACGTGAAACGTATGCTGGCTTATTCCAGTTTTGAAAACATGGGACTTGTCGCCATCGCCCTGGGAATTGGAGGACAGGGTTATTACGCAGCCTTACTGCTGATAATTCTTCATTCGCTGGCAAAGTCAAGCCTGTTTTACCAGATGGGGCAGCTTTCCAGGATACTTCATACCTTCAGACTGGATGAATGCGGGAGGTATATGAAACTGTACCCGGCCGGGGGCGCCGTCCTGTTGACCGGGATGATCACAATTCTTGCAATACCGCCTTCCGGCATGTTCATTCCCGAATTCATGATATTCAGGGCAATGGTAACCGGCGGTCAATGGCTTGTACTTGTTGTGTCCGTTATATTGCTCACCTTCGTTATTTATGCCATGAGCACCCGGATAATGCATATCAGCTTTTCATCGCCCAGGAGTGAGGGAAGCACGGGTCAGCCTGATGCTGTTAACCCGGCAGAGACGATCAGCCAGTTTGTCCTGCTTGGCCTGGTTATAGCGGCCTGCTTCTATCAGCCTCCTTTCCTGGTTGACATGATCAGCAGGAGTATTGCCATATTTCCAAAATAAATGAAGATGAACGGCAGGAGATATCTTGAAATACGTAACGATTCCACCCCGGTTGACACGACAGGCATACCGGTGCTTGATTATTCCCTTTTCCGGGAAGAAGTTACGGCGATGCTGAACCGGGATGATTGTCATTGCCTGAATTATTTTTGCCACCCTGTTGGAGCCGGCCTGCGGTTCATTTGCTGCATAGCGGATGATTCATCGGGACTTATAAGGATATTCAGTCACGAGAAGGGAGATGATGATTCAGCACTGCAATCACTGACCCCCTCGTGCAGTGCAATGCATATTTTTGAACGTGAAATACATGAACGTCACGGTGTGAGGTTCGAGGGTCACCCCTGGTTAAAACCGGTGCGATACCCGAGCTACAGGGCCGATAAGCTCAGCGTGATGAATAATTACCCGTTTTACACGATGGCGGGAGAAGCACTTCATGAAGTTGGTGTCGGGCCCGTTCACGCCGGAGTTATTGAACCGGGTCATTTCAGGTTTACCTGCAACGGGGAAGAAGTACTGCATCTCGAGATTCAGCTTGGTTATCAGCATCGTGGTGTAGAGAGTCTTTTTACCGAAACGGGTGACGGGCTTCGCCGCGTTTTATTATCAGAAAGCATCGCAGGTGATACTGCAGTTGGCCATGGACTGGCTCATGCCCAGCTTGTCGAGTCACTTGCCGGTTTTAACCCTCCAGGGTCACTCCAGGTTGAACGTTGTATAGCCCTCGAGCTTGAACGTATCGCTGTACATATTGGCGATACGGCAGCGTTGTGCACCGACGTGGCCTACCAGCTGGGGCAGGTTGCATGCGAGGCACTGCGGACAATGGTGATAAATACCACCCAGTTCTGGTGTGGCAACCGGTTCGGTAAGGGACTGATACGCCCGGGGGGATCAAATTACCCTCTCACTGAAGAGATCACCGTCGAGATACTCAGGGTGCTTGAAGAGGTTGAAAGGCGATTCGGGAATATTGTCAGTTGTATTTATACCCTGCCCAGTGTGCTCGGCCGGTTCGAGGAAACAGGAACACTGACCAGGCAGCAGGCATTGGCTGTTGGAGCAGTAGGCATGGCTGCCCGGACATGCGGTATCCCAAGGGATACCCGGGCCACCCACCCGTTCCAGTATTACAGGCAAACGGTAATAAACCCGGTGTTGCAGGAACGTGGTGACGTGATGTCGCGGGGAATGCTCCGGGCGATGGAAGTGAATGAATCGGTGAATATCATCCGCGGGCTGACAGGTGAATGGAGCAAAATGAAAAAGGAAACCGAACGCCCCCGGTACGAACTGGGGTTCAGACCCGGCAGCCTCGCCGTATCGGTGGTTGAAGGTTGGAGGGGTGAGATTTGCCATGTAGCAGTTACCGGCATCAACGGCCGCCTGGTCCATTACAGGATCAAGGACCCCTCGCTGCATAACTGGATGGCCCTGGCACTGGCTGTCCGTAACCAGGAAATATCAGACTTCCCGGTCTGTAACAAGAGCTTTAATTTGTCGTATTGCGGCAATGATCTGTAATTAACGGGTAAGAAAACATGAGAAAAGAATTTAGGATACTTTCCGATCATGGTCTCCAGTACGTTCCCGATCTTCGTAATCAGCCGGTGTCAGAACGCTTCAGGGGTATGCCGGTTATTACTGCCGGGGGAGAACCTTCACGGATCGAGGCTGCTGCCAGCCTTTGTCCCACGGGAGCCATCGATAAGCAAACCGGTTCATTGGATCTGGGCAGGTGCATGTTCTGCAACGAGTGCGCACTGAATTTCCCTGAAATATTCAGGTTTACCAATGATTACCGTATTGCAGCATCAAAAAGGGAAGATCTGATTGTTAAGCCCGGTAATAACGGATCTCCCGGCTTCGACGGTAAGGCTGTCAGGCAGGAAGTTCGCCGGTTATTTAAAAGATCCCTTAAACTCAGGCAGGTATCGGCCGGAGGTGACAACTCGTGCGAGATGGAGCTGAACGCGGCCGGAAATGTGAACTTCGACATGGGACGGTTCGGTATCGAGTTCGTGGCCTCACCCCGTCATGCCGACGGCATAGTTATAACAGGCCCGGTAACCGAAAACATGGCCGAAGCACTTGAAATAACATACGAGGCTACACCTTCACCCAAGGTTATTATTCTCTGCGGAACAGATGCCATCAGTGGCGGACTTTTTGCAGACAGTCCCGCTATTGCACGGGATTTCATTGAAAAACATCATGTTGACCTTTACGTCCCGGGCAACCCGGCCCATCCCCTCACGTTCATCAACGGATTAATGGATATGCTTGGCATATGACGGGGGGAGATGAACTTCCTGAATGGTCAGGATACTGAATATTATCTGAAACCAGGTATCCTTGTTAATGTTTTAACAGTAAAAACAATGCTTTTTATCCGTTCAGGCTGATTTTTGTCTCTAACTGATTATTTTTGTATAAATCAAAAAACATCATCATGAAAGTTGTTTCACTCGATAATGTTGAAAAGAACAAAGTCAGCATGGAGGGAGCTGTCGGGGCATGGAAACAATTGCCGCTTGGCAGTTCAGACGGTGCCCCGGTATATTCCTACAGGGTGTTCACTGTTGAACAGGGAGGACATACCCCGTATCACAGCCATCCCTATGAGCACATGAACTATGTTATCGAGGGCGAGGGAGCCCTTGTTAATGAAAAAGGAGAGATGATCTCTCTACGGAAAGGTGACTTTGCCCTTGTCAAACCCGATGAAAAGCACCAGTACCGGAACACGGGCAGCCAGCCGTTCAGGATGATTTGCGGCGTTCCAAAAGAGTTTGAATAGGCCGTACGGGCAGATGGAATATTCTGGAACACATATCAGTATTTCATCTTCCGTTCTTTTTTCGGGCAGATCTTACATGTTAAAACTGATTTGCGGTGATCCATCCTCAGTTTATGACAGTCCTCCCATAACGATTCCCGCATTGACAGGGAGAAGAATAAATGACTTAGCCTGTTAGGCACAAAATTGACATAAAATGATCAGCTGGACTGAAATACTGTTGCGTCTGCTGTTGGCTTCCTTGTTTGGTGCACTTATTGGCCTGGAGCGCGAAAGGAAAAACTGGGCGGCAGGATTGAGAACCCATATGATGGTTTGTGTCGGTTCCTGTTTAATAATGATAGTCTCAGCTTTCGGATTTGCCGATATTCTTGGCACCCCCCATGTTACACTCGATCCCTCTAGGATTGCTGCACAAGTTATTACCGGTATTGGATTTATTGGGGCCGGAACAATCCTGCTATCAAAAGAAGGAATTATCCACGGGCTGACAACAGCTGCAGGATTGTGGACAGTTGCCGCAATTGGGCTTGCCACCGGAGGCGGACTTTATTTTGCGGCCGGGGCCACCACGGTTATTGCGTTGATTATCCTTTGGGCACTTCAGCCATTTGAGAGGATCTTTTCCGGCAGGTTCAGATACAATTCGTTGAAAATCGTGACAGACAGTATTGATTTACTCAGAAATCTGCTTAATAATGATGTTTTTAAAATTGAGTCCCTGTCAGTTGAAAAAGGTGATGATGGTATGGTATTAAATTTACGTATTGCAAAACAGGATCAGAAATCAATCGAAACGATAATCAGGGAACTGGAGAACAACCCGAATGTAAAGGAAATTACTTTGGTGAAATAACTTTCATGCCGGAATTGTACAGATATTGAATCAGAAATTCCCGTTATTTTCCAGCCTCCATTTTAAAAGACCAGCCTTAAGAAACAGACATGGATTACACTATCAGACGTGCAGGGGAAGATGATTTCCCGGCAATTCTCCATCTTATAAAAGAACTTGCGGAGTATGAGCGATCGCTTGATCTTGTGACCAATACAGTCGAGCAGATGAAAAATGAGAAGGAATTTTTCAGATGCTTTGTTGCCGAAACGACAGATCATAAAATCATTGGAATGGCCCTCTGTTTTATAGCTTATTCCACCTGGGTGGGTAAATCGATCTATCTCGAGGATATTATTGTCGGAAAGGAACACAGAGGCCGTAAGATTGGATCTGCTCTGATGGAAAGGGTTTTGAAGGAAGCAAGGGAGGAAAACTGCAAACGTGTAAGGTGGCAGGTTCTGGACTGGAACGAACGGGCTATTGATTTCTACAGGAAATGGGGCGCTGCAATTAACAGTGAATGGCTTAACTGCACTCTGGATGAGGCTGGACTGGCAGCGATTTGAAGAACAGATATCGCGCGGCGGGATCATTATATCAGAACGGCTGATAATAAGTATATACCCGTAATCCGTAAAAATACGAAATAATGAAGAGTCCCCACCTATTTGCTCAGATTGTTAATGCCTGTTATTTTATCCTCTCTTTTCGGGAGCCTTCCTGATTCTCCTTGAGCTGATCATGAAAAAAGTTATTTGCCGGATGGCAGCAGAAAGTCCCGCAAAGGAGAATGTATTCTGTAATCCCGCTACTACACGGGGCTGTTAAGCATGTCCCGTTGATTGATCAAAATAGCAGGACAATAATATACTGTCCGGTTCTTTCCGAATCCACTGAAAAACATCTTCCGTGAGAAATACAATTATTGTCCTGCGGGATAGCCAGGACAATGATATTATCGACCAGGGTTGAAACTGTAACCATTTGTATGCCCGAAGTATGCTAAATCAGCAATTACGGGAATGAAGGTCACTGTCAGTTATACCGAATATGATTTCGCGGAATATCTCACCTTTCAGCTTACGGAACAGCAGGATTGAGCTGCCAGTTGATCTTAATATTAATCCTTTTTAAAGATTCATTGAACAAGTTTAATAAGATTGTTAAAATACGTTTTATATTTATGTTTATTTAATAGAACCTGTCAGATTAATTCATTTTCACTCAGGATTAAATTATGAATCTTAAAGCTTTCAGCCTGTGCCAGACTTTTTTCATTTTCCTTATACTATGTTTTACATCATGTATTTCTGAGAGCAGCTCTCCCCGAAACAATGTTGAAGGAAGGCTGAAACCCTTCCGGGTACTCGTCGTTATAGGTGATCAATGGGATGATCCGGCAAGTTATATTGTGGGTAAAATAAATGTCGGTACTACAGAGACCGACTCCTCGATCAATGGCAAAGAGTCTGATTTCTATGATATTGCCATTTTGTTGAAATCATGGGGTATACCCTTTGATATTATCCGCCTCGATCAGCAGTTTCTTGACCGTTACATGTTTCTCGACGTTAACGAGAAACCCGTGTATGGAAGCATCATATGGGCCGTTAATCAGACGGATGGATTATTGCCCCAGGATTATTCCATAGTGTCTCAAATGACCGAACAATATGGAATTGGCCTTATTGTTCTTTCTGATCATATTCCCCAGGCGGAGATACTTGGCACGTTGGGCTTGAAATATACAGGTATCAGGGAGGGCGACACGGTTTTAAGATTAAAAGGCACACATTTCATAACCGAAAGCCTTTTTTCTCCTTTCAGGGCAGATACCGGTACACTTATAAGCATGGAAGTTCAGCGTGTCAGGGCTTCGGATATTGACATGGTACGTCAGCACGTGGCAATATCGGACGATGTGATAACAATTGTCGAACAGGGTTCCTTCCCGCAGGTAACGCTGAGGGAATATCCTTCGGGAGGCCATGCGGTCTGGATCGGGAATGACAAGAATTACATCTTTTATTTCCAGGATATGCGGAATTTGCTCCGCAGGGCCATTACCTGGACAATCGGATATAATATTTATAAAACATGGGAGAATGATCTGATAATGATCATGGATGATCCGGGCATGGCTGATAATGCCTGGCTTGAAAGCTGGCATTTCCCGACATTGCCGGAAGATACAATTATACAGTATCTCATCAATCCTTTACTGGAACACAATGCTGTTCTGAATATCAATTTTACTCCGGGTTTTGTAAATGATGCCAAAGGAAGACTGGAACCAACATGGACCCAGGTTTTTACAGACGGATTCGGGACAAAACAGGATTATGTTTCCAGCAAACGCGGCTATCAGAAAGGTGTTGACCTTGGCGTTTTCACGGTCATGTCCCACGGACTCACCCACATGCAGCCAGACCTGTTTTCGGAGCCGCGCTGGTATGGGTCACCACTCGACGGGGAAAAAGCGGTGAATGGCTGGTACCAGGAATTCAGGGATAACAGGCGGAACAAGGAAATCCCTGCAGCTGAACAGCTCTGGAGAATGAAAACCGGTATGAAATGGCTGAAGGAACAGTTTGGTGTTACTCCTCTCGAAGTTGTGGCCGGCGGTAATGGTGTTTCCACTACATATTTCAATAATACAATAAAACTTGCCGGACAGGCAGGATTTGGCTGGTACGGATGGAGCGGCGGCTATCTGGGAAATGACCTGGCAATTTCAGGATGGAAATTTTTCGGAACACCCGACTCCCCTCTAATCGTTGGCTCGCCTCCAAATAATCATGATTACGGTATTGCCCTGGAACCGGATAAGTTTGCTTCCATATTTGATCAGTACCCCCACGGACGCTTCATCAGCATCAACGAATTTATCGGATATATGCATGCACGTAATTCGGGGAAATGGGATGCCGGGCAAAAAAGACTGAGTATTACACTGGACTACGATCCTCATTACTGCCAGTTTTTTGAGGAGCATGGTTCAGCCTGGAACCTGGAATTTTCTGACTGGCTGCTGGAAACGACGGGAGCTGTCAGTTCGGTTGTCATCGATGGGAAAAAAGCAGGTAAACCTGAAGGGGAAATAAGAATTCCTGAGGGCAGCGGCACTCACAGAATTGAAATTCACTTCCGGACTAATTAATTATTTCTCAGCCGTTATACTTTCTTTTCACCGCAGGTCAGCCGGATAAAATGATTCTCCGGAGGTTTTGCGGCCAACAATATTCGCAGAAAATTCTGAATTTAAATATCAGCCAAATGAGCACAAACAATGTAAAACAGATAGAAAATCGTATTTTTTCAATTGATTTTTTCCGTGGTTTTACCATGTTCATGCTTGTCGGAGGTGTTTGGGAACTATTCACCAATCCGGATCCGGACAAAAGCAGCTCCTTCATCTCAATTCTCAGCAACCAGATGGATCATGCTCCCTGGGCCGGTCTGCGTTTCTGGGATCTTATCCATCCTTTCTTCATTTTCATCGTGGGAGTCGCCATGCCCTTCTCAATTGCAAAAAGATGGGAAAGAGGTGACAGCTGGAAAAAAACCTTCCGTCACGTTCTGCAACGATGCCTGTTTCTGCTGTTGATCGGATGGGCAATAAACTCAGGACCAGACAGCTCGGATTTCAACAATATAATGGCCCAGTTATCGGTAACCTATCTCATTGCATTTCTGGTAATGCGGAAATCAGTAAAATGGCAATTGATATTTTCATTCGGATTGCTTCTCGTTACTCATCTTATCTATCTCTTCTGGCCGGTTGAAGGTTTTAATCAGCCATTTATTGCCGATCATAATTTCGGATCATGGTTTGACAGGCTCCTGACCGGGGAACAATATTTGAACCATGACCAATGGGCACCATTCAATGCCATACCGTCAACTGCAAACACCATATGGGGAGTTCTTACAGGCAGGTTGCTTATGACTGACTGGACGCAGCAGAAAAAACTCCGGACGCTTTTATTGACCGGCATTATTGCTCTTCTGACAGGGTATTTGATGAGTCCGTATATACCCATTATCAAACGTATATGGACGGGCTCCTATGCGATTGCCAGCGGTGGCTGGTGCCTGATTGGAATGGGAATTTCATACTGGCTGGTTGATATTTTGAAACTGAGAAAGATACCGTTGTTCTTTGCGGTATTCGGTATGAATCCATTGTTAATGTACCTTCTTGCCGGACGTTTCCGCTCCTTTTTTGCCAGTATTGTGAATCCTTTCACATACCGGCTTTTCGCTTGGGGCGGACAACCGGTGATAACAATTGTATCATTCCTGATTATTTCCGGAATGCTGTGGTATGTCTGCTATTTCCTGTACAGGAACAGGATATTCATCCGCCTTTAAGGCAGATCTGTGGTCCGGGAACAGGAATTGTGCTGTCTGACCAGAAATATTTCAGTGTAATAGTGGTTTAATATAACTGTATGAAAAAGAAATTATCCGTTGACCTGACAGTTTTATGCAGCCGGATTTTGTTCCGGTCAGCGTTGGGCCTTAGCATCTTTGTACTTTCCCAGGGATGCGGCTCTGAAAAGAATGGGGAAATGTTAAAACTACGTCATGACGGCAAATTGCATCATATTGTAATAGCTGATAATTCAGATCAGATTGTACGTTTTGCCGCAGTCGAGCTTAAAGAATACCTGGAAAAAATAGTCGGGAACGAATTCCGGATTTCATACCGGTCCGGGGCAAAAGGCAGGAAGAATATCATACAACTGGAAATTAAAAATGACAGATCCCTTAAATGGGATGGATTTATTATTAAGAAAACCAGGGATAAAATTCATCTCTTGTCTGCCGAATCCCGTGGTTTGCTTTACGCGGTCTATTGCCTGCTTGAAGAAGCAGGGTGTTCCTTTGTCTATCCCGGAAAGGAGGAAGAGATCGTCCCTGAAAAAGAGGAAATAGTTTTTACCCCGGGAACATTCATCCATAACCCGGTAATTGAACACCGGGGTTTAACCCCCTACGGTTTATATGCCGGAAGCATTGAAACGGGCAGGAAATTCATTGACTGGATGGCAAAAAACCGGATGAACTACATCATGGTTTCCGAGGACCGGCCGAGCGATGCGGATGGCCCGGCCCATGCTATAATATGGAAAGAAGTCGGAGAGTATTTGCTGCCGGAACTGCAGAAAAGGGGATTTATTATTGATATGAGCGAACATTGCATGCCGGTTTTTTTCCCGAAAACACTTTTTAAAGATCATCCCGAATGGTGGGCCATGAATGACGGGGAAAGGAAGATTCTTCCGGGACCGTATTCGGGGCAGATGTGTTATTCAAATGAGGAAGCGGTTGAATTCTATGCTTCTGCCGTGGCGGAATATTCAGCCAGACATCCTGAGCTCCGGATTATAGGAACATGGCCGCTCGATGGAGGAGAATACTGTGAATGTGAAAATTGCAAAGATCCTGAAACAATATTCAAAGCTGCATTACATGTGGCTGAGAAGGTAAGGGAAGTCCGTCCTGATATGCTGGTTGAGCATCTCGCGTACCATCCTCAAAGCTGGCAGCCCCCGGAAACGTTGAAAATACCTGATAACATGACTGTCATGTGGTGCCCTGACCCGGGACCCATGGATTCCCTGGCACATGAATGGATCAGGAAAACCCCGGAGGGAAAAGTTTACCAGTTTGAATATTTCCTGGGAGATAATTACAGATACAGGACCAATGTCTGGCTCCGGCCCGGATATGCGGCTGGTGTCGCTTATCATGCCAGGGAAATGGGATTTCGGGGTGTTGTTTCCCTGTTTCTTCCGATCCAGACCTGGTGGCGGTCATCTTTCAATAACTGGTTTTTTGCCCGGGCATGCTGGCAGGAGGATCTGGATGTCAGGGCCACCCTTACAAAATACTGCATGGATTATTACGGAGAACAAGGGAAGGACATTGAACGGGTTTTCAATCTTATTCTCAATGATCTCCAGGCGGAACCGTACCAGGATTCCCGCCGCGGCAGCGGCCGTGACATCAATCAGGTAAGAGCCGCAGCCGGATCAATACTGAGTACACTGGACAGTATCCTGGCTAACTGCAGGGAAGAGAAGATAAAAGTGAGGATACAGCGATTGAAAACTTATGTAGAATATTTCCTGCTCCATTGCGAATATGAATCTATTCCGGAACCTGATCCGGCTGACCGCGAAAGGCTTGTAAGCTACAGCAGGCAGCATCCGGGGCAAAATATGGTGTTAATGTATCCGGAATACATAAAATGGCGTTACTGATACTTGTTCAACAGAATCAGGGCAGCTTGGTCGACCTCTTCCTGTTTTAAGCATTTGTCCGGGAGGTCAGTGTGAATCTCTGTAAATCTGTTGTTGTTTTTTCTTTGGATGCCACTGAATTTGCCGGCAGGTTGCGGAAACAACCTGCGACGGAGAAAATTTTCCGGTACTTTGAAACTGACAGGCTCTGTTAACACTCGCCATGTGATTTTCATAACAGTTAAGCAGGAAAAGCCTACCTGATTTTTCCGAAATCAATATTAAGGCCAGCAAAAAAACGTCTTCCTGGAGAAATATAATTATTGTTTTGCGGAAGTACCAGGTTAAAAATGTTATCCACTCCGGTTGAGACTCGTAACCATTTGTATTCCTGTGATATGGTTAATCGCCATGTACTGAAGGGCCTGTCACGGTCAATGCCTTCGTCTGTGATCTCATAAAATTTTTCACCCGTCAGCTTGCAGAGGAGCTGGACCGTCAATGAATAATTTCTTTTCCTGAAATTATAATCTGATGAAATGGTTCCGGAATGTTTTGCGGTACCATATAGCTGAAGACCGGTCTCGTTGTCATGGGAGTGAACGTAATTATAACCAGCATTGAGCCACAGGCCTTTGATGATTTTCTGTTTTGAAAGGAAGTCTATGCCGGACACGGAGGCGCTTGCCACATTCTCGTATTGACGGGTCAGGCGAGTGGTGTCAGGCAGCCATCTGTCGGTGATCATATTGGAAATTGAATTGTGATATACTGATACGGATGAGTTGTTCCATGGCTTTGTAAATTCAAATGATCCTGAAACATAAAGCGATGATTCTGGTTTTAAGCCGGCATTACCAATTAAATACCATTCTCCGAAATGGTCAAAATTCATATATAATTCTTTCAGGGAAGGCGAGCGGAACCCTGTTCCTGCAGAAGCCCTGAAATTTCCGACCGGTGACTTGTACATCAGGGATAGCTTGGGCGCTGCATTAAATCCGTAATTGCTGTGATAGCTTACCCTGACACCTCCGATAATATTCCATTTTTTCCCGGGAGAAATATCTTCCTGAATGTACAGCACCGCTTCACCGGCATTTTTGATCCCTTCTTCAATCCTGTCCGATAACAGTTTTTCATAATTGTATTCCAAACCGGTTATCAGGGTATTTTTGTCGGAGATCCTGAAATTTCCCTGCGTCCTGATGGTCTGGATGATGTCATAGGATGCAGTATCCCTCTCATTGTTCAGGAGTTCAAAGACATTATAGGTATTGTATCGGTCCCTGTAATAGGAAAAGTCAACTGAATGCATCCCGAAATAGTATTCACCTTTCAGGCCGGCTTTAAAATCGGTGTACAGATCATGGACAGGACGGGCACTCACATTTCCTCTTTCAAACCGGTAATATCCGAAATAAGGAGTCAGTGACAACCGGTATGAAGGTGTTATCTCAAATTTTTGATTTACACTGAAAGAAGTATATGGATTCTGAGTCCATTCATACGGACTTTCAGGGGTATTGTCATACCCGTCGTTACTGCTGAAATTAAAGCTTGTCAGTGATCCTGATATCCCTTTTCTGAAGCTGATTCCCCCGCCGGTTGTAAATTCATTGAACTTTGAATATCTTGAATAGAGCCTTGCATTGAAGGGCTCATCAATTTTTTTTGTGATGATGTTTATGACGCCTCCGATGGCGTTTGACCCGTATAATGATGAGGAAGCTCCCTTGATAATTTCAATTCTTTCAACATTTTCCATATTCAGCATCGAATAATCTATGTCGCCGCTGACTTCCCCTGCGATCCTTTCCCCGTCAACAAGGAACAATACATACTTTGCATCCATTCCCTGGAGGGTTACGGTGGCCCTGGTACCGAACTGGCTGATATCCAGGCCGGGCACCATGCTTTGCAAAGCCCCGGAAACGGTTGTGATACCCAGGTCAAGCATTCTCCGTGCACTTATCACCTGTGTTATCACAGGTACATTTTTTAATGCTTTTTCTGATCTTGTACCTGTTACAACAACCTCGTTTAGATTTATGTTTGACTCGACCAGGGTAAAATCCTCATGATTCTCACTTTCCCTTATCGTGATGGTTTCTTCCACTGTCTCGTATCCGACCAGTGACACCCGGACGGAGTACGTCCCCGGATTTATGCCGCTAATTTTGTAGAAGCCGCTCCTGTCAGTTACCGTTCCGAGTGTAGTATTTTTAATTACCAGCGTTGCCGCTTCAATTGCCTCCTCATTTTGACCCCGTACAAAACCTGATAAGCTTCCTTTCTGGGCAGCAAGCTCAAAAGGGAAGAATATGAAACAGAAGACCACTGAAAGTTTCAGAAAGATTGCCGGCATCAGTCAAGTTATTTGATCCGCATGGTTTATACGGATTGTTCACTCAAAACTCCCGGAGCCATCCGGCTGATATTTGTACTGAAATGTGATATGGCCCGACTTATTTGTTGCACTGTAGTAGCTTTTGAACCATATTTTTACATATTTACCCCTGGCTGTCCTTACAATATAGATATAGTCAGAAGGAGCAATCTGGGTTCCCTGGGTTGCCTGTTCCATGGTAAACCATGTATATAATGCAGGATTGATGGTAAAGGTTTCATAGCCCTGCTGCACTGCGATTATAACCGGACCGTCTGGAAGAAATCTGAGGGTGTCGTGTACGGATTTCACTGCATCAAATCCGGTTTGCCCTTTTTGATAGGTGTTTGCTGCACTGCCCTGCCCGTTTCCCGAGTCTCCTCCGTTGGTTTTAATCCTGTAGCGCTGGAAAGCCAGGTCCCAATCCTTTGATGCAGAGGGATCAGTTACGGTAACGGAGTCATCTTCTGAAAAACTAAAATATACCCAGTGGCGCGAGTTGCTTGAATTAACTTCAAATGTCCTTGATTCAATTGCAGGATTGGTTTCTTCTTTATTACATGAATATCCTAACATCAAAATGGTTGCTGACAATATAATGAACATTAAATTTCTCATGACATTGATTTTTAAATTATTCCACCCTGATTAACTTTAAAAGTGTTCCCCGCATCTCAATTATGAGCAATCAAAATTAAGCCTTTTTATCTTTATCCTCTATTAATATTTCTTAAATCAAATTTCGGCAGTGCTTCTTCATGATCAGCATTCATCAGGCCTGCACTCCGCAACTGAATGCATCAGACAATACATTATCTCCCTGCCTTTCCTTTGCCGGGCCAATATAAAACATGGAAAGGTATCAGATGTTCATTCCTTACCCGGGCAAAACCCTTAACTCCGCTTGTAGGGGAGGGAGGATTATTTCATGATCCTCGGAGGGGTGACAGCCCAAAGAAAAAGTCCCGCCGCTAATGCGGCGGGACTTTTTCTTTGTAGACAAGAGGTTTGAAACATTGAACCGTGAGTTATTAAGAGATATGGGGAAAATTCTTAAGCTTGGGGAAATAATAATAATGGGATCCGAAATGGCATGAGAATTGTTTTGCATTGATAAAAATGTGATATTTGTGTCTTTTTCGTTCAAAATGCATTTTATTAGTTTGAATATTCTTATTAACTTAGTAGGTGTTATTAACAATAATCTGCGCTGGAGGAAAGTAATTAAAGAACATTTCATCACTTTTTACGTTATATTATTCTGATATTTTACATTACTGTTATGAATAACAAAAATATGTACCAAACGGATTTCTTGACAGCAAACTCCTTTGTCATTGGAATGGGTAGTATTTTTAATCTGGCAGGTAACTATTTTAACTATAACTATTCTCCTAGCGCTGAAGAAGCAGATGAAATAGCAATAGCATCTGATTGGAACATTATTGGTGAAGATATTAAACAGGCCATTTCAGGATACGAGAAGGAAAACCACAAACAACTCGTTTTACCATTTTAAATAATGCCCCTTAAAAAGGATTTAAAACACACGAATGGACAGGGCATTGAGCCCTCAAACCCGAATTACGCAGTTCCAGACGAGTTAAAGCCAATCCTTGGAAAGCTTTCGCAGGAAGAGCAAAAAAAGATTAGATCTGTCATTGTTTCATCATATCAATCCTATAGTGGACCTATACCTGCTCCTGAAGCATTAGAGAAATATAATCAAATTATTCCTGATGGAGCGGATAGAATTATGAAGATGGCGGAGAATCAATCCAGCCATAGAATTAAGATTGAGGAAACCGTTATATCAGGACAGGTGAAACAGTCAAGCCGAGGACAAATATTTGGATTAATAATAGCTTTTTTTACTTTAGGATCAGCTGTAGCTTTGGCAATGTTTGGACATGAAGCCGTCGCTTGTGTCCTGGGTGGAAGCACAGTAATTTCTCTTGCTACGGTTTTTGTCATAGGGAAAAAAGAGCAGCGATTGAAGCTTGAGGAAAAGAAAGCACCTTTCGGGAATCCAAATCAGCCTTCCTCAAATAATTAGGACTATTATCAGGACTGTTGTAGATTAACATTCTTGCCTCAGCACATGACAAAAAATGTCAACCAACAGATCGTTAATATGTTCTGTTGTACTTTTTAATAAATACAGATTAAAATATCAGCATAAAGGCTTTGATATTCTATAGATTAGTATACTGTTATCAATACTATTTCTAACAATGGAAACCAGGGTTGAAAACAAAGTTACAATTTAATCAGATACGTTAAAAGAGTTCTTCGGAAACAAAATGAACCTTGCACGTATTAAGTTCTTTGGCTTATTTATCAGTGCTTTATGCAAAGTGCAAACTGTCTGCTTCGAAAAGCTGGCCTGTGGTTTTGACTCAGATGTAAAGTATGAATCATCACTTCGCAGAATACAGAGGTTTATGTCGGAGTATTCCCTGGACTCGGACCGGGTTGCCAGGTTTATTTTTGCTCTGCTCCCGCTTAAACCACCATTCAGGCTGGCACTGGACAGAACAAACTGGAAGTTAGGCACCAGCAACATTAATATCCTTACTTTGGCCATTTCATGCAAGGGAGTTGCCTTTCCTGTTCTTTTCCATATAATGCCAAAGTTCGGGAACTTTTCGATGCAGGAACGAAAAGACACAAACTTGCATTTTATCAACGATATAGATAAATTTACCCAAAGCTGTAAATTTTTGTCATGTAGTTAGTCAATAGACACACTTTTATTGCACACTCCTGAATCCCTGCCTACACTGCCTTTACGGCAGGTAGATCCTAAAGAAAACTTATTGATTATCTGCTATTTAAAACCCTATATACGGAAACTGCTCTTTGAACTACTTTTTATACACATCTCTAGCTCTGAGGGCTGGGCTTCCAGTAGCCCCGGTCCCGCCCCCGGGGTAAATTGACGATAGTTCCATTCCAACCCCGGAGGGGTTGCCCTCAGTTATCATTGTCCGATTTCGGAAACAAAATACAAAGTCAATGAAGAATATCAAAGCAACAGGTACTCCTCAACCGACCTACCCCCGGGAACTTGTCAAACAGACTCTTTTCCCTCACCATCATTTCATGACTTGCCTTTTTAATATCCCGTACAAGATCAGAAAGTGTAATTGTTGTTGAAAGATGCGCGAGAATATGAACATGGTTTCCATATCCTCCCACCCGGTAAGGATGGCAACCTCTTTTGCTCAACATACCGACAAAATATCCAAAAAGAGGGCCTTGATTTTCCTTATTAAGGAATTCGGTGTAGTTTTTACTGTCAAAGACTATCTGATAGAGAATCTGGGTGTAGGTTGACATATTTATTCCAATTAAAGAATGCAGCATAACAAATATAAACAAAATAATTATAATAAACAACTGGAAGTCAACCCCTCCGGGGTTGTGGCAGGCACGTGGTGATCTTTCCCCGGGGTGAGACCCGGGCTGCTGGAAGCCGACACCCCAGGTGTCGGACTGGAAACATCTGCCAGGGAAAGCAGAATGGATTTGTCTGCACGTATTACTGGAAACCCACACCCCGGGTGTCAGGCAAGGATTATTCTTTTACCTGTCATTACGAGAATAATTAATACGAACATTCAAATTCCAGGCAAATCATGGACAATTAATCGTGTATTAATAGCAGTTTAGAGAAAGGGGTAAAACAAAGGACTTATGATATATCCTCATGACACCTTTACTAATGTAATCAGGGAAGGAGAAGGAAGCGGCGATTCGCATTGTGGAAGCATCATACAGTTCCCTTGTGCCTGCGAATCGCCGCTTCCTTCTCCAACGTACTGATAGATTTATTCAATGTTGTGAATTTTTGTCATATTAACAGCAGAGCCAGTTAAATTATTATCGAGCCTTGTATATTAAGGATTGACTATGCAATCCATTAACTGACTGATTTACACTCTAACGTTTCGTAGGGTAGTCCCCTGATCTCATAAAATTGCCTCGTAATCCTGCTTGGGATACCTGGCAATTCAAAACCTCTGCAGCCGCCTTCGGCGTCTGTCGGGTTTTCAATTGCCGTTGGCTTTAGTCCAATATAAGGAGGATTATTTCATGATCCTCGGAGGGATGACAGCCCAAAGAAAAAGCCCTGTCAGCCTCCTCCGTCGGCTGCCGGAGTTTTTTATTTTCCCGTCCTTCAGAAAGCGAGCTTTCTTCGGACATTCAATAAAAAACCCCGTCGCTGTCGCTACAAGGCGTTTTCGTTGTAGACAAAAGGTTTGAAATATCGAACCAAAAATTAATCAGGGGTATGGCGAAAATTATTAAACTTTCAGAGGCTTTAACTTTGACGGAATTGGGAACTATATGACTTATAATCAGGGGATCGTAGGCTTGATCCCGGCTGAGCCCACAATGAAATGAGACATTTACAAAAAGTGTCTTTTTTCTTATGACAGAATTACGCCAGGTTATATGATATGTCTGTTTATATTTAAAGGAAGAATGGTGAAAAACATACTTCTATATTAATCTTACAGAGATTCAAGTGCTTTCGCATACTCTGTGATATTCATTGCGGCAGGAACGTAAATGATTCCATTATGATGAAAAACAAAAAGTGAATACTGTCGATCATAAACTACAACATCTAATTGTTTAGTTATAAAACCTTCATGGTCAACTACAAATGCTTTATCTACTTTATACCTTTCAGGTAGATACTTCCTTAACCAAGCAATCCATTCATATTCCGAAGCATCACCCTTAGACCCTGGATGGTTGATGTGACGCCGACAAATTCTTAGACTTTGTCTCATTTCGTCATGAAGGTTCTAACAATACACTCAGATTTCGTGCCAGTAGTGAATAATCATCAATCAATCCCAGTCTGTCCAGCTTTTTTTGAGTTGAATATGGAATTTCTTTCAACGATATGCCATTAAGAATAACAGATGTTTCAAATTCAGAAAACTGTGCCCCTACTTCAAACCATTTAACTGTTTTTTTATTTTCAGGACAAACAATTTGACATTTAAGACAACCTAACAAACAATTATGAAACGAACGATCAATGTTTTCGGGAAAATCTATTCCATGTTCGTTATGAAATGAAATACATTTTTCAGCATATATTAAAAATCTTCTGTCATCAATAGCGCCGGTCGGACAAGCCAACATACATGCTTTGCATCTTTTACATCTTTCCATCATACAAACCGGTTTCCAAATATCTTCTTTGCATTGCAGATTTGAAAAAAATGCCATTAACCTGAAAAAACTACCTTTGCCTGGTATATAGCATATATTATTCCTCCCATATTCAGCTAAACCACTTCTAACTGCAATAAGTTTCAGAGGAATGGATGTTGTACAAATATTAAAGCCTTCCGGTTTAATAATCTCTTTTAATCGTTTTTCAATTTCAATGTTTACAGAATAATCATAAGTAGGAGGTATTATTACCTGTTGATCTATTCCATTTCTTCTGAAAATTAAAACAACTGTAGGTTGGGGCACCGCAATTACAATTATTGATTTAGCATCAGGTAATACTGTATCCGTAGTAAATTTAAATGATGTCAGACGCTCCTTATAAAAGTTCTCATCAAATTTATCTTTTCTTTTTCTTATAGCCAGATCATCTTCTAATTCTTTAAGATGTTCTATTGATGTTATTTTTGCCACATAACCTGCGTTTACTATGAAAGAAAAAATCGAACTGATAATATCTGAATGCATCATAATGCTTTCAATATCAATTTTAAAACTATCGTTCACGATACCATGGTTTAAACAAAATATTATTGGACTTAATACCAAAATGTTTCATAAACATTACTATTAACTCCCTGTTAATTAGCAGAATGGCACCAAAGAGTATTTGAATAATCCATGGTTTTATTTTAAGTCCGGTCGAAATCCCGTTTATATCACCTCCATAAAAGAAAGGTCCGATTGAAAGATTCACGGCATCAAACAACAGGAATACAATTGTTACATAATATAGAATACTCCGAAGGGAAGAAATTTTAATATTTATAATTTTCACCTTCACTATAAATAACAAGTAACCAATCAAAAGTGTGACTAAATTACTGATGCCTGATATTAGAAACCACTTAATCTCAGAAGTTCTTTCTGCAATCGGGGATTTAAATAAAACTTCAGGTCCGTACCAATGGAATTTGATTGCATCAAACTCATTGAACAATAATGCAATATATGCATGATGCCCTTCATGAATCAGCATATATAACATAAGTGCAATAACAAAATAAAGCCAGCTTTTCATTATATGAGCATTTTAATTTTAAATTTTCACCGTCATTGAAAAAAGTAATTCTGATTGAATCAAATCAGGACAGGGTTTTTTACTTTTTAGCAAGAATCTTGCTCTTTTCATAATATTTCTTGCTCTTCATGGTATTTCCACAGGTCTTCATATTGCACCATATCCGGCTATTGTTTTTACTTTTATCCAGATATAACCAGCCACAATTAGGACATTCTTTAATATGCTCCTTTAAATCAGTTGTCAATAATTCATAGGCGGATTTCATTATTGGTAGTAAAGAATAAAGAAGATCAGTTTCTTTATAATTCCAGATTGGAATGGTTTCCAGGTTATCACCAATTTCAATATTCAAGAAGCCAAAAGAGAAAGAAAGTTCAGAATTAAAAATTCGAATATCTTCAGTTAAAGGTGATTTCTTCAGTGCTATATTGCGAAATATTCCATAAAGCACTTCTCTTACCTCGATTATTCTTTTAAGTTCCTTAAGAGCTTTCTCTTTATTCTCAGAAACATACTTGCTTAACCTCTGCTTTGTTAATTCACTACAAATCTGTGTTCTGTGACTCCATAAAATCCAGTCATCAGGTGTTTTAATAAACTCATAAACCGGTTTTTCGAAACGATTCTTTACTGAATTCACAAAATTCAGACAAAGAGTGCCTCCATCCAATTCCAAAGTTTCTATAGTACGTATAAATGGTCTCATAATACAAAATTATAAACACTAATTAACACCTGCAAATATTGTAATGATAGTGTTAATAAATTTTTGAATATAAATTATGATTCTTGCTATGTTTCACTGTCGATTGAGACCTTCCCTTCGCTGTCAGGCACATTACGCAAACCGCACAGGCCTCCCTCCGGCATTTGTTTGTGTAAGGGGCCTTCCAGCCAGTCCCTGCCGTCAGAAAGGAAAGGCGGCTGAAGAATGAAACCTTATTACATCATGAAAAACCAAAAATTTGCCCTACAATTAACTCACACATAACTTTCATTTTTGTAGCAGTGTAAAGAATTTTGTGCAAATGAATTGCTAGCTGATTAGGGATTTCAACCGGTTGGAGCTGGAAAACGGGCTCAAAACCGGTTGCCTTGAATAAGAGTTTAAATTTAAATCCTAATTAGCAGTAAAATGAATGAAAATGAATTATTTAAAATTCCTGAGGAGGCATTAAAGAAGATCAGGTTTAAGTAAGAATTTGAAGAATTTATCCAGTCGCTTTACAAGCAAGGAGTAGAAGCCCGTTTATCCTGTATTTGTGTCTTAAATGAACTTTTTGAAAGACTTAAATTGAATTATCAGCGCCAGTAAAATTATTATCGAACCTGGTTTATTAAGGATTGACCACGCAATCCATTAGCTGCCTGATTTACACTGTAACGATTCGTAGGAATGATCCCCTGACCTCATAAAATTGGATCGGGAGGATTACTCGCTTCGCCCGTCATAGCTTTCAGCAGGGACGGGCGAAGCTCGTGATCCTGCTGGGGGATGCCTGACAACTCAAAATCCCCGCAACCGCCTTCAGCGTCTGTCGGATTTTCAATTGCCGTTGGCTTTAGCCAACGGTATTGAAGATCTGGGATTTGAAAGGGGCTTTAGCTCAATATAATATAAGGAGGATTATTTCATGATCCTGGGAGGGGTGACAGCCCAAAGAAAAAGCCCTGTCAGCCTCCTCCGTCGGCTGCCTGGGTTTTTTATTTTCACGTCCTTCAGAAAGCGAGCTTTCTTCGGACATTCAATAAAAAACCCCGTCGCTAACGCGACAGGGCTTTTTCTTTGTAGCGGAGGGAGGATTCGAACCTCCGACCTTTGGGTTATGAGCCCAACGAGCTACCACTGCTCCACCCCGCAGGATTGGTGCAAATTTAATACATATCTTCGAAATGACAAATTTTATGCACCTTTTTCAATCCTGCCCCGACATTTGCTGATACGGATATTTGTTCAACAAATCAGTTTTTTCCATGACAATTAAATTGTCTGTCGGCAGTTAATTAATAATTTTGCAGTGCCTGCTGCAAACATGATTTTAATGAATAAATAATTTAAAACTTACTAATATGCCACGGGTTTTCAAGGCTCTTGAAATCGAGAAGGAGGAAAAGGAAATAAAACGTGATTATCTCGACCGCCATATGCCGCATGTCGTCTGCCCTGATGAAGTTAAACGGGGTGAAAAGTTCAGGGTTAAAGTGAAGCTTGGGAACGATTATCCGCATCCCGATGAACACGACCATTTCATAAGCCTCATACAGCTCTGGAACCGGGAGACCCTGCTTGCAGAGGCACGCTATACTGCCGGCGTTTATGGAAATATGCCTTCGCATGCCGAAGTTGATTTCTTTATTGTGGCACCCGAGGTCTCAATGAATCTTTCCGCAATGTCGGTATGTACAAAACACGGTTTATGGCAGAGTGAGGACAAACCGGTGAAAGTGATTTAAGTCTAGATATTTACTTTACATTTCAACCGGCGTTTAATTTCTTTACAGGAGGTTTGCTATCTTTGCATGCCTGGCAAAAGATTGAGTATGTCGAAGAACGAAAACAAAAAGCAAAAGAACTGGCGCGACAAGTACCGGTTTTCTGTCACTAACGATACTACTTTTGAGGAGGTCTGGAGGATAAGACTTACACAGTACAATGCTTTCCTGCTTATAACATTCCTCGTTTTTTTCATCATTGGATCAACCACCTGTCTGATTGCATTCACAAACCTCAGGGAATTTATTCCGGGGTATCCAAATGTTACCATGAGACGAAATATTCTGTTGAGTGCAATAAGGCTGGATTCACTGGAAAGGGAGGTTGATCTGAGGGATAAATATTTTGCCAATCTCAATGCAATAATTTCCGGTGAGAAGCCAGTGGAGATTTTTTCCCTTACTGACTCAACCAAAAATTACAAAACAATAAGTTTTGGAAAATCTCCCGAAGATTCTGTCCTGAGGGCCCAGGTTGAGAAAGAATCGAGATTTAGCCTTTCATCAGGTCCCGTATTACCCGAAGCCGTTACAAACATGGCCAGTCTGCATTTCTTCCCGCCTGTGAAAGGCATTGTATCCGGCAAATTTAATTCGAGGCTGAAACATTATGGTACCGATATCGTTACCCGGCCAAAATCACCAGTAAACGCAATGTTGGGGGGAACGGTGATCTTCACGGGCTGGACTATGGAAACAGGGTTCGTGATTGAAGTACAGCATTCGAATGACATAATATCGGTGTACAAGCATAATGCCTCGCTTCTTAAGGAAACGGGAGACCTTGTTAGAACCGGGGAAGCAATAGCTATTGTAGGTGATTCCGGGGAGATCTACACAAGCGGACCCCACCTTCACCTGGAGATATGGTACAAGGGAAATCCCCTGGATCCGGAGAAACACATAATATTCTAAACCTCACAGGCAGGACATGTCAAAGAGAATTGCTTTACTGGGCTCAACCGGATCGATAGGCAGGCAGGCACTGGATGTAATATCCAGGTTTCCCGCTGATTTTGAGGTTGAAGTTCTTACTGCCGGAAACAATATTGAATTGCTTGCACAACAGGCGAGAAAATTCGGTCCCGGTTCGGTTGTAATTGGAAATAAGGCCCATTATGCCCGGCTAAAGGAACTTGTCAGAGACCTTCCGGTGAAAGTTTATGCAGGTGAAGACGCTGTAGAAAAGATTGCAGCCGAATCAGACTCCAGCCTGGTGCTTGCAGCAATGGTGGGATATTCAGGCCTTAAGCCAATAATAGCTGCCATTAGGGCCGGCAAGGATATCGCCCTCGCAAACAAGGAAACCCTGGTGGTTGCCGGCGAAATTATCAGGAAATTGAGCCTCGACTCGGGAAGCAGACTTATCCCGGTAGATTCAGAACATTCTGCAATTTTCCAGTGCCTGGCCGGTGAAACCGGCAATCCAGTTGAAAAAATCACGCTCACTGCCTCGGGAGGACCATTCCTGAATTATTCATGCGAAATGTTGAAACAGGTAAAACCCTCTGAAGCCCTGAAGCATCCGAAATGGGACATGGGAAATAAAATTACCGTTGATTCCGCCTCGCTGATGAATAAGGGACTGGAAGTCATTGAAGCAAAATGGCTCTTTGACCTGAATCCCGGCCAGATTGAAGTTTTGATACATCCGCAGTCCATAGTTCATTCAATGGTACATTTTGCCGATGGTTCGGTGAAAGCACAATTGGGTGCGCCCGATATGAGAATCCCTATTCTCTACGCTCTCAGCTATCCTTCAAGATACCCCTCTGATCTTCCGAAACTGGACCTCAAAAAGAATCAGACTCTGACCTTCCTCGAACCCGATGTATCCAGGTTCAGGAACCTGGCTCTGGCCTTTGAAGCCCTTGGAAGGGGCGGGAATATGCCATGTATTATGAATGCAGCAAATGAGGTGGCTGTCAGCGCTTTCCTTGCCGACAGGATCGGATTTCTGCAAATGTCTGACCTGGTCGAATATACCATGGAACAAGCTGAATTTGTCTCCTCCCCGGGGCTGGAATTACTCGAAATATCCAACAACAGGGCAAGGGAAATTGCCCTGAATTTTATTAACGGACTTAACAAAAAAGCATGACTGTTCTGATAAAAATACTCCAGTTTGTAATGAGTCTTTCAATTCTGGTGATAATTCACGAATTGGGCCATTTCGTGTTTGCCAGGATCTTTAAAACAAGAGTGGAGAAATTCTATCTCTTTTTCGATCCATGGTTTTCAATTTTCAAGTTCAGGAAGGGAGAGACCGAATACGGATTGGGATGGTTACCGCTCGGCGGCTATGTCAAAATATCGGGAATGATTGACGAATCAATGGATAAGGAGCAAATGAAACAGCCTGCCCAGCCATGGGAGTTCAGGTCGAAGACTTCAGGGCAGCGACTGCTCATTATGACAGGAGGAGTACTGTTTAATTTCATCCTGGCAATGCTGATTTATGTTTTCGTACTTTATGCCTGGGGAGAAACCTACCTTCCTACTGCCAATGTGAAATATGGTATAGTGACCGATACCGTTGGCTATAACATTGGACTGAGGAATGGAGATAAGATCCTGAGTGTTGACAATCAGTATATTGAAAACTTCATGCAAATCACCCCTGATATTGTGCTTAACAACAGGAAATCCATACAGGTTGAAAGAAATGGTGAATTCCTGAATATTCCAATCCCTGCCGAACTTATTCCGCAAATGATCAGGGGAAAAGGCCTGATCGAACCCAGAACTCCTTTCGGCCCGTTTATAATTACGGCATTCGGAAAAGAATCTCCCGCAAAAAACGGAGGTGTGCTTGCAGGTGACGAACTCCTGGGCATTGACGGACTTAAGTTTGAATGGTATGATGAATTTCAGGGATATCTTCTCGAAAACAGGAACAAAACCGTTGTGTTGAATATCCTGCGGAAAGACGAAATTAATGATATACCGGTAATGCTTTCTTCGGGTGGAATGCTGGGAGTTTACAGTTCCAGGTCGCTTGACAGGATCTTTGAGCTGAAAACAATCAATTACGGGTTGCTTGAATCAGTTCCTGCCGGAATCGCTAAAGGATTCAAGACCGTGGGAGATTACCTGAAGCAGTTTAAACTTATTTTTTCAAGGCATACCAAAGCATATGAATCACTCGGGGGATTCATTACTATAGGCAGTATTTTCCCAGGGACCTGGGACTGGCATTCTTTCTGGAATCTCACCGCATTCCTGTCAATTATCCTGGCAGTTATGAATATCCTTCCAATCCCGGCACTCGACGGCGGACATGTGATGTTTCTTGTTTATGAGGTTATAACAGGAAGAAAACCCAGCGATAAATTTCTCGAATATGCCCAGATTACCGGTATGATAATTCTTTTCGGGCTGCTCATATTTGCCAACGGCAATGATATCCTGAGACTTCTGAGAAAATGACAGGAAACAGAAAGGATATGGTGTTATGCAGCCTTATTCTGACATTTGGTGCACCGTCTGATCCCACCTGCATTGAAATATTTTTCAGAAAGTATCCCATTTAACCAAAGTATTTATAACTTTGTATAAACTTTTAAAAATCTACTGAGATGGGAAGAATTGGTCCGACTGAAATAATCCTGATACTGCTTGTGGTTGTTCTGCTTTTCGGTGGCAGGAAAATTCCTGAATTGATGAAGGGAATCGGGCAGGGGATGAAAGAATTTAAAAAGGCTTCCAAGCTGGATACTGAAAGAGAAGAAAAGGAAGCCGGTGATTTAAAGTAATCACGAAGATTAAGGATATTTTCGGGGGACTTTGATAATAAAGTCCCTTTTTTCTTCCTGATCCCTGTTGTTTCAGGGCAGAGGGCCCGCGCGCCTGATTCAGGGAATATAAAGCCTGCCTGAAAAAATAAACGGTCACTCAGATAATAATTCTGGCTGTAAAATAATGAACGTGAATATCCTGGTTGAGGCTTTTTAGGATACGACGAGTTCATATTTCTGATTTCTTCTCACCGGGTTAAAACCAGCCTCCCTGATTATCGACTGAATATTTTCAGCATCATAGCGGTTCCCGCCTCCGGCTGCACTCACAACATTCTCTTCGATCATTATGGATCCAAGGTCATTTGCACCGGCATTCAATGACATAATTGCCGTTTCCCTGCCAACCGTCAGCAGCGATGCCTGGATGTTCCTGATATTGTGAAGCATGATCCGGCTGACAGCAATAAGCCTTATGTAGTCAGGGACTGTGTAACTGCTTCTTATTCCGAACTTTTCCGAAAGAATGGTCCCTTTGTCCTGGAAGGGCCAGGGAACGAATGTTATAAAGCCATAGTGGTCAGGAGCCTTTTCTGACTGAAGTTCCCTGATTTTTACCAGATGTCCGATCCGTTCCTGGATGGTTTCCACATGCCCGTACATCATTGTTGCAGAGGTGGGAAGGTTTAACCTGTGAGCCTGTCTCATAACTTCGAGCCACTCTTCGGATGTTGCCTTTGCCGGAGAGATGATTTTTCTTACCCGGTCAGACAGGATTTCTGCACCCGCACCGGGCAGGCTGTCGAGTCCGGCTTCAATTAGCCGGCTGAGCACTTCATGATAAGTGAGTTTCTCTTTTTTTGAAAGAAAAACAATCTCAGGCGGTCCCAGCGCATGAAGCTTCAGTGAAGGGTAAAGCTCCTTAAGAGTTTTAAAGAGAGAGATGTAATAGCTCAGTCCAAGTTCAGGATTCATGCCCCCCTGGAGCAGAAGCTGATCACCTCCCAGCGCGGTCATCTCATCTGTTTTCCTGATGTAATCGGAAACCGAGGTTATATATGTATCAGGTGCATTTTTCTTTCGGCAGAAATTACAGAAGAGACATTGTGAAAAACAGATATTGGTTATGTTGACATTCCTGTCAATCATCCATCCCGCATTCTTTCCGGGATTATGTACCTGCCTCAGGAGATCTCCAATGAAAATAAGCTCATCGAGGGGAGCAAATTGATAAAGAGCTGTCCCCTCTTCGGGAGTAACGGGTATGAGATCGAGTGCTTTTCTATATATCTTTTCAAAATCCATAAGACGGAAAAGGTGTTAAAGGTCAGGCTATATCATATTCAAAATCATTTACAGACATCGGGGCAAAGGTAATGGTTTATATCCTGAACTTTCAAAATTTAATTAACTTTACAATCTTAAAAATCAAAAGGAATGAAACCTGTTATCTCCAGAATCTCACAAATATCTCCCGATCAGTCAGTAGTGTGTATCATAAGCAGGGATGAAATCCCTGAATTCATCCTCCTTTCAAAGGCGGAGAAGGAATATGCCCTGAAACAGTTATTGGCCGGGGAAAAACACGTGGTTATCAATTCATATTTCAAAACAACTTATATTGTCAGAACCGGGAAATCGCTCCCGGAATTCAGGATATGGGAAGAGCTAAGGAAGACAGCCAGCAACCTGAGCAAAATTATCAGGGCAGGTAATCACGAAGAGCTGGTAATATCCTCCGATCCGGATACTGCAGGCGCAGTCGAAGCCTTTACCGAGGGCCTGATTCTCAGTTTTTATTCTTTTGAGAAATATCTTACAAAAAAGGATCCTGAGAATAACAAGAAATATCCTTCGAGGCTGCTTCTTTTCGGGAATATCCCGGATGATGATTTCAAATGGCTGGACGAACTTACAGATGCTGTTTATATTGTACGGGAGCTAATCAATGAGCCGGTAAACCGTCTGAATGCCCCTGCCCTGTCTGAAGAGATCAGGAAAGCCGGAACAAATGCCGGCTTTGCGGTGGATATTTTTAACAAGGGTAAGATTGAAGCCTTAAAAATGGGAGGCCTTCTCGCAGTAAACAGGGGAAGCGTCGACCCTCCGGTTTTCTGTATTCTTGAATGGAAACCGGAGAATGCAGTTAACAGCAAACCTGTGGTGCTTGTTGGAAAAGGCATTGTATACGACACCGGCGGACTGAATATCAAAACGGGGAACTACATGGAAGATATGAAAGCAGATATGGCCGGTGCCGCAGCCGTTACAGGTACTTTGTACACAATAGCCAGAACCGGAATACCGGTTTATGTGGTTGGCCTTATCCCGGCAACCGATAATCGACCCGGCGGTAATGCCTATACCCAGGGTGACATTCTGACAATGTACAACAAAATGACGGTAGAAGTTACCAATACCGATGCGGAGGGAAGACTGGTACTTGCAGATGCAATAAGTTATGCGTCCAAATACAACCCCGAGATCATCATTAATATAGCAACTCTAACCGGTTCTGCAGCAATGACTTTTGGCGATCAGGCCATTGCTGCTATGGGTAATGCCGGAAGGGAGTATTTCAGCCTTCTTGAAGAGGCAGGCAATGATGTTTATGAACGTATTGCGGAACTGCCTTTCTGGGAAGAATACGGCGAACTGATTAAATCAGATGTTGCTGATGTTAAAAATACAGGCGGACGCGAAGCCGGTGCCATTACCGCCGGCAAATTCCTGGAGAAATTTTCGGAATACCCTTTGATTCATCTCGATATTGCCGGCCCCGGCTCCCTGAAAAAGGATGACTTTTACAGGCGAAAAACCGGCCCCGGAACCGGCGTGAGGCTTCTTGCAACCTTTCTCAGAAAATATGCAGCAGATTATAATGTAAGAATTAAAAAACCGGGGAATGGTCATGAAAAATAATCTGAATGTCTGATAAATATTTGTTGACATGACGATTCCGTCCGGCCCTGAATAATACTAGACAACAAAATGGACAGAAAACCAATCATAGCAGGAATATCCCATGGTGATATAAACGGGATAGGGTATGAGGTTATCATAAAGGCACTTATAGACATTACGGCCAACGATATTTGCATCCCGGTTGTATATGGATCTCCCAAAGTAGGGGCCTATCATCGTAAAACCTTGAATATAAGTAATTTCAGTTTTAATAATGTCAGATCCCCCGAGGAAGCAAAACCGAAAAAGGCAAATATGATAAACTGCCTCGACGATAATGTCAGGGTGGAACTTGGCAAATCCAACAGCCAGGGAGGGGAAGCTGCTATTATTGCTCTGGAGAGGGCCGTATCGGATCTGAAAAGCGGAAAGCTGGATGTTCTGATAACCGCACCGATTGACAAAAACAATATTCAGTCAGACTCTTTCCATTTCGCCGGCCATACTGATTACCTCAGGGTCAGGGCAGGTGTTGAAGATGTTCTTATGCTCATGGTTAGCGAGAATATGAGGATCGGTGTTGCCACCACGCATGTTCCCCTTTCCAAGGTTCCGGAGATGATAACGAAGGAATTGCTTGTACGGAAAACCAGGATCCTGAATCAGTCACTTATTGCTGACTTTGGGATCAGACGTCCCAGGATAGCGCTTCTGGGCTTAAATCCGCATGCCGGTGATAATTCCCTTCTGGGAAGTGAGGAAGCCGAAATAATCACACCCTCCATACAGCAATTGCAGCATGAAGGGATACTTGCATTCGGACCCTTTCCTGCCGATGGATTCTTTGGAGCCGGATCGTTCAGTAAATTTGACGGCATCCTTGCAATGTACCACGACCAGGGGCTTGCCCCCTTTAAAGCGCTGTCGTTCGATACAGGAGTGAATTACACCGCCGGACTGCCGTTTGTACGAACATCCCCGAACCACGGTACAGCTTTCCAGATTGCAGGTAAGGGTGAAGCGTCTGAAAATTCATTTCGGCAGGCCATTTACCTTGCCTGTGATATTTACAGAAACCGTCAGATGTATTCCGAAATCACACAAAATCCTCTTAAACACCAGGAAATTGATATCCAGCCTGACAGGGCCGACGATTTGCCTCCTGATATTTTCAATTCTGAGAGTCTGTCATGATAGATTATATAAAAGGAAAGATTGCAGAGCTGACCCCCGCCTTTATTATCATTGAAAATCAGGGTACTGGCTACTATGTTAACATTTCACTTTCCACATTTACGAAACTTGAAGGAAAAAGTGAGTTTAAAATACTTATTCATGAAGTTATAAGGGAAGACAGCCATCAGTTGTTCGGATTTGCCGACAAACAGGAACGGGATCTGTTCCGGCAGCTTATTTCCGTAACCGGCGTAGGACCCGGTACGGCGAGAGTGATGCTTTCTTCCCTGAATACTGATGAAATTGAAAAGGCAATTCTGGGTTCCGAGGTTGCCACCCTTAAAGCTATCAAAGGCATAGGAATCAAAACTGCCCAGCGGATCATTGTCGACCTGAAAGATAAGCTGGGGAAACCCTCCGGCACCGATGAAATATTTTTATTTGCTGACAATACTAAGAAGGAAGAGGCGTTATCTGCTTTAGTGATGCTTGGTTTTGGAAAAAGTGCTGTTATTAAAGTCCTTGACAAAATAATCAGGGAAGAAAAAGACCTGACTGTTGAAGACATTATCAAAAAAGCACTCAAGAGCCTGTAAATAAGAATATTGATTAGGTTGAGATCAGAGGTATCATATAAAACCCTGCTGAGATTATTATATTGTTTGCTATTCGCTTCTCCTGCCCTCTGGTCATCTGAAACAAGTGGTCAGGTTAATGTTTCGGCACCCCTGCCCGATACTGCCAGGAAATCTCCCCTCAAACTCTATGATATTTCGGGGATACCATGGGAGCCAGCTCCAAAGGCCCCCTTGTTCCTCGATAACCCATCAAATGTAAAGTATTCGGTTGTTTATGATCCTGTAAAGAATGAATATGTGATTTATCAGAAGGTGGGACTTTTTGATTACAGGACTCCCGTGCACATGAGCCCCGAGGAGTTCAGGAAGTACCAGTTTAACAAGGAGATGCGTGATTACTGGCAGTCACGTATCAGCGGCCAGGAGCCCGGATACAGATCGGGCCTCATACCACAGATAGAAATCGGAGGAGAAGCTTTCGACAAGATCTTCGGTAGCAATGTGATCAATATCGTTCCCCAGGGATCAGCCGAGCTGATCTTTGGCATTAACATATCAAAAACTCAAAACCCTACTCTGCCTGAAAGACTTCAGACAATCCCGACTTTTGACTTCAAGGAAAAGATACAAATGAATGTCACCGGAACCATCGGCGACAAAATGGAACTGGGTGTCAATTACAACACCGATGCAATGTTCGATTTTGAGAACAAAACGAAACTGCAGTATTCCGGGAAGGAGGACGAAATAGTGCGGAAGGTCGAAGCTGGCGATGTAACCCTGCCCCTGACAGGAACCCTTATTACCGGAAGTCACAGTCTCTTCGGGCTCAAAACCGAATTGCAGTTCGGCAAGCTGAATGTAACTACCGTACTTTCCCAGCAAAAAGGGGAAACTTCCACCATCCAGGTTGAAGGGGGGGCACAGTCGAACAGTTTCGAAATATTCGCTGACGATTATGAGTCAAACCGTCATTTTTTTCTTTCTCATTTCTTCAGGGATATATACGATGATGCATTGAAAAATCTTCCGTTGGTGAGCTCAGGTGTGAATATCGAAAGGATTGAAGTTTGGATTACCAATAAAACAAGCAGTTTTGACGAAACAAGAAACATTGTGGCGTTTTCGGATCTGGCAGAAAACGCCGGACATATTTACAACAAAATTCCGGCATTTCAGGCCGGTCCCGGTGCAGAACGGTATCCCGACAATGATGCAAACCAGCTTTACAATCAGCTGAACACTTCTTACTCACTCATGCGGAATGTTGACCAGGTTGCCAATGCATTTAACTCCCTGTACCCCGGATTCCAGATTGGAAGGGACTTTGAAAAGATTGAGAATGCAAGAAAACTGAATGACAGGGAATTTACCCTGAACAAGCAGCTTGGATACATATCACTGAACACTGCCCTGAATACTGATGAGGTGCTTGCAGTTGCCTTTGAGTATACCCTTAACGGAAAGGTTTACAAAGTCGGAGAATTCTCCACCGACGGAATAGCTGCGCCGCAGACCCTGATACTGAAGTTATTGAAAGGAACAACACTTAGCCCCAGGTATCCTGCCTGGAATCTTATGATGAAGAATGTATACTCGCTGGGATCAGGCAGGCTGGAGACTAATGATTTCCAGTTGAATATACTTTATGAGGATGATAAGACGGGTAATGCAATTAACTATCTTCCTGAAGGCAGGCTGGCAAACAAGATCCTCTTGCAGGTTCTTGGCCTCGACAACCTGAATTCACAGCTTGACCATGTCCCCGACGGGTATTTTGATTTTATTGATGGCGTTACCGTAATGATAAGCAGGGGAAAGATAATCTTCCCGGTCATTGAACCTTTCGGCAGTTATCTGGCAAAACAGATCGGGGACCCTGTACTGGCCTCAAAATATGTCTTCCAGGAGCTGTATGATTCCACACAAACCATTGCCAAACAGATGGCTGAAAAAAACAAGTTCAAACTGACGGGGCACTATACTTCGGAGTCGGGTTCAGAAATAAGACTGAATGCTACAAATATACCTGTAGGTTCAATAATTGTCACCGCGGGAGGGGTAACCCTCACGGAAAACACCGATTACACTGTCGATTATAATCTGGGTACCGTTACAATTATAAATCCTGCTTTAATTGAATCCCAGACTCCGATCAAAGTGAGCCTGGAGAGTAATCAGTTTTTCGGGTTCCAGACGAAAACCCTGCTGGGCACCCATCTCGATTACAAGTTCTCAAATAATTTTAATATCGGCGGAACGATACTCCATCTGAATGAGCGGCCATATACCCAGAAGGTCAATTTTGGCGAAGAGCCGATTTCGAATACCATCTGGGGCCTGAATACCTCGTACAGGTCAGAATCACAGTTACTTACGAAACTAATCGATAAAATTCCCCTCCTTGAAACCAAAACACCATCAAGCATCTCTTTCAACGGTGAATTTGCCCACCTAATTCCAGGTCATTCCAGGGCCATTTCAAGTGCGGGGAATTCTTATATAGATGATTTCGAATCAAGTGAAATACCTCTTGATCTGAAATCATTTAACGCATGGTCCATTTCCAGTATTCCTCAGGGACAGGATAACCTATTTCCGGAAGCCCGTCTTAACAACAATCTGGCCAGCGGTTATAACAGGGCAAAGCTGGCGTGGTATGTCATTGATCCCCTTTTCCTGAGGAACGGCTCTTCCACTCCCTCACATATAAAACAGAACCCTGATGAGCAATCCAGTCATTTTGTGAGGGAAATTTATGAAAATGAGCTTTTCCCAAATCGAGAGAGCAGTACAGGAATCCCTAATACCATTTCTGTCCTGAATGTAGCCTATTATCCTGATGAAAGGGGCCCCTACAACTATGATGTCGAATCAGGACCGTATTCCAGGGGCCTGACAGCGGAGGGAAGGCTCAGTGATCCAAGAACCAGATGGGGAGGAATCATGCGTGAAGTGCTTACCAGTGACTTTGAGACTGCAAACATCCAGTACCTGGAGTTCTGGATGATGGATCCCTTTGTGGAGGATCCTGAGCACAACGGCGGGGACCTTTATTTCAATCTTGGAAATATTTCCGAAGATATTCTGAAGGATTCCCGTAAAAGTTTTGAGAACGGCCTTCCGGGATCTCCCCTGGTGCAGAATGTGGATACCACGGCCTGGGGGAGAGTACCCACCGTACAATCGGTTGTCAAGGCTTTTGACAACGATTCGGAATCGAGGCGTTACCAGGATATCGGCCTTGACGGGTTGGGAAACGAGGATGAACAGAGTTTCTTTTCGGATTATCTGAGCAGGGTGGAAGGTATAACAAATCCTCAGGCGTTTCAGCAAATATTAAAAGATCCTTCAGGTGATGATTTTCATTATTTCCGGGGATCTGATTACGATTTTGAACAGAAAAGCATCCTTGAGCGATACAAGAACTATAACGGGCTTGAAGGCAATTCCCCCACTTCGGGGATGTCGCCGGAATCCTACCCGACATCGGGATCAACCCTGCCCGACATGGAGGATATTAACCGTGACAATACCCTGAACGAAACGGAAAGCTATTACCAGTACAAGGTAAGCCTCAGGCCGTCGGATCTGAAGGTAGGATCCAACTATATTGTCGATGAGATCGAAGCAGAAGCAACTTTTGCCAATGGAGAAAAATCAAGGGTGAAGTGGTATCAGTTCAAGGTCCCTGTTACTGAATACCAGAAAAGAATTGGTGTAATAAGCGATTTCAAGTCAATACGCTTTATCAGGATGTTTATGAAGGATTTCAGCAAACCAGTGATAATGCGTTTTGCAGAGCTTAACCTTGTGAGGGCCGAATGGAGGAAATATAATATTGATTTCACTGAAGGCGGGGAGCGTATCACTATTCCCGAAGCCACTGACGGAACCTTTGAGATAGCTTCGGTGAGCATTGAAGAGAATGCCTCAAAGCAGCCGGTGAACTATGTTTTGCCACCCGGATTCAACAGGATCGTAGACCCGCAGAATCCGCAGCTGCGGCAACTGAATGAGCAGGCGATGGTTCTGAAGGTTCAGGACCTGGCTGACGGGGATGCCCGTGCAGCTTACAAGAATGTCAACCTCGATATCAGGCAGTACAAGAGCCTCAGAATGGAGGTACATGCAGAAGCCCTGATCGGTCAGCCTTTAAATGACGATGAGCTGACGGCCTTCATAAGACTGGGTTCTGATTACAGATCGAACTTTTATGAATATGAGGTTCCGCTGAAACTTACTCCCCCTGGCGACAGGTACAATAACGATTCAGAGGCTGACAGGGCAATAGTCTGGCCCCAGGCTAACCGTTTCATTGTGAATCTGTCGGTTCTGCAGGAAGCAAAAAAGGAAAGGAACAGGAAGATGGCTGATCCGGGTTCAGCTCTTTCCCTAAACGATGTCTTTGCCTTTGCCGATGATTCCAACAGGGTCTATGTATGCGGTAATCCAAACCTCAGCAATATTAAGGTGATTATGGTTGGGGTCAGGAATCCAATCCGAACCCGCAATCCCGGAGTTGATGATGGTAATCCTAAATCGGGAGAGATATGGGTAAATGAGCTCAGGCTGAGTGATTTTATCGAAAACGGCGGATGGGCGGCCAATACGCACCTGCAGGCCAGACTGGCCGATCTGGGAACAGTTGACTTTGTGGGACAGATGAGCACTCCCGGTTGGGGGAGCATCGACCGGAAAGTGAATGAAAGGAGCAAGGCAGAGATTATTCAGTACGACATTTCCTCAACACTTGAGCTCGGCAAATTCTTCCCGGAAAAACTTGGTGTCAGGCTGCCGGTTTATGTGGGATACTCCGAGTCGCGAATCAAACCCCAGTATAATCCGCTCGATCCCGACATTGAACTTAAGGATGCTCTTAGGGAGGCACCGGACAAGGAAACACGGGATTCAATAAGAAATATTGCAGAAGAGTATTCACGAAGGAAAACGATTTCAATTAATAATGCGGGAATCACAAAACGGGGCGAAAAGTCCCATGCATGGGATCTTGCCAACTTCAGTGTCAATTATACCTACAATGAAACATACAATTCAAGCACCACCACTGAAATAGATCTGGAAAGGAATTACCGGGGCGGAATAAACTACAACTATGAAGCTCAGCCACAGAACGTGATGCCGTTCAAAAATGTGAAGTTCCTTAATTCTCCGCTTCTCAGAATAATCAAGGATTTTAATTTTTATCCCCTTCCAAGGAGTATTTCCTTCAGAACGGACATGAGCAGGTACTACAATGAGGTCAAAACCAGGAATATCAACAATCCATACCTGCTTATCTCTCCAACTTTCAGAAAAGATTTTGAATGGAGCCGGATGCTTGACATTAAATATGATGTAACACGGCAGCTCAAGATTGATTTTACTTCCAACAATATTGCCCGGATCGATGAGCCTGAAGGCGGTGTTGATAAAAGGAGATACAGATCAGAGTATGAGAACTGGCGCGACTCAGTACTTACCAACTTAAAGAATCTTGGAAGAGCCACAATGTATAATCATTTCTTTAATGCAACCTACAACCTTCCGGTAAACAAATTGCCGATGCTTTCCTGGGTAAACGCCAATGCACGGTTTGGTTCCGGTTATACATGGCAGGCCGGTTCACTCTATCCCGACTCAGTAAAAATAAATCTTGGCAATACCATTCAGAACAACAATGAGCTTACCTTTACTGCAATGGCCAACCTGGCCACACTTTACAGCAAGTCAAAATTCCTTAAGAATATTGAAAACAATACCCGTCCGGATGCGGCCCTGAGGATGAAGAAAGAGTACAGGACAGTAACCTTTACACGTAACAATGTAAGCTTTAAAGCTGGTGCTGTTCGGTCAATCGTTCATAATCTCAAAACGAGGGATATTACGGTCAAAATTGTCAGGAAGGATGGCATCGATCTCAGCGGAAAGATTGATATCGTAAACGAAAACAGGATCAATTTCACCGCTTCTGAATCAGCTGAGGGAACCCAGGTCATTATTGAAGGGAGATTGCCCCAGAAACGCAATCCCCTTACGGTTACCGGGGAATATTTTTTGAGGGCTCTCATTGGCGTAAGATCCGTGAGCCTGACTTATACCTCATCGCAGGGGCAATTCCTGCCCGGCTTCCTTCCTGAGGCAAGATTCCTTGGCATGTCCCGCGACAACAATAATATCAGCGCACCGGGCCTTCCTTTCATTCTCGGATTCAGTGAAAAAAACTTTTTTGACAAAGCTGCGGCAAGGGGATGGATCACAACCGACACCCTACTTAATACGCCAGCAGTTTATATGAACAGGAATGACCTGTCGGTCAGAAGTATCATTGAGCCTTTTCCCGGTCTGAGGATTGATATAAATGCCGACCGGCGCTTCCAGGAGAATATAAATTCATATTATACGGCTGATTATAATGGTAATTTCCCCGACAGCACCCGTAACAGGATTGTAAACGGCAGTTTTTCAATATCAATAATATCATGGGGTTCTGCCTTTGAAAAGATTTCAAAGGACAATGATTATGCCTCAAGAGCATTTGAAAATTTCAAAAAGAACAGCATAATCATTTCTGAACGCAGGGCTGCTGCACGGCAGAGTATTGATCCGGGTTATGATCCGGATGTGAATCCTGGGACAGGTGAACAACTTGAGGGGTTGTACAAAAGTGGTTACGGCGCCACATCGAGGGAGGTCCTTATACCCGCATTTTATGCAGCCTATACAAGAACTGATCCGAAGAAAGTCGATCTTTCCGTGTTCCCTTCAGCATTCCGGATGATGCCGAACTGGCGCCTTACATTTGATGGTTTGTCTAAATTCCAGTTCGTACAAAAGGTGTTCAGGTCAATCAACCTTTCGCATCAGTACAGGAGTGTTTACCAGATCGGATCCTACACAACAAATCTTAATTTCCTGGCTGATGACAACGGCCTGAGCAGGCTGAGAGACTTGCAGGACAATTATATCCAGCAGTATGAAATCAATGTGGTTTCGGTCAGTGAACAGTTCAGTCCGCTTATAAACCTCGATTTCAACTGGAAAAGCAATCTTACATCAAGGTTTGAATGGAGGAAATCGCGTACGGTGGCCCTGAACCTGACGAGCAATCAGGTAACCGACGCAAGGATCAACGAACTTGTTTTCGGAGCAGGTTACAGATTTGATGATGTTCAGATAATTATTAAAACCGGAGGAAGTCAGCGCGTACTTAAAAGCGATCTGAAAATAAGGTTCGATCTTTCAATAAGGGATAATAAAACTATTGCCCGAAAGTTAATTGAGAACGTGAATCAGCCTGTGGCAGGCATAAAGGTGTTTACCATAAGGACCACTGCTGATTACGTCCTGAGCGACAGGTTCAATCTTCAGCTTTTTGCAGATCATACTGTCAATAATCCTTTCGTAGCAACAACTTTCCCTACATCCAATACCAATTTTGGATTCAGCCTTAAATTCACCCTTGCTCAGTAAGCAGTACAATTCTGGTCATTTTGACCATCAATCAATTGTGGCATATCTGGCAAATTAAGTTATTGAAAAACCGGTCAGGCAAAAAAAAATTCCTATTTTTAGGCAGAAAAAGTAATCAGTTTCAAATATTAACCACTAATTACCAAACATCCATGGTTGTACCAGAAAGTTTATTGTACTCTAAAGACCACGAATGGCTCAGAGTGGAAGGTGAATTTGCTTATGTTGGCATAACCGATTTTGCACAGGGCGAACTGGGCGACATTGTATTTGTTGAGATTGAAACGCTTGGCGAAACCCTTAAGAAAGAAGAGGTTTTCGGGACAATTGAAGCCGTGAAAACGGTATCTGACCTGTTTATGCCTGTTGGAGGTGAGATTGTTGAGGTTAATCCGTACCTCGAAAACTCACCTGACATTGTGAACAAGGATCCTTATGGAAACGGATGGATGATCAGGATCAAAATCACCAATCCTGATGAAATTGGCGAATTGCTTTCTTCGGAGAAATACCGGTCAATGTTATAAGGATTTCTTTACTTCTATTTCCTGGTAACCTTCAACAATATCACCTATCTTGATATCGTTGAAGTTGGCAATATTAAGACCGCATTCGTATCCTCCGACAACTTCCTTTACATCGTCCTTGAATCGTTTCAGGGAACCAAGTTCTCCTGTATAAATAACGATTCCTTCACGGATCAGCCTGATTTTGGTATTCCGTGTTATTTTGCCTTCCTTTACATAGCAACCGGCCACTGTTCCGACTTTTGTAACCTTGAAGATTTCCCTTATTTCAAGTGTGGCAACTATTTCCTCTTTCACTTCAGGAGAGAGCATACCCTCCATTGCAGCCCGGATCTCCTCTATGGCATCGTAGATAATTGAATAGAGCCTTATATCGATCTCCTCCTTTTCCGCCAGTTTCCGTGCGTTGAGGGAAGGTCTTACCTGGAATCCGACAATCACTGCATTTGATGCTGCAGCCAGAAGTATGTCGGACTCTGATATCTGTCCCACGGCCTTATGAATGATATTAAGCTGTATCTGGGGTGTTGAAAGCTTAATAAGGGAATCACTCAGTGCTTCAACTGAACCGTCAACATCGCCCTTTACTATTATATTAAGCTCCTGGAAGTTGCCAATGGCAATCCTCCTGCCGATTTCATCAAGGGTGATGTGTTTCTGTGTTCTAAGGTCCTGCTCCCGCTGAAGCTGGGCTCTCTTTGTTGCTATATCCTTGGCTTCCCGGTCGCTTTCCATTATGTTGAACTTATCGCCTGCCTGAGGAGCGCCATTCAATCCCAGGATGACTGCAGGAGTCGCAGGTCCGGTTTTTTCAACCTTATGGCCCCTTTCATTGTACATAGCCTTGATATGTCCGTAGCAGCTTCCTGCAATCATGATGTCACCAACCCTGAGGGTACCCGCCTTAACAAGGACAGTGGCTGTAAAACCTCGTCCCTTATCAAGGGAGGATTCAATGATCGTTCCAATGGCCGGCTTGTCGGGGTTTGCTTTAAGTTCCAGCAATTCAGCTTCCAGCAATACCTTTTCCAGTAGAAGATCGATGTTTAGGCCATTCTTTGCAGATATTTCCTGAGACTGGTACTTTCCTCCCCAATCCTCGACCAGATAGTTCATGTTGGCCAGGGCCTCCTTTATCTTTTCCGGATTTGCCGTTGGCTTATCGATCTTGTTTATAGCAAAAACTATAGGAACACCTGCGGCTGAAGCATGATTGATTGCTTCAACCGTCTGCGGCATCACTCCGTCATCGGCAGCAATGACAATGATCGCAATATCAGTTGTCTGTGCTCCCCTTGCCCGCATGGCTGTAAATGCCTCATGACCCGGAGTGTCAAGGAATGTAATGTGCCTGCCATCATCGAGGGTTACACTGTAGGCACCGATATGCTGTGTGATACCGCCCGCCTCCCCCGCAATCACGTTGGTACGCCTGATGTAGTCGAGAAGCTTTGTCTTGCCATGGTCAACGTGCCCCATCACTGTAACAATAGGCGGCCTGGGCTTAAGATCTTTTTCATCATCTTCTATTTCCCTGACAGCTTCCTGAAGTTCGGCACTTACAAATTCCACTCTGAATCCGAATTCATCTGCAAGCAGAGCCATGGTCTCAGCATCCAGACGCTGGTTTATGGATACAAAGAGACCAAGGTTCATACAGGTTGATATAATTTCGGTAACAGGAATATTCATCATGGTTGCAAGCTCATTCACCGACACGAATTCCGTAACCTTCAGTATGTTCTTTTCCTGCTCGAGTTTGTCCTCCACCTCGCGATGCCTCTGACTGATAAGCTCCCGTTTCTCCCTGCGGTATCTCGATCCCTTCGACTTACCCTTGGTTGTGAGCCTGGCAAGAGTTTCCTTGATTTGTTTCTGAACCTCTTCCTCATCAACTTCGGTATGGACGGCTCTTTTCCTGATGACTCTCTTGCCGACCTTGTCCTTCCGCTCGACAGGTGCAGGCTTCTCAAGGGGCACCTGTTCCTTTTCCTTGGAAATTCTCTTTCTTTTCTTCTTTCTTCTGAAATCTGATTCTCCTTCAGGACTAACCTGCTGGTAGGGAACTGGCTTTTTCTTCTCTTCAACCGGAAGATCAATCTTTCCTACCACGGTCAGACCAGACAGTTTTTTGATTTCAGGTTTAAACAATTCGATGATATCCTCCTCTTCCGCAACTTTCGTTTCTGCAACAAGAGGTTCGGAGTCAGGAACGGCTGTAAGCGGCTCTTTGGTCGCCGCCGGGGCAGCAGCTGTGCTTTCCTTTATCAATTCAGCCGACTCAGTATCACCTGCCGCCTGTTTTTCCTTCACCGCAGCCTTTTCTCCCTTCCGCTGCACGATTCGTTCACCGGTTATCGCATCAAGATCTATTTTCCCAACAATCTGCAAGTCGATGCCAGGTTTGGTGCCTGCTTCCTTTGTTTCCTCCGCCGGCGTAACTTTTTCCTTTTCGACTGCTACCTTCTTTTTTATTTCGGGTTGAATGCTCTCCTGTTCTGCTTTCTTTTCAACTGCTTCCCTGGCAGGTTCCGGTTTCTGTATTTTTGGTTTTAATGCCTTCTCAAGATCAATCTTTCCAACCAGCTTAATGTCAGATTTCCTGATCTCGGTTTTTATGTCAACAGTTTTCTTTGGTGCAAGAGTGTCCTTTATCAGAACTTCTTCATCCCTTTCATGATCTTCCGTGATGTTTTTATCAGCAATATCATCAATGGACACAGTTTCCTTTTTCCTGTGAAGATCCTTAAGGATCAGCTTTTCCGACTCTTTCTTGACATTCAGATCGCTGCTGTATTCCTTTAAAAGCAACAGATAGGCCTCGTGAGGTAGTTTAGTGTTGGGATTGGAATCAAGGTCAAATCCCTTCTTATGCAGGAAATCCACGATTGTGGAAATTCCCACATTGAATTCACGGGCGGCCTTGCTCAATCTTGTTGCCTTGATATCCTCTGTCATATATTTACCTTGCCTTTCTTAATACTTCAAAATTCGTTTATCGTGTTAAAACCTGATCATTCAAATTCAGCCTTCAGTATATTTACCACTTCCTTAACTGTTTCCTCCTCAAGATCCGTCCTTTTAACAAGATCGCTTATCGACAGGTTGAGAACACTTCTGGCCGTATCGCAGCCGATTGATTTCAATTCATCGATTATCCATTCCTCAATTTCATCGCTGAACTCTTCCAGATTGACATCTTCCTCATCCTCTCCTCCCGGCTCCCTGTAAACATCGATCTCATATCCCGTAAGCTGGCTCGCAAGCTTTATATTGAGGCCGCCTTTTCCAATGGCGAGGGAAACCTCATTGGGTTTGAGATAAATCTCTGCCCTTTTGGTTTCTTCAATCAGTTTAATGGAAGTTATCTTTGCCGGGCTCAAGGCTCTCTGGATGAATAACTGGTTGTTTGAAGTGTAGTTGATAACATCAATGTTCTCATTGCGGAGTTCCCTGACAATGCCGTGAATCCTGGAACCCTTCATTCCCACACAGGCACCGACGGGATCAATGCGCTCGTCATATGATTCGACTGCAACCTTGGCCCGTTCACCGGGTACCCTTACTATCTTTTTAATGGTAATGAGTCCGTCAAAAATTTCAGGTACCTCCAGTTCAAACAGTCTTTCTAGAAATACGGGAGATGTGCGGCTGAGGATGATAAAAGGAGTGTTGTTCTTCATCTCAACCTTGATGACAACCGCGCGTATCGTATCCCCTTTCCGGAAATGATCCGAAGGAATCTGTTCATTCTTGGGTATAATCAGTTCATTGCCGTCATCATCAAGTACAAGTATTTCCCGTTTCCAAACCTGGTAAACCTCCCCGGTGACAATTTCCCCGATCCTGTCCTTGTATTTTATGTAAATATTGTTCTTTTCAAGATCAAGTATCCTGGCAGTCAGGTTCTGCCTGAGCGACAATATTGCCCTCCTGCCGAAATCGAGAAATTTCACCTCATCGGAAACCTCCTCTCCTGCCTCATAGTCTTCATCAATTTCCTTGGCCTTTGACAGAGAGATCTGTGTATTGGGGTCAACCAGTTCATCATCCTCAACAACAACCCTGTTCCTCCAAATCTCAAAGTCACCCTTGTCGATATTGACAATAATGTCAAAATTATCGGCGGAGCCGTATTTTTTCGCCAGCATGCTTCTGAAGACATCCTCGAGCACGCTCATCATTGTGGGGCGGTCAATATTCTTAAGCTCCTTGAATTCCGAAAAGGTATCGATCAAATTAACATTTTCCATCTGGTTAATCCTCTTGAAATTATTTTATTATTAGTATTTCCTTTACTGACTTGATCTGGTCATAGTTAAAGCTCAGATCCTTCTTTTCCCCGGCTTTTCCCCTGACTTTAATTTCTGTCGTAAGCTCAAAGCCACCATTTGTAACGTTTTTAAGTATCCCGCTGTGTTTTACACCGTCGAGTGTTAAAACCGCAACCTTCTTCCCTTCGTTCTTCCGGTATTGTTCAATCACTGCAAACGGCATATCGAGGCCTGGGGACGATACCTGGAGTTCAAAATCCTCGACGTTGCGGTCGAGTCCCCTTTCAATATGGCGATGCAGGTCGGCACACTCATCAATGGTTATGCCTTCCATGGTATCAACAAGAACGTTTATCCTGTTTGAGCTGCTTACTTTTATGCCAACCAGGAAAAGCTCCTTTCCCTTAATGTGTTCCAGGACCAGTTTTTCTATTCTATCCTTGTCAATCATCTTCCGAAAAACGATAATAAAATAGGGGACTCCGGTCCCCTAGGTTTCAATTACCCCTCTTTTCAGGTGCAAAGGTAAGTAATGTTTTGAAAACTGCAAGCTTTTAGTTTAAAAAACTGCCACATCATTAGCCCGTTATGATGATTTTCACTGAAAGTCCATTAGCTGATTCTGACCATTTCCTTATGTCTGGCGAAAATCAGTAACATAGACCAGGATTCTAATTTATCCATTTAACCTGCAGATATTTAGCATCATACAAAAACACGGCCTGGGAGGAAAGATGTTTTTATCTGACGATCTGAATTCCCGGACTTTCCCCTGATGGTTTTCAGCAGAATTTTTTATTCCTTTATGCCAGGCAGGGATTGTTGCCTATTTATCATGGAATGTTGCATGCAGCGGGGCATAAAGATACATTTTCATGATTTAATGCTTTCATCCGCAGTTGATCACGATTTAAATGGACTTTCATTACTATACGGGAGAGGAAATCAGACTGCTTTCAGAATGCACCTTATGTCCGCGCGAATGTGGCGTAAACAGGTTCGGAGGCGGTACAGGCTATTGCAAATCAGATGCTGGAATGAACGTGGCTTCCATTTGTATTCACAGGGGCGAGGAGCCGGCGATAAGCGGTCCGGAAGGAATATGTAATATTTTCTTTTCAGGATGCAATCTCCGCTGCATTTACTGCCAGAATTATGAGATAAGCAATCCATGCAGAAGGATCAGGATAAAATCACCCGGTTATGATGAAGTTCTTGATAGAATTGCAGCCCTGTTAAAAGGAGGAGTAAAAGCAGTGGGCTTTGTTTCCCCATCACACGTCATTCCCCAGGTCAAAGCTATTATCCGCGGCCTGCATGCAAAGGGATACAGGCCGGTAACAGTGTTCAATACAAACGGCTATGACAGGAAGTCAACTATCAGCAGTCTTGAGGGGTTGATTGATGTTTACCTGCCCGACTTAAAATATATTGATCCTAATTCTGCAGAAGAATTTTCAGGTGCGCCGGATTATCCTGAAACGGCTATGAATGCAATCAGGGAGATGTATTTCCAGAAAGGATCGGTATTGATCACAGATTCGGAAGGCAGGGCTGAAAACGGACTGATTGTACGCCATCTCGTGCTGCCCGGTCATGCTGATGACAGCATGGAATTACTGGAGAGGCTTGCCCGTGATGTTTCGAGAGGCATTCACATATCGCTAATGTCCCAGTACCATCCGGTTCCTGCTGTGAGGCATCATCCTGATCTTGGAAGGTCGCTTTACGCCTCCGAATATTCTGCCGTTGCTAAATATGCCGGGGAACTTGGATTCCGTAACGGATGGTTCCAGGGTTTGGAGAGCCATGGGAACTACAGACCGGATTTCAGCCGCGAACATCCGTTTGAATGAATAACAACCGGAAATGTTAAACAGGGATCATTGTCAATCATATTTGCAGTGACAAACAAATTCATAAATTTGTAGCCAAAGAATTTTCGGGTGGCCTATACTAAAAACAAGAGAAAAATAATCAATGATCCGGTTTATGGATTTATTGGCATACCCAGCGAACTGATCTATGACCTGATTGAACATCCCTGGTTTCAGCGATTAAGAAACATAAAGCAACTTGGGCTTACGAGCTTCGTTTACCCGGGTGCCTGCCACAGCAGGTTCCAGCACTGCCTGGGAGCGCTCCATCTCATGGAAAATGCAATAAGGACACTCAGGAGCAAGGATATTCTGATTACTCCCGAAGAAGAAGAAGCCACACTTGCAGCAATTCTTCTCCATGATATAGGGCACGGACCGTTTTCCCACACTCTTGAGAAATCGCTTGTCAGTGGAATAACCCATGAGGATATGTCGCTTCTGCTGATGAATAAGCTTAACGAGGAGTTCGATGGGCGGTTATCCCTGGCCATTGATATTTTCCGGGGTGATTACGAAAGGAAGTTTTTGCACGATCTTATTGCAAGTCAGATTGATATGGATCGACTTGATTACCTCAGGCGGGATTCATTCTTTACCGGGGTAATAGAGGGCTCGGTTGGATCAGACAGAATAATCAGGATGCTAAATGTTGCAGACGATGAACTGGTAATAGATGAGAAAGGTATTTACTCGCTTGAAAAGTTTCTGATAGCCCGCCGGCTGATGTACTGGCAGGTTTATATGCATAAAACCGTACTGGCGTCGGAGAATCTTCTGATTAAAATACTCAAGCGGGCCAAGGAGACCGCCGCTTCAGGAGGTGATCTGTACGCCACACCCTCGCTCAGATTTTTTCTTCGTAACAATATCGGACCCTCCGATCTCGGAACTGACGGATTGTTTACACCCGGAATCGTCGCGTTCAATTTCACAAGACTTGATGATTCTGATATTTATTCATCGATCAAATACTGGGTCGACAGCTCTGACCGGGTTCTTTCCGATCTGTCACGGCGTTTGCTAACCCGCAACCTCTATGCTGTTGAAATGGAGAATAATCCTTTTCCGGAAGAGAGGCTCAGCGCACTTGCCGGGAAAGCCTGCCGGATTCTGGATATTGATCATGAACAGGTAAGTAATTATGTTTTTACAGGAACCGTTTCAAACCTAACATATGTAACGGAAGGACCCGGCGTAAGGATTTTGTTAAAAAACGGAAATACCGCCGATATTACTACCGTTTCAGATATTTTTGAACATAGCCTGTTTTCAGGCAGAAATACAAAATACTTCCTGTGTTATCCCAAAGAATGCAGATAAAAGAAATATTATGGAATTAAATGCGGAAACAATAGCAGGATTCCTCGGAGGAACAGTTGATGGAAACCCGGAGATCAAAGTAAGCACCCTGGCAAAAATTGAGGAGGGATATCCGGGAGCCCTTTCTTTCCTGGCAAATCCCAAGTATGAACATTTTATTTATTCAACAAAATCTTCAATTGTGCTTGTCAATAAGGATTTTGTTGCGACATCGCCGATTGAAGCCACCCTTATCAGGGTCGATAATGCATATGATGCCTTTGCCTCATTGCTCAGGATGGTCGATCAGGCCCGGCCCCGGAAGAAGGGAATACATCCCACTGCTATAATAGAAGAAGGTGTCAGGCTCGGCCAGGACCTATATATCGGGGCATATGTATATGTGGGTTCTAATTGCAGCATAGGCGACGGATGCTCGGTTTATCCACATGCTTATATAGGAGACGGGACCAGTATTGGAAACAACAGCACCATATTTGCAGGGGTTAAAATATATCACGACTGTATTGTAGGTGAAGGTTGTGTCATCCATGCGGGAACAGTAATCGGGAGTGACGGTTTCGGATTTGCTCCCCAATCGGAAAGTGAATTCATGAAAATACCCCAGATAGGCAATGTAATTATCGAGGATCACGTGGAAATTGGAGCCAATGTTGCCATTGACAGGGCGACCATGGGTTCAACCATAATACACAAGGGTGTAAAGCTGGATAATCTTATACAGATCGGACATAATGTTGAAATAGGTGAAAATACAGTTATGGCCGGACAGACAGGCGTTGCAGGTTCAACCAAGATCGGAAGGAATTGCATGTTTGCCGGACAGGTTGGCGTTGTGGGTCATATCAAAATTGCTGACGGAACCAGAATAGGGGCTAAAGCAGGTGTCTCCGGCGAAGTCAGGCAGATGAACACCACTATTCTGGGAACTCCTGCAATTGACCATCGTGAATTTCTTAAAAGCGCCGTTATTTTCCGTAAACTGCCCGAGATGCGATCATCAATCGCACAGCTGGAAAAGGAAATAGAATCCCTGAAGAAGTCCAGGTAATTATCCTTTTGGATTGTTCGGTTTTTTTTGATTTTTTTGTACCCTGAAAAATTAGAAACGATTCCTTCCGACATGAGTGAAAAGCAAAGGACCATTGCAAATACAGTCAGCCTGAAAGGCAAAGGGTTACACAGCGGAATAGATGTAAATATCACATTCAGGCCGGCACCGGCAAATCACGGCTATAAATTCTGCCGCACCGACCTTCCGGGTGCACCGTTAATTGATGCCCTGGCCGATCATGTAACTGAAACATCCAGGGGGACCACACTGGTGCAAAACAATGCTTCTGTATCAACTATTGAACATGTGCTAGCTGCACTTTATGGCTTGAGAATAGATAATGCACTTATCGAGCTCGACGGACCCGAAGCTCCAATAATGGGCGGATCCGCCTGGAAATTCACTCAAGCGCTGAAATCTGCCGGCTTTGTTGAACAGAAGGATGAAAGGAATTATTTCAGGGTAAAGCAGAAAATTACCTACTCCGACGAGGAACATGGTGTCGACCTGATCGTGTATCCTGATGATCATCTGAGTATCAATGTTCTGATCGACTATAATTCAAAAATCCTTGGCAATCAATATGCGATTCTTGATTCAATCGATGATTTTGAGCAGGAAATAAGCAAAAGCCGCACATTCGTGTTCTTTCATGAGCTTGAGCCGCTCCATAAGATGGGTTTGATCAAGGGCGGGGACCTCGACAACGCAGTGGTCATCCTGGAAAAAGAAGTTGAACAGTCGGAAATTGACAGACTGGCACGGATTTTTAACAGACCCGGTATAAACAAGCACACAGCGGGTATTCTGAACAATACTGAGCTTTTCTACCCCAATGAACCAGCCCGGCACAAACTGATGGACGTGCTTGGAGATCTTGCTCTTGCAGGGCAGCCAATAAAGGGAAAGGTTGTTGCTACCCGCCCCGGACATTATGCCAATACCCGACTGGCAAAACTTATCAGACAGGAAATAAAGAAGTCGCAAACCAGTCTGAACATTCCGGTTTATGACCCTTCGGTCCCGCCTGTATATAATACTGAGGATATCAAGAAAAGATTACCTCACAGATACCCGTTTTTGCTCGTTGACAAGATAATCTCACTCGATGACAACACAGTTGTGGGTGTAAAAAGTGTTACAATCAATGAACCGTTCTTTCAGGGCCATTTCCCCGGGGAACCAGTAATGCCGGGCGTTCTTCTGGTTGAGGCTCTTGCACAGTCGGGGGGGTTGCTTGTTCTGAGCAGGGTTGACGAACCGGAAAGATATTCCACCTATTTTGTGAAAATCGACAAACTTAAATTTAAACACAAGGTAGTACCTGGCGATACCCTGATACTGAAAATGGAACTGATTGAACCTCTGAGAAGAGGGATAGTGGCCATGTACGGACAGGCATTTGTGGGAAATCACCTGGTTGTGGAGGGGGAAATGATGGCCCAGGTAATAAAAAACAAATAGCTGAACATGATTTCAAATTTGGCTTTCGTCCACCCTGATGCGATTCTTGGAGAAAATGTTGTTGTTGAACCATTTGCTTATATTTCCGGAAATGTATCAATTGGAGATGACTCCTGGATCGGCCCCAGTGCAACAGTTTTCGATGGCGCAAGAATTGGCCGGAATTGTAAAATCTTTCCGGGCGCAGTGATCTCGGGAATTCCCCAGGACATGAAATTCAAAGGGGAGGAAACCACTGCTGAACTGGGCGACAATACAACCGTCAGGGAAGGCGCCACGGTGAACAGGGGAACAGTTGCCGCAGGAAAAACTCTTGTTGGCAGTAATTGCCTGATTATGATCAATGCCCACGTAGGACACGACTGCAGGGTCGGTGATTATTGCCTCCTGGGTAACGGCACAGGCCTGGCAGGAGAGGTGAAAGTTGACGACTGGGCAATCCTGAGCGCAGGTACGCTGGTACATCAGTTCGTCCGGATTGGCGCTCATGTAATGATTGGCGGCGGGGCAAAGGTAAGGATTGATGTGCCACCATATGTCAAAGCTGATCGTGATCCCCTCAGATACCTTGGTTTAAATACAGTGGGTCTTACAAGGAGAGGATTCGAAAAGGAAAGAATCGACACAATCCACAATATTTTCAGGGCACTCTACCAGAAAGGAATGAATATTTCCAAAGCACTTGAATATATCAGGGAAAACTTCGATGCCTCACCCGACAGGGATTACATCCTTGAATTTATCGGAAAGTCGGAAAGGGGAGTTATCAGGGCAGGTTAGCAGTACATCACAGCTTGTTCCAACCCTGTGCCTTCAGTTCGACCGCGGTACCCTCGGGAGAAATGAGCATATTTCCCTGTTCAGGAGCCGTGAGATGACCGATGATCCGCACATCTTTCAATTCCATAATCCTTGAATAGTTTGCCGGCGGAGAGGTGAAAAGAAGCTCATAATCATCCCCGCCATTTAAAGCGGCAACAACCGGATCGATACCAAATTCTTCGGCTGTATTGAAAGTTTCAGTGTCTATTGGGATTTTTTCATAATACAGGCGACATCCGGTTCCTGACGATTTGCAGATATGCAATATGTCGGAAGCAAGCCCGTCAGAAATATCTATCATTGACGTTGGAAGGATTTCTTTTTCCCTGAGCTGTTCAAGAACATCAACAGGAAATTCCGGCTTAAGCTGCCTTTCGATAATGTACTCATAACCGGTCAGATCGGGTTTGAAACTTTTATCCATTCCAAATAACCGGCCTTCCCTTTCAAGAACCTGCAGGCCCATATATGCAGCTCCCAGATCTCCCGTAACGCAAACAAGATCATTCGGCCCTGCTCCGTCCCGGGCTGTTATGGATTCCCTGTCAACCGTACCTATTGAAGTAATACCAATAGTGAGCCCGGTAAGGGAGCTGGATGTATCTCCTCCGGCAAGATCAATGTTGTATCTTTTGCATGCAAGGTATATTCCTTCATAGAGTGAATCTATCTGCTCAACGGAGAACCGTGAGCTGATGCCAAGAGATACCAGGATCTGGCCAGGTCGTCCATTCATGGCGAAAATATCGGAGATACCCCTTATTACAGCCTTATAGCCAAGATGTTTTACAGGGGTGTATACCAGGTTGAAATGTATTCCCTCCATTAGCAGATCAGAAGATACTAACGTCAGGCTGTTACCGGTGTCAATTATGCATGCATCATCACCCGGGCCTTTTACTGTACCGGGATTGATTTTTCCTGCACCAGCACAAAGCCGGTCTATCAGACCAAACTTTCCAAGTCTTTCAATCGGTGTGTCTCTGCTTTCAGGATCATTCATTCATCAAGGTTTTTTGTATGCGTATGACCAGCCAGACAAATTTGCGATCAGGATCATGATCTTTTTCCGGATTAAGCTAAAGTACCCATTTCAGCAATAACATTTTCCTATTCGCAATACCCTTTTCCCTGGTTTTCTAGATTCTTTCGATGTCACGTCCGAACGGACTCAGAGCCAATTCAGTAAGCTTGAAGTGCTGCATTCCGAACGGAATCCCTATTATTGTGATGCAAAGTAAAATGCCGAAAAAAGCATGTGTTGCCGCAATCCAGATACCCCCGCACAGGAGCCAGACTACATTCATGAAAATATAAAGACATCCCGAAGCCCTTTCCTTAATCCGGCTTTTCCTGCCAAAGGGCCATATTAAAAGAGATGAGATCTTAAGTGTCTGCAGGCCGAAGGGAATCCCTATTATGGTCAGCATCAGTATAAGACTGCCGATGAAGTATTCAACAACTATGATTATTCCTCCTGATATAAGCCAGATGATGTTTCCAAGAATCTTCATGGGTAGTCAATATTGAATATTAAACTGACCTGTGTGCCTTCCGGCAACCAGGCAATCAGCATGTCAGCGATTTGTCTTATTGTCTGCCGGTCCCACGTCATGAGGAGGCGGACCAGATTCCGATCATTCAAGGATCACTGTTTTATCCTTCGGGTACTTAACAGAATAGGTGAGGATCAGCTGACGGGTTTCCTGGGGCTTGATTTCAAGGTCCCATTTAACCTCACCCGTCTGCCTGTTATACTTTCCCTTTGAAAGCTCTATTGCATCAACCTCTATCCCGCTGTTGGAAGAAACCGGGATCTGGTCATTAACGGTGATCCTTATCGTGGTCGGTTTATTGTTCCTGATGCTTATTTCAAATGAATATGTTTCCGTTTTATTTGAGCCCAGAATTTTTTTACTGGTATATGCCTGCCTCTTCTCCCTTTTTACCAGAATGCTGTTATCCGTGCCGAGTGAAATCATCATTGTGTCTTTCAACTGATTGGCATCGAGGTATGATTTGCCGACATAGGCATTGTCAAAGTACAGGGTTGCTTCACCCCCTATAAGCCCCTGTTTTGCCCAGTCGGTGATGTTACCGGTCAGGTAAGCCCCTGAAGACAGCTTGGGAATGGTGAAATACCTGTATTCAGCGGGGGATGAGGTTCGCTGGATTTCAATCGTCTGTATCTTTCCATCTGAGAGGATGGAATATGGAACCGAAACATCGAAGGTGACCGTCGTTTCACCGGTTTGTTGCTGAACCATAACTGGCATTGCTTCGGCAGCATTAAGTTCGGCACGTGATTCCAGTGTTACCAGTCCGGCTGCGTCATCTGTTTTCCTTTTTGCCTGGCTGTAACCAATACTCCTGGTTACGGGAGCAGCGGGCAAGGGAGTGTAATAGTCAATAAACCACGTGTCGAGCCTGGGAACATTGCCTGAGATCCACGGGGTGGCGTTCGAAAAGCTTAGTTTCACATCCTTCCATGGCACCCCGGTATTCTGATAAACATTTGCTTTATAATAAATGGTTACGGGCCTGGTAATGTTGTCAACCCTGATGTCGTAAGACGGGAACCAGCCGGCGTTGGTTACGACGTAGCTGCAGCTTATCCTTGCTGCGGCGGGTTTTTCTGCGGTCACCGTAACTGAGATCTCCCCTGAAGGAAGATTCTTCTTTCCGAACCGGTCGGAAATTTGCTGCTGCAGGACTGCAATCTGTTTCTCATAATCACTGATCAGCCTGTTTTTCCTGAGAATTAATGTTGTCACCTGATCCATATTGCTGGTGAACAGATCCATGATGTTTTTCATCTGTTCGATTGAATATGTTGTCTCCTTTATAAGAATTGCACGGTTGGCAACAAGAAAGGCTTCCTTTTCCTTAAGAACCCCTATGGCTGCCTTTTCATCCTCAACTTTAAGCTGGAGTGTCTCAATCTGATTACGGATACTTTTTACCTCCGGAATATCCTCAAGGTTGCTCAGGTAATTATTCTGATGATTGACGGCAAGGATAACGAAATTGCCGTACCCTTTTACCTGGATACTTTGCGGATCAATATAAGGAGAGAGTCCTCCCAGTTTCAGTATGGTTTTGCCCGAAGCAAGTTCAACCGGAGCTTCATGGCTCAGCAGGGCACGATCGGCAAATACTGTCACATGTGTTAGCGGCGCCCTGAGGTCGGTTTCATTCTCAGCTCTCAGAATTGAAAAACCTGCCAAGAAAATCATCAATCCAGATACAAGTTCTTTCATCCGTAATCTGTTTTGATTTGTGAACTGCATTACTGCCCGGAAAGGAAAAAAGTTCCGCACATCCTCGCAGTTTTGCGTATGCCTTTTGCTTTTTAAAGCGTTATGATTTAGAAAAAACTTGAAAAACATGGTAGTTAAAGTTAAGTTATTCTGATGACCTGATAACAGCAATTATCGGACCGAAAAATCCGGGATCCAGGGAAAGAGCAGGATCAATTCAAATGCTGAATCCGACCGGATTATCGCATTCATCCGTTGATATACCGGGCGTGAAGCTGAAATCCGCAGCTGTTCATGTGAGAATGAATGAGATAAACTTCTGGTGCAGGTTTATTCCGTAAGACCGCTAAAGCCAGCCGGATCCTGCCGGTCAGGTTCTCCGGAATGTCCGGCCATGGGACAACCGGGCACCGGGCAATCGACTATCTTATGCTCCTTGTTGTCAGATGGGTTCCATCCCATTACGAAAAGAAAAATAAAGAATCCCACCACATAGGCAATAGCTATGTGCCAGCCTTTTCTCAGCCACAGTATTACATTCCTGCCTTCCGGGAACTTATTGGTTATGGCAACACCGGCTGAAGAACCAAACCACACCATTGAGCCCCCGAATCCGACGGCATAGGCAAGCATTGCCCAGTCGTAGTGCCCCTGGTCAATACACAACTTCGTGAGCGGAATATTATCGAAAACCGATGACAGGAAACCAAGTGTAAATGCAGTTTCCCAGCTTGCATTAGGGAGTTCTTCAACGGGCATCATTGATGCACACATCACAAGACACAAAAGGAATATGGTGCCTTTCATGGCTCCCGGAACCTCTTTCCACGGGATCTTAATTAAAAAGGCCCCGGTTACTATTGCGATCCACACACCGAGGGCAGGCATGTCGTATAAAATGTTCGAAAGGATGGCTCCTGCAAGTATCAAGGCCACAACGGCGATATTTCTCCATGAAATAACAACACCCGTGCATGGATCTTTCTGAATTCTCATGAATTTGTCCTGCTGATGAGATCCGAACCATGCAAATACCATAAAGGCAAAGGCTGAGGCTACGAATGCCGGAAGTACTTTAAGCGCACTTACGCCGCCAATCCACATCATTGTGGTGGTGGTGTCGCCCACGACACTGCCTGCTCCTCCGGCATTGCTGGCAGCAACAATGGCAGCAAGGTACCCGATATGAACCTTTTTATCGAAAACGACATAGGCTATCGTTCCTCCAATCAGTGCAGCCGCAATGTTATCGAGAAAAGCCGACATAATGAATACGAACAATAGCAGTAGAAGAGGGCCTTTCCAGTCATCAGGAAGGTATTTTGGAAGAATATCCGGCACCCTCGATTCCTCGAAAACTTTGGAAAGTATTGCAAAACCCAGCAAAAGGCCCAGCAGATTCAGCATTATTCCCCATTCACCTTCCCTGTGTTCCTTGTCAAGCAGCTGTTCAAGGAACGGAGTTTTGCCAAACATATGTTCAGCAAAATGAAAGCCCGGATCAAATATCAGCTTGAAAGCGAGTATCACAATCAGGCCGCTTACGGCAACCGTGAAGGTATGTTTATGAAAAAGGGCAACCCCCGCAAGAACAAGAGCAAACAAGATGAACTCAAATCTTATGGGACCGGCTGATGGAACAGTGCTGCCGGCACCAAAGGCAATCATCGGAAGGAACAAAGAAATAACCAGCAGGAAACCTCTTTTTAACGGTTTGCCCTCATTGAACAGATTTCTGACTATCATGCGAATGACTTTTTGAAAACAGGCGAAGCGCAAAAGTAATGAATTATCGTCAATTATCTTCATGAGTGTGAACAAACAGGATCCCCGGAGTGTCAGAATCGTAATGGAATCCTTTTGAGATGTCAGTATAATTTAAACCGGCCTCTTCCCGTACTTTCTTTTGCGCCATGGGACAGCCCGGAACCGGACAGTTTATTACTTTATGTTCCTTATTGTCAGCAGGCTCCCAACCCATTACCAGATAAAGGACAAAGAAACCCACGACGTAGGATGCTGCAACGTGCCAGCCATTTTTTATCCATTTGACCACATTGCGGCCTTCCGGAAACTTATTGGTGATGGCAACTCCTGCGGATGATCCGAACCAGATCATCGAACCGCCGAAACCTACCGTAAAGGCTAACATCCCCCAATCGTAATGACCCTGATCGAGGCAAAGTTTGGTGAGGGGTATGTTGTCAAAAACAGCAGAAAGGAATCCAAGTGACAAAGCAGTTAACCATGAGGCATCGGGGAGCTCCTCCACCGGCATGAGGGAAGCACAGGTGACAAGGCACAGCAGGAATATCGTGCCTTTCAGGGCTCCGGGCACTTCTTTCCAGGGTACGCGGTTGAATAAAGATCCTGCAACTATGGCAATCCATACACCAAGGGCCGGCATATCATAAAGGATATTCGAAATAATTGCGCCGGCAAGGATCATGATTACATTGATTATTTTTTTCCAGTCGACCTTAACATCCGGGCTTGGATCCATTTGTATTTTCTGGTATCTGTCCTGCTGGCGGGCCGCGAACCAGGCAAAGAAGAGCAGGGCAACGCCAGCCGCAACATAGGCATGCAGAACGTTAAAGGCCGATACCCCGTCAATCCACATCATGGTGGTGGTGGTATCGCCGACCACACTTCCCGATCCTCCTGCATTACTGGCAGCAACCAGTGCCACAATGTAGCCAATGTGAACCCTTTTCCTGAATACAACCAGCGCAATGGTGCCTCCAATCAGCGCCGCAGCAATGTTGTCGAGAAAGGAGGAAAGGATAAAGACAAAGACCAGCAGTAGGAAAGGACCTTTCCAGTCATCGGGGAGATACCGAGGCAGCTTGTCGGGTACGCCCGACTCTTCAAACAATTTTGAGAGTACTGCAAACCCAAGCAGCAGTCCCAGTAGATTGAGAATTATTCCCCACTCCCCCTGACGAAGTTCTTTGTCCATTATCTGCTCCACAAAGGGTGTGGTTCCGAAAAAATGCTCATACAGATGAAATGCCGGATCAAAGAACAATTTAAAAACCATAAGTACTGTTAATCCAATAACAGCTACCCTGAAAGTCTGTTTGTGAAACAGGGCAACCCCAAGCAGAATGAGGCCGAAGAAAATAAACTCGATCCTGACTGGACCGATCATAATTCCTTCCTTGCCGGCACCAAAAACTGCCAGAGGCACCATGCTAAAAAACAGGGTCAAAAATACTTTTACGGCTTTCTTTGACAGGCATGAAGTTAGTTTGCTGAACATATGCAACGGGTTATTAAACGGGAATCCTTATATTGAAAATGTGCGAATTTATAAATAATTTCAGCAAATATCCTGATCCATACCAGGATATTTAAAGGATCTTCCTCATGGATCTTCACGTTCAAATTATGGACGGAATCCCTGATCATTAGTAATATTTTTAATAATTTTGCGTGCAATTTGGAAGAGCGGATATTAATTCTATAACAAAACCTTTTGCTGTTTGTTAGTTTATGATAAGAGAAAATTGATGGAGACAGATCAGGACAGGATAATAAACGATGTTACTTCGGGAGATTATAAGTACGGGTTCTATACCGATATTGAGACCGAAAAGATACCCCGTGGTTTAAATGAGGATACTGTACGTCTTATATCGGAGAAGAAGGAGGAGCCTGAATGGCTGCTTGAATTCCGCCTGAAATCATTTCGTCAGTGGCAAAACATGAAGATGCCTTCATGGGCTAACCTGAAGATACCTGAAATAGACTACCAGGATATTATTTACTATGCTGCTCCCAGGCAAAAGCCCCGGGTGAACAGCCTCGACGACATTGACCCTGAACTAAAGAGAACATTCGACAGGCTCGGTATACCTCTCGAGGAACAAAAGCATCTGTCGGGGGTCGCTGTAGATGCAGTCATGGACAGTGTTTCAGTAAAAACAACCTTCCGGGAAACGCTGGCCGAGATGGGGATAATATTTTGTTCCTTCAGTGAAGCTGTAAGGGAATTCCCTGAACTTGTGAGACGTTACATGGGTAGCGTTGTTCCATATACCGACAATTTTTTTGCAGCCTTAAACTCAGCCGTTTTCAGCGATGGTTCATTCTGCTATGTGCCTAAAGGGATCCGATGCCCGATGGAATTGTCGACCTATTTCAGGATTAATTCGGCCAATACCGGTCAGTTCGAACGGACCTTGCTTGTGGCCGACGAAGAAAGCTATGTGAGCTACCTCGAAGGATGCACGGCACCGATGAGGGATGAAAACCAGCTTCATGCGGCAGTTGTCGAGATCATTGCAGAGAAAAATGCCGAGGTCAAGTATTCAACTGTCCAGAACTGGTACCCCGGAGATAAGGACGGGAATGGAGGCATCTTTAATTTCGTCACCAAAAGAGGTCTTTGCAGGGGTGAGGGTTCAAAAATTTCATGGACACAGGTTGAGACAGGTTCTGCAATCACATGGAAATACCCGTCATGTATCCTCAGGGGCGACAATTCAACCGGCGAATTCTACTCGGTTGCGGTTACAAACAACCACCAGCAGGCCGATACGGGCACGAAAATGATCCATATAGGCAGAAATACCAAAAGTACAATCGTGTCCAAAGGTATTTCGGCAGGCTATGGGCAAAACAGTTACAGGGGCCTGGTCAAGGTACTCAAGAATGCAAAGGATGCAAGGAATTTTTCACAGTGTGATTCCCTCCTGCTGGGCGACAAATGCGGAGCACACACTTTCCCCTATCTTGAGGTTGACAATCAGAGTGCAATTGTGGAGCACGAAGCAACAACCTCCAAAATAGGGGAGGACCAGATATTTTACTGCAATCAGAGAGGAATATCAACCGAAGACGCTATTGGACTTATAGTAAACGGATATGCAAGGGAAGTGATCAACAAGCTTCCTATGGAATTTGCAGTTGAAGCACAGAAGCTTCTTCAGATAAGCCTCGAAGGCAGTGTAGGATAATCAAATTTGAAAACGTTTTAGTCATCATGCTCGTTATTAAAAATTTACATGCTGCCATTGAAGGAAAGAAAATTCTCAGGGGAATAAGTCTTGAAGTAAAACCCGGTGAGATACATGCGATTATGGGTCCGAACGGATCAGGGAAAAGTACCCTGGCAGCAGTACTCGCTGGAAGAGATCTGGCTGAGGTCACCGAAGGATCAGTGACGTATTTCGGTAGAAATCTGCTTGAGATGGCGCCGGAGGACCGTTCGAGGGAAGGGATTTTCCTGGGCTTTCAGTATCCAATTGAAATACCCGGGGTCAGCATGGTGAACTTCCTCAAGACAGCTGTTAATGAACATCGCAAGTATAAAGGACTGGAGCCTCTTTCTGCCTCGGATTTCCTGAGGATAATGCGGGAGAAGAAAGAGCTTGTCGATATCGATTCGAAACTTGCCAACAGATCAGTGAACGAAGGATTCTCGGGCGGCGAGAAAAAGAAAAATGAGATCTTTCAGATGGCTATGCTCGAACCAAAGCTTGCCATTCTCGATGAGACGGATTCAGGCCTCGATATAGATGCCCTGAGAGTGGTTGCAAACGGCGTTAACAAGCTTAAACGCCCTGACAATTCGGCAATTGTGATAACACATTACCAGCGCCTGCTTGATTACATAGTGCCCGATGTCGTACACGTACTATACGATGGCCGCATCGTCAAATCCGCAGGCAAGGAACTCGCGCTGGAACTCGAGGAGAAGGGATACGACTGGATTAAGAAAGAAGTTGACAATCAGAACTGATATGGCAGTAAATTCAGAGCTTACGGAACTTTATTCAGGGATTTACACTGACAATATCCGGAGGATCAGAGAGGGCTCTACATCTTTCCTGAATGCTTTCAGGGATGCAGCCTTCGACAGGTTCACCACGCTCGGGATTCCCACAAGGAAGAATGAAAATTATAAATACACGAATCTCGATCTGTTTTTCCGGCATAACTATAAAACCTATTTTATCCCCGATGAATCTGATTTTGTCAAGGCAGAAGAATTCAGGTGTGATATAACTGATCTTGATACTCACGGGGTGGTGCTTCTGAACGGGTTTTATCCTACCATTAACGGAAAGATAAGGACACTTCCCGGCGAAATACTGATAGGAAGCCTTAATGAAGCTTCCAGGCGGTTTCCGGATCTGGTCGAGAGGCATTATGGAAAATATGCAAAAAGCAACTCCGACGGCCTGGTTCATCTTAACACTGCCATGGCCTCCGACGGAGTATTTGTTCATGTCCCACAGGGATCACACCTTAACAAGCCCGTCCAGGTAATAAATCTTGTCGATTCTACTGAAGATGTTTTTAACCAGCACCGGAATCTGATCATAGTGGACGATAATGCTGATTTAACCATTATTATTTGCGATCATACATTGTCGCCGCAGAAATTTCTTACCAACGCAGTGACGGAAATTTATGTGGGAGAAAATGCAAGGTTTAACATTATCAGGGTTCAAAATGAACATAATAATGCCTGCAAAGTAACCCATACGTTCATTCACCAGGGCAGGAACAGCTACTCGTCATCTAACAATCTGACCCTGCATGGAGGACTTGTCCGGAACAACACTTATCATTTCCTTGGAGGGGAAGGTGCGGAGTCCAGCTCTTTCGGCCTTTACCTTTCTGATAAATGGCAGCATGTCGATAACCTGGTCAGCGTTGAGCATGCTTTTCCGAACTGCACGAGCAACCAGCTTTTCAAAGGTGTGCTCGACGAAATGTCGACAGGAGCTTTCAACGGGCGGATATTTGTTGACCCGAAAGCGCAGGGTACGCTGGCATATCAGAAGAATAATAATATACTGCTTACCGATGATGCCAAGATGTATACCAAACCCCAGCTGGAGATTTATGCCGATGATGTTAAGTGCAGTCATGGGGCCACGGTGGGCCAGCTTGACGAAAATGCCCTGTTTTACCTGCAATCGAGGGGGATCGATAAACGCGAGGCAAAGCTTCTCCTGATGCTTGGATTCGCTCATGAGGTGATACAGAATATCGGGGTTGAAGCCCTGAGGGAACGTATTGACAATCTTGTTATGCAGCGTCTTAAGGGAGAACTGTCAAGATGTGCAAGCTGCATGGTTAAATGCGGATAATTATCCTGGAGTTGAAAGATATAGCAGAAATACGGGCCGACTTTCCCCTTTTAAGCAAAAAGGTTTACAACAAGCCGCTTGTCTATTTCGATAACGGTGCCACAACCCAGAAGCCTCAGTGCGTTCTCGATGCGATACAGGAGGTGTTTACAAGTTACAACGGGAATATTCACCGGGGTATCCATGCCATGAGCGACATGACTTCCGAGGCGTATGAGAATGCAAGGGAAAGGGTCAGATCGTTCATTAATGCCGCCAGGAAGGAAGAGGTGATATTCACATCGGGAACAACCGGATCAATCAACAGTGTTGCATTCAGTTTCGGTGAAAGGTATGTCGGACCGGGGGATGAAATAATCATCAGTAACCTCGAACATCATGCCAATATCGTTCCGTGGCAGATGATGTGCCAGAGGAAAGGTGCATCGCTGCGAATTATCCCGGTGAATGATGACGGTGAAATATTGATCGATGAATTCGTTAAACTGCTTTCGCCCAGGACCAGGCTTGTTTCAGTAACACAGGCATCAAATGCCCTCGGAACCATAGTACCTGTCGGAGAGATCATCCGGATTGCCCATTCTGCCGGGATTCCGGTACTGGTTGACGGAGCCCAGGGAGTGCAGCACGATGTTGTGGATGTATCAGAACTTGACTGCGACTTTTACGCTTTTTCCGGACACAAGATTTACGGTCCCACCGGGATCGGTATTCTCTACGGCAAACAAAAATGGCTTGAAGAACTGCCTCCCTACCAGGGAGGAGGTGACATGGTGGAAAAGGTGACTTTTGAGAAGACCACATACAATGAACTGCCTTTCAAGTTTGAAGCCGGAACAATGAACTTCGCAGGAGCCATAGGACTCGCTAGGGCACTCGATTATGTGCTGGAAACAGGAAGGAAGGATATAGCTGCCCGTGAAAAAATGCTTCTTGATTATGCAACCGGGAAACTAGCAGAAATCAGACCGCTGAAGATTTACGGCAATTCAAAGAACAAAATCTCAACCATTTCATTCCTGATTGATGGCATTCATCAGTATGATACAGGTACCATTCTTGACAAGCAGGGGATTGCAGTCAGGACCGGAACCCATTGCGCCCAGCCTGTCATGGACAGATTCGGGATTGACGGCACCGTACGGATCTCGATGTGCTTCTACAATACCCTGGAGGAAATTGATACCCTCTGTACGGGAATTGAAAAGGTGATCAGGATGTTTTCATGAGAGGAGAAGATGACGATAAATGAGGTTCAGGATAATATAATTTCAGATTTTTCGATATCTGATGACTGGATGGACAAGTACGACCTGCTTATCGATATCGGAAAAAACCTGCCGGCAATCGATCCCCGTTTTAAAACCAACGACTACCTGATAGAGGGCTGCCAGTCGAAAGTGTGGCTCCGTCCGGACTATGACGGACAGAAAATCTCATTCACCGCCGACAGTGATGCAATTATTACACGGGGTATAGTGGCCCTGCTAATAAAGGTCCTTTCAGATCGTACTCCTGACGAGATTATCGGGGCAGAACTTTATTTCATCGACAGGATAGGCCTGAGACAGAACCTGTCGCCGACACGATCGAACGGACTGCTTGCAATGATCAGGCAGATCAAGCTTTATGCAATGGCATACAGGGCAAGGAAGAACTAGGATCGGTTCTTTAAGGACAGGATCAGCTTTCAGGCATTAATCCCGGGAACAGGAAAATTTATCAGATTCAGTAACCAGTTAAAATCATATATTATGGACCCTTCTGAACAGCTTGAAATTGAAATGCGGATCGGACAGGTACTAAAAAGTATTTATGACCCCGAAATCCCGGTCAATATTTATGACCTCGGACTTATTTACGACATCACTCTTGACGATGATCATGTTGCTCATATCACCATGACCCTGACTGCACCAAACTGCCCCATGGCCGAGGATCTGCTTGAAGAGGTAAAATTCAAGGTGGCAGGTACCCGGGGCGTAAAGGACTGCGAGGTCAAGCTTACCTTTAAACCCCCGTGGAACAGGAATATGCTTAGCGATGAGGCTAAACTTGAACTTGGATTATTATGAATACAGGGTTCCAGGGATCCTCTTTACCTGATCTTTCGGAAAAGATTAAAGAAAAGACCCGTGAACTGGGTTTTGATATTTGCGGAATTGCAAGATCACGTCCACTCATGGAATACCGTCCGATCCTCGAAGAGTGGATTGGCGCAGGAATGCATGACAGGATGAATTTCCTTGCCAGGGATATCCCGAAACGCCTTGATCCGGGTTTTCTTCTGAAGGATGCAAAATCGCTGGTTGTAACGGGCCTGAATTACTATTCCGACATTATACAGGAAGCAGATGATGTTCCGCTGTTTTCAAGATATACCTACGGAATTGATTATCATGAAGTGATACTTTCAAAACTGAATCGGCTCCTGGAGTGGATAAAAGTGCTTGACCATGATGTTGCAGGCCGGCCTGTCGTCGATTCAGCAAGTATACTGGAAAAGGCATGGGCAAGGGAAGCCGGCCTTGGCTGGCAGGGACGACATTCCATCGTTATCAGTAGAGAAGCCGGGTCGTTCTTTTTTATCGGCATTCTGATCCTGAACATTGAACTGGACTATGATGAACCGTTTGAGCATGATTTGTGCGGAGATTGCAGATTGTGCATCGACGAATGTCCTACCGCGGCAATAAACAATAACAGAACGATCGATGCCAGGAAATGTATTTCCGCACTGACAATCGAAAGCAGGCAGCCTCTACCAGGAAATATCCTGCCATTATTCGGAAGACGGATATATGGATGCGACAGGTGCCAGGAAGTCTGCCCCTGGAACAGCAGGGTAAAGATCAATAATAATCGTGAATTTGATCCTGATCCCGAAATTGCCCGAATGACCAGGGAGGACTGGCTGACCCTTCCGTTGGAAAAATTCTCGCAGTTGTTTGGCAGATCTGTATTAAGGCGGATCCGTTACGAAAAATTCATGGAAAACGTAAGGGCAGTACTGAATGTTAACAATTAAGCCTGCCTGTCCTCTATTACAGTCACGATAACTTCCCTTAGGCTGCGTGGTCCGTCAAATTCGCAGAAAAACACATTTTGCCAGGTTGACAATCCTGCTTTCCCGTCAATGACAGGGATAACTTCCGAAGCACCAACCAGACCAGCTTTCAGATGTGCATCCCCGTTGTCGTCCTGTCGGTCATGCTCCCATATACCGGAGGGAATAAGCCGGTTAAGAAGTGTAATGACGTCATTCTGTACCGACTGATCCCAGTTCTCCTGGATCATTATTGCAGCTGTAGCTCCACGTGCATATACTGATGCAATGCCATTCCTGATTCCGCTTTCCCTGATAACCCCTTCCACCTCCCGGGTTATGTCATACAGGCCGTTTTTACTGTATGTGCTCAGCTTAATGATTCTCTGCATCCTGAACCCTGTTTATTCCATAAATATAATGAAATTAATCCGGGTTGGTCAATCTGGTGAGAAAAAGATGAGGCTGTCTCAAATTCCATTACCTCAAAATTCCCTGAAATTTCCAGTCGTTCCGAAAGGTACCTGATCTGGCGGATCCGATTGCGGCAACCCTTTCGTTATGCTGCAGATGCATCCTTACCTGCGGCATCCTTTTTCACCCGGAAAAGGAACTTAATGGTTTGAGACAGCCTCCCACTAAACCAATAAACCTAATCAACCTGATAAGAACCAGAAAAAATCTTCAGCTGTTGTAATCTTTTAACATCAGCATAAGTTTCTGCCTGGTGAAAAAGATCCTGCTCTTTACAGTACCGATCTTTAGCCCAAGCTTCTCTGCTATTTCGTGATACTTGAATCCATCAATATGCATCTTGAAGGGAATCCTGAATTCATCGCCAAGTGAATCGATAGCCCTGATGATCTCCTCCTCGGCGTAGTTCGATTCAGGGGAAGCAAACCCCTTGTCATGAGGCATGTTCAGATAATACAGATCCTGTGTCCCGTCAATAATTGTATTTTCCTTGATATTGCGGCGATAGTTGTTTATAAAGGTGTTTTTCATGATCGTGAAAACCCACGCTTTCAGATTGGTGTAATCAACAAATTTGTCCTTGTATGTTATGGCTTTCAAATATGTATCCTGCACCAGATCAAGGGCCGTGTCACGATCAGCAGTCAGGCTCAATGCAAACCTTTGCAGATTGCCTTTCATTTCGAGAAGATTATGGTTGAATTCGAATGTTGTCATGGCTGCATTCATTTTGATGGGACAAATCTAGCAAATAATTAAAGATAAACAAATCTTAATATCTTTAAATCTTATTATTCCGGAATTATTCAAAAGAATACAAATACAGGACATACTGTGTATCAGTAGATTATAGCAAAGTTGCAGTATCTGTTCTAAATTGATGATAAATTGTGTTCACGGTAATTGGTGATTTTTCCGGGATATGACCGGCAGGATGATTTTGCAGGAAACCGTTCAGAACTCATTAATTTGCTCCGTTGTACATAATCAACTGCCGTATCGTTCCCTTTCCGTCCGGCAGTTCATTTCAAAACGGATTCAGCCCGTTGATTTCATTTATAATGTTGCATCTCCCCGGCCATTTGCTTTTTCTTCGAGTTCGGGCCCAATCTTAAGTTATTTCAGTATTTCTTTCGTATTTTTAAAAACAAAAAGTATGGATATTAACATTAAAATAAGCAACGGCCAGGTACTCAGGGGTTTCATAAGAAACCCGGGTGGGAGGACAAAAGCTGTCATAATAATGGTTCATGGTTTGGGTGAACATATTGGCAGATATTCTTTCCTGGCCGATATTTTCATGAAGAATGAAATTGGATTTGCCGGGGCTGACCTGCCCGGACATGGACGTTCGGACGGCTCAAGAGGATATATTCGGGATTATGGATTATTGTACGAGATGCTTGACATCCTCCAGGCTGATTGCAGGAAAATCTTTCCGGGTATTCCGTTGTTCCTGTACGGGCACAGCCTTGGAGGCGGGATAGTTCTCAGCTATCTCCTGAAGAAGAATCCTCCGGTTAATGGGGCAATAGTTACTTCTCCATGGCTGAAACTTTCCGACGAACCTTCACCATTTAAAAAGAAACTCGCAGCTCTGGCGGGAAAGATCCTTCCTTCCGTGACTATACCGAACGGAATCGATCCTCAGGATATTTCAAACGACAGTAATGTGGTAAAGGAATATAATGATGATCCGCTCAACCATGACAGGATTTCCCTGAGTCTTGCTACAGGTGCTTTCAGGGCGGCCGGCGGAGCCATAAGGGAAGCGCATCTGCTCACGAAGCCGCTTTTGCTTATGCATGGGAGTGATGACAGGATTTGTTCACCTGAAGGAAGTACCGAATTCGCTGCGGCAAGCAGGAAGGCGGAATTGAAAATATGGAAAGGCGGATTTCATGAATTGCATAATGATCTGAACAGGTCGGAAGTTATTGATTATGTCATAAGCTGGATCATGAACAGGATTTCATGAATATTTCCCTGAAAGGAAGATGAAGCTCAGAACAACTTTTACCATTCCTCCTTCACCGGAAAAAATCACTTATCATACCCCGGTGTTTTTTCTCGGATCATGTTTTGCCACATCGATCGGAAAGCTGATGGAACTGGGCTGTTTGCCCGTAATGATAAATCCCTTTGGAACGGTTTTTAACCCGGTTTCTGTTTGCAACACACTCAGCGCTGTTATTCAGCGAAAAAGATTCAATTCTGGCGATCTATACAAAACCGGCGAAAAATGGATTAGTTTCAGTCATTATACTGAATTTACTTCAGGAAATGCTGATAGCCTTTTAAAAAGGATCAATGACAATATTGAACAGGCCCACGATTTCCTGTCTGGTTCAAAGTTCCTGTTTGTGACTTTCGGGACCGCCTGGGTATATTCGTTTAACAAAACCGGCGAAATAGTATCAAACTGTCATAAAATCCCGCAATCGGAATTTAGCCGGAGAATGGTTTCGGTAAATGAAATAACCGATATCTGGTCGGCACAACTTGAAGTTATTAATTCATCTTTTCCCGACCTGAAGGTTATTTTTACAATAAGCCCCGTAAGACACTGGAAAGAAGGTGCACATGGCAACCAGATAAGTAAATCGGTATTGCTTCTTGCAGTCGAAGAACTTCAGCGACATCCGTCAAAGCCGGGTTACTTTCCTGCCTATGAGCTGGTTATGGACGACCTGCGGGATTATCGTTTTTATGATACCGATATGCTTCACTTGTCGGATACAGCTACCGAATATATATGGAACGAATTTGCTAAGTGCTATATTGACGGCAATGCATTGAACATATATTCGGAAGTACTAAAAATCTCAAAGGCAGCTTTGCACAGGCTCAGGCCTGACTCATCCCATCCGGAAAAGTTTGCTGAGGAGATGATTGAACGAATTAACAATGTACAGGCAAAATATCCGTTTCTTGATCTTGATGCCCAGAGACAATATTTTGCAGACCTCCTGAAATAAATCATTACAGGCACCGGAAGAGCAATTATGCTACCAGATGGAGTCAATAATACTGGCAAAATCCCGGGGATTTTCAGAAATTAAAATATTGTCGGGAATTTTTCTTCCTTCCGGGTCAGGAATATCCGTGAAAATTATTTTTTTGATGAACAGCGATTTTCCAAGATTGCTGAAATATCCTATCTTCTCGTCTGAAAAATGATGGACTCCGGCATTGACAATGAGAAAGTTGAATGGCCTGATCTTATATATTTCAATTACTTCCGATGCTGGCAATGTGCCTCCGCTGAAAATGACATCATATCCTTTTTTCCTGAGCAGGTATCTGTAAAACAGGAAATTATTTTCCGATATCAGATCAGAAGTGTTGATCATGGCCACAGTATTGCCAGATTTTGCTGAAGTGATTTTAAAGTTGAATTCTTCACAAATGAGGACCTGTTTTATAATATTTCTTATGAATTGTTCCTGAGCCTTTGACAGGCTTCCTGTCTGCCATAGGATCCTCGATTTTTCCTGCAAAGGATACAGGTATGACAAGTAGGCTTCTTCCAGACCATGTTTTCTGATCAGTGGTGTCAGCACCCCTGTGAATTGCTGATCATTGAACTTTATTGCTGAAAGGAGGATCTTGTCTGGATGGTTTTCCCGATCACCTGTTTTATTCCTGTCGCTGAGTGAAATTACTTCCCGGGTCAGCTCGTCCTCACTGAGAAGTGCGATCCTTGATATTTTGTATCCGTTTTTCTTAAGATAGGCAATATTCAGAATCTTCTTGAGCTCGGATTCACTGTATGTCCTAATGTTGGAGTCTGTCCTTTCAGGTTCCAGAATTCCATATCTTTTTTCCCATATCCTGATGGTATGAGCCTTAATTCCTGAAAAGTCCTCAAGATCCTTTATCGAAAAAACATTCATCCCCTCTTCCATGATAATTGAATAATGAATTAAACCATCGGATAATAAGATAGCTCCATGATAATAACAATCAACCCGCAGGGTTGTTATTATTTTTTCAATATTTTTTTACAAAAGGGACTTCAACGTGAATCCGTTGTGCAGGGAATCAGGGCATCTTAGTCGGGTTTCTCGATCATTATTTTTTTTACCACTCTTGAACCATCGCTGAAAGCTATTGTCACCAGGTACATTCCCCTTTGGGGATTTTCCAGCATGACTTTTGTGAATGACTGGGGGTTCTGATATTGTACCCTGAAAATATCCTGTCCGATCATGTTGGTCACCCTGACCTGTTTCATCTCCTTGTCGGCCCGTATTGAAAAGGTGTTGTATTTGACAGGCACCGGGTAAATACTTATATTGGTATTTATATTGTCCCTGAAAAAGAATCTGGAGGAATAATTCCTGAGTGAGTCGGCAGTATCCTTCTGTGCATGCAGTGCAATTGCAGATAGCATCAGTAAGATAGAAATCAACCCCTTTTTCATGGATACCATTTTGCCAAAAACAGCAAGCAAATTTCGTGCTAAAGATAACAAAATTTATCGAAATCCGTTATATGGGTTTTAGCTTTTTCAAGGTCGGAGGGTGTATCAATACAGATACTTTCCAGGGTTGTAACGGCGGTCCTGATCCTGTAACCATTTTCAAGCCAGCGGTTCTGTTCAAGGGATTCCGCGATTTCCAGTTCCCCGGGAGGGAGTTTCGTAATTTCCAGCAGGGTTGCGGTTTTGTAGGCATACAGCCCGATATGCTTATAGTATGTATGCCTGAGGGTCCATTCTGCCATTTGTGAATCCCTGATGAAAGGAATTGCCGCCCGGCTGAAATATATGGCATTCCCCGATGAGTCGAGAACCACTTTCGGCTGATCGGGATTGAATATATCTTCCCCTGGTCCGGCTCTTCTCACAAGGGTGGCGATTTCGACCGAGCTGTCATCGAAGCATGACTTGATGAGGTCAATCTGTTCAGGAAGTATAAAGGGCTCATCGCCCTGTACATTGATAACAATGTCAAACTCCATCCCTTCTTTCCCGGATATAAGTGATATAGCTTCGGCGCAACGGTCAGTGCCGCTCCTGTGCGCTTCCGAGGTCATAATGACATTGCCCCCGAAATCCCTGACTGCTTTAAAGATCCTGTCGTCATCAGTGGCAACATAAACAGTTTCAAGAGATAAAGAAGCCTGTTCATAAACCCTCCTGATCATAGTCTTCCCGCCTATGTCGGCCAGTGGTTTGCCGGGGAACCGGGTCGATGCATATCGTGCAGGTATGATACCTGCAAAACGATGGCTGCTGTCACTTTTCATGAAGCTAATTTAAGAAATTAGCATTTCCCAATGTTTTAAAAATGTCTTAAATTCGCATCATTGATGAAACATGGAATGAAAGACTTGCAAAGCATCAAGCAGAGGTTCGGAATCATCGGGAACTATGTGGGCCTTAACCGGGCCATTGATATTGCTGTGCAGGTTGCCCCGACAGATCTTTCAGTGCTGATAACCGGCGAAAGCGGAACCGGCAAGGAGGTGTTTCCGCAGGTTATTCATCATTACAGTACGAGGAAGCACGGACAATACATTGCAGTGAACTGCGGGGCCATACCGGAAGGAACAATTGATTCAGAGCTTTTCGGCCATGAAAAGGGCGCCTTTACAGGGGCAACTGAAAGCAGGAAAGGATATTTTGAGGTGGCTGACGGCGGTACCATTTTCCTCGATGAAGTCGCGGAACTTCCTTTATCAACCCAGGTAAGGCTTCTCAGGGTGCTCGAAACAGGCGAATTTATCCGGGTCGGCTCATCAAGGGTTCAAAAGACGAACGTCAGGGTTATTGCCGCCAGTAATGTGGACGTTCCGCAGGCAATAGAAAATAACAGGTTCAGGGAGGACCTTTTCTACAGGCTGAATACCGTCCCCATCAGAATCCCTGAACTCAGGGAAAGGGGCGAGGACATCTTTCTGCTTTTCAGGAAATTTGCCGTCGATTTTGCGGAAAAGTACAGGATGCCGGCCATACGGTTAAACAATGAAGCAAAGAATATCCTGCTCAGTTATTCATGGCCGGGTAACGTACGACAGCTTAAAAACATAACGGAACAGATTTCCATTATAGAACAGGAACGGGAAATAACACCAGAAGTGCTTAGGTCTTACCTGCCCGATTACACCGGGAATAAACTTCCGGTTCTGATGAAAAGGAATGAAGACAAGTCGTTCTCCTCTGAACGCGAAATTCTTTATAAGATATTGTTCGACATGAAAAGTGATATGAACGATCTGAAAAAACTCGTTTTTGATCTGATCAAGAGGGAAGAAGCTGATCTTGATTTTCATGAGTCGGACATGGGAACAATTAAAAATCTGTTCGGCCGGTCCGGGCATCATGCCGATCACTATTCAGGTACAGGCAGCAAAAAGGCACAGGATTTTTCAGTCCACCATGACAGGAGCAATATTCAGGATACGGAGGAAGTGGTGGAGGAATCCCTTTCACTGACGGGAAAGGAGATTGAAATGATAAAAAAGGCCCTTGAGAAATATAACGGAAAACGTAAGATGGCCGCACAGGAACTTGGTATCTCCGAGCGGACCCTGTACAGAAAAATCAAGGAATACGGGATTGAATTATAAGAAACTCATCGAGATGCGACAGGGGATTTACGTTATTGCCATAATCCTTTTAATTCCCGTACTTTTTCACGGATGCAAGGTTACATATTCATTTTCGGGAGCAAGTATTTCCCCCGAGGTTAAAACAATCAGCATTCAATATTTCCAGAACAGGGCAAGCCTGGTTCAGCCGGCATTGAGTCAGAACCTGACGGATGCGCTTATCGACAAATGCAAGTCGCAGACCAGCCTGAGCTTCGTTAACGGGCTCGGGGATGTTAATTTTGAAGGCGAGATCACGGATTACAATACCCGGCCGCTTACAGTTTCGGCAGATGCGCAGGCTGCCGTAAACAGGTTCACCATCACTGTAAGGGTGGAATTCACAAATGCAGTCGATCCGGACCTGAGCTATGAACAAACTTTTTCGAGGTTTGAAGATTACGACAGCGCCCTGGACCTGAGCCAGGTTGAAGATGAACTTTCACGGAAGATAATTGAAATGATTGTGGAAGATATCTTTAACAGAGCATTCGTAAACTGGTGATGAGCCATGAACAAGGATGACTTTATTAGGATGATAAACGTCAATACTCCCATTGAGCGTCATTTGATCGGTGAGATCAATGATATCGTAGATGCATTTCCATATTTTCAGACCGCACACCTGTTGTTGCTTAAAGGTTTGAGGGATACCTCAGACGTAAAGTTTGAGAACCAGCTTAAAAACTCTGCCATTCATGTTGCTGACAGGGAGGTCCTTTATAATCTTCTTAATTGCAAAGCCGGTGAAGCACGTGACGCTGAGGCTGTCCGGGACCAAACAGAGATTCAGGGTCAGTCTGCCGCCATTGGGAACGAAGATTTACCTGCGCCTTCAGTGCAGCTGTCTGCCGAAAAACCTGAGACCGGCTCCGAAATGCATGAAACTCCTGATGCGGAATTCAAGGAACTCCTTCCGGGGCAGCCTGAAATTGAAACCAGCGGTAAGGAATTGGAATATACTGCCGTCAGCAGGAAAGACTATTCTGAAAAAGGTGATATTGAACAGACTGTGATCGAATCAGCCATGAACAGTGATGAGCTGATCGACAAATATGAGAAAAGCGAAGCTGATGAATCTGCTGAAGGACTGAAAAAATCGGCCGATTATATAGTAACCCGTTCTATTTACCTATCAACCGTTACCGACGAGGAAATTGAAAATCCTGTTTTTGTTTTTGAAGTGGAAAGAGAAAACTCCGAAGAGAGAATTTTCTATATGGATCCGGGGTTTTCAGTTGATGAAAGGGACGAGTATCCTGATCATGCATATGCCGGGAGCAGACAGAGTGATACGACAGGCGGATCCCGGGTAACATCAGCGTTGCAACATGATTCTGGACAGGGTTTGCAGCCGGACGATGAATCAGTTTCAGCTGACACATCTGCCGATAAATCAGTTAGGGCGCCGGATTTATTGACAGAACAAAAGCCTGCCCGGGAAGTTTTTCCTGAACCCGACAGGCCGAAACTCCAAATGCCTCCGGCAGCTGAATACTTTCCTGGATCAGCCGGAAGCGGTATGGTTGAAGTACAGCAACCTTCAGCAGAATCAGGCATTGTGCGTCAGACTCAGGCTGAACTGATAGATAAATTCATCATGGCAAATCCGAGGATTGAGCCGCGGAAAGAAAAAACCGAAACCGGAAATGAGGATCTGGCAAGGCCATTTACTGAGGAAAGGGGAGGCTTCATAACGGAGACACTTGCAAAAATCTATGTAAATCAGGGATATTACTCCAAGGCGATCGATATTTATGAACGATTATGTTTGAAATTTCCTGAAAAAAACAGTTACTTTGCAACTCAAATTGAAAAAATAAGAGAGATATTAAAATAATAAGCAATGGGGATCTATATATTTGTTTCAGTTTTGGTTATTATTGCCTGCATCCTGCAGGTATTGATCGTCCTCGTGCAGAATTCAAAAGGAGGGGGCCTTGCAGCAAACTTTACTTCAGCAGGTCAGACGATGGGAATCAGAAAAACAGCCGACTTTCTTGAAAAATCAACATGGACCCTGGCAGGTGCCATTCTCCTGCTATGTGTGGTTGCAACTGCAAGCATCCCGCGCGGATCGGGACCGGAACGCTCCAGGATAGAAAACCAGATTCAGAATGTTGTTGATCCGAATGCCATTCCTACTTTGCCTTCAGCTGTCCCTCCTTCATCTTCTCCGGCAGGTAACCGGGATGAAACCAATCCTTCGAATTAAAAAGACATAATATTCCGACAATTGCCAGGTGTCAGTTTGTCATAAGCTGACACTTTTTTATCAGATTATTAACAGACAGAATATCAGCAATATACACTACCGGTGCCTGTAGCCTTAATAGAAACTGACAATTTTTGAGGGAAAAAATGTCGGTAGAGGGTCCTGAATCATAGAAAATAATCCTTTGGCATAAATTATGCTAAGGCAACAAGTCGGAAAATCATGTTTAACTTTAAAACTATATAGAAATGGCACAATTGAAAGGAAAAGTTTTAGCCGGGAAAGTACTGGTTAAACCTCATGAAGCTGAAGCGAAAACCGCAAGCGGAATTATTATTCCTGATTCCGCAAAGGAAAAACCTCGTCAGGGCACTGTTGTTATGGTGGGCGCACCCAAGAAAGATGAAGAAATGGAAGTTAAGAAGGGGGATGTGGTGCTTTACGGAAAATATTCCGGACAGGAGCTTTCCATTGACAATGAGGATTATCTGCTTATTTCCCAGTCGGATATCTTATTCATAGCATAAAAATCATAAACTAATAATAAATACTAAACACTATGGCAAAGGAAATTAAATACAATATTGATGCTCGTGCCCTGCTTAAGGAAGGTGTGGATCAGCTGGCAGACGCCGTAAAGGTAACATTGGGTCCCAAGGGCCGGAACGTGGTTCTGGAGAAGAAGTTCGGAGCTCCTCATGTGACAAAGGACGGGGTTACCGTTGCAAAGGACATTGAATTGTCAGATCCCTATCGGAACATGGGTGCACAGATGGTTAAGGAAGTAGCCTCAAAGACGGGTGATGTTGCGGGTGACGGGACAACAACGGCCACCGTGCTTGCACAGGCCATTATTAATGTGGGACTGAAGAATATTACTGCAGGTGCCAATCCTATGGATGTTAAACGCGGCATCGACAAAGCTGTTGAACATGTAGTTGAACATCTCAAGTCACAGGCCCAGGTAGTTGGCAATGACCTTAAAAAGATCGAGCAGGTTGCAAGAATTTCGGCCAACGATGATCAGGAAATCGGTAAACTGATTGCAGAAGCAATGGATAAGGTTAAAAAAGAAGGCGTTATTACAGTTGAAGAATCAAAGGGTACCAGCACTTCGGTTGAGGTTGTGGAAGGAATGCAGTTTGATCGCGGTTACATCTCAGCATACTTTGTTACAAATACCGAAAAGATGGAAGCCGAACTTGAAAACCCATACATTCTTATATATGACAAGAAGATTTCCTCAATGAAAGACCTGCTTCCGATCCTTGAGACAACCGCACAGACCGGCCGGCCTCTTCTCATCATTTCAGAAGATGTGGAAGGCGAGGCTCTTGCCACCCTTGTTGTAAACAGGTTGCGGGGATCATTGAGAGTGTGTGCCGTAAAAGCTCCCGGATTCGGTGACAGGAGGAAAGAGATGCTTGAGGATATAGCCATCCTTACAGGTGGTACTGTTGTTTCCGAGGAAAAGGGACTAAAACTCGAGCATGCTACCCTTGACATGCTTGGAACATCCGAGAAGGTAACAGTCAACAAGGAGAATACCACCATTGTCAACGGTTATGGTGATAAGGAAATGATCAAGGCCAGGATTGGTCAGATCAAGCAGCAGATGACCACAACAACTTCAGATTATGACAAGGAAAAGCTCCAGGAACGTCTGGCCAAACTCTCAGGCGGTGTGGCCGTTCTTTATATTGGTGCTGCTTCTGAAGTTGAAATGAAAAACAAGAAAGACCGTGTTGATGATTCACTTCACGCAACCAGGGCCGCCATTGAAGAGGGAATCGTTCCCGGCGGCGGGGTGGCTTATATTCGTGCCATTTCTGCAATTGAAAAGCTCAAGGGTGAAAATGATGATCAGACAACCGGAATTGAAATCGTAAAGCGTGCTATTGAGGAACCCCTGCGCCAGATAGCCATCAATGCCGGAAAAGAAGGTGCCGTTGTGGCACAGGCAGTAAAGTCAGGCAAGGGTGATTATGGATACAATGCGCAGACCGATGTTTTTGAGAAGCTTTATTCGGCTGGTGTTATTGACCCCGTGAAGGTTGTGAGGGTTGCTCTCGAGAATGCTGCCTCCGTTGCAGGAATGTTCCTGACAACCGAGACGGTTGTTGTTGAGGAAAAAGAAGAAAAACCTGTTATGCCTCCCCAGGGAATGGGTGGCGGCATGCCGGGAATGATGTAATATTGCAGTGAATAACAGGGGGCCCTCATAAAGGGCCCCTTTTTTTTGCCAGCCACCCTCCAATCCTCAAAAAAGATATTTTATATATTTGCACCTGTTTAAAAAGCTTCCCTGATGCATAAAATCCGTAATTTCTGCATTATAGCACATATTGATCACGGTAAAAGCACCCTGGCCGATCGTTTATTGGAGAAAACAAATACCGTGAGCGAAAGGGATTTTCAGGATCAGGTTCTGGACAGCATGGACCTCGAAAGGGAAAGAGGCATATCGATCAAGAGCCATGCCGTCCAGATGGAATACAGCCTGAATGACTCAAAATACATATTGAATCTTATTGATACACCGGGTCATGTCGACTTTTCATATGAAGTGTCGCGTGCAATAGCTGCATGCGAAGGAGCCCTCCTGGTGATTGATGCCACACAGGGGATCCAGGCTCAGACGATATCTAATCTTTACATGGCCATAGACCATAATCTTGAGATCATTCCTGTGCTCAACAAGATGGATATGGCCAGTGCAATGCCCGAGGAGGTAAAGGACCAGATTGTTGAACTGGTTGGATGTAAAAGGGAAGATATCATTGAAGCAAGTGCCAGGACCGGAATGGGCATTGACAGGATCCTTACGGAGATCATTAACCGCATTCCTCCTCCGGCAGGCGATCCGGATGCTCCGCTTCAGGCCCTTATATTTGATTCGGTTTTTAATTCATTCAGAGGTATTGTTGCCTATTTCAGGATAGTCAACGGAACAATCAGAAAAGGTGACAGGGTTAAGTTCGTTAGTACCGGTCATGAATACAACGCTGAGGAAATTGGCGTACTTAAACTGAAACAGGACCCGCGGAATGAACTTGGAGCAGGAGATGTAGGCTATATTATTTCAGGAATAAAAGCTTTGTCAGAAGTGAAGGTGGGTGATACAATAACCCATGTCACGGACCCATGCGAAAAGGCAATATCCGGATTTGAGGATGTCAAACCAATGGTTTTTGCAGGAATATATCCGGTTGATGCGGATGATTATGAGAATCTCAGAACTTCGATTGAAAAACTCCAGCTCAACGATGCTTCCCTTTCTTTCGTGCCTGAGTCCTCAGCAGCACTTGGTTTCGGATTCAGATGCGGGTTTCTGGGATTACTGCATATGGAAATTGTTCAGGAGCGCCTCGACCGTGAATTTAACATGGATGTAATTACCACTGTCCCAAATGTCTCATTCAGGGTCTTTACTACGAAGGGAGAGGAAATAGAAGTCCACAACCCATCGGGAATGCCGGCTGTAAATCATATTGACAGGATTGAGGAACCTTACATCACCGCACAGGTAATCACACACACAGAGTATGTGGGATCTATCATGAAGCTTTGCATTGACAAGAGAGGAACGCTAAAAAACCAGGTATATCTGACTCGCGACAGGGTAGAACTGACTTTTGAAATGCCTCTTTCGGAGATTGTTTTTGACTTTTACGATAAGCTAAAAAGCATCTCGAAAGGATATGCTTCGTTTGACTATTATTATTCCGCCTATCAAAAAGCTGACCTGGTAAGGCTAGACATACTGCTTAACGGGGAAATGGTGGATGCCCTGTCGACTCTTATTTACCGCGGACATGCCTATGACTTTGGCAGGAAAATGTGCCTGAAGCTGAAAGAACTTATTCCACGTCAGCAGTTTGATATTGCCATCCAGGCAGCTATCGGGGCAAAGATTATTTCGCGCGAAACAGTTAAAGCCATCCGCAAGGATGTAACTGCCAAATGCTACGGAGGTGATATCACCAGGAAACGGAAACTGCTTGAAAAACAGAAAAAAGGAAAAAAGAGAATGCGGCAGATTGGAAGCGTGGAAGTTCCACAGCAGGCATTCCTTGCTGTGCTTAAACCCGACTGAAAAGTATTTCAGTGTAACTTATTTTAGGGGAGGAGCCAAAGATTTGAATTGTCATGCAGTTTGTATAAAAAAAATATTACTTTAGCACCCGGGATTGGGATCTTATAACATTAAACCCTTCAATCTAACCTAGACTTACTACCCTGACCCGATGAATATCAGGTCAGGGTTTTGTTTCAGCAGATCAGCCTGTAGCCTCTTCCATGAACATTGAGGATCTTTACCGAAGGATCCTTCTTCATGTATTTCCTCAGCCGGGTAATGTATACATCCATACTCCTGGCATTAAAATAATTATCGTCAATCCAGATACTCCTCAGGGCAAAATTTCGTTCGAGAATCTCATTTTTATGAAGACATAGCAGTTTTAGAAGCTCCGATTCCTTTGTTGTGAGGTTAGTTGTCTGGTCACCATGAGTCAGAAGCTGTCTTTTGTGATCAAACATGTAACCACCTATCCTGAAAATATCTTCCACTTCTGAAACATCGGCCATGGAGGATCGTCGGAGGATCGCCTCAATCCTGTAAAGCAGCTCTTCCATTGAAAAGGGCTTTGTGATGTAATCATCTGCTCCGGCCCTGAACCCTTCAATGACATCTTCCTTCTGATTCTTTGCAGTAAGGAAGATAAAAGGCATGGCCGGATTTATACTCCGGATGGAACTGGCAAGGGTCAGTCCGTCCATTTCGGGCATCATAATGTCAAGGATACAAATATCAAATGTCTCCGAGGAAAATGCCTTAAGAGCCGACCTGCCATTATTTGCCAGTGTTGTATCGTAATTTTTTGCACCAAGGTATGCCTTAAGTAATCCGCCCAGATTACTGTCATCCTCTGCAAGCAGAATTTTTTTATTCATTTCGTTCCGTTTTTGGGGATAAACATTATGAATTTAGTTGCTTTATTGATCTGACTCTCTGCCCTGATTGTTCCGTTGTGTTCCTCAATTACCTTTTTAACATATGTCAGTCCCAGGCCGAACCCCTTTACATCATGAACATTTCCCGAGTGGACCCGGTAGAACTTATCATAAATCCTCTTCAGATTTTCCTTGCTTATGCCGATGCCCTTGTCTTCAATAATGATATTGATGCCCCCGTTACTGTTGTATGTTGTAATGGTTATATCCGGCCTGCCCTTTGAATACTTTATCGCATTGTCGAGAAGATTGGAAATCGCATTCAGAAAATGTATTTCATCAATCATTGCAAACGGATCCTCCGATTTGAATTCCTTTCTGACCGTCCCGTCAAGGCTCTGGATCTGCAGGGAAAAATTTTCGACGGCCCTGTTGATTATATTATGGACATCCATAAAGGAAAAATCAAGCCGGGTATTCATTTTCTCGAAAATTGCCATCTGCAGCACTTTTTCAACCTGAAATTTCAGGCGCATGCTTTCATCGGAAATTATCCTGGCCAGCTGACTGGTATTCTTCTTCCTGGCGGAAATACTTTTATCGCCCAGCATTTGCGAGGCTAGTGAAATGGTGGAGATCGGAGTTTTCAGCTCATGTGTCATGTTGTTGATGAAATCATTTCTGATCTCCGATAGTTTTTTCTGCCGGAAGATCACTATAAATGTTCCGGTTGCAAGGAGGAAAATAAGAAGTGTGAACACAATGGACAGGATCCCAAGGCTGCCTATCTTTTCAAATTTGTACTGGTTCTCCTGGTGACAGTACATTACTATCTGGTTCTGGCCGGGAACGGGATCATTGGGAAACAGTTGAATAATAAACTTGTTCGTGCCGGGTTTATCGGTAAATCCCGGGGTGCTCCATATGGTTCCAAACCGGCCTGAACGTATTGAAAACTCGAAATCGAGATGGATACCGACGTTGTTGAGAGCAGTTCTTATCTGTTTGTATATTTTTTCAGGCACGATCCTGTCACGTATATCAGGTGTGTTATGCAGGATATTCTGCATAACACTCTCAAGGAAAATTATCTTATTGCTCACGCGCCCTGTTATTCCTGCACTTGTTGCCTGAGCAGAGGGTTCGGTTATTACTTCATCAGGAATAGGAGATATCTCTTTTGCCGAAATGAAAATCTTCTGTCCTGCATTGGAAATGATTACCGGTTGATCAGAATTGCTTAGGCCGTATTCTTTGAGTAGCCTTGGGTCAGGCTTGTATCCCTTAAGCTTTTTTGCAAGGGGTGAGTTGGCAGGTAAAATCGCTGTAACTGAATCAGATGATTCGGGATCTATTTCTTCAATGATGCGGTCAATTAGTTCCTGCTCTTCGAGTGCAAGTACAACGGATTCCAGTGCTTTGTTCGCATTATACCTGAATTGCTGGTCGGTTATGGCAATAGCATTCCGGATCCAGTTCAGCTGTATGAGAATCAAACCTGAAATGGCAAGGAAGAAAAGTATGGCCAGCAATACTATTGTTTTCCTTTTCATATAGTTACAAAGGTAAGCGTATAAAACGTTTCTGGCCTTGCTTTAACTTATTTTAACAGCGGTCCTTCTGCAGTGAACATATGTATTCTGCATTAGCTGACTCCCCTGAATAGGTTAAATGATGGCCTGTTTTCAGGACCTGGTATGTTCTCCTCCATCCGGCTGAATGATCCCCTATTGTTAAAGAATAATAAAAAAATGTTAATTTACAGCTAATTATGGTGATCGAGCTATTTTATTCAATAAAGGGTTTTATATTTGCATAAGGTTTGGCATGATATTTGATTTACTTATGCCGGAGGTTTTTTTCATAGGTTAGGTTAGTTTTAGGGTTATCAGAAAGTGAGCCGCCTCTTTTACAGGGGCGGCTCCTCTTTTTTGGTACTGGCATAAACAGTTTGAGACTGATCAGCCCACAAGATACTTGATATTCTTATCCTTCAGTGTGTCAAGGTCAATACTAAAGACAGCAGTCACCGTGTCAATGCCCCTGAGATCTGAAATAAGCTCCCCGGTTGGGAAAGTATGTGCGGGATCATAAATTGCAAGAAGGTAATCTATATTGCCCAGCTTTTTAAACAGGAAATCAGCATTCGATCTGTTTGAGACGAAATGAATCGATGTTTCATGTGCTGAAAGTACATCAGAGAACTTTGAAAACACCAGGACTTTTCCGCGAGGGTCATGAATCTCAACAGGGATGGCACTTTTAAGGCTTATCCCAAGTTTCCTGTTCAGCTTAAGGGCAAGTTTGTACTGGGCATCGGTGCTTACAATTCCGACCAGCATTATTTCATCATGGCCTTCTGCTGGCAAATGTATTTTCTTTACTTTTTTTGAACCACTCATCCCGGGAATTGCTGAGGGGTAAAGTTAATAAATGAACCGTTATTGAGTAATATCACTGGGAATATCCTTCAGTCTTGTCAATGCCTGCCCGGCTGCTTCCTGTTCTGCTTCCTTTTTTGTGGCTCCCTGACCTGTGCCGTATATCTTCCCGTTGATCTTCAGAGTTGTTGAAAAAACCGATTTCCTTATCTCGGAGTCGTAATCTTCGTTATATGAGAAAGAAAGTTTTGATTTATGTTTTTGGACCCATTCGAAAACAAGACTCTTATAATCACTGTCCTTATTTACTATACTGTCGAGGTCGAGATAAGAATTGAGCACTTTTGATATGAACAACTCCTTGGTTTTCCTGAATCCCTTGTCGAGGAACAGGGCTCCGATGAGTGCTTCGAGAGCATCCCCGAACAGGTTCCTGGTAACCTGACCGGGACCGATATTGCTGACAAGGATTTTATCAATTCCCATCGAAAGGGCAAGCTGGTTGAGGACTTCCCTGTTGACGATCCTTGACCGGATCTTTGTCATGAACCCTTCAGTTGCACCGGGAAACTTCTCGAACAAATAATCTGAGAGTATTGCATCGAGAATTGCATCACCCAGGAATTCAAGTCTTTCATTGTTTACCCGTTTGCCATCGGGCAAGCTATAAGATGCAGACCGGTGAATGAATGCTACCTCGTATAGGCGCAGGTTCCGGGTCCGGAATCCCAGAAGTGCCTTTAAACGGGAAGCGAATTCCCGTTTATCAAGAATATACGTACCATTTTTTTTCTTCTGGAAGAAGGTCACTAAAAGCGGGCTTTTTTTATAACCAGGGAAGCATTATGGCCCCCGAATCCAAAAGTGTTACTGATTGCAATATTTACTTTCCTGTTCTGGGCCTTGCCCAGGGTTAAGTTCAGGCCAGGATCTATTTCCGGATCAGGGATATTGAAGTTTATCGTTGGCGGGACCACATCATTTATCGTTGCCATAATGGAAGCGATAGCCTCGACAGCACCGGCAGCACCCAGTAGATGACCGATCATTGATTTTGTTGAACTTATGTTCATATTATAGGAGTGATCCCCGAAAACCTTTAGAATGGCTTTTGTCTCAGATATGTCACCAAGAGGTGTTGCAGTGCCGTGAACATTGATGTAATCAACTTCTTCGGGGTCTATTCCGGCATCTTTCAGTGCCAGATCCATTACCTTGTAAGCCCCCAGGCCTTCAGGATGAGGAGCGGTTAGATGAAATGCATCGGCTGTCATTGCAGCACCGATGATCTCAGCGTATATTTTTGCCCCTCTTGATCTGGCATGCTCATATTCTTCAAGGATCAGAGCTCCTGCACCTTCTCCCATTACAAATCCGTCGCGTGTCTTGTCGAATGGCCTGGATGCAGTATAATACTCATCGTTATTTGTCGACAGGGCCTGAAGGGCGTTGAAACCGCCAATACCGGGCTCGTTAATTGCGGCTTCCGAACCGCCTGTGACAAAAATGTCGGCTTTGCCCCAGCGGATATAGTTCAATGCATCGATTATTGCATTGGTTGATGATGCGCATGCTGAAACAGTCCCGAAATTCGGGCCCCGAAACCCGTATTTGATTGAAATTGCCCCCGCAGCAATGTCGCTTATCATCTTGGGAATAAAAAAAGGACTGAAACGGGGAATACAGCCTCCCTCAACGAAGGATTTGATGGCCTTGTAAAAAGTGTCAAGACCACCTATGCCAGACGCCCATATTACTCCCACCCTGTCCTTGTCTATCCTGTCCAGTTCCAGGCCGGATTGAACAATAGCTTCATCTGAAGCAATATGGGCATACTGAGAATACAGGTCAAGCTTGTTGGCATCCTTGCGGTCAAAGTATTTCGAAGAATCGTAGTTCTTCAATTCACATGCAAATCTGGTCTTGAAGTTTTCAGTATTAAAACGGGTTATCATTGTACTCCCGCTGACACCATTTATCAGACCCTCCCAGTATTCATGCAAATTATTGCCTATTGGAGTAATTGCTCCAAGGCCCGTTACTACGACTCTCCTCATCAATGGATTAATTTAATGCAAAACTATTTTGCATTTTCTTCAATATACTTAATGGCATCTCCCACAGTGCTGATAGTTTCAGCCTGATCATCAGGAATTCCGATATTGAATTCTTTTTCAAACTCCATGATTAGTTCAACAGTATCAAGAGAATCGGCACCCAGATCATTGGTGAAGCTGGCTTCGGGAGTTACTTCCGATTCATCAACTCCAAGCTTGTCAACTATAATTTCCTTTACTCTTGTGGCAATGTCTGACATAACAGTAAGTTTTAATTAATAATTAGTGAAACCATGCAAAGAAATATATTTGTACTATATTTTTCAAATGATTTTATGTTTTTTCTTGAAAATGTGCCATAATATTTTGATATTTAATGAACTAAACTTATCTAGTCAGATTTGTCCGGAAATGGGATAAATTATAACAATCTGTAAATGAAGAATATCGCTATTTTTGCTTCAGGCTCGGGAACCAATGCTGAAAACATAATTAAATACTTTTCGACCAAAAATACCGCAAAAGTAAGTCTGGTTCTTTCAAATAAGCGTGATGCCGGCGTTTTAAAAAGGGCTGAAGCATTCGGAGTAAAGACTGTATTTTTCGACCGGGAAGATTTTTATAACAAGGGCAGGGTTCTCGGGCTGCTTCTTGAAGAAAAGGTGGAGTTTATTGTCCTTGCCGGATTTTTGTGGCTTGTTCCGGAAGATATCCTGAAACATTACCCACGGCGCATGGTCAATATTCATCCAGCCCTGCTGCCCCGTCACGGCGGAAAGGGTATGTATGGCGAGCGGGTCCACAAGTCGGTGATTGAGAACAAAGACACGGAAACAGGGATTACCATTCATTATGTAAATGAGGTTTATGATGCCGGTGATATTATATTTCAGGCAAAATGCAGGGTTGACAGCGACGATACCCCCGATTCTCTTGCTTCAAAGGTACATGCTCTGGAATACAGGTATTTCCCGGAAATAATAGAAAAACTGATCCTGAAGGATCTGTAGGGCTTCAGAAGGATTCAAGCAGACTGACAACAACTGATTTCTGCCTGTCAAACCTGATCCTGTTGGAATCGGCTACAGGCTCTACAGGTGGGGCCTCAACCCGGAGCGGATCGACCGGAGATCCATTCTTGTAAAATCTGAAATCGAGATGGGGCCCCGTGGAAAGCCCCGTGCTCCCTACGTATCCTATTATATCACCCTGCTTAACATATACTCCGGGTGCGATTCCGCTTGCAAAACGGCTGAGATGAAGATATGAGGTCGAATATACACTGTTGTGAACAATACTTATCATTTTCCCGGAACCTCCTTCATGGCTTGCCCTAGTCACACGACCGTCGCCAACAGCATGGACCGGAGTTCCCACGGGAGCAGCATAATCGACACCATAATGGGGTCTGCGGATCCTGAGAATAGGATGGAGACGGCTCGATGAAAAGCGGGAAGTGACCCTGGAAAACTGAAGGGGTGCCTTGAGAAAAGCTTTGCGGAGACTGTTGCCGTCGGCGTCGAAAAAACCCTCCCGGCCTCCCTGCTCGAAAGGTATAGCATACACAGAGGTACCGTAGCCTGAAAAGCTTGCGCCAAATATCCTCCCCGTACCAAGTGATTTCCCGTCAATAAACATTTCTTCATAAATCACCCTGAAAGTATCCCCCTTCTGTAATCCGAAGAAATCAATACTCCAGGCATATATTTCAGATAATCCGGTAACCAATGACGGATGCAGCCCGTTTTTCAGCATTGCATCCCATAATGAGGTCTCGATTGTAAGAGTGGAAAACCTGATCTCTTTATTTATTTCCTTCCTGTACCGGGTTATATTGAGCGAGTCACGGAAGCTGAAAATATAGCAAGTTGTGGGATCATGTTCATAAACCATGTACCGGGCCCGGGCATTGCTGTCCCTGTCGCAGAAAAGCGTGTAATTGCTGCCAAACCTTATTTTTCTGACATCGAAAACATCAGCGGAATTTTTCAGAACCATTTCAAGTTCCTGAATGGTAATTCCATATTTGGGAAGGAGGGTGGAAAGAAATCCGTTACGCTTTATTTCTCCCGAAACAAGATCAAATGAATCTATGGGGATTCCGTACATCAACGGGATATCTGCCGGACTCCCGGCAGAAGCAGTGTCGTATGATGCATCCGGGCTGCAATCACCTGTTGTTGAGGGCGGCCTGCAGGCTGCTGTGAATAAAATAACAATAAAAAAAACAATACTTAGTATCCTGTTCGCCATAATAAGATGAGAACCGGCTATCTGGTTACAACATTAACTATTTTGTCAGGTACCACAATCACATTCTTAACGGATTTATCTGCCAGCCATTTCCCGGCTCTTTCATCTGCAAGGACCTTTCTTGCTATCTCATCTCTGTCAAGATTGGCAGGCACCTCAATTTTAAACCTCATTTTCCCGTTGAATGAAACCGGATATTCCACTATGTCGGCCTTCAGGTATTCTTCATTCACACCCGGCCAGGATTCATATGCAAGGGTTGATTCATGGCCGAGCAGCTGCCAGAGTTCCTCTCCAAGGTGGGGAGCAAAGGGTGAAAGTATCAGAATAAAGCTGCGGGCTGTTTCCCTTGTCACTTTTCCTTTCTTGTAAACAAGATTAAGGAATATCATCATTTCTGATATTGCAGTATTGAATTTCAGGGTTCCTATATCTTCCTCAACTTTCCTGATTGTCTTATGAAGTCCTTTCAGGATTTCAACATCTTCCGGCCCCCCGGAAATGTTGGCATCATTTGAAAAAAATCTGAAGGTTCTGACCAGGAAGTTGAACACCCCTTTGACATTCCGGTCGTCCCATGGTTTCATCACGTCAAGCGGACCCATGAACATTTCATAGAGCCGCAGGGAATCGGCCCCATACCTCATGGTAACATCTTCGGGGTTGACCACGTTCTTGAGCGATTTTGACATCTTGGCAACTATCTGCCGCACTTCGGTTCCGTTTTCGCCATTGTAGAATCTGCCGTCCCTTTCTTCAATCTGATCGGCCGGTATCTTGGCGCCGGCCTCATTTTCATAGGCAAAGGCCAGGATCATACCCTGGTTGAACAGCCTGGTATAGGGCTCGTCAGTGGATACTATTTCAAGGTCATACAGCACCTTGTGCCAAAACCGGCTGTAGAGCAGATGGAGAACAGCATGCTCGGCGCCGCCGATATAAAGATCGACAGGCATCCAGTATTTTTCCTTTTCACTGTCGAAGATCTGTTCATCGTTGTCGGGATCGATGAAACGCAGATAATACCAGCACGACCCTGCCCATTGAGGCATTGTGTTTGTCTCCCTTCTGCCCCTGCGGCCGTTCTGATCCGTTACTTCAAGCCAGTCGACCGCATTCGAAAGGGGCGATTCCCCCGTTTCCCCGGGCTGAAATTTCTCCATTTCGGGTAGCTCAAGGGGAAGATCCTTTTCATCGAGTATGCTTATTTCACCGTCTTCCCAGTGAATTACAGGGAACGGCTCCCCCCAATATCTCTGGCGGCTGAACAGCCAGTCGCGAACCTTATAATTGACCTTTGCCTTTCCCAGGCCTTTTGATTCGAGCCATCCGATGATCCGTGCAATGCCTGCCTCCTTGTTCAATCCGTTGATGTCAATCCCGGTTGACAGATCAGATGAATTGATGTAGCTTCCATCTTCGGTCCAGCATTCATCGCCATTTATGATCCGGTCCCTCCTGGCGCGGTCTTCAACATCGGGCTCCTGGATACAAACTATGGGCAGCCCAAATTTGCGCGCAAATTCAAAATCCCTTGTATCATGGGCAGGAACAGCCATTATGGCCCCGGTTCCGTAACCTGTGAGAACATAATCAGCTATCCATATCGGTATCCTTTTCCCGTTCACGGGATTGATTGCATATCTGCCTGTAAAAACTCCGGTCTTTTCTTTTGCCAGATCTGTCCTGTCAAGCTCCGATTTGAGGTTTGCAACCCTGATATACTCGTTTACGGATTCTTTATACCCGGGCATGGTAATAGCGGGTACCAGAACATGTTCGGGAGCAATAACCATATATGTGGCCCCGAACAAAGTATCCGGACGCGTTGTGAATACTGTCAGGGTCTCCTCCATTCCCTCAATTTTAAAGTCGACTTCAGCTCCAGTTGACCTGCCGATCCAGTTTCTCTGCATTTCCTTAATTCCTTCGGGCCAGTCAAGATTATCGATACCCTTAAGGAGTCTTTCAGCATAAAGGGGAATCCTCAGCATCCACTGCTTAAGATTCTTTTTTTCAACGATGTTTCCGCATTTCTCATGTGAGCCGTCATTTAACACTTCCTCGTTGGAACAGACAATACGGCAGTCAGGGCACCACCATACCAGGGCGTCAGCATAATAAGCAAGCCGTTTTGAATCTGTATACTTTCTTACCGCTTCTTTACCCGATGAAAGAATATCTTCGGGTATTGTCAATTCTGAGATATGCCTGCCTTTCTGCAGGACTTCATCGAACCAGGTATTATAAAGCCGGATAAATATCCACTGGGTCCATTTGTAATATTTAGGGTCGGTTGTGTTGATTTCTTTGTCCCAGTCATAACTCAGTCCTAATCCCTTTATCTGCCGCCTGAAAGTGTCACAGTTTTTCCTGGTCGTAACTGCAGGATGGGTGCCCGTCTCAATTGCGTACTGTTCCGCCGGCAGACCGAATGCATCCCATCCCATTGGATGCAGTACATTAAAACCTTTCATCCTTTTGTACCTGGCGTAAATATCAGTCGCAGTGTAACCTTCCGGATGTCCGACATGCAGTCCTGCTCCCGACGGATAGGGAAACATGTCGAGGACATAGCATTTCCTTGGGTTGCTAAGGTCTTCAGGAGTTTTGAAGGTTTTGTTTTCCTCCCAATACTGCTGCCATTTTTTTTCAATCTGTTTAAAATTGTATTCCATTCTATTAACAGGTATCGTTCGCAATTTATCTGACCCATGACCGGCGCCGGCGCCGGTCATCCGTATTTAATCCTAATTTCTACAGCCTGCGAAAATAGGAAATCTTTGACAAATAGTTGTAAAACCCGTCCATAGCTTTTATTTTTGCCGTAAAATATCAGGTCCCGTAGTTCAATGGATAGAATGACAGATTCCGGTTCTGTTGGTTGAGCGTTCGAGTCGCTCCGGGATCACTGCCACCTGCGGCTGTGTAAAATCATCGGTTTTATGCAGCCGTTGTTGTTTATCGCATCCACCATGCAGGAGCGACGAGAACGCGGAGGGAGGCGGCGTTCGAATCGAGCGAACACCGTGAGCGAGCTTCAGCGCTTGCCCGTGGGTAGCGAACAGTCGCTCCGGGATCACTGCCACCGGCGGCTGTGTAAAATCATCGGTTTTATGCAGCCGTTGTTGTTTATCGCATCCACCATTCAGGAGCGACGAGAACGCTCAGGGTAGCGGCGTTCGAACCGAGCGAACACCGTGAGCGAGCTCGTGAGCGGGCTTCAGCGCTTGCCCGTGAGTAGCGAACAATCGCTCCGGGATCACTGCCACCTGCGGCTGTGTAAAATCATCGGTTTTATGCAGCCGTTGTTATTTATTGCATCCACCATGCAGGAGCGACGAGAACGCTCAGGGTAGCGGCGTTCGAACCGGGCGAACACCGTGAGCGAGCTTCAGCGCTTGCCCGTGTCAAATGGCAGGGGATCCATAATTGCTGCCAGTTTAAAGGTTTATGCAATTCCGGACCCTAAAATCCGCGCGGTTAAATTGTTCATAAGTTTTTCCTTATGGTTCATAAAACATTTTGCCGACGAGTCAATTAACTTAATTAGATTTTATTATTGTATGGTTGTTTCAGTTCACTCATAAGCGTATAAAATGAAGCGTGTAAAGAAAAAGCTGCAACTACCCGCTGACTATCATTTTTTACTGCACCTGTCAGAATTGGGCCACTGGAAAAAACTGCAAAGAACAATTGCGGAAATAGAAGTCAAATCCCGCGGCTTTTATTTATGTGTCTATGAAGACAAAAAAATTCTGGTGGTTGAGTAGCTTACCTGATTGGGGTCCGGACCGTTAAACGGACCAGGTTTCAGGATTAACCAGGCATCATAAAAAACCCGGCTGATTGAATTTTACCGGGTCGGGTGAGCCTGTTCCGATGAAAAAAGAGAGGCGGCAAGATGCCACCTCCCTCCGACAATTAAAAACAAAAAGAGCAATCTGACGACAGGCGTTAAGCCTGAGAAGGTTTCTGCTTGATTTTCCCGTACATAATAATGCTTCAATTGTCTTTTATTTCATTTGAAAAGCCAGCATCCTTAAAAATTCATTTTTCTATTGGAGTAGAATTGCGACTGAGATTACCGGGACGCTGGCTTCATCATTAACTAAAAAGGTTTTTGCACTTTTATTAATTCATTCTTATCAAATTTAACATTCGAGTCAGATCTACGCAAATTAATTTGATAATCATCGGTTTATCATTGATGAACGTGGCTCAATAGTCAACAAAGGCTAAAAGGGGATCCCAACTCCGGGTGTTTATGATACGGCATAGAGGAAGGATAATCTGACCGGAAGGAATCAAATACGGAGAATATCGATCATTTCCATCACGGCCCGGGTTTCTTCAACATTTTTCACGGGCGGTAAACCTGTGATCGCCCTGGCCCTGTTCAGGTCATCCCTGGTCACATAATCCTTCCCTTCCATTATCAGGTACAGAATGGCTGATTTAAGTGTATTGGACTTGATCCTGAAGGTATGCGGACTTTTCTTTGCCGGAAAAATATGGACATATCTTTTTTCATTGTCATTATATTTTAATATCCAGTCGGATTTGTCGGTCAGGGAAATAATCCTGAAACTGGAAAAACCGGTTCCTGCCCATGATGCAAACGAATTTCCTGAAAGCAGCTTCCTGACTTCGAGATAATCGAGGATTTCAGCAAATATCTGGCTGAGATGAAGGGGTCCGTTATAAACGTCCATCACCGATGTTCCAAGATGCCTCAGCATTTTACGGACTTCGGAAGGATTCCACCCCTGCTCTGCGGTAAGCTGGATATTTAAATTGACAAAATCCCTGATATAAGGAAGATGATGTTTCAAGGGATTAAAAGTCAACGGGCTTGGAACATTGTACTCTTCCATCCGGATGGAATTATGATCAATGATAAGTTATTAAAAAATCATGATATTGGATCAGCAAATCGGTAAAGTGCCTTATTCAGTAGGATAATGGAAGGAAACTTTTAATTTTATAACCTGTAATTTCCAAAAACCTGAAATATCATGGGAGAATCATCCAGGCAAAATTTTCTCAAAACCATTAACCACCAGCAGCCTGAAAGGGTTGTTGTCGATTTTGGATCAACTGCGGTAACCGGAATTCATGTCAGGGTAGTTGAAAAGCTGCGGGATTATTATGGTTTGGCGAAAAAGCCTGTAAAAGTCACAGAGCCATACCAGATGCTTGGTGAGGTGGATGAAGAGCTGATACAAGCGATGGATATCGATGTTATCGGTCTTTATGGTGAAAAAAATATGTTTGGAGTTCCCAACAGGGACTGGAAACAGGCCAGAACCCCATGGGGTCAGGAAGTATTGTTCCCCGGCAGCTTTAACTACACCATTAATGAGAACGGTGATATCCTGATGTATCCGGAAGGAGACACAACAGCGGGGCCGAGTGCGATTATGCCAAAATCGGGATTCTTTTTTGATGCATTGGAAAGGCAGGGCCCCATTGACGATTCAAGCCTGCGGCTGGAGGATAATCTTGAAGAATTCTCATTTGTTACAGAACATGATATTGATTACTGGAAACAGCAGGCAGCAGGAGTTGAGAACTCCGGCAAGGGGATAATTGCATCACTTGGAGGAACAGCACTTGGCGATATCGCCCTCGTTCCTGCCATGCAGCTGAAAAATCCAAAAGGAATCAGGGGTGTAAGCGAATGGTATATTTCCACACTGATCAGGGAAGATTTTGTTAAGGATATTTTCGACAGACAGACCGATATAGCGGTTGAGAATCTGAAGCGTATTTACGGTGCCATTGGAAACAGGATTGATGCAGTTTTCATATGCGGAACGGATTTCGGAACACAGGATTCAACCTTCTGCTCGCCTGAGACATATAAAAGAGTGTGGATGCCTTATTACAGAAAGATCAATGACTGGATACACGGAAATACTGGCTGGAAAACCTTCAAGCACTCATGCGGGGCGGTAGAATCGTTTATGGAGCTTTTCATCGAATCGGGATTTGATATTATTAATCCTGTCCAGATAAATGCAGCCGGGATGGATCCGGTACTTCTCAAGAAGAAATATGGCAACCGTATCGTTTTCTGGGGAGGCGGTGTTGATACCCAGGGTGCATTCGCTTTCGGAACACCTCAGCAGGTCAGGGAACAGGTTAGGAGACAGTGCGGAATATTAAATGAGAACGGGGGTTTTGTCTTCAATTCGGTACATAATATCCAGGCAAATGTGCCGTTTGAAAATGTTGTGGCAATGCTTGAAACCCTCAGGGATCTCCGGTAGAAGCCCGGATTATAATCCGTACTGATGATGCATTCAAAATATAATTGGGGATATCTTCTGATTATTACCGCTATTTCCGCCCTCGGCGGCCTGCTTTTCGGATATGACTGGGTTGTAATAGGAGGGGCAAAGCCATTCTATGAGGCATATTTTGGCCTTGACGGAAATGTTACCCTTCAGGGCTGGGCAATGAGCAGTGCAATTACCGGCTGTCTTGCCGGCGCAGCCTTGTCAGGCTGGCTGAGTGACCTGTTCGGTCGCAAAAAACTGCTCATAGTATCAGCACTGTTGTTTTTACTTGCATCTTTTGGAACCGGTTCTGCAGGCAGTTATTCGGGTTTTGTAACCTTCAGGATAGTGGGAGGAACAGGAATCGGACTGGCTTCAACACTATCTCCCTTGTATATTGCAGAGATAACCCCTGCAAACGTGAGGGGAAAGTTCGTGTCAATAAACCAGCTGACGATAGTCATCGGGATCCTTGCAGCACAATATGTAAACTGGAAGATTGCCAGACCTGTTCCGGCTGATGCCACTGTTCTGGAAATAATGACATCATGGAACGGTCAGTTTGGATGGCGGATGATGTTCTATGCCTGCGCTGTTCCCGCAGGCTTGTTTTTCATCCTTATGTGGTTTATCCCCGAAAGCCCCAGATTCCTGGCAAAGGGCAGATGCAACAGGATGAAGGTATTTCATATCCTTCACAGGATCGGGGGCGATGAATATGCAGGAAAAGAACTGGAGTCGATCCTTACAACCTTGTATCAGGATGAGAAAAGGATTGACTTTAAACTGTTTAAAAACCCGGGATTCAGAAAATTGCTGATCATGGGAGTTGTTATTGCCGTGTTCCAGCAATGGTGCGGGATTAATGTTATTTTCAATTATGCACATGAAATTTTTGCCAATGCCGGATACAGCGTTTCAGATACACTTTTCAATATTGTGATCACAGGAAGCGTGAATCTTGTTTTTACCCTGGTAGGTATGTTTACTGTTGACAAGGCAGGCCGAAAAGCACTGATGCTCCTGGGAGCTGCAGGACTGGCAGGTATTTTTGCTACTGTCGGTACAATGTATTATCTGCATATCCAGGGCATTCCGCTCCTCATTATGGTGGTTGCCGCCATTGCCTGCTATGCAATGTCGCTTGCCCCGGTTACCTGGGTGGTCCTTTCTGAAATATTCCCCAACAGGATCAGGGGATTTGCAATGGCAGTATGCACATTTGCCCTCTGGAGCGCATGTTTCATACTTACCTATACATTTCCCATACTGAACAAATTTATGAAAGCGTCAGGTACATTCTGGCTGTACGGGATCATATGTGTCCTGGGATTTTGGTTCATATTGAGAAAATTGCCCGAAACCAAAGGAAAAACACTCGAAAACATAGAACACGAATTTGTGGATCAATAACGATCCTTCCACCTGAACCTCCTGGCACTGTCACCAAGTTTCAGGGCTATTACAATTTCATGGGTTCCGTAAGTCACTCTCTGGATCTTGCTTATTGCAAAGTCGAAGGAATAGCCCAGGTAAACGGAAGTCATTTTGATCCGGCTGTTGACATATTTCATCCCTATGTTGGTGACTATTGAACTCCCGGTCCTGTAAGACATTCCCATCCAGAATTTTGTATCATAAACATAAGTCAATCCAATATCTGCCTGAGGTCTGAACTGTTCGGATATTTTTATCAGGGTGGAAGGCTTTAATTTTGCTTTTGCTCCCGATGGCAGACTAAAAGAGCCAAAAAGGTAATAATGCCTGTCCATCCAGTAGTTTCCGTTTGAATTGTTTCCCAGCCTGGCAGCGGCTCCCGCAAGCTGCAAGACTGAGAATCCTACTTCGTATCCGGGATTGAGAACATAAATACCGAAATCCACATCCGGAATAAAAACTCCCCGGCGAAGATTGTCCGACAGCAATGGCTCATTTGATTCCCTGAAGCTCGTTTCATCCACATTGATCTTGTAGTGGTAGCCAGTGATAGCCAGCCCCATCGATATCTGTGTGTAATCCTCAAGCCACAGATGATAGGAATAGGAGGTCTGAAAGCCGGTCCTTTGTACCAGGCCATTCCTGTCGCTGAATATGTATCCGCCAAATCCAACCCTGCCCTCGGTTTTGGGAACATACACTGTCTGATCAAATATATTTTGCTTTAACCGGTACTTTTTCTTAAGGATCCTGGTTTGCCCGCTGACCGAGAAAGTTCTTGGTGCTCCGGCATAACCTACCCACTGTTCCCTGGCTGTTATGTTGTAACTTGTCAGTCCGTCGCTTCCTGCATGAGCCGGATTTATCAGAAACTTATTATACAGATACTGACTGTATACCGGTAACTGTTGTGACCTGGCCAGTAGGGCCAAATTAAGACAGACAAGAAACATTGTCAGCCTTTTCATTATAACCAGATTCTTCATTTTACTTTATTATGGTTACTGTGCCGACAATCAGCCTGGACCCGTTATGAAGATCAATCACATAATGGTAGGAATCAACGGGCAGGTCTTCCCCTCTGCTTCTTCCGTCCCATTGAACCGGATAACCCTTTTCTGATACCCAAAGGATCTGTCCCCATCTGTTAAATACAGAAATCTCAAACTGGGGATACAGGTCGGCATTGTCAATGACCCATGTGTCATTGATCAGGTCGTTATTCGGTGAAAAAGCTTCGGGAATAACGAGGCATATTTTGTGCATTGAGCCAATCTGAATCTCACCTGTGACATTGCAGCCATTGAAATCGGTAACGGTTACACTATATGATCCTTCGGGAACATGACTCAGGCTCTTTTCGGTTGAATTGTCTGACCAACGATAGGAATAGTCCCCGGCTGAGACCCCTCCGGTGACAATGAGGCCGATTTCTCCATCAGGTTTGTCAGGACAAAATGCAGGAGTCACGATAAACTCAATTTTTATCTCATCAGGTTCTGTAAGCGTTACCGTGGAATCTGCAAGACAGTTGTTTGAGTCAGAAATAATTATCTTGTGAGTACCGGCCGGCAGATTGGACCTGGTCCTGCCAAGGTAACCATCTGACCACATATAATCCACTGATCCCACATTATTCACCGCCATAATTGTGGCTGTACCGTTCTGTCCCCCGTAACAGTCAATATTGTAATTCCCATCACGGCTGGTTGAGGTTGCAATTGTCATACCCAGCTTTCCGGGTTCAGTCAGGTCAAAATCATCAACGGCTGAACACCCGTACCTGTCGGTTATTGTCATTTCATAATGGCCCGCTACCTGGCCTGAAATGTTTTGTGCAACAGAGATAAAACCTTCAGGACCGGTCCATCGGAATGTATATGGAGCCATTTCGGGATGAGGATCTATTCTGATGTATCCGTTTGATTTTTCAAAACAACTGACATTGAATCCATTGTAATTTGATATTTCTGTATTGTATCTTATCCCCGGATTGGCCCAAATGGTTATTGCAACTTCCTTTCCGGCACAAACGGGACCGCCATCGTCAGGAACAATTCGTGGCGTGAACCTGTAAACGACCTTGTGTGGTATAATATCGTCATTGGATAATGTTTCACTAAGATCGGCAGGCATTGTAAATGTCCCTCCGGCGGAATATCCGGTTACTTCCGTCTCCGGTTCGACGACAAGATCATACATCCATTGACCACGGACCGTGGTATTGGGATTCCGTACTGTTATCAGGGTGCTTTCACCATGGCAGACAATTGTGTCATTTGAATGAATTCCGATAACCGGTTCAGGATTCACCCAAATGCTTGAACTTATTGCCGGAAGCTTGCATTTGCCGTAAACTGTGGGAGTAATCTCATAAACCACTTCATGAACAACTGCGCCGGTGTTCTCCAGTGTTTGCACTATGGAAGAATTCAATCCGCTATTGTCGCCCGAGGCTCCCGATATTTCAGCAGGGATATTTACCGTCCATGCCCAGGTTGTCACAGGCATATTGTTGGTCATGACCAGATTGATGGTTTCATTGTTGCAGATGACATCTGTTGCCGGCGTTACAACCGGGTTCGGGACCACCGCATAGTGGACTGTGACCACTGCAGTACATGTACTTGAATTATCGTATATGTCTGTAACAGTCAGTACAATATTGTTGGGACCAAGATCCTCGCAGTCAAATGTGTTTATGTCAATACTCAGGCTGGCGACAGCAGTGTTGTCATAGCTTCCCCCGTCAACATCCTCGGGATTAATTGATACCAAACCGGTATTAAGATCCAGATAAACATCAATGTTCCGGCAAATTGCGGCCGGCGGTACATTGTCGGTGACTGTAACAGCGAAGCTGCAGGATGCGGTTCTTCCTGAACCATCTGTCACGGTCCACGTAACATTTGTCGTCCCGACGGGAAACCGGGCACCCGAAAGACTTGTAGCATTGTTGAAGTCGTTAATCAGGCCCGCAACCGCGCAGTTGTCATCTGCTGACAGCGGATCAAATTCGGTTCCCTGTACTGTGTAATCCGGTCCGTTTGTGTCCGTAAACCTGTCCCGGGGTCCGGCACAGCTTATTACCGGATCTGTTAAATCATTCACAGTAACGGTGAAGCTGCAGGTTGCCGATAATCCCGGAGCGTCAGTGACAGTATATGTTATTGTAGTTACTCCGCCATTAAATATGTAGGATGACAGGTTATTGATGCCTGATGACAGGGAACGGCCATTGGTGGCACCTGTCATAACCCATGTGACAGATGATATGTTATTGTTCGGATCCGAGAAAGTCACAGCAAGTCCGCCTGTTAGTTCAACCTGGCATGAAGTCGGCGGAGCATTGACTGTTATCGGCCGTAGACATGAAATAACCGGCGGAGCATTATTCAGGGTAACAGTGACTTCATTGCTTGTTTCCGATATCCTGTTCATCAGTGGATCAAGCCCGGAAACGGAAGCCCTGTTGCTAAAGCTTCCCCTGTTCACGTCATCCACAGTTATTGTATGATTGGCAGTGCAGGTTACAGTTCTTCCCGGAGCGAGGATAAATGGTGCGCCGGGACATGATAGGATCGTATTCGGATCACTGACGGTTACCCCGGTAAGGGTTACATTTCCGGTGTTGGTCACAACTATGGTATAATGAATCACATCACCTGCAGTGGTGAAGTATCTCTCCGCCGTACTTTTCGATATGGCGACCCCCGGCCTGATGTCAGCTCTGACTATCGCATAATCACTTTCAGTATAGCGGTTTCCGTTAAATGTGTAGGAAGCTGTGGTGGTATTAAGAACCTGACCATTATTCATGTCATTCTGGGTTATGATGTAAGTTGTTGGAAAGGTTCTGCTTGTACCCGGGATTAAACTTGGAATGGTCTGATCAAGCCCGGTGACCGGATCCGTTACTGAAATATCGGATAATGTCACATTGCCGTCATTGGTAACCATAATTGTATAATCCACCTGATCTCCGGCAGCTGAATAACTTGTCTGCAATGAACTTTTTGAAATTGATAAGGAACCTGTCACAGGGAGTATTTCAATATCCATGGTTGTGACTGTTCCGCATTGTCCGCCGTCAGGTGTAAAGAAGAAAGTAAAGGTGCCTGCTGCAGAGGTATTAATCGTACCCGGATCCCAGGCACCGGTGATCCCTTCAAGCGATGTAGTTGGAAGCAGCGGTGGAATGCTGTTTTGAGGCAGAGGACCAGGCTGGGTGAATGTCGGGGTGATGCCTGCAGCAACGGAGATATCCATGATTGTTACCGCAGCGCACTGACCTCCGTTGGGGGTGAATACATATGTTGCTGTTCGTGGAGAGGCTGTGCTTATGACGGCCGGGCTCCATGCGCCGGATATTCCGTTGTTTGAGGTCAGCGGCAGTGCAGGAGGCGTTGAACCCTGGCAGAGCGGTCCAATAGGATCAAATACGGGTGTTATCGATGTTGTGACCGTGATGTCCATCATTGTTACCGCAGCGCACTGACCGGCATCGGGGGTAAATGTGTATGTTGCAGTTCCTGCAGCGGCCGTACTGATGGCAGCCGGATTCCATGTGCCGGTAATTCCATTGTTTGAAGTCAATGGCAGGGCATCAGGTGTTGCTCCCACGCAGTAGGGGCCGGACTGTGTGAATGCCGGTCTTACCAGTTCATATACAAAAACCTGCCCCGATTGCTTTGGACCGGGGCAGCCATTTGCATCCAGTTCCTGTACTTCAATTAAATATGTGCCCTGTGTGTACCATGTATGTTCAATGAAATTGGAAGCAGATCCTGTCAGGATAATTCCATTTATCCACCAGGTGTAACTGGAGCCCTGAACCGGATTTGGAGCTATGAAATAATGTTTCGTCTGACCGGCGCAAACGTGGTCAGGCATGCTCATCTGTCCTGAAATCTTAAGACTGCAGAGCAGTGCGGTGCATATTGATATGTAACGGACTTTATTAGGCATTTATCTGCCTGTGTACTATTACATTAAGAGTAGATTAGCTAATAATTGGTTTCAATGCGGACTTTCATGCGGATTTAGTCTGAATTATCCTGTCTGTCAATTGTGATAAATCGGAGAGGTTGCAGGCGCAGGCCGTACTGTAATGGCCCTGGTCACCGTTGCTGAACAGCCTGAAACAGCCTCTGTAACGGATACCGATCCGGATCCCGGAGTGGTCCATGTAACAGTGATCTGATTCGTTCCCTGTCCTGTGAAAATACCGCCTGATACGGTCCAGTTATAGGAGTTGCCGGGAATGTTGGTAGTCATATAGATTTCGGTGCTGGAATTGATGCTTTCACAAACCGGATCAGCTCCTGTAATGTCCGGAGCAGGTAACGGATTGACAGTTATCGTACCCGTCGCATTTACGTTTCCGCATCCACCGGTCAGAGGTATGGAGTAGTAAAAGGTGCCGTCAGCCGTTGGAGTACCGCTTATTGTGATTGTATTTGCTGCCCATATCGCGGTTATCCCTGCCGGCAGACCCGTTGGAATGCCTATTCCCGTTGCACCCATGGTAGTGTGCGTAATATCAGCCATAGCGGTATTCAGGCACAATGTGGGTGATGAAGAGGCAGGAGTGACAGTAGTTGCAGGATTTACTGTAACAAGGATCTGCCGGGGTTCTCCTGCGCATCCGTCGACACTTGTTTCGATAACCTGTAGATTACAGGTCCCGGCTGTTGTCCATAAGACAGATATCAGGTTGGTGGTGGACGTCAGTAATGTGCCATTTCCACCTGATTCAGGAATTATTTCCCAGGAGTAGGTCGAGCCGGGAGTTTGTATTACGCCGTAAGGCTCTGTCTGCCCCATGCAAACAGTATGCGCACCCTGATTCGGATATGGACCTTGTGCCCATGCTCCGCCTGCTATAACCAGCAGCAGGATGAGGAACATCAGTCTGAGTTTTTCTGTTTTCGGTTTCATAGGATTGGTATTTAAGCTGTTGAATATTTTCTGTCCGGATTCCTTTTTTGAAAACCGGGAGGTAAAACTTTTTTAGTTTTTATTAGGTGAGTAAACGATTGCAAAACAGGTTTTACTTGTTGAACTTCCCTGGTAAATGGGGTTGAGGACAAGGCTGCCAATGAGATTAACTGTCCTTCGGAAGCTGAAAGAACATTAGGCTTCAAAAAGGAAAAAAGCAGTGCTTTTCCTGCAAAATATACGCATATTGTGCTTTTTCCGCACAAAAATGCCAATAATGCAATATTTCCCCGGAGACTGATCAAATCTCTTTTTCAGTTTAGTGAGAAATCCCTGCAGCAGGATTTATTTTACTTAATTAAACATGATCCCGTAAAATTTAATTCTTACCAATGGCTTCTTTCCGGTATTTGCCCAAAGCATGATTCATGATTATCTTCAATTCATACAGCGGGTAACTTACTGACGTAAGATTATCCAGGTTTGAGTTAAATGTCTTTGGATGTATTATTGATATAAATAACCGATCATTTTGAGAAATTTGCCTGAGATTTGTGACAATCAATGCCTGATAATGCCGGTAACAATCAGGATCGCAGCCCTTTTTCAGAATGAAATTCTGCCGGCCGGATTCCGGCAATGCGTCAGTCCGGCAGAATAATTTTCTGCCGGGTTCTTTCCCGAAAGTTTTCATATGATGAGAAATGCAGCAACTCAAATATAGTATTTTTTCATCTTATTACCATGCAGAACCGGAATTTTTTATTATCGCCTGACTGATAAATATGTTTAGGCCCATGGATAACAAAAAGCCGGGTATACTGATTTCACAGGATTTCCTTTTATTCATTTAAATATCTTTTTTTGGAGTGTTTTACCGGGATCAAATAAAGGGTCGGAATCCTATCCTTCTGACCAGATGGCCGGTATCTGCTATCCCTTTCCGTGATAATCTCACTTTTCCAATTTTTAATAATCAGGAATAGTTTATAAGATAAATAGTGTTGTTATCATCCCGGGTTTAAATAAGCAATGGTCATAGAGGAAAAAGCGCAAACCGTTTCCTGCCTCATTGATCGGAAGGAGGCACTATCCTGAAGGCAGTTCCCCGGATACCGTGAAATTGATGACCTGATTTATCTTTTAAGTATCATTGGATTCTGACATCCAGGCAGCTTTTCCATGTCTGCATGAGGATTTTCCGTGCGCCTGAATGGCTGGCGGGAGCTCTTTCACTGGTGCTGAACAGATTATATGCTTTGTTAATCCTATACGCCGGATATTTGAAAGATCCTTCTGCATGCCGTACGGACAACTTTATTTTGGTGGCTTGTCCCGTTCTGCCCATAATCCGGGTTGATTCCAAATAGCATGGATCAGAATATAAATCTGGAATGTAAATGCTAAAGAATCAGCAGGATAGATTTCCGTTAAATTTAGTCATCAAAAAAATGCCGTTCGTCAAAAAGGTACAGATGAAAATCAAAATTGACTGTAAGGGTAGAGTATTATTGAAAAAAAAGTGCTAAACTCGTATAGGTCATATTAGTCAGGGGATTCATTTTTTGTGTGATAATTGGTTATTGTTACTTTGAAAAACAGTGATCAGATTATTGTTTGGCCGGGAGTCTTCACTTAATTAACCGGATTGTATCGAAGGGATTGTAAGAAATCATTATCCATAAAGTTAACAGTAAAGTTTTTTCAGATCATTTGATATTATAAGTATACCAAAGCAAGGCTGGCAGAGTTGGCACCGGGATTTTCAGATCTCCTGACAATAGGATGGTTAGCGGATTTAAAAGCTGCAAAGCGGCTTAACGCAGGAAAAGGATTGACTAAGACTCCGATACTGTCAGCTATCAGGTACGTGCTTGCAATATGATGGTCAACAGAAGAATGTACACCGGAAAACTGATATACAAACAGGGGAATATATTCCAGGTGTTTTGATTTCCCCCTGAATAGGTCTGCTGCCCCATCTGAAATGTTGGGGCAGTTTTTTTCTTTCAGGCCGGACGGATTTCCCCTGCCCGCTGCGGTTGTGTATTTATCCTTCCCAGGCCCTGTAAATTATATCCCGATTATCACTGATGATAGATTGACGAAGTTTCCGGGGAGGGATTAACACTCCAGGAGAAACTTTCCCGCAATCCGAAATTACATCCGTTCACCCCGGTAGAGATCCTTCTTGTCCTGATACCTACGACCCCTGTTCCCGAAAGGCCCGACGTCGGGATCAACTGCCCAGGTTGATAATCGTTCCAGGCCGATCCGTAGTTTGTGCTGTATTCATAAATATCGGTGGTTCCTCCCGGATAACCGCCGGAACCTCCTTTAAAAGTTGCAGAGACAGGAATTCCTGCGCAAATAACCTGGTCAGCAGGCAAAGGAACTACCGACTGGGAAACAGGATCCTCATAGATCTCAAATCTCTTGAAGGCAGTCACCGCGATTGAATTGCATACGGGGTCTTCCACCTTTCTCCGGTAGCAGGTGGTTGAAGGAGGAGGCTCGGGAGCATAGCTTGTCAGATTGGTTCCGGGGATGTCTGCCCATTCACCCGTGCAGCCCGGCTGAAGCTGCCAGGTATAAAAATACAGACCTGACCCGCCTGTGGCGGGGCCATAGGGAGGATTGGTGCCTCCAATGACTGTGGTTCCTCCCGTGCAAAATTCTCTCAATGTGGTGTTGATTGATCCAGGCATCAGTCGGGGCAGGACGGTGAGTGTCCTGGTGCAGGTGCTCACCCCGGTCGGGTCAGTGATTGTCAGTGTATAGGTACCTGCAACTGTCACAGAAATTTCACTGGCAACTGAATTGAAACCTTCGGGCCCCGTCCAGTAATAGCTTGACATGCCCTCTGGGCCATTCCAGGAAGTTGAAGTTCCGTAACATATCTCTTCACTCCCTCCCGTGATATGACATTCCGGCTGGGCATTCACGGCGGGGTGCGAATAAATCAGGAAGAGGCAAAGAAATGAAAGCTTCTGCCCGAATCCGCCGGCAAACAAGGCCTGATTTAAACCGACCATCCTGTAAAACTGATGTTTTCCTGCAGCAGTCTGTTCCTTTGGAGATCCTCGCCGCTGTACACTGCCGGAAATCAGAGTGGCCGGGAACAGGGAGGGAGCCTGGAACAGCTTTAAATATTTATCCGGTGGTAATATATAATAATCCGGGGCCAGAAAAAAATTTTTTACGTGAGCGGCTCCCTGCAAAGCCTGCATAAACCCTTCGGGTTTTTGTTATTTTACCTCCATTCCTTCAGAAAGCAAGCTTTCTTCGGGGATTACCTCCTCACTGCCTGCCGGCAGCTCGTCGGTGATCCCGGGGGCGGCTCCCTGCAAAGCCTGCATAAACCCTGCGGGTTTTTGTTATTTTACCTCCATTCCTTCAGAAAGCAAGCTTTCTTCGGACTTGCGGTAAAATAACAAATCCCGCTTTTCAGCGGGATTTATGCAGGCTTTGCGGAGAGAGGGGGATTCGAACCCCCGGTAC